>Ga0307509_10002322_pt1 | contig 30990 bp, 39 predicted proteins | sample 10_EM_MG_FD_202245 | JGI IMG/M metagenome (GOLD analysis project Ga0307509, IMG submission 202245) | Populus trichocarpa ectomycorrhiza microbial communities from riparian zone in the Pacific Northwest, United States - 10_EM | ecosystem: Host-associated > Plants > Roots > Unclassified | place...
TTTCGCTTTTTTCTTCCCCCAGTTTCCGCGCGAAGTTCCATAGTTCATTAGATCTTCGTCTGAGTCGTGGCCTTGGGAGGGAAAGTACCAGTTGTTATTGTCGTGGAATGGCAGAAGGAGGAGACTGCGGTGGCTTTGGGTGAGTGCCACACACGGCCAGACAAATGAAACCGACCTGGATTCATCCGGGGCACGCTTTGAGGTTGCGGATCTCAATGGAGGGCGGGTGGACGAAGAGGCAACTTGGTTTTGTTCTGATGCCATGGCGGAGGTGGCGGGGCAACTTGATTTTCGATCGACCATTGGTCGGACGCGTTCTGTGAGGAGTCCCGCGCTCTCACCATCTATCTCGACTTTGGACGTGACCAATCGCTCGCCAGATATCGCGTTTGGCCATAATTCCACAATGATATCTCAGGGTAACGCTATGGTCGAATCCGACGGTTCGGCAAAAAAGCGCGTGGTACGTCCACCATACCCCCCTCCCTGGAACTGGCTGACGGCTGAATCTCCCGATAGTGTTACTTCTTCGACTCAGACATCTCCGGATTCCATTATGGTCCCGGCCACCCGTGCGTATTGGTGTTCTGTGTGACTTCTACCGTCGCGATGAACTACTTCCCCCAGGATGAAGCCAACCCGGATACGTATGTGCCATTCACTGGTGATGAACTACGGTTTGTACAAGAGGATGGAGATATTCGTGCGCATCCACAGCTGCCTTGATTGAGAACCATTTCTAACGTCCGACGCCAGCGAGCCAAACCTGCCACGAAAAGGGAAATGACACAATTCCACTCCGACGAATATGTGGAGTTCCTCGCCCGCGTAACCCCAGGGAACATGAATTCTTACATCAAAGAGCAACACAAATGTGCGTACTTCAGTTGGCTCCAGTTGTTCTCTCTTGTGACACACCACAGGCAATGTTGGTGACGACTGTCCTGTGTTCGACGGGTTATTCGAGTTTTGTTCGATATCCGCCGGTGGTTCCATGGGTAGGCTGTCCCCATGCGCGACGGTTCCGTATTACGACTGAACGTGACCCCTCAGAGGGCGCCGCTCGGCTGAGCCGTGACAAATGCGACATCGCGATAAACTGGGCTGGTGGTTTGCACCACGCGAAGAAGAGCGAAGCCAGCGGATTTTGCTACGTGAACGGTACGACCCTCGAGCCACTGAATGGGTAATTGCCTCATTCTCGACTATAAAGACATCGTACTCGGAATCCTCGAGCTACTGAGGTGAGTGGCGTTCATACCACGAGAAGAACATAATTTGAAGGTTGCGGTAGGTATCATAACCGCGTCCTGTATATCGACATCGATGTGCACCATGGGGATGGCGTCGAAGAAGCGTTCTATACCACGGACAGGGTGATGACCGTCAGCTTTCACAAATATGGAGAGTTCTTCCCTGGGACAGGGGAACTCAGGGTGAGCGATCACGCCACAGTTTATGCATGGGTTTCTGAAGAAATTTGATCCAGGATATCGGTATCGGAAAGGGAAAATATTATGCTTTGAACTTCCCACTCAGGGACGGGATGTCTGACGAAAACTATAAAGGCGTTTTCGAGCCGGTAGGTGTTCTCCTTCCCACGGACGCTCGACCTGAGTTCGAAATGCCAGGTCATCCAAGAAGTCATCAACTCCTTCGACCCCAACGTGATTGTACTACAGTGTGGAACCGATTCGTTGTCTGGCGACAAGCTTGGGAGCCTGAACCTTTCGATGCGAGGTACTTGTCATCCATCGTTATCCCGCCCCGGTCTCCTAACGAATACGTAGGTCATGCTAATTGCGTGAGGTTTGTGAAGTCATTCAACAGGCCGTTGCTCATGCTTGGTGGCGGCGGTTACACTATGCGGAACGTGAGCCGGGCGTGGGCATACGAGACTGGTGTTGCGACGGGCGTGGAGCTGGGTCCACGTGAGTCCTCGCATTTGTCGCCCGTACCTCACCTTTTATATTCCAACCGACAGAAATACCTGTGAATGAGTATTACGAGTACTTCGGCCCCGACTACGAACTGGACGTTAAATGCTCGAACATGGAGGATCTTAATACTCCCGGGTACCTGGAACGGATCAAGAACATTGCTTTTGAGCACCTGCGCCACGTTGGCGGACCTCCCAGCGTTCAGATGCAAGGTATATCGTCCGCTCATTTCTTGTCCTGCCTTGTGTCTGACCACGTTTTAGACATCCCCCATTTGCCGATCGATGAACTGATGGATGACCTAAACCAAGACGAAGATACGATCGACCCGGACGATCGTAGAAGCCAGCGGCTGCTTGATACTCGAGTCCAAGCTGATGGCGAACTCTCGGATTCGGATGACGAGGGCGAAGGAGGCCGGAGGAATCGGCACTCACATAAAGGCGACAGTGGGCTGGTATCTGCGAGGAAGTTCGTCACAACAACGGGGATAATGAATCCTGGAGCCTCTGCTGCATCGCACGGAGCTGGTCCCAGTGCCCATCCTCCAACGTCCATCCCTACCGTCTTACTCACGGAGACGGAGACGGAGGTGATGGATATAGAGGAGATGGATGGCCCCCTTGCCGAAGCGCCTCCTACGGACCAACCCAAGCCCGCCGATAAGACGGGGAAGGAGGACCAGCCTAAGCCCACGGCCGGGGGCGCTGTGGTGGAGGAGAAACCGACGCCGGCACCCACACCACTGACAGATGATACGGTTGTCCAGGACAATCCAATGGAGGACGCGGATCAGGGTCCCACCCCCGTTGCCGACACCGCCCCCCCTGCCCAATAGTTTCCTATACTGGTAGTTTAGTACGGGCTGAATGGGAGCTCGGTTATATCGTGGCTGTGGGGAGGGCCCAAGATCAGGAGCAATCCCGTGTGACGGGTGTGACAGTCGCGATTTCCGACGCGTCGACTCATTAATGGATAGGCCGTCGACCCCTCCGCCCACGAATGCCTCTCGCACACAAGATACACTTTTAACACCCGAACGGGTAAGACAAATTGAGATCAACCGGTTGAGGGCGAAGGCTAGGCAGCGTCAGCGGGAGGAGGCCGAAGCTTGGTCATCCTCATCTGTGAACACACATGGCAAGAGACCTCTCTCAAACAACGCCGTTACAACGTCCCCTACAGCCCCAGGGAAGCAGAAACCCCTCGCACGGGACTCTAGGCTGGGCAAATACTATGATTACGACCTCTCAAAGATGGTGAACACCAAGGGAGGTTTCTTGGTCGAAGATGACAAGGAAGTGGACGAGACGATGATAGCAAAGGAGAAGCAGCGCGAGAGGGAACGAGCGAAGCATAACCTGGAACCTCGTATGTTCCCATCTCTGGGTCTTATGTTCGGGATGTACTGAAATGTCGAAAGAAATATCACTGGACCCGAAGCTGAACCCGAAATGTAACGAGTGCAAGTCGATTGATATTGACCACGATTTCAAGAAGACGTTCGGTTGTATCGTCTGCAACAAATGCAAGAACGACCTCCCCGAGAAGTACAGTCTGCTGACAAAGACTGAATGCAAAGAGGTGGGTTCCTACAATATCTGATCTCTCGAGCGGCCCAACGAGATTTCCGCAGGATTATCTGTTGACAGATTGTACGTCCACCCCACCTGTTTACTGCGCAGAAGGCTCACTACGACCAACAGCAGAGCTTCGGGATCAAGAAGCACTGCCTCACCTCCTGAAAGCGAATCCCCACAAATCCACGTTCGCAAACATGATGTTGTACCTGCGATATCAGATTGAGGAATTCGCGTGGAAGAAGTGGGGTTCGCCGGAAGCACTTGATGCAGAGTACGAACGTCGGACGGCGATAAAGAAGAAGACCAAGAACCGAAAGTTCGAAGAGAGCCTCAGGGACCTCCGGAGACGCACACGGGAAACTGTTTGGCAAAAACGCCAGGATGCCGAACACAGACACGTTTACGGGCCAGTGGAGAATGGGACTCAGGTTTGCCATACCTGTGGGTTCACCATTGAGGTGGAGGAATTTTGACTCGACCGCGTTCCCCACTTGGGTGATATGATCTATACCGTAATCCTGGATTGCACATGTGACTCTACAAGTTCGTCTGTTCGGCGCGCGTTGAAGGCACGAGAAAGCCTACTGGCCAGATTGAAATCCATACAGAGAGAATCGTTCAACCCTGCAGGGATCACAAGGAGACCAGGACGCGATTCGGGGAGGATTTGGGTGAAACGACACGCGATGTGAACGCGTCGCGCGCTGTTTCGGCTATGGACGTGCCTGGCCGGGATTATCTATTGACTCGATCGCTTCACCTTTACACATCCCACCGTCGGATGGTATCAAAAGTGACTAGTGACACGGGGGGGCCGAGGCCTGTTACCTAGGACACCGGCCTGTCCTGGGGCATAAATACGTTGGTCGCGTCCCTCCTGTCTTCCAAGGCCCCCCACATCTGTGATATGCCTCAGACTCCTGAAGCACAAGCTTTCATCTCCCGAATCGCCGCCCTTCCAAAGGGTGTCCCAGTCTCCCTCGATGAAGCCCTCCAACCCTCCCTCGATGACGAAGCCGAGCTTCGTCGTCTCTTTGCCACGGACACCAAAAACCCGCGCCTGAGCAATCCACACGTCGGATTGGTCGATGTTTTCGATGCTCCCGCAGACATCAGGACCACCAGAGCACGGGTCGTCCAGAACGAGTTTGACCTCTCCGAGAAGCACCTCATGCCCCTCACAGAGGCCAGGAGGCGAAAGGAGGGAACTCCAGCGATGGCCTCCACCCTAGAAGAATTCAACCAAAACTGGTCCATCTTCTCTGAAGGCTCGTTGTCACTCCTCGACTGGAATAACGTCGTTGCCGCTGGTGGATCTGTTTTGGCCTGCCTTCTGCCAGTCCCCAATGCCAACACGACTTCCAAGAGGACACTTCGCAAATACTTCCACAGCACCGCTTTTCCAACTTCTGACGTTGACCTCTTCTTGTACGGAATGACCCCAGAGCAAGCGGAGGCCAAGATCATCGCGATCTTCCAAGGTTTGAGCTTCACTGGCTCACTCCAACTCCGCCTTGCTCACCAGATCACCTCCAGCCATCAGGGATGCCATTCCCTGGGACTGCACTTGCGTCCGAACCAACCATTCCATTTCCATTCACTGTAAGTACTCTTGGCTTCATCAAAATAACAAAGAATGACCGAATGACCAGCTCAATACCCATACCGTTGTGTCCAAATTGTTCTCCGCCTTTACTCCTCTCCCTCCGAAATCCTCACTGGGTTCGACGTCGATGCCCCCTGTTGTGCCTTTGACGGAACACGGATCTGGGCCAATCCCAGATCGATCGTCTCTATGATGAGGCAGGCCAACACCGTGGATATCACCCGGAGGTCCCCTTCTTATGAAGTTCGGTTGTCCAAGTATTCGTTCAGGGATTTCGAGGTCTACGTGCCCGGCCTGAAGCGCGAGGAGGTCGACCCAACGGTAATCATTCCCTTCACCCGTAACTCTCGTCTCTGATGCCCCAGTAAGATCTACGAACGTTCAATCGCTCGAGTCGAGGGTCTCGCTCGGCTCATCGTCTTAGAACGTCTCTATGATCCTAGTACCCGCGAAACGTACCTCAATACACGGAGGAAGATTCGCAACAGGCCTGAGTTCTACGGTTCTTTTCGTGGCAAGAGGACATTTAAGGGCGACCTGAAGACCGACAGCCCAGACGAAATGCTCGCGGCCAGTTCCTACGACGTAGTCTCTCTCCACATTCCTTACGGTCCCGGGTGGCATGCAAGGAGGATCGAAAAGTTGGTCTATCAGACGGTGCGTGGTTCTTAAACGTGTCGAGTATTCCCGCCTGACGCGCCCTCAGGATCTCGGCATGAACTGTGAGTGACCGCTGGTACTTACTTGGCGTTTCAGCCTGTTTATATTTCCCACCCGTGTTAGCACCGTTCAATCCGAAGAATAAGGATAGACGACTTCATCGTCACCCTGCGTTCTTCGGGGATATACAGGAGTGCATGGAGGATTGCTGTGAGGTATAAACAATACTCACTTACTGCATTCGCCACCTAAACAATCCACAGTATTGTCCAGAACCTAAAACCGACGAGGAGAAAGAGCTCCAGAAAGAGGAGGACGAGAAGTATGTCCGCGGTAGAATCCAGTACGCCCAAATTTCACCGTGGTGTCCGACCAAGGCTTGACTGTGAACAGCTTTATCCAAGAGGACCCTGGTCGCCAAAGCATCTCCGGGAGCTTCAACCCCATTGACGACGGCGAATGGACTGAACAAGCCTACATCGGAGAAGCAGAGAAGCTTTGCAAAGCAATCATTTCCTTCGACCGTGTTACCGTGCTCCGGATGATCAAGGAAGAAGTGGATGTCAATCGGCGCGACCATGTGGGAAGGTCCCCACTCCACGTCGCCATCCTCACCGGCGCCTCGGAGATCGCTTGTGACCTCGTTGACGCAGGGGCAAGGATGATGGCCAGATTGGTGGATGGTCGTACCGCTTTGCACCTCGCCGCACAACTCGGTCTCGGACGCGTCGTTGAGAAACTCCTAGAGAGGAGCAACCTAAACGAGGAGAAGGCAGAGGAAGAGGACGCTGCCAAGGAAACTGAGGAGGGCGAGAAGGCTGCCGACGAAGATGACCCTATGGATGGTGCCAGCAAGGATAAGGAGGACGCCAAATCGGAGGATATTGGGGATGATGAGGATGAGGACGAGGACGATTGTTCCGACGACTATGAGGTCATCAACCGGGAAGAGGCGAACGATGGTGTCGGCGCCGACGCAAACATTCCCGAAGATGATGGAGACGAGCCAGACATCCTCGACGTTAACATTCCGGATTGGGACTACGGACTCACTCCCCTTGGTTATGCTATCGTCCATGGTCATCTGGACGTCGTCGACCAACTCCTTGTTGCAGAATCAGATCCCCTCCAGCCAGTCAAGTCCAATTCCCACGACATCCCCATCGTCCACCCTCTTTCCCTGACGGTGCTGACTGAGGATGAGGATGTCGCGTGCAAGATTGCGGAAAGATTGATCCAAGCTGGCGCAGCGTCTTCAACCGCGGACAGGGCATTGATGTCTGTCTTCCTTAGGATCGCCACCGCCGGGAAGCCGAAACTCCTCTCCACCTTGTTCCGTGCCGACCCCAAGGCCAAGAAACTCGTCAATTTCCCAACGATCCAGAGGGGGGCAGCCATTTTCCCCACGACTGCGGCAGTCGCTAACCGCGATTTCGTCACGCTGGCTTTACTCCTTGCCCACGGTGCGAAGGCCTCCTTCAAAGATGAAGACCTTAATGCGGCGCGCTCCGCCTAGTAAGCCCCTCCGTATAAGTTACCTTGTAAGATCATCCACTGACTCCCACCAACCAGTGAAAACGCTTACCAACTCAATGGCGACGTGAACGGGATCATCCACACTCCAGTCGAGACCGCTATCCACCGTCACGACCCGGCCATTTATCTCCTCGTCGGACTTGGTGCAAGTCTCGATGTCGGCATCAAGCAATCGTACAGGGGATCGTGGGCCAGTAAAGCGTCTCTTCTCGAGACGGTAGAGGCGATCGTCGAGAACATCAACAAGGAGATGGAACGGCTCCGACGGCCCGCCGAACCGGAGAGTATGGACGTTGACCACGCAGATCAACCTGAGTGGAAGACCTGGATCATCAAGTCGAATCAAGCTATCAAGGACTTCGATAAAAAGGAGAACGACAAGCAGCAGGACAACAAGCGCATCAACGAGCTCACCAGGATGAAGGATTACCTTGAGGAAGTCCTGGGGTTGATGAAGGAGAAGAAGGCCAAAACGTGGAATCAGATCCATCCTGATGCCGAAAAGAAGGAGACCGAGGATAGCAAAAAGAAGCAGGAAAAAACAGAGACTCCCTTCTTTAGCGTTTGGTCATCTAACTGGTGGGCTACGCCGGTCTTACGAGAGAAGGCTCCCCTCTACGAGGAGCTCTATGAAGCGTGTTGGAATGGGGATGATGACAAACTCCGCGAGCTTTGTCTCCCACCACCTGAAGGCACCACACGCAAGGTGGCCCCGATCCAGATCGTCTGCAAGACCACCGAAGCAGGTAAGCCCTATCTTAGCTCGATAGTTGTCAACAACTAAACCACATTTTGCAGAGTACACCCCGCTGCACGTTGCAATTCATCGTCGCCATTGGTCAACAGTGAAGACCGTCCTGACAATCGCTGCCGCTCAGCAGAGGACAAAGCCAGAGGTCACTACTAGACCAACTTTTAGCACGTTGGACATCAAATTAGGTCCGGTGGTTCCGTTCTTTCCTTCGTAAATTTTGCTGATAACATCTGACTTGTAGACGACACCGACGAAGGAGATAGCGAACCCGAGGGGACCGACGATGAGTCTGAAGAAGCTTCTGAAGATGAGAAGGAGGAACCAAAGTTTATTGACCTCGACCAGGGCGACGCACAAGTCCGTTATGACGTTGGACCCGAAAAGCTCCTGGAGACTGCAATTTCTCGTCTTCCTAAGACCGAGGATGGCTCTACTTTCGCCTTGAAACCGCTTGAAGAAGCTATTCGCGATGATGATCTCGAGGGCTTCATTCAGATCGCCGAGTTCTGCGCTCAGCTCCCTAAGCCCATCGCTCTTACGGGGTTGGCGTCCGAAGACACGTTCCTCCGTGAGGATCGCCCAAAAATCTTGGACGAATACATCCGACGCACCGGCCAGGGCATTGATGTTCCTGAGAAGAAGATTGAGGAAACTACAGATGCGCCCCAACGTCCGAAGGGCAAAGAGTACTGGGGATTGAATGTTCACGGGAAAAAGAGGAGGGATCTCGCCGCGAGAGGAGATCCCAATGCTGGTTACGGTGGATCTGACCGGTCGAAGATTCCCCTCGTTTGGCGTGCCGCCCAACACGGCGCCTTGGGTGTATTGGGATACCTCAAGACCGACCGACCACTCGCCGCTTACCAGTATTATTTCTCTGCAAACCCCAAGGAAGCGAAGAAGGCCGACCTCCCTGCGTTAGAGAGTTCGATCTCTGAACTGTTGGGTTGGTGCTCTAACCCGTCGAACGAGACCGCTCTCAGCGCCGCCCTGCACTCCAGGCAGCTGAGTTCTTTCAAGAAGTTGCTGGAGTTGGACCCTGCACTTTTGGAGCCGTACTTGCACAAAAAGTACGTATCCATCCATAGTTGTCTGAGCTGACCCCTTTTTATTGACGGCCTGGTTGTAGGCACACGATAACCGGGCAGAACCTTCTCCTTCTTGCTGTCCGCAGTTCCCCCGTCCATGAATTCGTCGACTACTTGATGGAGCAAAACATCTCGGCCACAGAATACGATCTTCGAAGGTGCTCACTCCTGATCGATCTAGTGCAAAAACCGTACTGATGGGGGTCACAGCTGGAACGTCCTCCATGTCGCGACAAACCGAAGCGATGAGAAGCTGTTGCGTCTCCTCGAGAAGTTACCGCAAGAAGACGTCGATTCTATGTTGGTACAACAATCGAAGCCATATCTAAACACCGTACGTTATTCCACAGCCTTGGATCTCGTACGACGACTCATCGCATCCCCAGCCTCTTCACCTCGCCGTGGTCAAGGGGAATGTCGACCATGTGAAGGCACTCATCGCCTTGAAGACCCCGGCCCTCCTCCTTCGTGACGTCAACGGGTTCACTCCATTCCACCTCGCCGTCAAGTTTGGCTTCTCCAAAATCACGTCTTTGCTTGCGGAGGCCAGTCCACCGGAGGTGTTGTACATGGAGTCAGTGGTCGGAGCCACAGCTCTTGAGACAGCTGTCCAGTGCGACCTGCTTTCCCGGGCTCACGCTCGCTTGGACGACAAGTGCAGCCCGGATGGCCTTAATTACGGCCACTCCAGCATCGATTCAAGTTACCCTCCCGTGGATTCGAAAGAACTGGGCGAAAGAGCTGAAGCCTTGAAAACCACGATCGACCAACTCCAGAAAGAGCGGAGGTTGACGAAGGGGACCAAAGTCACGAAAGCCCTTGTCGCCTTTGCCGATAACGTGATGACGAAGGTTACAGAAATGAAAGTGAAGGAAGTCGAACTGGAGAAGCAGACTAAGGACGAGGAGGCTAAAAGTGACGACACCAAAGTTTTGGAATGGGACAAACGTGACCCAGAGAAGACGCTAGCCGAGGTCCGCAAGGCGATCCAAGAGAAGGCGTCGATGCACCGTATCCCGATTCACTTGGCGGACGTACAGAAGTCGGTCGAGGTGGGGCTGCCGAAGCGGAAGGTGGAGCAGAAGGAGACGAAGGAACACAACGATGGGTCTGAGCTGGGGGACGAGGCGGATGATTCTCGACTTTCGCCTTCGCAACACTGGCTGGGAGACTACGACGCCTTGGAGGATGTTGACGGGTCAAGCGAGTGAACTTTCACGACCGACGGGTTCTTTATGACATCACATGTAAACCGAGCATAACCGGGTGAATGCCAATCACGTTTAAACTTTGTTCCATCTTGATGTTTCAACCACAAAGCCTCCGTTGAATTTCTCTCTTCCCGGTCGCCAACAACATGGACTACAAGCTGACAGAACCGACCCAGATATCCGCCTTGTTGGACATTGAAACCCTCGACGTCAATCTGTACCGGTCGAAAAAGGTTATTCTTCCTCCAAGGAGTAGAGGTGCATACATCCTGTTCGCCAGTGTCCTCCCACTAACCCGAGGCTCTGCCATAGGTGTCTTTGGTGGTCTCGTCATCTCCCAAGCAATGGTAGCCGCGACCAAGTCTGTCAAACCAGAGTTTCATCTTCACGTACGTCCCATTACCAGTTCCGAACGTTTGTCCGCTCACGCTCCCATACGGCCCACAGTCGTTGCATGTGGGTCCCATTACACAGAATGAATAATAACGTCTGAGTGACCCTTCGTGTTCAGTGCTACTTCATCTTGAACGCGTCACCCGCCTCACCGATATACTACAACGTCGACCACGTCCGTGATGGTCGTTCATACGTGACCCGCGCGGTACGAGCGGTTCAAGGGGGGAGGACGATTTTCATCATGGTTTGCTCGTACCAGAGACCGGAGCCTTGGCAGCCTTCTTACCGGTCCCCCATGCCGTCGAACGTGCCCTCTCCCGAAGATTGCAAAGATGAGGCAGTACTCTACCGCGAGCGGGCGGCGGCGGCAAACCATGAACACTTGAAGAAAATATGGACCGCGGGAGCTGAGGTATTTTCGCCGCTCTATGTACGACCCTTGGCTAACACAAAACACTGGAGTATCGGGACAGGAGCCCGATAGCCATACGGTCTGCAGGGGACCACTACGAGGAAGGTGTACTCGTCTCATGTGCGTGGATGAAAGCAAAGCACGTCCCAGAATGTGACCTTGCCTACCAGAAGGTTCAGATCGCGTTCGCTCTATTGCCCACGTCATGTCCCCTCACGGCTTTCCCTAGTGCATTCTCGGATACCTTTCGGACGCCTTGTTGTGAGTTCTGTCTGCCTGAGGAGAGGATAATTCCTGACCCACTCTATACATAGTATCGGAGCTGGTTCCCGGTTACTTGGGTTGGAGTGGCAGGCTGAGGACGGCCCCAAAAGCCACGGACTTTCCGTATGGCATCTGTTTCCCTGGGATTTCCGTCCCCAAGCTGATTGGAGCTCTCTTAGTCCACACTGGATCACTCCATATGGTTCTACGCGTACGCGGTTTCCCTGGATATGTTTGTTGATGACTCATTTCGTACCTCAGCGACAGTTTCGACTGCGGTGACTGGCTGTTATTCGAGGTGCGTACACAGTGCGGTTTCCGTACGACCCGCTGTACGAGAGCGACAGACTCGGGCTCCTCAAGCTGGATCGGGGAGGGCTCTCGTTCACCGTAGAGTAAGTTGGACTGCCTGTGTGATACACGTCCCCTGAACACAACGCGTTCTCACAGGTATTCACCCGAGATGGAGTTCTCATTGCCCACTTCTCGCAAGAGGGAGTTGTCCGAGCCCGGGTGTTCTCACCAGAGAAGTCGGGACAGATGCGGGGAAAACTTTAGACCGTCCGCCTGGGTTCTTTGATACCCCTGAGTCTGACAAAGGTGGGACGCCGACTGGCAAGGCAACATTGATATTGACAACTAGAAGGGCCAAGTGATGTGTGCGTAGTACGATGAAGTAAGAAAGCTCATAAACCCAGAACAGCGCGAATCTAGTTCTTCCGACGGTATGAGCTACCTGTGGGAACATGTAAGGAGCCTGTGTGATTTTGGAGCACGGGTATGACAGACCCTCTGTTAATCTCGCCTTTCCACCAGTTGGTTGGCACAAGACGCTCGAGCAAGCGCCACACAAAACGACTGTCTGGGCATGCGAGAAAACGGTAGTAATCGCAAAACAACCTAGATGCGTCGGCCATCGTAAACACATAGCGAGTCCAAAAGATGATAAAATAGGACATACCTGGGCATTTGACGTCCATGAAGTAAGAGTTTGGCGATTGCACAAGTCGCTTGAGCTTGTGCCTTTGCTCTTCGGATTTTTGGGAGGGGTTAAGAAGATCGATGGCGAGAGGCTGTTGCCAAGTCGTCAGCGCGCCACCAGTGCGGTCGATGGGGTGGAAGGTGCTTACCATGGTTGCGAGGAGGCAATGGAAGAGACGATGGGACGCGAAGGTTGTTGTGGATAAGTGGGAATAAGGTTTCGGATCAAGCCTGACTAGACAGTTGATGACTCGATTGCCATTCTTGGAAGCGGCGGGCCGACTACAAGTACATGAGGTCTTCGCGGTCCAACACCAGCTTTGGTTTCTCGACCTTCTTCCCTTTCGCTCTCCTTCCCTGTTTCTCAAAAATCCACTTCCATCCTCGATTCCAGCACTTCTCAATTTGGTTCTTTGTCCCGGCCGATCCTGGGATGTTGTCCAGGCTCTCCACAACATCCTTTACCTCCAGAAGCGCACGTTGCAGGTCACTAACGGACCGTCCCTCGTGGAACGTTGAGGACGGAGAGAGTTTCTTCTGCAGCCCGATCGTTTTCTTGAGGAGCTTGCTGGAGGATTTATCAGATAAACCCTAGACGCAACGTACGATCAACCTGTCATACCTGTGTTGCTGGAGATTCTCCATCAGGTTCTCGAGATCTCTGTGGTCTTCTGTTACTATCCGTTTCTTGGCCTCCTTCTTCTCTGACTCAACAAACGCTCCAATCACATCCAAACTTACGAGGATGTATGCCAGTGGGATTCGGAAGAGGAGATAGTATCGTGAATTCTTGGACCATTCCAACTCCGTTGACCTCTTGCGCAGAAGGTGCCAATAGCGAGTTTGGGTCGAGTCCACCCCCTTGCGAACGACGTTCTTCCGTTTCAAATGGCGGAGATAGGCAGCCTGAATCTTCTTGGCTGCGCTGTCCCGGACAGTTCGTTTTCGTTCCAGACGCCGGCGATACGCGTTCTGGATCATTTTAGCGGCCTTGACCTTCTCCTCGTTGACTTCCTGTTCGTGATTCCCGCCCAAACCACCCCCCTCTTCCGCTTCATTCTCGTCAGCGACCCTCTCCTCTGGCACGTTGGCCCGTTGGCCTTGTCCACCATGACCTCCATCGGGCTGTACCCACGCTGTTGCCGCTGCACGCAGTCTTTGCTGGTGGGCAGGGGTGCTCAAAGCGTTCGGGTCCGCCAAGAGTAGCGTTGGGATCTCATCCAGTCTACTGTAGACCACAGGGCGAACGTGGTTCCACCGCCGTTCAGACAGTCCAGGGCGACCGTTGTGCAGCAAGAGGATCATCTCGTCTAGGGACGTGTTTGTCAAGGACTCGGCTAGTGCAAACTCGAGATCATCCCAACTCATGGCCCAAACGTAACTGCCGGAGGGTCAACAGGTAGCATTTGTACAACGGTAAATAATACTCACCGGCGATAGACCGATGGTGTGTATTGCCACTCTACTCTGCGTATGGACTGGATACTGGCCAAGATTTCACTTTTAAACCGATCGTCGTTCGTGTTGCATCCCACTGTGCAAGGTTAGATGCGGGAGACGACAAAATCAGATGAACGAACTGACGTAAACATAGACATAGACAACTGGTATTCGAATTGTCAGCACAGTGTGCAAACGTATGGACCTGGGCCAACTCACATCCGAGCAATGTAGAACGGACCAGTGAGATTGGACACTCGGCCGCCATCCGCTCTGAATCGATCCCTGGTGTCGGATGGAAACGGAGAATATTGTTCAACTTGGCTGGAAATTTGCCGCATCAGGTCAACGATGATCGGTGTGAAGGATTGGATGGTCGTGTGCTTTCTCAGGATCGGGTGCGGGCGAATGAGGTTGATGAACCAACTGCGGGGCAGCGTAACGTTGTGCAACGCTCCTCGGAAACGAACGCTGTAGGCCATGATGGACAGACCCGTGAGCCTCTCCACGAGGTCGCACAAATGATTCAGGTCCATGGGCAAGCGACTGAGAAGGACGTGACTGGGGGTGAATCAGCGGGGGGATTTTGTGCGTGCGCGGTTCGTCATACGCACCGTAGGTACCAGTAACCCGAAGCCAACGAGTCATGTAAGTCCCCCTTAGCGAACGCAACCAAATCCCTCACGATGAAGTACCCCCCCTCTCGAACAAGGCAACTCGGCCACGAGTCCCACCTGTGCATTCGTGTGTTGGGGACGGAGTACCTGGCATTTTCCCTATCCAAGTCAAATGCCAACATGCACGCAACCATAAACCGAGGTCCGAAGCGTTCATTGTACCCCAACTCCGGGGGTTTCGAATTGAATTGGAGGCCATCGCAAACGAATCTAACCCATTCCCGGACGATTCGGAACCCGTCCGCCCCTTCGGGTATTCTGGTGAGATCGAGGTTTGCATGCGAACCGAGTCTGTGCAGCGGTGGATGCAGAGCTGAGTACAAGATCCCGAGCCAATAACTTTACGCGCGATCAGCATCCGCGGGCATCTCAAAAAGTGCACGAAAACGTACTTTGTCACGGCCCAAGGATAAAAGCGGGCCGAGTTTAGGATCTGGAATTGCAGGAGTATCAAGCGAACGCGTGCGTGATACCATTCGACCGTAACTTGATCTGGCTGAACGTGCTGGAAATCACACAATTCCCCCCGTCTACACTGACCTCGAACTATCAAGGCCAGGCAAGGTGCGAACCCGTGGACATCGCGGCAAGCACCGTTCTGACCATCTGTGCGATCGTAGATGCGGTTCGAAATAACCTGTGTGATAGTCCAACTGAGTTCACCATGGGCACATGCGTACCCGTCTGCATTCTCTTCGCTCGAGCCAGATTGTTCGGTGAGGGTTTTGTAGATGAGTGTGTGCTTTGGTACGAGGTAGCGATCTTCCCCCAGCACTTGATATCCGAACAACCTCTGGAGCTTCGAGCCCTCGGCTAATGAGTCATCGCGCCGGAGCCTATCTAGCAGGCGGATGTAGTCGAGGTAAGAAGAGAGCCAAGCACGAATATCGACGAGTGAGAGTTGTTGCAGCTTGGGAGGTGACAAGAAGACATGGTCCAGACACAATAGGGCCACTGGGTCGTTTCCAACCTTAATGAAAGTCTTGCCAAGGGCACGGAGGCGCGAATGGTCAGTATCTCGGATCGCTTCAAACATCGCAAGCTGGAGATGGCAGGGTGTCAGACTTATCACCTGAGTGAATAGGAAAGCTTACTTCGTTGGCTTCTTGTTCCGTCATGGCGCTTCTGTCCAGCCTATCTACGAATCCTAGCAGTCCTGGGACGGCGGGGGCAGACGTTGGAAGCATCTCAAGGGTCAAACCTCGCCGGAGCCCGGTCAAGAGGTACTCGATCGTTGGCCGCACGCGGTCGACACCGAGGATGGTGGAGGCGGTCAGGGTCTCAACTGCCTTCAGCATATCCCCCTTCTTGGCGTGAATCCGTGCAGATTCGAGAATGTTGCCCGATTCTTTCAGCATTTTAGCACGTGCTTCGTCCAGGTCATAATCGTCCAAAAACTCCAGCGCATCCTCATCCGTACGGAACAAGTCTCGAGCTGCCCTTTTCAAGTCTCAGATAACTCGTTCCTGGTGAGTGTAAATTAAGCGCTCACTTGACGTCCAGACGCTGCGCCGAAGAGGATCAGAGATATTCAGAAATGTGGGAATGGTTGAAATATACCTTGAAGTAGTACATCTGAGCAACCTTTTTCAAACGCTCAAGGAGACCACTATCGATGGCACTCCCGTGTTGAATAATCACCTCTGCCAGTTCATCAAAGTGTCCTCCTTCTCGATAAGTACGAGCGGCTGCAGCGTATTGTTTGCCCATCCGATAGTTATCTCCGGCTTTTTTCAGTTCACGAGCTTCGGAGTAACATTCTCCGGCAGTCCCGTAGTAGGCCAGACGTTCCTTGACCTGCTTGGACGGCGAATCCCGTGCACAGGTAATGAAAGCGTTGGCTGCAGTAACGAAAGCCTGGATTCTGGCCGCAATGGTGATGGTGGGAATCGATCGAGCCTTTTCTCGCAGGAGGTACGCATCGCATATTGCAGCTTCTCGCTTCCGCCCGGCTCGTAGAAATGCGACTGAAGCTTGTACATAGTGCTTGTTGAGAAACATCCTGCGGAGAGGGTCGTTGGAAGGATTGCAATGCCGAATCACAGTACTGACCTTCGCCCAGTTTTCGACCACTCTTCAGAAGTTGAGGAAACCGCCAAACGTGGTATCTCGGCAGTGGATGACCAGATCTCGATCTGGTCTTTGCTACTCCAATATACCTGCACAAGGAGTGAGAGGGGTTTTTTGGGGAATAGGATTCTCGGGCACCTTCATCGGTCCAGCTGACTCGGAACTGTCCATGATCCAAAGGTTTTTCCGAGCCCGAGTAATCGCAACGTACAAGAATTTCAACTGCGGACCCGGATAGTAAGAGGGGGGTGGATTGAAAAATTTAGGCCGCAGGTGACGTACCTCGACACAAATGCTCGCGTGGCGCGTTTCGTCAAAGACCGGAGCGTCGGAGAGGCTGTCTCCACCGGAGTCCCCGTTAAGCACCAAACGCCATTGATTCAGAGTCGCTGTGGAGTCCCCGAAGAAGTTGTATAACAGGACCTTGGCTTTGTCGGTGACAAGGCAGATGTGAAGCAAAGTGGGACTTACATCGTTGAACTCGAGGCCCTTGCTCTCGTATAGGGTCCTGCGGGCATGGGTCAGGTAAACAGCTGACACAGGAACGTAAGACTTGACATGATGATGCTGTTCCCAAGCCTCTGCTGTAGCCTGTCCCTTGCGGCATCATTGCGCACGAGTATACCTGAGTGGGGAGGGTTGGCACAGAATGAGATTTCGCGAATGGAATGTCGTACATTGGTCCGCCCCAAATTCGACGGTTTCCCCTCGGCCGCTCCCAAAGAACAACTTCTCAAAGTCAGCCTGTTCATGACGCTTAGTCCCCCGTGACCCGCTCACAACGATAAACGCACGTTTCCCTGACCAGCGAAGAAGATTGGTCGGAACCCGTCAACGACCCCCCGTTCGGGTTTTAATATATCAATCGAGTACGGCCAATAGCAGGTTATGAGCTCGATGACAGAGCGCGCACAATTCACGATCCCGCCGTGAGACCGGTAGTTCAAGACGAGCTCAAAGGTTCTCGGTTCTACAGGGGCGAGACCCGACTCGCGTGAAAGTTGTTTCTTGGTGGACTGTCAACTCCAGCGTGGCCCATCATCACCTAAAGTCCTACCTCAATGCGGTGTTGATATGCTTTCAGATCGGCAAACCGAAACGAGCTGCCGACTGAGATTGTCTAGGGAAGTGTTACTTGATACCCGGCACGGATGAACGATGCTCTTACCTGTGCGGTGTCACCAGCCCAAAACAGCCCATGTTGATTGGCGCAGATGGTCCGGAGAACTAGAGTCGTCAGGCAAGTGGAGGTTTGAGTGTAAGTTTGATGCATACTAAGCGTGTCAATCAGGAGGTTGTCCTGGACCTCGTCAACATACCTAGGGTAAGGTTATTTTGATAGAGGAAGAGAAAATCATCACGGGAACGCACAAAAAGTCCACCTTCTTACCGGTCAGGCCGACGTCACGGAGTTCTTTCAATATGTAGTGAGTACTGGCGGGGGATTCAGTGAAGCTGAGACCACGCAGTAGGAAGGGACATCACCGGTCCGCTGCATCGTATTCCTGTCGTTGTCGTTTTAGCTTCGTGTACGCCATGAACAGGTCATATATGTCATCCCGCTTGTGGGAAAAAGTCCCTTGGCTTCGAACGCTGAGTAGGTTGTAGGATTCCCGATCAAGGCATCTATGCTTTGTCCCAATTGAATCTTCGGATCCCTTGATCACTCCCATGAACTCTCCAAATACCAACGCAGGGTCTGGATCGAGAATCGTCACAGCAAGTCACGCATGATCCATCGGTCCTCACCTAAAACACGGGTAAAGGTCTGGGGGAGGTGGTCCCAGTACGACGTCAGAAACTCGCCATACGAGACAAAGTTTCTACGGGATTGCTGCATGTAATCGGATGAAGATGTGCTCCTGGATCCCGCACGCAGCCTAGACTTCCAAGGCGAGGTCGGACTTGTTGGAGATGTCGCTTCGTCTTCGGGGACATGTGTCTTGGGGATGATAAAACCATCGTTATTGTTACCTTGCCTGATATCATTCTGAAGCATTGTACAGAGCTATTGACAGAATTGTGAGATCTGGTACATTGAAAAACAGGCATTCGTACCCGATCATAGGTAATGAACAATGGGAAATGTTCATCCAACAGTTCACTGAACCTTTCTGGCAAGTCTGATCTCCATTGTTCGTTATCATCCTGATCTACGAAGTCGATTTCTTGTTCAATATCCTTTTCCATCGTGCGTAGCTCTTCGGGGGAATACAGAGCGACTTCAAGAGATGACATCAACTTTGTGAAATACTCTTCGACCTTTGTGGCCAGGACTCGGGATTGGGTAATGAAAACCTGGCGAGGGTTTGGCCCCATATCAGGGTATTGTTGCCAAGTGCGTTGTATGCCCAACATCTTGAATAACATTGTAGTGGTCTTCCCGGTACCGCTTCTGCCGATCACGTAGCAGGAAGAAGGGTGTTCAATGATTTCTTGCTCTTGTGCGCTGTTCGTTACAGATAAGCACACGGTATCGCGATTCGCAACTCGCGTACGTACGAAACAGAGAAAACGTGTGCAACTTCCTTGTCAGCTAGGATACCTGAGACGAGTGAGTGGTGGTTTTCACGCCAGACGTTCTGATACAGCGTACTATTCAGGAGCGCCTGCGGGAAGTTAGTATGTAATTGAGCTAGGGTCGGAGCTAATTACCTGAGATAACATCACAAATTTGTCCAGCCTGGTTACACACTTGAGTTTCGAGAGGAGCTACGACGCCATGGAAACGTACACAAGCATCGAGTGGATCTGTTGGCACGCGTACTCAGTCAGTATAATTGAAACCCGTCGACCGTCCATCTCACCCACATTCTTCATATCTTCTTCACGGACTTTGACGAATTGTGCAACTTGTGGGATATCTTGGGCCGGGTTCGGTAATGGGGGGAATATAGCTGGTAGTATGACGTTGTCGCCAGTGCTGAGAGGTTTATTTCGGAAAGTACACCGTTCGATATATTCTGGACCCTTCTGTTGAAGTTGTAGGCCAAGGCTGTCCCAAAACCGCCCGTGGTCAAGTTGCGCGTGAGTGAAAATACCAAACATCCGAATTACTGGTCAAGTTAGAATCGCGCAAACTGGAGCGAAAAAAATGAGAGAAGTACCTTGACATTCATGTTGAGAATCAGGTGCGTGAGAGTTTCTGAGATCGGGCATACAATCTATCTGATACTGAAGGAGATGGTGAGCCGGGTGTTTTGAGTTATGAATACTCTTAGCATACTACGAGCCGGGTGTCCCCCGTCATCTTAGCTTCGTATACAGGGAGTTTAGTCTTGGGACCCGTGAGCGGTTTCTGATTGTCATTGGAAAAGTGTCCCTGTGACAGTTGCCTGGAAGTAATCAGCAGCGGTCGTAGCGACGGAGAGCCGGGTCCTACTTGATCTTCTTCATTACGATCCGGAACATTGCACCGTCGGCACGCTTGTGGTCTCGTAGATCTTTCTGGGCCCGAGTTGAGAGCAAGATCGACCACTCTCCAAATCCCTCAACGTCATCGAAGTACAACGCGGCCTTCATCGGCTGAATCATAGGGAACGCCGAACCTCGAGATTGATCTGGTCCCATAGCTGGTTTTCTTGTTGTTGGGGATGACGGTGCTCTCGATGATGTGTTTGCCTTGGTGTATGAGGACTTGAATATTTCTGATACAAGCGGCTCCCTGAGAACGAGGAGATAGTACTGTGGCCGTTTAGTTCTGTGTGGGTTACGTGGTATGAACTCACACACCTCTAATATGCTCTGCAGTTGTGACAAGACTCCGGTGTACGCACCACGTACTTCCGCGTCCGTAGTTGGCACAGTGATCCCCATGGAATCGAAGGGGAGAGGGTCAATACGACGATTCTTAGAGGCCGGTTTGCCCTTTTTACGGCTGGTGGGGGATACGCTCCCGCTGGTCGGAACAATTTTGGCATTTTCTTCCAGCTCCTTTAGGACGTTGAACGACAGTTCCACCTTCCTCCAGAAAAAACGGAGGTCTGGAGGAGCATCGGCAGGGGATGGGTACTCCGCGAACAACAACGAACAAGAAAATCTCTGGAGAAGCCTCATGCTTATGGTACCCATCATGCTGGGAGTTGTGGGTGTGGGGAACCCCGAAACTATCCACTCCGAGAGTTTCTCGTACGCATTTTCGTCGAGTACTAGGAAGCCGAATGATCGGCGCCGGCAACACGCAAGAACCTATGAACGCGCGGAACGTACCAGAGATGATATACTCCAAGAGATGGGAGCGGCTGATGAGTGCTGAAACCATCCCCTCAATTTCGAGGTCGCCTCGATGACAGACTCCTTCGATTGCGCGGAGGGCGGTGTGGAGTCCGCCTGGGGAGTCCATTGCCTCAACATCGAGTAGATTGATGTCAAATGTTTGCCCTGAAGAACGGCGGCCTGGTGGCATAATAGTGGTGTATGACAGAGAGCGACCGCCACACTTTCCCGGCTGGAACATCACTGGGGCGCTAACCATAACGCCTTCAGTGCAAAACAAGTACATAAGGCCGGCAAGCGGCAGAACCCGGGACGACGGGGACAATCTCCTTTCAATATCGGGAAGTCAAAGATACATTGACGTGCCTACCAGGAGAAATACAAAACAGAGATAAAATACTTACAGGATGATACACGAACTAAATAATACAGAGGTTCTGCCGAGGAAAGGCAAATGACAGAACCATGCCACATCACGCGATCGATACCAACGCGAAACTACTACTTCTTGCCGAGCAAGTCATCGAATATGGAGCTACGAGACACAGGTACGCTCTTACAGGGAAGGGGGCGCGTCAGCTTGAACCCCAACGGGGACGGTGCCAAGAGGATGACTCTGGAGGCGGTGATTTAGTAGAGCTGTCTGGACGATGAGTGTGTGGCGAAGGAGATACACAAGGTGAAGCACGCACATGATTCGGCTTCTCACTGGCCATGAAATGGTAGACAGAGAGGTGAGCCTCAATCATGACCAAAGTTCCCTTCCTGAATACGAACGGCGCCTGCACGACGGAACAAGCTGACCATCGTGATCGAAAAGCGGCTGCTGAATGAGCCGGGCTCCGTTGAGGTGGAGGCTCGGATCGAAATCCGACATCCTCTCCGGTTCGTAGGTAGACTCGAACGAGAACTCCTCTGTTTGAGGGTTAACGGACGACTCAGTTACGTTAAATGAGAGACGACACGAACCTGATTTCAAGTCGCCGACGACCATGTCCGATGTGCGCTTCTGCAATTTTGTGGGCACGGTCGACTTGGTCAGGCGCTGCAGGCGGAGGTGAGGCGGAAATGTGCGAAGGGTTTGAACGGGATTCGAAGGGACCTACGGAATATTTTTATGGCATATTCACAGATATGGCATTAGGCTCAGTGCTGCCACCGTGAACTTGATTCATTGCACACGTTTGATACAGTCCTAGGTGATGGCGTCAGGAAATGTGGCTGAGAGACGATTGAACAGGGGGAGGAGTTGCAGTCGATGAGCCGGGCCGGGGGCGGGTCTTGGGGACAGACGCGGGCGGGAGTGGTGACGTTTCACGTGACTGCATGCTTTTTTGCGTTTTTTTGCAGGACGGAGGTATATGAAAAAACTGCAAGACCCGAGACTTACAGTCCCGGGAATAGGAAAAGGCCAATGTAAATCGATCATTTGCGGAATTGAGCCGCTAGCGGCGCGTTTTTGCTTCGACAATTTCCACGATGCGGGGACGGTCGCAGCCAATCGTCTGACGGGTAGGCGTGTCCAGACGCATGAAGGGCTCTCTTGGTTACTGAGTGCGAGGAAAACGAAGTGGGAATGTATGAAGTGATGTACAAGTTGGGCGCGGCGACTCCTCGGGGTCTGCCAAAGTGCATACCCGAGCATGGCACTGGCTCGCTCTGCGCATACATAAGGTCTTCTTCGTCCAAGGTCAGCTTTGGCCTCTGCACCTTCCGAGCCCCAGCCGGTCCCTTTACGATACCATCCCATCCCAACTTCCAATCTTCCTTGATTCGTTCCTTCGTTTTCATCGCCGCGGGTCCCGAAAATTCCGAGAGCCGGTCAATCAGTTTTCCCACCTCCAACACTCCAGCCGTCAATGCCGGAACGTTGGGGTGTTCGTGGAGTGAAGACGAGTGCCCTAGCTTCGCTTGAAGCTCTACGGTGGCTCTCTGAAGGTCACTAGGTATGAAGCCGGTGAGATGAAGTTCCACTCAGGCGGGAGCACATGTTTACCTGGACCGATCGGACCTCTCCATGAGTTCTTCCAACCTCCTGTGGTCATCCCCTTGGAGTTGTTTCTTCGAATCCCTGCTGGTCTGGTCCGCGAACATCTTAATACCATCCAAGCACACGAGCACATGCACAAGCGGCCCTTGTATCAACAGTTTGTATCGCCTGTACCTTGGCGATTCCATGGATGACGCCCGATCGCGGAGAAGGAACCAGAGGCGTGCCCTGGTGGCGTCATTACCCTTGAGGACTTCTTTCTTCTGTGCCATGACGCGATGGTACGCAGCCTCGATCGTGAGGGCAGCTCGAATCTCCTCAGGAGACGCAGAGACTTCCTCTTGGCCACCATCAGCGACAGGGGGTTCCCCATCGCTCGGACCGAGAACGTCTTCCTCGGGCAAGCCAGGATGCTTCTGCTGGCCGTCGTCATTCTCGGGTTCGATCGGGGGTTCCTCGGTGGTTGGGAAACCGGGAGGAGGGTTGGTCGGCACACGTGTGTCTGTGCGACCTGTGGGTTTCGTGCGGAGGCGGTCCGGGATCTCCTCGACATTTTCGTACATGACGGTCCGTACGTATCGTGATACCCACCCTTGGTATTTTTGGGCCCTTGTGTGCAACAGAAGGACCATTTCGTCGAGTGCCGAATCGGACAACGACTTCGTGAACACGTTTACCAACCCTCGCCAATCGAACGCGTCGGCATACCTGAGTGCGTCGAGGTTCAATAAGTGCCCGGCGAGAAGGTATGCAAAGCCACGCACTGGCGATAGACCCCGCCTGGTCGCAGCGGCCGCCGCAGCCCGCGAATTGCTTGTAGCACCCTATACCTAAGCCGGCTATCGTTGATGTTGTATCCCACTAAATAATCCATCATGAGACGTGCACAACGCCCGCCCCACGGACAAGTACTCACGGAGACAAAGGCAGAGGCAGCTACCAATCATCGTCAATCTTGGTGTTGAAGATCAAGTGAAAATTAGCTTACAGTCGAGCAATATACACCGACGTATACAGGGGGCCCAACCTCGATCCGTGCTGAATGAGCTCCTGGTTGTCGATCCGCCGGAGAAGGTCAATTGTGTCGTTCACGAAATGTGGGATGTAACTTGTGTTCTTGTCCAGAAGGGGAAGTGAACGGGAAAGGCCGATGAACCAGCTACGGGGTAAGGTGACACCGTGCAAGGTACCACGTCCCGTCATAAATCGAAAAGTAAGGATATGTAAGCCACATAGCCTTTCCACTGCGTCACAGAAAGGGCCAACATCCACAGGGATGCGGTTCGCGAGGACTTGTCTGTGAGGTATGAGCCGAATAGCTCCAAACCCGCGTGGTTACAATGCTCACCTCAGGTACAGGGTTCCGAGAATCAACGAGTGGTGGGGACCACCCTGCAAAAACTGAACGAAGTCCCTGACAATAAAGTGCCTTTCCGTCGTAAGCCCTGGCCGCGTAAGGCACAGTGGCCACCTCCCTTCGCCGCACATCCGCGTGCGGGGGACATACGCTTCCGCTCGGTCGAAGTCGAAGTCGTACGCCATTGTACAAACAGGCATAAACTCGGGGATAAATGTTTCAATGTACCGGATCTGCGGAGGTGGCGTGCTGAATAGGAGTTTGTTACATGCCTGCCAGACCCATTCCCGCAGAACTCTGAGCCCTTCTGTTGATTCAGGCGTGTTCCCAAGATCGAGTGTTGCGATAGACCCGAGCTTTGGTACCATGGGGTGTAAGATAGAGTAAAGAATACCGACCCAGTGGCTGTTCCTACGAGGTCAGAATCGGTGCAGTTCCGGCTGCGCGATACGCACAGAATGGCACCCATGGGGTGAAAGCCGGCCAAATTCAAAATTTGGATTTCCTTCAACACCAGCCGGACGCGAGCATTAAACCAGGCAGCCGTTATCTTTTCGGACCGGAGGTGCTGGAACTGACAATCCGCTTTCGGGCAGTCACCCCTCGTTATCATTGTCAGACACGGAGCGGCTCCGAGCCTCCTACGGTAAGCATCGTTCTGTTGTTTTCCGCGGAGACGGATGTAGTCCGGGATTTTGTGATCAAGTGCGCGCCTGAGCTCCTCGTGAGTGACAACGCAACCACCCTTTTCTTGGACGATGTCCGCCCTAGACATGAAGACCGCGTGCAAGAAGCTGTTTGCTGGGACAAAAAATCTGTCGTCTTGATGTGGCTGGAACGCGAAGACCTTTTGGCGGACAGAACCTGCATCCAAGGGGTATTCACGCCTCAGGTGATCTAAAAGTTCGAAGTAGGCGAAATGGAAGAGAAGGTCAGGCCTATGGTCGACAATTGGAGCGCCTTGGGGGGGCAGAGTGGAGGTGAAGATGGGATCGAGGCACAACAACGCAGCGGAGTAATTTTCGGCCCCGACGAACTTGGGGTGCAGAGCGCGGAGTGTTTTAGAATCGGTTTTGTATCTTGCTTTGAACATTGCGATCTGTGGTTCTCAAGGGTTAGCGCCGCATCGTAGGAGAACGACAAACCCACATCTTGGGCCTCTGGTTCGCGTATGTCACGTTTCAGAGTGTCTGCCAACTTCAATAACTCGGAAACAACTCCCGGATCCGTTGTGGGATGATCCATGCCGAATGCCTGACGTTGCCAGAGCCCGGATGACAGATACTCTATGGCGCGCCTTGTGCGATCCGGAGCCCTTGGTGTGGCAATTAGGGTCTTGACTGCATCCACTATCCTGTCGCCTTTCACGAGGACCTCTGCGGATTCGAAGATCATTCCAGATGTGTGGAGTAGCTCAACGTGTGCTTCGTCGAAGCCGTAATCCTCTGCAAACGTTATGGCTTCCTCCGGTGATGAAAACAGCTTCTGGGCTTTCCTGTCCTCGGTCGTTAGAACGTAGCTTTTGTGAGCAAATCCAAGCAGCTCACTTAACCTTCCCGATCTAAGGACGCACACTTTCAGTCATTCGGTCGCTCCTGGTGGACACTTTACGCACCTTGAAGTAGTTCATTTGGGCGACCTTCGTCAGCTGAACGAGGAGATTGGGTTCGATTTGATCTGCGTGTCCTTCGAGCACCTCCACCATCTCATCAAAGTGGCCACCCTCCCGATAGATACGGGCCGCTTTGGAGTACAGTTCCGCATGCACAAAACAACCACCCGCCTCCTTCATTCTCCGGCCCTGGACAAAGCATTCTCCGGCATTTGTGTAATATGACAGCCTTTCTCTCCTCTGCTGTGACAAGGATTCGTTTGCGCAGGCAGAGAATGCCTCCCCCGCTTCAGTGAAAGCATCCTCCCTCTCCCTCACCTGGTCATCCGGTACCGCTCTGGCGTTCTCTCGGAGAAGAAACGCGTGACAGATCGTGACCTCTCTGGCTCTTCCAGCTCGCTGAAACGCAACCAAGGCCTGCGCGTAGCGCTTGTTGGTAAACATCCTAGAGCTTTGGCGTCAGTGTTGTCCCAGAACAATGGTATGTAACAGACGTTTTCCCTGTGTCGATCCAATCTTGTGAGGTAGATTCTGTGGCTATGCGAGGAACCTCGGAAGTGGACCCCCAGACTTCGATCTGATTCCTGCTGCTCCAATAAGCCTGCGTAAAGTGGTCAGCAATTTCGGAAAGGGATCAACGGGTCAAGTACCTTCATTGGCTCTGCGCTGTCAGAGTTGTCCAAAAACCAGAGGTTCTTCCGGGCGCGTGTGATGGCGACGTAGAGAAACTTCAACTGCACCTCATAGTTTAGCGGTTATGGGGCGGGGGGTAATCGAGGGTATACCTCTGTGCATATACCCGCGTGCTTAGTTTCGTCGAAATCCGGTGCAGCAGTGTCGCGTGTTCCATCACAGCCATCCCTCCTCACCAGTCGCCACTGGTTAACATTCGCGGTGGAGTCCTTGAAGAAGTTGTATAACAGGACCTGGAGAGCGTCAAAAATCTATGACATCTCCCCTGGCATGACCTACATCATTGAATTCTAGACCCTTGCTCTCATACAACGTCCTGGGATTTGTGTTACACAGATGTGAGTGCGCAGACGTAGACAGGCCTTACATGATAATGCTCCTCTCTCCCAACCTCTCTTTTAGCCGTTGCCTGGCATCGTTGTCGCGAACAAGGATACCTGCGTTCGGTCCTGTGCGTAAATCTCGTGAAGGCAAAAGAAAACTATGCGTTTACATTGATCCGCCCCGAAGTCAACCGGCTCCCCTTGGCCATCACCGAAGAAAGATCTCTCAAAATCATCCTGTTCATACGAACGTCAGTTGGGTGCGGTTAGGGGAGTGAGAAATGGAATTACGTTTCCTTGACTGGAAAAGAAAATCGGTCGGAACCCGTCAACGGACGCCCTCTCCGGCTGCAGTATGTCAATGGAGTGAGGCCAATACAGCGTTATTAGTTCTATCACAGAACGGGCGCAGTTCACGATCCCCCCGTGAGACCTATAATTGACGACTAGCTCGTAGGTCTTAGGGTCAGTTTGTTTTGCTCGGCGGAACTCCTTCTGATGAAACGTGAACAAGTGCGGGAAGGGTCTCGAGGGCACACCAGTACCTCTATCCGGTACTGGAATGCTTTCAGGTCGCTGAATTTGAACGAACTCCCAATGGATATTGTCTGCAGGTAGATTAGTGAAGGCGTGATTTACAAACAAACGATGCTCGCCTGTGCAGTGTCACCGGCCCAGAAGAGTCCGTGCGGGTTGCTGCATAGGGTGCGGAGAACTGAGGAGAGGGAGTAGCTTAGCTATGTTGACAGGGAGGGAGGGCTGGGGACAGACCGAGGGTGTCGATGAGGAGGTTATCTTGCACCTCATCAATGTATCTGTTCCATGGGTTAGCCCAGCCCTCTGGAGTAGACCCGGTCCGTTTCACTTACAGGAAGTCGACCTTTTTACCCTTCTTTTCTTCCTCCCAGTTAGCACCACGCAACTCCTTCAGTATGTGATGTGTCCTGCGGTCAAATTCAGTGATATACTGTTGGGAGAATGGTCGGGTGGAGCTGACCGATCCGCAGCATCGTACTCCTGGCGTTGTCGCTTTAACTTGGTGTATGCGGTGAAAAGGTCGTAAACAGTCTCCTTCGTGAGGGAAAACGATCCTTGGCGACCGCTGGACAAGTAAGCATCTCGATCTAAACACCTTTGCTGCGTGCCTATGGCTTTCTCGGAACCTTTGATGACCCCTAGAATCTCGCCAAAAACCAGAGCAGGGTCTGCCCCCTCCCCTCAATAACTCATACGGCATATGGGATGCGTCGTGCACGCACCTAAGGTTCGTGTGATTGAGTGCGGAAAGTGGTTCCAGTACCGTGAGAGGAAATGTAGGTAGGAGATAAACCGTTCGCCACCCCGCTCAGTGGGACCTGGTGTGAGAACGCTCATCGACATCCCCCTGGTTCGATTTCTCCGGGGCGACAGTGGACTCGTAGGGGTGCTACCCACCCCTGGCGTAGTCGGGGCCACAGGGATGATAAACCCATCGTTGTCGTTCTCCTCTCCGATGTCGCTCTGAAGCATAAGACACAGCTATACTTAAAGGCATCAAAGGGAAAGAACCAAAAGGGTGGTCACTCTGGACGCACCCGGTCATAGGTTATGAATAACGGAAAATTGGCATCGGTCAGTTCACTGAACTTCCTGGGTAGGTCCGGTCGCCATTGATCTATATCGTCCAGGTCTATGAGTCCTGAGTCCTGTTCTACATTCTTCCCCATCTTGCGGAGTACTTCGGGTGAATAGGAAGCGGTCTCAAGCGATAGCATGAGCTTTGAAAAGTATTCTTCAACTTTAGTCGCGAGGACTCTGGACTGTGTGACGAAGATCTGGCGGGGTTTGTCCCACATGTCTGGAAACTGCTTCCAGGCACGTTCTATACCAAGCATCTTGAAGAGCATCGTAGTCGTCTTCCCCGTACCGCTCCGGCCAATGACATAGCACGATGTCGTGTTTTCGATGATTTCTTGTTCCTGTGTACTGGCTCTGGGTATCAGGAATCGGTGTTGAAAGAAAGCTTAGCACGCACGAGACGGAAAACACATGCGCAACCTCCTGGTCCGCGAGGATGCCTTCAAGCGCGAGTTAGCGGTGCGACTCTGTGGAGGCTGGCACAATTGCCCACTATTAAGAAGAGCCTGCGAAGGGTTAACAAGGCCGTGATTTCATACTGGGTTGCGTTACCTGAGACAAGATAACAAATTTCTCGAGGCTTGTTGAAGTAAGGTGAGTAAACACGCTACGAAACATTCTACAGGGACATACACGAGCATGGAGTGAATCTATATACCCGAGGTGTCAATGTGCGCGCCAACGAGGATGCCACAGCAGAATCGCTCACTGACATTGTTCAGGTCTTCTTCACAAACCTTGACCAGAGGTACTGTCTCCTGGACTTCTTGAACCGGTAACTGAGGGAATCTGGCGGGAAGGATCACGTTGTCTCCGGTATTTAGAGGCCTGTTCCTGAAAGTACACCTTGCGATGTAATCTGGACCTTTGTTCTCGAGCTGTCGGCTGAGGGTATCCCAGAAACGTCCGTGGTCCATTTGGGCATGGGTGTAGATACCGAAAACCCCGATCGCTAGATTTTATGGGAGACAGTTGTAGAACCCCGAGAGAACCGTAAAAATAATCACCTTGAGTTTCGCCCTAACAATGTTCGTGAGAACGAAGCCAGTAACATCAGCAAAGAACCCACCTCGCCATCGGGGATACAGTCAACGTGGTACTAGAGATAGTTTGGTTCATCCGGTCACGAAATCCCACGACAGCGACTCACAACGAGTCGTGTGTCACCGGTCATTTTGGCTTCGTACACTGGGATGATCGTCTTTGTGCCGGTGAGTTTCTTCTGGTTGTCATCAGAAAAATGGCCTTGGGACAATTCCCTACTACCGAGTTGGAACGTGCACGTTACGAGCCGAGGACGTGTTGCTCACTTTATCTTCTTCACGACAATCCCGAACATAGCACCATTTCCGCGTCTGACTTCTCGTAGGTACTTTTGCGCTTTAGTTGATAGCAAAATGCGCCACTCTCCGAACCCCTCCACGTTTTCGAAGTACAAGGCGGCCTTGATTGGCTGGATTATTGACTCGGGGGACGCCGTTGCAACCCCTAGGTCTTCGAGTTGACCTTTGAACACATCCGATACGCGAGGTTGCCTCAGGACGAGTAGGTAGCGCTGAAACCGGGTAAGTCTTTCGAGCCAAGCTGGAGGGGCTGGGAATACGCACTTCCAATATATTCTGTAGCTGGGGCAAAACACCACCACAAACTGCATGGACTTCATCTTCTGTCATTGGCACTTCGATTCCCATGCAATCGAAGGGATGTGGGTCAAGTTGTGCGTGTCTCACCAACGCCTTCGGCCTTTTACGGCCGATTGCGGGGGCATTCGAACCGGCTGGAGTTCTGTCTGTCCATCCGCCAAGTTCCTTCAAGACGTTCAACGATAAACCCACTTTCCTTCGAAACTCCCTGAGCTCATTACGGCGTTCCGCTGTTGACACCCCTTCCACGGGCATCAAAGAAGAAGACAGCCGTTGAAGGAGTTTCACGCCCAAATCATCCATCACATTGAGTGTGACGGGCGTAGGGAACTGGGCAATGATCCACTTGGATAATCTCTCATATGCCTGGTTGTCCAAGGCTACGGAAACAATTTGTTTTCTCAGACTCATGCAGACCACAGGTATATACAACGTACTTGAGAAAATGTATTCCAGGGTGTGGGGACGGTTGCTAAGTCCCGCAATCACCTCCGTGATTGAGGAATCATCGAGATAGCAGACTCTTTCGATCGAGCCCAGGGCGGTTTGGAGACCGCCTGGGGTGACCAGTGCTTTTGGTTCAAGGAGACCTGTGTTAAAAGATCGTTGGGGGGGAGCGCGATTCGGCGGCATGGTGTTGGTACGAAACAAAGCGTGGCCGCCACACTTTGAGGCGCGGTTATGGCAATGGAGGCGCTAGGATATTGCAAAATAGGAAAAGGCTGTATGTAAATTCATCGACGGGATAAAGCGCGCATTGCGACAACTTCCGTGATGCAGCGACACGGGTCACCAACTCTGTTGTCGCGGGACAACGTTCTCGGTCGCGTTCAAGACCTTTTCAGATGCAGGGGAAGCGCTAAACGAGATGGGGTTGTGGATTGAGGTGCAAGTCGTATCGGAGTTTGCCGACGCGTTCCGG
>Ga0307509_10002323_pt1 | contig 30982 bp, 28 predicted proteins | sample 10_EM_MG_FD_202245 | JGI IMG/M metagenome (GOLD analysis project Ga0307509, IMG submission 202245) | Populus trichocarpa ectomycorrhiza microbial communities from riparian zone in the Pacific Northwest, United States - 10_EM | ecosystem: Host-associated > Plants > Roots > Unclassified | place...
GCCCCAACCGAAGCGCAACGAACACGATCGAATTCAAACAAAAAGACCGCAAAATCAACAGACCTGATCGATATTCTGCCGCTCATAACGGTCTGGTTGCAGGTTCGAGTCCTGCCGGGCCCCCACCACATTGATGATCCGCCGACGTTCGTGCTCATTCGCTATCGTTCACCGAATCCTGCAAAAGTCCTTATTTTGAAGGAATATCCTTGCTACATGGTGTTCACCGACGTTCGTCTACCGTTTGCTGACATCCCCGAATTTTGTTGGTATATTTGTTGGTAGGTCATCGAAGCCAAAATCGAGATACCAACATGCCGCTCACTGATACGAAGTGCCGGAATGCGAGGGGGCAAATCAAGTCGCGTAAGCTTTCTGATGGCGGCGGCTTGCACCTGTTGATCACCCCGGACGGAGCCAAGTACTGGCGCTTGGCCTATCGGTGGCACGGCAAGCAACGCACGCTTGCGCTCGGCGTCTATCCGGCAGTCGGGCTTATCGAGGCGCGCGCGTCGCGAGACGAAGCCAAGCGCAGCATTGCCGCCAACACCGATCCCTCCGTCGTGAAACGTGAGCGTAAACGAGCAGCTAAGATTGCAACTGGCAACACCTTCGAAGCGGTCGCGCGCGAATGGCACGAGAACTGGAAAGACGCCCGCAGCCCTTATTACGCTGCGCAGATCCTCCGACGTCTGGAAGCCGATGCTTTCCCGGCAATCGGTCGGCGTCCGATCGCCGCGCTCGAACCGCCGGAACTGCTGGACATGCTGCGCAAGGTCGAGAAGCGCGGGGTAAATGAAACAGCGCGACGGCTGAAGCAGCTCGTCGGCCAGATATTTCGCTTCGCTATTGTGACCGGCCGAACGAAGCGAGACCCCTCCGTTGATCTCAAGGACGCTTTACGAGCCACCGGAAAACCGCAGCGTCACAGATCGATGCCGCTTTCAGAGCTGCCAACGTTCTTGCAGAAGTTGGAGAGTTACAGCGGCGAGCAGCAGACCAAACTTGCACTGAAGCTGGTAACCCTGACGTTTCTTCGCACGACTGAATTGCGCGCCGGCAAGTGGAGCGAACTAGAGAGCCTTGATGAAAATTCCGCTGTGTGGCGCATTCCGGCCGAACGCATGAAAATGCGCCTGGAGCACCTGGTGCCTCTGTCACGCCAAGCCGTCGCAGTATTGCGCGAGCTGCGCGCGCTTTCTAGCGGCAGTCCCAACATCTTCCCTTCGCCCGGAAAAGGCGACTGCATGTCCAGCAACACCATGCTCTATGCCCTCTACCGAATGGGATATCACGGCCGCGCCACGACGCACGGTTTCCGCGCCGTCGCTTCCACGATCCTGAACGAAACCAACTTGTTCAATCGAGACTGGATCGAACGACAGCTTTCACACGTGGAACGAAACGAAGTGCGGCGTGCCTACAACGCTGCGGAGTGGATGCCCGATCGTCGAAGAATGATGCAGTGGTGGGCAGACCATATTACAGCGTTGGCTCTCGAAGGAGATAAAATCATTCCGCTGTCGCGCGCCGGCTAGCTAAGTGAATTGCACCAAGCGGTCGTATTGCGTCTGACGCGGCGAATATTTCATCGCTGCTCACGGTGAAGAGGAACATTCAATCCAGCGAGGCTCAACAGCCGGAGATGAATACAATGAATATTGAGGCAGCAAGATTGGTCCTGCTACGCCCTCGCCTGGCGGATGCGCCAACCCTACGCGACCGACTGGCGGCGCCTCAGTCCGCTCTTCTCCATCCGGGCGTTCCGTCACATCGCCAGGCCTGTCGAGATAAATCCCTGGCTCAGGAAAAACGCACGCGGAACGTTTCCGAACGCCGTCCGCGCCGCGCAGCGCGCCGCGGCCGCCCTCGTCGAACCGCATGAACCAACGCGCGCCGGCGAAGTCCGCTCCGTCGAAGATCGACCGCAAGGCGCGTGGGATCTGCGGTGCGGAGATGCGACTAAACTCGATCATCTGGCCGACGGCTCGATCGACCTGGTCCTGACCGATCCGCCTTACCTATCTGGCGACGCCACTCTTGTCATCGACAGCAGGTTGCGCTTGGGTATCAATCGATGTTGGGGGATCTGTTTCATCCGTAATCTGGGAATCGTGGTCTGCGCCACGCTGGGCGGCTGTGCGGGCGACGCGATCAAACAAGGCATGAACAGCCTCTTAGCGCCGCCATTGCGAAGCTTGGAATGCCCAACGATGAGCGCGTGATCGTCGACCAGAAGGTTTATACTTTCCAGCACGAGTGCGCGCCGCTTCTCCAGCTTCTGGCCGCGCTGGTACGCTGCCGTGGTCTCCGACTTGTATTTGTGCGCCAGCGCGGCCTCGCGCACGCCGTCGGGATAGTCGGTGCATTCCTCGGCCCAGGTCGCGAAGGTCGCGCGGAAGCCGTGCACGGTGATGTGGCTGCAGTTCATGCGCTTCAACACCGCGAGCATGGCCATATCGGAGAACGGCTCGTCACCGCTGCTCGGAAGGCCTGGTTCATGCAGTTCCGCACGAAAGCCTGCGTCCGCTTCGCGCACCCTATACGCCGGCCGTCGTCCGCCCAGTGGTCAGGTTTCCGGCAGACTTGTCCCGGAGGAGGTGTGTGCCTCCGGTTTTGACGGCATCGAGTGCTTTCGACGCATCATCGAAGGGTTTGCTTGCGCTCGTCTCTCGGACGCTTACCTGCGCGGGTATTACCCCGCGCTTTCGATCCAACGCTCACCACCATGCCTCTTGAGCACAGCAGCTTGGACTGATTTGAGACCCGCTCCTGAAAGCCGATCCCGAGGGGCCGTCCCTCATCTTTCGCGCAAGCTTCACGACACAGTAGTTAGCTCATAACGAACACCTCTCTGCAACGCACCACACCCTTTGCACCTGTAGTTCTCAAATCTACTCCGGACTTACCCGGAACAACCGTTCATCATTGACCAATCGGGTCAGGGCCTGGAACGGGTCAAAGCCCCCCCCTTTGCGGCGCCGGATGCATGACGCTGCAACGCGGCGCCCTAATCATGGCTAGGCCCGGAAGTCACCTGCCGGAAGGGCGATAGTATCGGTAAACACCACCCGCTCGGTGAGTTCGGCGCCCGTTCCGGTTTCGGGTGCAGGCGTGTCGGAACTCTCGATCATGAGTTCGACCTCCCGCACCCGTAGACGCGCTGGCGCGGAATCTGAGGTCGGAAGCTGAACGACGATATCGCTACCCAGATCCCCCCGGTCAATCGATCCGGCTAACGCAATCCACGCCGGGGGATCGTCGTCTTGCGCCCCAAAGGCGATCAGTTCGATGGCATCGGCTGATATGCCCGCGGGCGCCCGCAGTTGCTCGATGATGACTTCCACCCGGTTCGGCCGCGGGCCTCCGGGTCCCAGTCCCTGCAACTTCACCGTCAGGGTGTCGCCGGATTGCTGCACCGTCAGCGTTCGATCCGGGAACAGCTGGACCATCTCGCTTCGAACCACGGTGGAGAGCCGCAGGTCGATGACGTTGTCGTGGAGACTGTCGGGCTGGTAGCGTGCCAGCGCCAACTCGCCGAATGGGCAATAGGTGGCGTTCGCGATCGTCGGCATCGCGACGTCCACGAACCAGCGATCCGTATCGAAAAATGGATCGAATGGAATCGCCACGACGGTCTGTCCAGCCTCGGCGAGCAAGGGATTTGCAACATCGCCTGAACGTCCCACGACATTCGCCTGGGTCGGCCACCGGCCCACGTCGGCGGTCTCCCGCGTCGGATCGCGGCCGATCTGTGTGACGAAAGGCTTCAGGGTATCCGGTGGCACCCCGCCCGCAGACACGATGACGGCAAGCTTCTCGCCTTCGCCGGTTTGGAACCAGGGCCGTTCCAACTGGACGCGAAGTATGCCGCCTCGGTGTCGCGTGATGGTCTGTCTGTTGGCGTCGGCGATGGTGTCCCACAGAAAGGCGGGCCGGGTCGCAAGCACGATGGGGGGCGCGGGACGAGCAGAGCTCGGGATCCGCACCGGCCCGGGCAGAGTTGTGCTGGCCAGAAACAGACCGGCAGCGTCTCTGTCCTTGAAGAATTTTCGGAACCGGCTCACCGCGGTGACGGTGTAGGTGATACGGCGATGCCGGGTGTCGCCGAAATGGTGGCGCAGCGCGTCGACAAAGCTTTCATCGCCACGCGTAACTCGAATTGATTGCACCGGCTGATCGGCCGTCAGTCCCACGGTGTCCATGATTTCGGTCCAGGTGCCGTGGATATCGACCTGCGCGGTACTCTTCGGATCGATGTTGAGAAAATCGGGATCAGGCGACAATTCGGCAAAGGTCTGGCCGGGCTGGCGCAGCGGACTGAGTTCGCCCGCCGGTTCGTTCAGCGGCCGCCGCACGGCATGAACGAACGTAACGGCGCGCGCCGGCGTGAGCAGCGGATGTCGCCCCTGGTTCACGGCGTCGATCGACACGTTCGGGATCGAGGCGATCTCAAAATGGTGTAGCAATTGGCTATTGGGAAGCGACGAGAGTTCGATCGTCAGTTGCTCTGCCTTGTCCAGTTGGACAATGAGATCGTGCCCGCCGTCGGCGCTGGGCTGCCATTGCGCTACGGGATCGGACGCGTTCTGTCTTTCCTGCAGCTCCAGGTGCTTGTCCTTGAAAACTGGCCAATCGCCGGTCCATGATCGCTCGGTCAGCGTGGCCGTCGGGGTGTCCGGCTCGCGCCTCAGCAGAGCGAATACGCCGGCCGCTGCAAAATCCGGCAGCAGCACCGTCCCGGGCGTGGTCATCTGTTCGCGCCCGCCATGCTTCAGCGCGGTCTTGACGAGATCCCAGCTGTCCTCGGCGCTGAGACGGTCAAGCGCGCCATGCTGTTCCGCCATCGCCAGCGACGTGCGCGAGGGCCGCACATCCCGCCGCAACACCGCAGAATATTCGGGATGGTGAAGCGCGAAGGACCTGGCGTCGAGATTGAAGTCGCTGCGGATGACGATCAGTTCCGCCGAATCGAAGGGCTCGGGAGTTGCCGCACCGTCCGGCAACGCCACCTCCGGCGAGGTGATCGGCTCATAGCGCCGAACCGCCCTCGCGGGAGTGAAGCATCGGTCCGTCGCTTGGTCCAGAAGATCAAGGCCGCCGCCGCAGATATCCGCGACACGCGCGCGCATGTGATAGCTTCTTCCAAACCGCAATCGCGGCAGGTTTTTCGCCGTGAACTCCCAGCCGAGGTCGAATGGCATGTCGGGATGGCGGAAAGACCGGTCTTCGCCCGTCACATCGTCGAAGCGCGGGCGGCGCACGGCAACGCTCCAGCCGTTCCAGCGCGCCACGACCTCGTCGGTACGCAGCGTTCCGCTGCCATCGTTGACCGCGGCATGCGCCTTGATGTGCCCTTCTTCATCCGACTTCGGCGTTCCAATGATGGTGCGGTTGCGGCCCTCACGCAGGAAATAGCTCGCCTCGCGCTGCTGCAGCGATCGCCATTGTTTTTCGTTCAGGTCCTTGACGTCGATGCGGTAGCCGAGAACGAGATGGTCGGCGGTAAAGAAAGGGGGATTTTTCGAGTCGCGCGCGGCATTGGCATCCGCTTCGCGCCGCCTTGCGGCGAAGTCGTCCTCTCGCCCGCGCCGGATCAGCATCAGCCCGGCCGACCGCAGGGCCGGCAATGTTGCTGGTGTGGACGGCCCGCCATCGGCGCGCCTCGGGGCATCGCGGGCCGCTCCGCCGATCGCGCGGGCCGCTTCGCGCAGCCGCCTCGTGGCGCCGTCGACATCGACCGTCGCCGTCTCCCAGCGCGGCGCGGTGCCGGAGCCGAGACGATCGTCGGTCAGGGTGACCATGCCGGCGCTGATGTTTTCGGTCGAGACAGGCCGAAACTCGCTGCCGTACTCCGTCCAGAGCGGGACGATCGGCGGCGGCGACACGATCGGCGGCTGCGCGCCGTTCGCGACGTCGAGGCGCACCCGGACAAACAAGCGCCCGGCGCCGGCCGGTACGGCGGTGGCCTTCAGCCTGAACTCGGCTATCAGTCCCAGCGACCGGAGCACCGCCGGATGTTCGCGCAGCATGGCGATGGTGCGGTGAAAATCGGGCGGCTCGAACGGCGGCGGCGGATCGGCATTGGCCGGCGCCACCGGTGGCGCATCGTCACTCCAGCGATCGCGAAGCACATCGCGCACGGCATTGTCGAAGGCAGGCTGCGGCGTCGCGCCAGGCGTGATCGGGGTGCTTGCAACTGTTGCAAATGTCTGGTCGACCGCGGCGGCTTGCTCGGACGTTCGCCGAACTTCGATCGGCGGCTGGCTGCTTCGACGCCCGCCGACCGGCTTGACGACCGTGCCCCGGCGGAAAGAATTTTTCCCAGACACCGGACTGACCCTGGATATGCGGAGGCGTGATCACGATCGGCGGACCGGTCGGGTCCACATCGGGATCACCTGAGAATTCGACCAGCAAGTTGGCGTTGCCCAGGCTTGGCGCTGGCCAGGACTGCATGCCGTTCTCGGTCAGCGAACCACCGTCGAGTCGTGGCATGATCAACAAGCGCAGCACCGCCGCGCGGGCATCTCCCGTCCCATCGAAGCCATTCGGTACCGCGATCCAAACAAGCTCACTCATGCTGCAAAGGCCTTCTGATAGTCCTGCCAATGCGCGAGTGCCGGGTCGGGCGCATCGGTCAACGCGAGGGGCTGCGCGGAATGCAGCATTGGAGCGGCCTCGTTTCCGGGCAGAACCCATTCCCCGCTGTCGAGCTCGACCGAGTCGGAAAACAGCAGCACATCGACCTCGATGACTAGCTTGGCCCGTCCGGCCAGCCGGTTCAGGCCATTCGCATCGACATAAATGAGCTCAACCCTGAGCTCGACCGAGACCGACACCAGCCCTAGCACTTCCACGCTGCCGCCGATGCGGATATAGGCCTCGAGCGCGACGCCCTCGCCGGAAGCCACGAAGTGCGCGCCGCCCAACGCATGCACCTCGCCGCGGGCGACGACAAAATCGACGGCCACCGCGGCGCCGAACTCCATCGATGCCTCGAGACCAGTCAATCCCGTCGGACCGATCTTGACCTCGATGTAACCGCCGCCGCCGAACATCAGGACGCTGAGATTGAACGGGTTGTCACGGCTCGCGAACGACAGCGACAGGACGACGGGGTCGCGGCTGAAGGGAATCTCGATACTGACCAGCATCGCGATGTTGCGCAGCAAGAAAGTCCCCGCCGTCACGTTCGGCACCGCGACCGCATAGCTCGCGGTCAGACCCGAACTCGTAGCGCGAATGGCGGGACCGGCCGCGAGGACGGGTTTGAGCTTGTCGAGAAGCTCCTTGAGAAGTTTCAGTCCCGCCAGAAATTCGATGGTAGGGCCGCTGACCTGTAGATAGGGCGCCTGGCCCGGCTTTTGCGTGAATTTCAGTGATTCGAAATTGAGCCGGACGAGAGGGTCGCCTGTACCGGGCAGGACGAGAGAAAAATTGGTAATCGTGCATTCGGTACTGGTGTCGGAAGGTGACTTCTGGACCGTCAAGTCGAGCGTCGCGGCGGGATTGCCGACAAACGGACCGTTATTCTTGAGCGGTGGTTTCCACTCCATCAGGACGCCGACCGGCGTGCCGTCGTCCAAGATCGGCGTGATCCTCGGCGGATCGGGGGACGAACTCAGCCCGGCGGTATTGATCAGAGACCCCAGGGACATCCCGAGCATGGTGGTATCGCGGAAGATCGAGGCAAGGTCACCATTGGCTCCCGGCATGGCTGCTTTCGGCACCGGCCCGAGCTTGCGGGAAAGCGCATCCGCAGCAAAAATCGGGGTTATCAGGCCTCCCGACTTTTCCGGGTGGTCGCCGAAGTCGATCCCGATCGAATGAGCGGCGTCGACCAACGTCATCGCAACATCCGCAGCGTCACCCTGGTTGATGAAATCGGGGCTGTACCGGAAAGCGAGGGGTGCATCGTGTCCCGGAAGCAGTGAGCGGAGCGCCGGCAGAGCAATCTTGAATTGCGACAGAATGGGCCAGAACGCGGCATTGAAAGTATTGCCGCCAATGCTGATCTCGCTGACCTCATGCACGTCGCCGCTCTGAGGGTTCTCCGCACGCAACATGTCGATGGCCACGCCGGCCAAAGGGATCTGGCCGTGGGGCGCGAATGTCGTATCGAGATCGCTTTTGACGTCGCCGTCTGTCAGCGAGACAAATCCCTCGAAGTCGTCGTCTTCGGAAAAGGCAAGGTCGTGGATGAAGATCATGGGTATGTCGAAATGCACGTCGCCTTCGCTTCCGCTGCAGCGAACCGGAAACCGCAGCGGGCCTGATCCCATCTGCGGCATAAACGAGACCTCGAGGAACTGCGATGAAATCGCCTCGATGCGCGCGATATTCGCCCGTTGCTGGGCAACTTGGTCACGCAGTGTGAACAGCGCCACCGCGCTGGGATCGCCCGCTTGGAAGAGCGCTTGCTCGGTTCTTGGCAGATTGTGCAGAAAGTTCCGGACCCGCGCCTCCATCAGGTCCGCCTGAGCCTGCGACGCCGCGAGCTGCTGGCGCAAGGCAGGCAGTCCGATGCCGCTCGGCATTTTTGCTCTTATGTCGGCGATCTGCTGATTGAGATCGTTGATCTGCTGTTGGACGTCCGGATCCGTTGATCCGTCCGCCCCAGTCGCGGACTGCTGCAACTGGTCGATGCGGCTCTGCAGATCGAAGATACGTGCACTGTCGTCGTCGATTTCGGCTTGCGTCGAATCGATCTCGGCGGCCAGCCCGGCGTTTGAGCTCCGCAGGTCGAGCAGTTCCTGCGCCTCCGGAACGCCGGCGGCGGCGGCCGCACTGAGATCGCCGTCGGGCGGCGTGTCACGCAAGATGGTGTTGACCTGGTCCTGAGCAGCATTCAGGTCATTTATGCTGGTGGCCAGTTCGGTGCGCAACTGGTCGAGGCGCAGCGCCCGCCGCTGATGGTTCCTCACCTCGGCCTTGCCGACATTGGAGAAAGTCCGGGTGAGGATTTCCACCTGACTGAATGGAAATTGCCGGGCGAGCCGGGCAAAGCCCGTCACCGCGCCACGCACAGGTTCGGTGACGGTGAGGATTGTCTGGGTGTGAAGGCCGGCATTCGCCAGTTCATCGCCCAACCGGGGCCGGATCAGGCGCTCGGTCAGGACCTGAAACTCGGCGCGGTGGCCAAATGGAAACAGAAAGCCGCGAGAGATTACGGTGACCTTCTGGTCGCGACCGAGCGTCGTGTGGTGCTCCCACTCGAAGCTAGGCCATTTGGCGTTGGCCGAGATCGAGCCTCCAAGCGCGCTCAGCTCGAACAATTTCAGTTCGGGAAAGATGACGTTCTCGTTGGCCTCCGAGACAATCCGCTGTCGATCGGTGGCCGCGAGGGTGGCGAGATCCTGGCCCGGTTCATTGGTGTCCGGACGCAGGGGTATGAGGCGGAGCCTTGCATCAGCCGGCGTCGTGTCCTCTCCGCGAAACCTCATATTCCATAGCCCGGCGACACCCGCAGAGACGATCGGCCGCGGATTCGCGATCGCGGTGACGTCAGAGCCGTCGTGGTCCATGACCGAGGTGATCAGGCCCCACGGAAAGTCGATGGCTGTGGATTGATCGGTGCTGTCAGTCACCAGGGCAGCGCCGGCAACCGTCAGCGCGGAAAGAATCCCCTCGGCGCTCAGGGTCACACCGGTGCGGGCGGGAATGAAGAAAGTTACGCGACTCGGCCCGCAGCTTTGCGCGCTGCGGACGGTGAACAGTCCTGCGACCATCCTTTGTTCGGCGATCGCTTGCGGCGGAAACGTCAGGATGATGCGCCCGCCCTTGGCGCCCGCCACCAAACGTGGGGTGCCGGAGGCCGTCGCGCTTTGATCAAGATCCAGGTCCGCCCATTGCACGCCGAGGACCACGAGATCCTCGCCGCGAACAATCAGGAATGGCGGCATGTCCATCAGCAATTTCTCTCACCGAGTACGAACACCATGAAAAAAACGCGCTGGTGGTAACATGGTAGCTTGCTACTTGGGCGCGACTTAAGATGGCCTATCGCAGCATTCCGCGCAATCGCGATATCAATGACTACCAAAGTGTCGCAGAGCCCAATCCGTTTCTTGATCGCATGCCGCCGCCGCCGCTAGACTTGAATCGCTCAAGGCAATCATATTGTGACATCACGACCGACAAGTGGAGGCGTGCCATGCCGCTCACCAAAAATCCGTTCGCTGACGATCCGGATAAGGCAGAGGTGTTCGAAATGGGATATCTTTTGACCCTGCAAGGAGTCGACGATGATCCGTTCCTGCCGCTGTCGCCCGATTTGCTTGATGTCTTCAGACAGGGCGCGAAAGCGGGACGGGACGATGCGCCTCTCGTTGACGAAAAGGAATGGGTGAGGAGAACCACTATCGATGCGAGTGAAGGCGTCGCCGAACTTGCCAAGCATTCGGCCATCGAGGCCGTCTTTGAGGGTTCCGCCCATTTGTTCAAACTAGCGGGCCTCGGCTTGATCGGCCTGGTTATTTCGGTCCTCGGCATCCCTGGAAACGTCAAGCTCGGGCCGCTGAAAAAGGATTTCAGCGAGGAGTATGATGGACCGGACGAAGATCCCAACGTGACCTATGTTCCGTTATGTTCAAGGACAGACCATCCGCTGGTCATGACCGGCGTGACGCCGGACGGATATTGGGCAGGGACCGGCACCGGCGACTTTAACGAAGCGCTCAAGCAGGCGCTTCAGCATGAGCATACGGAAACGCTGATTGCCCGCTGCAGCACGACCGACAGTACTTGCGGGCCAGTCTGGATCGCACAGTAGGAATTGGAGGCACCCGTGGCCGATATTGTCATCGTCTTCGCCGACCCGAGCAATCCCATCGTTACGGATCTCGCGATCGTGCACGATAACGAAAGTTTCACTGTCCAGTGGTCCGCGGTTAATGCCGGTGTCAAGGATGTGCCGGCCTTCGTGGATATGTTCGAGATCACCAGGATTCCCGAGGGCTGCCCGGGATCGGACGACACGAAGCACGACGTCGTGTTCAAAACCGATGCAAGCGAAGCTCAGTTGGCGGCGGGGGCCGCCGGAAAGCTCGTAGAGGCGAAGGTCGGCCCGTTTCCCGCAGGATCCTACCGGCTGACCGTGGAGCTTGCCGCCGATCTCGACGGCATCGGGATTAAGACGTTCAATTGCATCGAGATCGTGAGGGCGACGTAAGAGCACCGCAGGGCTGATTTGGCTCAGTTCAGCCCGCACCAGCGGGTGCCAGGCGAGGCGCCATATCACCCCGCTTATTTCGCCTCCGCGGCCGGATCGGCATGGCGGTGAACCAGCTTCCAGCCGCCGTCCGGAGATCTGAAAAGTTCGGTGACCCGCAGTTTTATCGGCGCCGGCTTGTTCGTTGACGTTCATCTTCACTTCTGCCTTCTGAAATCCTGTCCAGAATGCGATATCCCCATCAGACGCCGATCGCAGCACCTCCAGTCTTGTCGAGCCGCCCGGCGCGAACATTCTTGGCGTCCTGGTCGTAACGGGCGGCGACATCGACTGCCCCGCGCTAGCTGCCGCCATGAGGCGGAAAGAAGCTGGCATCCCGCTCCACAGCACGATGTCATCGAGCGGCGCCGCTGAACCTCCTCCGAATTGATGGACACCTGTAGTAGGGTCTGAGAGCCAGGAGGTGTCGGATGGAAGGACGTCAACGTCGGTCGTTTACGGACGACTACAAGCGGCAAGCGGTCGATCTTGTGGCTTCGAGTGGCCGCTCGATCGGGTCGGTGGCCAAGGAACTTGGCCCGCGCGATTCCGTGTTGCGACGCTGGGTTGAACTTCGTGGGGCCGGGCGAGAGCCGACGGCGGCGGCGCGGCGCCCCACAACGCAGGCGACGCCGCCGTCGGCGGACCACGCGGCGGAGATCGCTCGTTTGCAGCGAGAGAACGAGCGGCTGCGCATGGAGCGCGACATTTTAGAAAGTCGATCGCGATCTTTGCTGGAGTTCCGAAATGAGATTTCGCTTCATCGAAGATCGCCGCACTGATTACCCGATGAGGATCCTGTGCGAGGTGCTCGAGGTATCGCCGGCCGGCTATTATGCTTGGCGCTCGCGCCCGGAGAGCCAGCGCTCGGCTGCCAATCGCGAGCTCGTCGACGGCATCAGGCGGGTCCATCGCGACGCCTGCGGACGCTATGGCAGCCCGCGTATCCATCGCGAGTTGAAGGATCAGGGCCGTGGGGTAAGTCGCGACCGCGTCGAGCGATTGATGCGCCATCACGGAATCAGGGCCATCATGGCGCGGCCACGCCGGGTGCGGACCACCGACAGCCGCCACGACCCTTCCGATCGCCCCGAACCTGATCGATCGCAACTTCACCGCCACTGCGCCGAGCCGGATCTGGCTCGCCGAAATCACCTACGTCGAGACCGACCAGGGCTGGCTCTATCGCGCCGTGGTGATGGACCTCTTCAGCCGCAAGCTTGTCGGCTGGGCGATGGCCGATCATTTGCGAGCCGACCTGCCATTGGCAGCCTTGCGGATGGCGATCGCGGCACAGCGACCTAGTGCCGGCCTTATCCACCATTCAGATCGCGGCGTTCAATATGCCTCAGCCGAGTATCGCAAGCTTCTGCAATCCGCCGGGTTCAAGGCGTCGATGAGCCGCAAAGCCGACTGCTATGACAACGCCCCGATGGGGAGTTTCTTCCACACGCTCAAAACCGAGCTTGTCTATCACACGCACTATGCAACACGGGTACAGGCCACGCGTGATATCTTTGCTTACATCGAAGGCTTCTACAATCGAACCCGTCGTCACTCGGCGATCGGCTATATCAGCCCAGTCGAGATGGAGCTAAAAGCAGCTTAACCCTGTCCATTTTTTCGGGGGAAGATCAGTGACGCAGCACATGCGGAGTCCATGAACTCAACTACTGGAAGTCCGATCGGCCCGAATGGAAGCGCCCTCCTTGCTGTCCGCCAAACGCAGGCAACTCGCCTCAGTGTCGACCTCGCGCCAACTGAGACCGATGATCTCGCTGCGGCGGCAGCCGGTCAGCGCAATCTGGCGAATGATGTCGACGGTGGTGGCGTATTTCTCGTTCTTGGCCGCTTCACGTAGGATTTCGCCAAGCGTGCGATACTCGGCTTCCGTAAGGCGACGATTGCGGACATTATCTTTCGGCTTACGGATGCTGTGGGCACGATTGTTCTCGATAATGCCGGCTTCGACTGCATAGGTCGGAATGCCTCCGAGCAGACCTACCGTTCGTGTTGCCGTGCCGGCGCCGCCGCGGACATTGGCTTTGTTGCGGAGCTTCTTGGTCTTGACGCTAACGCGGGTCTTCCCAGCCATGATGTCCTTCAGGACCTTGTTGACGTCGGCTCTAACGAGGTCCTTGACACGACGCGTCCCGATCAGCGGCACGATGTGGCGATTGATGCGACCCGTGTCCGTCACCATCGTCGTCGCCTTCTTGGGCCGTCCGCCTTTGCCCAGAATAAGGCCCGCTTCGAGGTCTTTGAGATAAAGTTCGCAAAGCTCTTTGACCGTTACCGCACCGTGGTCGAGTTGCGCTCCTCGGCCGGGTTGTCGCCCTGCGCCACCCGTCCCAACTGTATCTTAGCTTCCTTCCGAGCAAGCTCCGCCGTCCAGACACCATGAACACCGATGCTGTAGCGGCGAGAGCGGCCGGCTGAGCGATACTGAATGAGGTAGCTGCGCTTGCCCGACTTAAAGGCGCGCAACCCGAAGCCAGGCAATTCATCATCCCAGATGACGTAGTCCTTGCCCCGCGGTTCGGCGGCGTCGACAACACGCTTGGTGAGCTTAGCCACGGATTTTCTCTAGTCCGAAGCCCATCTCCCGCGTAAGCACCACGTAAGCAGTTGAGAGGAAATCGGCGCGAGCCGCAGAATATCGCTTGCGGAGCCGAAATCCAGATTTACGAGCAGTTACAGTATGATAGCGAAACATTGGATACCCTGGCGTTTTTTCGCGCAGGGCAAGTTAAATTGCTCCGAAGGCAAAGGTCCCCTCTCGCCTTGCTGCGGGCGTCACCATGGACTGCCGTTGCGGGAGGTTTCCGGATGCCTCGCTTGTGCCCGCAATGACGACATGAGACAGCCACGCCCGCCATCTGTCCGGAGCCGTGGTCCGCGGATCAATCGTATTTTGCGCGGACCATGGGGTTCAGGCTGGTTTTCGCGCGGGTCGAGGTATCGGCCTGCTTCACGATGACGGCGACAAAGGTCGAAATCTCGGGACGCCCGGGATGCGCAATCGAGCCGGGAATGACGACCGCATTCTCCGGCACCTCGCCGTAAGAGATGATGCCGCTGTCCCGTTCGACGATAGGCGTGGAGCGCCCGATGAAAGTACCCATCCCAATCACCGCGCCGCGACGCACGCGCACGCCCTCCGCGATCTCCGCCCGGGCGCCGATGAACACATTGTCCTCGATGACGACCGGCCGGTCGTTGATCGGCTCCAGCACGCCGCCGATCCCGGCTCCCCCGGAGATGTGACAATCGGCGCCGACCTGGGCGCACGAGCCCACCGTCGCCCATGTGTCCACCATCGTCCTCTCGCCGACATGGGCGCCAATATTGACGAAGCACGGCATCAGGATCACGCCTCGTCCCAGGAAAGCGCCACGGCGAACCACCGCGCCGGGAGTGACGCGAACGCCCGCCTTGCCGAACTCCGGTGCTTCCCAGTCATCGAATTTGAGGTCGAACTTGTCGTAGCTTTTCGGGCTCCCTCGATTGCCGCCCCTGATGGATTGTCCCGCGGTTGCGAAGGCGAGCAGGATGAGCTTCTTGACCCAGTCGTGAGTCACCCATTCGCCGTCGCGGGGCTCGGCTACCCGGATCTCGCCGCAATCCAGGCCGGCGAGCCCCTCATTCACGCGCGGCGCAAGCGCTGCGATGTCGGCCGCCGACAACGTGCTTCGACTCTCGAATGCGTTCTCGACAATGGCGCGAAGTTCGGAGGAGTTCACGGGTCGCTCCTTCATCTAGATGTTTTTGGCGATGCCGGATCACCGTTCGCCGCCAACGTGCTGCGCATCGGGTTCGGGCACCAGCGTCCGGCAGTAGTCCGCCGTCGTTTCCTCCCGGCGAATGAGCTCGACGGTGTCGTCCGCGTGCAGCACCAGCTCTTTGGGGCGAAGGCGGCCGTTGTAGTTGAAGCCCATGGAGTGTCCGTGACCGCCGGTATCGTGAATGACGAGAAGGTCGCCTTCGACGACCCGGGGCAGCAGGCGCTGAACCGCGAACTTGTCGTTGTTCTCGCAAAGCGATCCGACGACATCGACGATCTCCAAGGGCCGGTGATCGCCGCCGGCCACCGTGATGTGGTGATAGGCCCCATACATGCCCGGGCGCATCAGGGCCGGCATGCTCGCGTCGACCCCGACAAACATGCGCCACTTGCGCATGATGTTGATTGCGCGCGTCACCAGCACGCCGTGGGGAGACGCCACGTAGCGGCCGCACTCCATGTAGATCCGCGGCGATTGCAGGCCGAAGGTTGTGAACGACCGGGCCAGGGAGTCTCGAACCCGTTCCGCGTAGGTCGCGAGATCGAACGGCCGTTCATCGGGATGGTACGGGATCCCGAGGCCGCCGCCGAGGTTGACGAAGGCAAAGCGCAATCCGAGCTCGCGCGAAAGCTGCGATGCCGTCTCGATCAGAACCTCCGCTGCTGCTACGGCGTGATCGCAATCGAGCTGGTTGGAAGCGAACATGCCGTGGATTCCGAATTCGACGGCTCCCATGCGTGCCGCGGAAAGATACGCCTCCCTCAGCTGCGGCTTGGGGACGCCGAATTTGGCGAGCTCCGGCTGGCCGAGATATCCGCCGGCGCCGATCTCGATGGAGCCCGGATTGTAGCGGAACGACAGCAGCGGCGGACATTCTTCCAGTTTTGCAAGCAGGCATATGTCGTCGAGATTCAGAATGGCGCCTGTGTCGATCGCGGCCCGCAACTCGTCCCTGGAGGTATTGTTCGACGTGAACATCACGTCGCGGCCTGCCGCTCCCGACATTTTTGCGATCGCGAGTTCGGGCAACGAGCTGCAGTCGAAGCCGGCGCCGGTTGCGAAAATCCGGCGCAGCATATGCGGGTTCGGGAGCGCCTTGACGGGAAAGAACTCGCGGAACTCCACTTCGCGGAATGCCGCCGCGAAACGCTCCACGTTGCGGATGAGGCCGGCTTCATCGTAAATGTGGAACGACGTCCCGAATTCGTCCACGATTCCGGGAAGCCGCCGTTCGAGACGCTGCAGGAAATCAGCCGAGGCGGGCATCGCTCCGCCCTAGTTCCGATAGCGGGCGAGAATGACGGCGCGAGAGCGTTTGCCCGACAATGGCCGCAGGTAGGTGTAGATCGTCGAGGACATCGCCTGAAAGCCGGCACCGGCAAGCTGATGTTCGAGATAGCCGCTCGAGAACAGGAAGAAGTTCTGTACGGCAGGATGCTCCTGAATGTCTTGCCCGGTCAGGGACGTGTCGTTCGACACGAGCAACGATCCGAACGCCGGATCGAGCCAGCTGCGCAAGCGGCGGAGCACCCGCTGGCAGCCGTCGTCCTTCTGAAAAAGGTGTCCCACCACGCCATCGCAGTAGATCAGATTGAACGATCGGCCGGGCTGCCACGCGTTGACGTCGGCCTCGGCGGCGCTGACGCCTTTCCTCCTTGCAAGCGCGACCGCGCCGGGACAAATGTCGATAGCCAACAGGTCATAGCCGCGCCGGGTCAGGTCGCTTTCCACGAAGGCGTTGCCGCAGCCGACGCTCAAGACCCGCGCGGCCGGGTTTCTCCCGATAGTGTCTTCGATGAGGTTCGCGATCCAGGCGCGGTAGGCGGGATCCCAGGTCGATGGCGTGACGGAGTCCAGATAGGCTTCGCCCCTTTCCCAAATCGAGAAGACGGTATCGGATCCGTTGCGCGGCGTCTCGTAGTACTGCCTTATGAGGTCAACCATGGAAGGGAACTCCGCCTGACACTGATCAAACAGTCCTTTGCCGCACCATCACCAGCGGCACATGAGGCTTGAGAACAATCGGCGGGCCGCGCCATGGGTAGGCTTCGCATGCTTGGCTGCAACTCGCCGCAAGAATGGTACAGGCATTCGCCATGTCTTCGTGGCGCAGGTGCGCGACGTATAGGGGTTTGCGGACCTCGATGTTGGCGTCCCAAACGCGCTCGGGCGGCACGAACACATAGCCCAAGGTCTGCATCAAGCGTGCGCGCGGCGCTTCTTCGAAGACTGCCGTGAGGGTCGAGCGGATCCCGGCGTCGCGTGCGGCCGCGAGAAAATGCCATCTCAACCACGAGTTCAGGCCCTGGCGCCGGCAATCGTCGCGGGTTGCGCCGCGCTCCAGAACCAGCGCCGGGAAGAACGACGCGTTGAGCGCGGTCGTGCATTCGAGCAGCGCCTCCGCATCCTCGCATGTGGCGACGACCGTTCCGCGCATGGTCGCCACGACACCGTCGCGGTCCCAAATCGCGAGCACGGTTGCGCGATCATCCGACGGTGTCCAGGCGTAGGCCGCCGGACTCGTTACCGCGAATTCCCGCGCGCGCCGGTACGCATCCCGGCGCAAAGCCTCTATAGCCGACCGCGGCGCGGTTCCATTCACCTGCTCCGTCCAGCGAGACGACAGATCGAACACGAAACAACCGTCCTTTCGCAGTTTGCCGCAACCGGACTTCGCAAACGTCAAGCCCGCCAATCTTTGGGCGAGGGTCCTATGCGCGCCGACCGGTTGTCCGCCGTCTTCAGAAGGCGAGCGTCCTCCTCGATAGTCGATCGAGTCGGTTGCGCGAAAGCGCGGTAGCGCCGTCCGTGGTAGTTCGTCGCAGCGGGGACGCTAGATCAGCCGAACCCCATCCAGCGACCGGATCCAAACTGAAGAGGCAAAATCCCTTGCCAGGCCTGTGCCGGGAACAGCGTGCTCAGTTGCGCCACCGGGTTTCCGACGTCTGCTTGTTGAAGACCCTCGTCGGCGGCAGCAGCGCCGACGCCGAACTGGGCGTGCAACTCCGGCATGCTATATATTGTTCGAACAGCCTTCACGTACGTCGCGTAACCGTCTCGAATGGCTTCGTTTCGATCCCACCACGCTTGCTGCTGTTGTTCGGCGAGCTTGCGCGTGGCTGCGCCGGCCAGCCTGGTCGCCTCGCCCCGTACTTCGGCGACTTGGTCTTGTACCGCTCTAAGCTGATCGGCGCGACTTGATGGAGAGTCCTCGGGATTGGACGCGGCGCGCTGAAATGCCGCGAGCTCTTTCGACAACGTGTCGTCGTGTATCCTGGCCATCGCCTGCTGATATTCGGCGAAGGCTTCGTTGAGGCGCTTCTGTTCCGCAGAAAAAGCGGACGCGCTTGTCTTGCGCCATTCGAGCTCTGCGATGCGCAAATCAAACGCGGACTCTCGTTTCGAAGGTTGCGCAGCCGTTTGGTCTGGAGTTTTTGGAGCCTGGGCCATTGAAGTCATCCTCTCCGAGTGAGCAATTGACAGTTCAATGGGGCGTGCCGTATATAATATCAACTTAAGGTATAGTATTTTCCGTTGTCTTCCGCAAGGGGAGAAAATGGTGCGTCTCAACCGACCCAGTGAAAGCAGCTCACGCAGCGGGTCGAACGATAGAATACGGCTTTATTGTTCAGCAGACGATTGTTCAGCAGAAGCGACTCGCACAGCTCCGCCCCGCACAACGCAGCTACGGCTTGGATCCCCCCGCCAGGCGCATTTTGGCTGCGAGCTTAAGCGATCGATCGTGATCACACGGGAAATTGTCGGCGACGTTGGCAAGTACACGCGCGCCGCCGGCTCCGCGTTACATTTGCGGTCGCCTCAATTGCACGGCAAGTTTACGGCGGTCGAAGCGCAATTCGTATCGGTATTCTAGCTGACAACGTTCGAACGAAGTCCTACTGCAAGTCTGCTTGCCCCCGCTGTTCGACGTTCGATACCGTGGTGCGGACCAATGTTGGAGATGCGTTTCTGCTTGTTCCTGCATGAGGGCGACGGCCGGCTGGCGCCGACCGTCCAACGCGCGGCGCAGAGCGGCTTTCGGGTTCTGGCCGCCCCATGGTTTTCTTGCGAGGCGCGCAACGGGTCAATCCTTGTACGCGAAGGCCGGGAGATCCTGGCGAATGGCTGCGTTGTCGAAGCGATCGACCGGATAGTCGTCGCGCCGACCTTCATCGCGGTCCTCGCGTCGAACCCGTCGACCATCGCCCGGGGCCGCGAGCTTGCGCTGGAAAGTGGAGCATATTGGAGCCACTGCGCATTCACCGAGACAGGGCGCTCGGTCGACCTCGGGTTGGCGGAGCTGTTCCACGCATGCGTGGCCTTTTCGGGCCGGCCTCCGTCACTGCGGATCCTCGATGAAATAGCAGATCCGGAAGCCGTGCGCGCGATGGAGCAGCGGCTCGCGAAACTTCGCGCCGACTTGTCGAGCGACGTTCTGCTTCACCGGGTACTCGCCCCGTGCTCGATCGTTCGGCGTGAGGGGAAGTATGTGATCGCGGATCCAATCACAAACGCGCGTTCGCCGGATACGTTCGCTCGCTTTCAATCCGGTATCGACGCGTGGCTGCGGGCGCTGCAACGCCGGAACATGGCGGCGCCCATCCTGGTTCCGTTACGCGCGGATGCCTCGACCTCCGGCTGGAATGCTCGCTTTCCCGCCGCCTTTGACACGCCGGACCACATTGAAACCGAGCTCGTGGAGGGCGCATCTTTCGTGTTCCTGGATCCGCAACTGCAATCTTCGTCTGTCGGCGAAACCGATCAGTGCGCGCTTCGACATGCCCTGGCGAGGCGTCGTTCCGGTCCGGGACCGCAAGACAGCACGCGCAAGAAGCGCTTCGTCGCGCCCGGTGTCGGTAGGGCGGCCGTCGTTCCGGATCTTAAGCTTCGAGACACGGCCTTCCGCGACTTCACGGCGCTCGGCATCGGCCTTACGCAGTACAGCGAGGGCGGCTTCATCGATATCGGCAGGAAGATCGACGGCAAGACGGGCCTGCCTCGCGCGCTCCACCGAAGGCAGGTTGCTGAACGGCTGGAGCAGAGCGGCTGTCGGGCTGCACGCGTGGTGGCAATCTTGTCGCTGCCGAACGAGACCATCGAGCTGCCGAACGACACGATAGTGCCCGCGGTGTTGGTCGTCCGTGCATTCCGCTGCGAGTACCGGGTCAAGCAGCTAGACCCGCTAATCTGCCTGCTCCACAGCATCCAGCACACGCCATTGGTCAACGCATACATTGCCATGACCGCGCGCCGCATGGCCGCGCAGCGGCTCGACGGGGCCCGGCGAGGATTGGAGGACGACGAGCTCCTGATCCAGGCACTGGAGAACTATGGACCTGCCCAGGCCTCGCTCAGGCAGCTTGTCGCCTCACCGTCGCGGCGGATCGAGTCTTCCGGCTGGCTCGGGCTCGTGCGCCAAGTGCGGCTTGACGCGATCAGCTCCTACGCGCCAATTCTCCTCGATACGGCGATCGGTCGCCTTGCGGAGGAACTGAACAGGCCGCCGGAGACGGTTTCGAAGCGCGATTACCTTGAATGGTTCGCAGCAAGCATGGGCAGGCAACTTGCCCGGTGGCGCCGGCTGAGATTTCTGCACGACTACCATCACCCCGGAACCAGCCGATGGGAGTCCGGCTACCTGCAGACGCTTGGGGAGAATAACGTCACGCTGCTTGCGGAATTCCCGGATCTGGATTCCGGCATCTTTGTCGATGACGAAGAGTCCTATCACATGAGGACGCTGCAACTTAGTCCGGACGACGTTGCCTTGTTGCGGGCGCGTTTCGATACCTTCCACAATCATGACCTGCAATCGGCCGAAACCATCGTTCGCACCTTGGCAGGCGTGCTCTCTGCCGACGGCGCCACGATGGTCGACGCCGCTCATGCGCATTTTCGGGAAAGCTATGATCGAAGCTGAGTCGACCGACGAACCTCCCGTGCGGGCAGACCGGCTGCTGGAGTCGATCGGCATTCCCGACTTGTCGCTGGCCCGCGCCTGGATGTGCTCAAGACTTGCCGCGGCGGGCGTTTCCACGGATCTCGTGCGGGCGATGCGGCGTGTTCCCCGCGAGGCATTCGCTCCCGGCCGCTGGCGCGTCGCCTATACCGAGTTGGATATCTGGACGCCGACAGGCTGGCTGTTGGCAGCGCCGACGATCGCGCGGGTGATCGACGGGCTCAATCCGGACTGGCACGAAGTGTGCGAGTTCGGCACGGGTCCGGGATATCAGACGGCCATTCTCGCCTGCATCGGGGGTGCGGTTGTGAGCGTCGACCACGATCCGAACCTTCTTTCCGTCGCCCGGCGGCGGCTCGATCTGCTCGAACTGAAGGCGATCCAGCTCGTTCAGGCCGATTTCTCCGCCGAGCTTCCGCCTCGTCGATTCGATGCGCTGATCATCAATTTTGCGCTCTCGCAGCCGCCGCTGCACCTGGTCTCCTTGCTCGATAAGGCCGGAGGAATCATTGCGCCGATCGCGACCTCGAGCGGGGCCCAACGATTGATGCGATATGATTTCGCACACGGCCAATACACAGAAGCCGTCGACCTGGGACCATGCCGATTTCCCTATCCACCCCCGATCAACCAAGGGAGGGAGACATCATGGCCGCGAGCGTGAGAACCGAGCGGCTCCTTAAGGGCGAGCCGGTGTACCAAGGCATAGCTGCGAGGAGCGAAGACGCAACTCGCTCCGCGGCTACTTACACGGGATACTTGGCGGCCGAGCCAAAGCCTATCTCCACGGAACGCTGGTCATCCTTTGTCCGGCTCTATGCCACGATTACCTCCTGGCAACAGACATGCCTCGACCTGCTCAAGGCCAGTATCGCAGGTGACGCTCCGGCGTCGATCGCCGAGGCCGCGCTGAGGCACGTGCCGGAACATTGGGGATATGAATATCACAAGCGTCTGCCGAAGGAGTTCATCGGGCATCCGGCCTTCTATCGGACCGATCAGGCCGCGAACGGGCTGGTTCTCGAGGTGCAATGCCCGGGCTCGCTGTGGGGCGTGCACGAGATCCTTCTGGAGACCTACGATGCGCTCGGCTTTGGCCATGCGGCATCGACGCCGCGCCTGTCTGACGGGTTCGCGGCGGGATTGCGGCGGCGGCGAAGCGGCGAAACGATCATTCACCACCTGCTCGACAACGCTTCCCATCCCGCCGGCGAGCGGTTTTTCATCCAGCGCGCCAGGAAACACATCAAGTACTTCTCCTTCGACACCGGTGTGCGCCAGCAGGATTGTAACTTCGTTCGCGGGCACGACTATCTTTCGCTGGTAGCTGAACCATTCGCCGCAGAACGGATCCAACGTCTGATCGACGGCGACTCGGTCTATGATCTCCCGCCCGTGACGTTGTTCGATCAGAAGCTGTTGCTGGCGTTTCCATTTTGGGACGTCACCAAGCCGCACTTCCCGGACGCGGTGCGCGCGGTGTTCCCGTACACCACAGTGGTCAGCCCGGAGGGGCTGCGTCTCGAAAATGGCGACTGGGTCAGTCTGCAGCGTTTCGCCTCGCTGCCGCGAACCCAGCGCGGATACTTCCTCAAGTATGCCGGCTCGGACAATCTGCTCAATTGGGGGAGCCGAGCCGTTTTCCACCTTGGGAAGCTCTCTCAACAGGCGTGCGAGGCGCGGCTTCGCGAGGTTACCAGGGGTTTCGATCGCGGAATCCGCTGGATCGTGCAGCGGGAGTGCATCGGAGCCGACAGCGTCGCCTATGTGTCGCGAACCGGAGAGGTTCAGACCAGCGAGGTGCATGACAAATATAGCGTCTTCTACGGGCCCGGCGGGCCGCTCGGCCTGCTGGCCATGTTCGAGAGCTTCTACAAGGTGCACGGAAGCGATGAGACGATCTCGACGGTGGGGGTACATCTCCACGACGCTGCGGGGGAGCAAGTCCGGTGACGATCTGCGATGAAACATATCTCAAGGCTGTTGCGCAGTCGCCTGGTATCCGTCGTGTCAAGGAGAGGGGATACGAAAAGCTGGGAATCGGCGCGGGCAGCGTGGTCGTGGATGTCGGTTGCGGTCCAGCCATAGACACCGTACCGCTTGCGCGCGTTGTCGGCCCGACGGGCAAGATTCTCGGGATTGACCATGATCCCAGAATGGTCGAGCTCGCCAACGCAGAGGCGATGAAGGAAGGCGTTGCCACGATAGCGAGGCATGCCGTGGGCGATGCGACCGCGTTGGATATTCCGAGCGCATCTGCGGATGCCTGCTTTTGCGAGCGGATGCTGCAGCATCTGGCGTGGCCGAAGGCTGCACGTGCCGTCACCGAGATGCATCGCGTCGTGCGGCCCGGGGGCCGCTTGGTGTTGATCGATACCGATTGGGCGTCGCTCTCGATCGCAGCCTCTGATCCGTCGCTGGAACGCCGGGTCGTTGCCGAGCACGCCTTGAGCGTGGCAAGTCCTTATGCGGGGCGCTATCTGCCCGCGCTGCTGGGTTCCGTCGGCGTTAAGGCGGTGTCGGTCGAGACGTTCAGCATGCAGCTGACCTGCGACTATGTTCAGGCTCTCTTGTACCCGAGCGTGATCCGGGGAGTCATGAGCGGTCGGCTGCTTGCTCAGGAGGCAGACCGCTGGTCGCGGTCGTTGCGAGAATCAAAGGAGTACCGGACCTATTTTGGCCACGTCGCAATGGTTCTCGCCGTAGGAACCCGGGCAGACTGAGAGGAACGGATGAACGAACGTCAAGCGGCGATACGGCGATCGTTGTCGACGGTCGACGTGCAGTTGCTGCATCAGTGTCAGCTGAGCGCGATCGGCATCGGCGAGAAGGTCGTCGCCGGCCGTTCGACGGGAGAGCCGTGCATCAAGGCCTTTGTGACGCGGAAGCGCCCCGCCAATGTGATTCCGTCGTCGAGAATGGTGCCTGCGAGCGTCCGGGGCGTGAGCACGGATGTCGAGGAGTTGGCTGCGCCGACGTCGCCGCCGTGGCTCAGTTTTGGTCCCGGAGAGCTTGTCGGACTGGAGATTGGGAACCGCGAATTTCACCGACCCATGATCGGGGGCGACAGCGTGGCGAACTTCCGGAGCCTGACGGGTACTCTGTCATGCGCGGTCGTCGACCGAAGCACCGGCCAGCTTGCCATGCTGAGCTGCAATCATGTTCTGGCGGGGCTGGGACAAGGCGTTCCCGGCGATCCGATCCTCCAACCGTCGTTTGGCGATGGTGGACGCATTCCGGCGGCCGTCTGCGGCTGGCTTGCGCGCTACGTCCCCGTGTTGTTCGAAAGCGGGACAGCGAACCTTGTTGATGCCGCGCTGGCGCAGGCGTCGCCGGGCGGACTGATGCCGGGCGTGGGAGCGATCGGCATCCCCACGGGTGTTCAATCCGGCAACGACTGTTCGATCGGGCAGAGAGTGTTCAAGGTCGGACGCACGACGGGCATGACGGTCGGAACGGTCAGTGCGGTGCATGTGACGGGCTGGCAAATGTATCCGCCCATCTTGGGCGGTTCCGGCGCGGCGTTGTTCAAGGATCAGATCGTTACCACCGCGATGGCCGGTTTTGGCGACTCCGGATCACTGCTGTTCGACGAGCATGGCAACGTGCTTGGCCTTCTGTTTGCCGGATCTTCGACGAACTCCTTCTACTGCGACATCCTCCAGGTCGAACTGCAGATGGCGGTCGAGGTGGTAACCTCGACCAGCCTGGCGACAGGGGCGCAGTAGGTGCGGGGCACTGCTCCGGCTTAAGCTACCAGCAGCTTGAAGCGTACCTGAACGATGCGCACGACGCGATGCGCAAATGGGCGCCGCGTGAAGCCATCGCGCAGATGCTTGAGGTCGACCCGAAGGCTGACAGGACATCGACCATAGCCCATCGGCTGGGAGGAAATGTCGGGCGAGGGCTTCAAAGGACATGAAGGTGCTGGGCGAAGACCGGAGGTTTACCCTCGGGCCAACCGGAGCCACAACCCCCTCGACAACTTCTTGCATGCCTATACTCCATCAGATGGAGGCCGGCAAACTCCCGGATCACAAAGGGATGCGGGGAAAGGCCGAGGAAGTGGCCGCCATTATCGAGAACACGCTCGCAAGGCATCGTATGCCCGAACATCAATTGCCGAACGATCTGGGTTGTCGTTCTCGCCGAAGAGGAAGGCGCTGAGGGATAAAGAGTGGTTTCAGAATACGAGCTGCGCAGTCGCAGATCGTGAAATGAAAAAAGGAATGGTATGATGACCGAATGAGCAGGAATTTTTCGAGACGCTATGGTTACGGAAGCCAGGAGACGGAGATCACCGTGTGCGCGGATGCGCCCGCCGACCTCCGCTACGCGATTGTCGAAATCGCCCGGGCCGCCGGCATGAGCCTGAAAGCCATCCGGGTCATAACCTGCCGCGTTCTTTTCATAGCGCCCGACCGAAACAACTGATCGGATTCAAACGTCCGCGAGGAGATCGAGGGACTGCTCGCCGATTGCGACTGGTGCAAGGTCCACCACGTGCTAGAAGAGCTTTGGCGCTCGCTTGAGCATGACTCCGAAAACCAAGAGCTTTTCGCAGATGAACTGAACAGGTTCTTCCGCGAAAAAGGCATCGGCTGGGAGCTGAAGGACCCGGACGGCATCGCCTTCGCGGTGGCGACTGTTATTCGGCGTGGGGTCCGAACGGCGATCGGCGTCCTAAGTGATTGATCGATCTTGCAAGTACAGGGTCAATGTTGGGCGCCGATTCACATTTGGCGGATTGCGCGCTCTGTTGCTCCGATTCCAGCTTCATCGCATGCTCAAACGACGCTCCGCGCACGATTTCGCTCGGCTGACATGCCATTGTCGTGTATCAACGACGAGCTGCTGGAACAGTTCCGACCTGCCCCCTTGTGTGGCGCCGGGTCCGCATCGAGTGCTTGCTTCCCCTTTGCCAACCACAGCGCTCGCGCCTGTTCGCCCTGATCGGTTTGCAGCTTGTCGGCCATCCAGAGCAACGCGCCGAGAATGGTGGCGCGGTCGTCGCCGGTTAGGTTGACGAGCCCTGCTTTCACGACGAGACCGCCGAGTTCGATGAGATGCCGCGTGCGCTTGCGGCGCTCGACCTGCCACGTGCGCATGTCATGTCGCGCCTTTGCGGCTTGATGCCGGTTGCGCGCCGCTCGGTTGCGCAGGAGCGCCGTCCGTGTTGCGGTCAGTTGTTGGTGCATTTCGCCGCGCTCGACTTTGAAAAAATGCGGCCCCGCGCCTAGCCCATGCCTCCCTCTTTCCGGCCTCTTTTGTCTCGGCCAGCACGATCAGCGCACCCACCAGCTCGTCGGCGGTGACTTTGTCAGCCCCCGTGGCGATGACCAGTTCGCCGAGTTGCTGCACCTTGCGGCTCTTGAGGTCACGCGCCTTGTCCCCAAGTGCCTTCAGTTCGGCATCATAGTCCCGTGGCTTCCGCATCGTCACCTCCGTCAGTGTGATGGAGAAATGATAATCGAGCGCCAGGCACAATGCTGTAAGGTCGTCAGGACGAGCTGAGACGGGATAGTCCCTCCCAAGAATTTTTCGAGGGAGGGCGCGCTTATACGTCGTTCCGACGTGCGCTTAGCTGTGCCACTGATCCGATCGCGATGGCAATCTATCATCTTCACGTCAAGGTCATTGGCCGCAAGTCTGGCTCTAGCGCGGTGGCCTCAGCTGCCTACCGCTCGGGCTCGCGGCTGCGCGACGAGCGGTTTGATCGCAGCCACGACTGTTCCGGTAAGCGCGGCGTCGTCCATTCCGAGGTGATGCTGCCGGAGGACGCGCCGGAGGCGTGGAGCGACCGCGAACGGCTCTGGAACGATGTCGAGGCGTTCGAAGTCCGCAAGGATGCCCAGCTTGCCCGCGAGGGCGCGGGAGTGGAACCGGACAGAGATGGTGCAGCGCTGGCGTGAGCGCTGGGCCGAGCTTGCCAACGAGCGCCTTGCCGAACTCGACATCGACGCGCGGATCGACCATCGCAGCTTCGAGGTGCAGGGCATCGCGTTGGAGCCGCAAACCCAGATCGGCGCATCCGCGCAACGGATCGAGGGCGAAGGGATCGAGGCCGCCGACCGCGCGGAGATGCACCGCGAGATCGCACGCGGCAATGGCGCGCGGATCATCGCGAATCCAGATCTGGGGCTGGACGGGATCACGCAGCAGCAATCGACCTTCACGCGGCGAGATATGGCTGTCTTCGCGCACCGGCACAGCGACGGCATCGACCAGTTCAATGAGGTCATGGGCGCGATACGCAATGCGCCCGATCTGGTCGAACTCGGCAAGGACGGACTGGGCGAAGACCGCTTCACCACCCGCGGCATGATCAAGGCCGAACGGCGCTTGCACCAAGCCGCCAAACTGATGACGGAACGGGAACGCCGCGAGGTTACCGACGCAGACAGGCAGGCCGCCGTGGCGCGTGCCGAACAGCGCGGCCTTGTCCTCTCCGGCGAGCAGTCCGATGCGCTGGTGCATGTCACGGATGGGCGCGATCTAGGCATCGTCGTCGGCCATGCCGGAACGGGAAAGAGCGCGCTACTGGGCGTGGCACGGGAGGCGTGGGAGGCGGCGGGCTATCGGGTCCGCGGCGTGGCGCTGTCCGGCATCGCGGCGGAAAACCTCGAAAGCGGCTCGGGCATCGCATCACGCACGATCGCCAGCATGGAGCATGGCTGGGGACAGGGCCGCGACCTGCTCACGAGCCGCGATGTGCTTGTCATCGACGAGGCGGGCATGGTCGGCACACGGCAGTTGGAACGCGTACTGTCCCACGCTGCCGAAGCCGGCACGAAGGTCGTGCTGGTGGGCGATCCGCAGCAACTGCAAGCCATCGAGGCCGGCGCGGCCTTCCGCTCGATCCATGAGCGCCATGGCGGCGCAGAAATCGGCGAGGTACGCCGCCAGCGCCGGGACTGGCAGCGAGACGCGACGCGTGATTTGGCGGCGGGCCGAACCGGCCATGCGCTCGAAGCCTACCGCTCCCATGGCATGGTGCATGAGGCCCAAACACGCGAGCAGGCGCGCGACGATCTGATCGACCGCTGGGACCGCGACCGGCAGGCATCACCGGACCGGACCCGCATCATCCTCGCCCATACCAATGACGAGGTGCGGGCGCTGAACGAGGCAGCGCGCGAACGGATGCGGGCCGCCGGTGATCTGGGCGATGAAGTGCCTGTGACGGTCGAGCGCGGCAAGCGCCACCTCGCCAGCGGGGACCGCCTCATGTTCCTGCAGAACGAGCGCAGCCTTGGCGTAAAGAACGGCACACTCGGGACCATCGAACAGGTGAGCGCGCATTCCATGACCGTTCGGACCGACGACGGCCGATCCGTTCACTTCGACCTCAAGGATTACAATCGGATCGACCACGGTTATGCGGCGACGATCCACAAGGCGCAGGGCATGACTGTGGACCGCATCCATGTGCTGGCGACGCCGGGCATGGATGCCCATAGCAGCTATGTGGCCCTGTCACGACACCGCGACGGCATGGAGCTGCATTATGGCCGCGACGATTTTGCCAATCGGGACCGGCTGGTTCGCACCCTGTCGCGTGACCGGGCCAAGGACATGGCCTCGGATTACGAACTGCGCGATCCGGCGCAAGGCTACGCCGAGCGGCGCGGGATCACCTTCGGCGAGCGCGTTGCCGAGATCGTGCGCAAGTTTGTGCCGGAAAAGTTGCGCAACATGTTCGACGGCCTGCGCCCGTCTGCCGACGTTGAGCCTGACCCGGGCGACGCCCGGAGGCCGGAACGGGAAGCGCCGGAAAGGAAGGCGGCGGAAGACCCGGAAGCGGCGCTGCGTAAGGCCCGCACCAAGGCGTTGGTTCGCCATGCCCGAGCCGTGGATGCGATCTTCGATATGCAAGAGCGGGGCGGCAAGGCCAGCCCGGCGCAGGTGAAGGAATTGCAGGAGGCCCGCAAGGTCTTCGAGGAGGTGCGGCCCTATGGCTCGCACGACGCCGAAGCCGCCTACAAGAAGAATCCGGAACTCGCCCGCGAGGCGGCTGGCGGCCAGGTCAGCGGCGCCATCCGCGCGCTCCAGCTCGAAACCGAGCTGCGGACCGATCCGAGCCGCCGCGCCGACCGTTTCGTGGAACGCTGGCAGAAGCTCGACCACACCAGCCAGCGTCAGTATCAGGCGGGCGACATCGCTGGCTACAAGGCGACGCGCTCGGCGATGGGCGACATGGCCAAAAGCCTCGGACGCGATCCACAACTGGAATCCATTCTCGCCAACCGCAAGCGGGATCTCGGCATCGCGTTCGAGTCAGGCCAAAGCCTTGGCCGGGAACTGGCCTTCGCGCACGGCATCGACCTTGGCCGCGGCCGAGGCATCGGAATTTGACCTATCCGATTTACCGCCGACTCTTCGCCAAGGTACGGCGACGTGTAGAACCCGCTTGCGTGCCCTTGAATGCCTGCCCTGTCTGGTCTCAGAAGCCGTCAGAAACAGCCAGCAGGAGGCGGCGCGGCTATGCGCGAACCAGACCGTATCATTCGCTTGAGAACCGTTCTTTCCCGGACTGGGCTGTCCCGGTCCACCATCTACCGCAAGATTGCCGAGGGCACATTCCCGGCCCAGCTCAAAATCAGCACCAACGGGACTGGGTGGCATGAATCCGACATCAACCGCTGGATCGCCGATCCCGTCTCATGGCGTCCGAAACGTCAGTGCGATGCGGCCTGATGAGGCCTCCGGTGGATTGCTGCCGACGACAGTGAACCGGACCGGCGTCAGGCCGTAAAGGCTGGCGATATCGCGCCCCCGCTTCGCGGCTTCGGCCTTGAGGGCCTGACACCGTCCCGGTCTGGGCTCCCCGTGCAGGCAAAGGTGGACTGGGGGCGCACAGCGCTCCCAATCCGGACTGCTATGCCTGCACCAACCATGTGCTTGGCAACGGCTGCGCAACGCCCGCGCCATTGACCGCAAGGCTCTGGAAAAGCCGCGTGCTTACCGGGCTGCGCGAGCGCATGATGACGCCGACGATCGCCGCCGAAGCCATGCGCACCTATACGTAGGAAACCAATCGGCTCAACCGCCAGCGGCGAAGCTCATTGAGATCCACTCAACACGAGCTTGCCGAAGCCGCGAAAGCCCATCGCGGAGATCGTGTTCGTCATCGAGCAACGCGGTTGGCACCGGGCCCTGTCCGACCGGCTGACCGAGCTTAAGGCCAAACAGGACAGCCTCACCGCCCGCTGAGGGAACACAATAGCGTAGACTTGGCCTGTTCATTCAAGCCAAGACGCGTGACACAATGCGTACCATGGCTCATCCTCGCAAATCCCATGACCACGTTTCGACGAACAAGGCCCTGTCGAGTGTGGACAACGATAAGAGCACCGGAGTTGATCCGATCGACCCTTCGGTCCTCGGCTTTACGAAAGTAGCGTACACGGTCGGCGAGACACTTGAGTTGCTCAGTATCGGCCGCACTGCGCTGTACGCAGCGGTCAAACGAGGTGACCTCAAACGCGTCAAGTTCGGCAAGAAGACGTTGTTTTGCGCTGCCGACCTTGCCGCGTTTATGGCACGGCTTCGGCACCTGAGCGAATCGGATGAGAGGCAGGTCGATCACGGGCATCGCTAGATATTAGCGCCGAAATGCAAGATTGACCTACAGCCCGCCGTGGCACCGACAATCGAGCTGATCGTGCCGGACCAACTTCAAAAAATACTTTCCCGACTGATAGCGATCGAGCTACCTTCGTAGTTCGATCGGATGCGATGGACGACCAGAGCGCCGCTGGCGACTGCGCGTAGGGGCGGCGGACCGATCTTCTGCCCCTTGGCAACCTTGTTGGTATCTTTGTTGGTACTCGTTGAATCAGCATTTTGATAAGACCAAGAAATCCCTCAAGAAAAGCAGCTTCATATGGCGGCTGCCGGGCCCACCACGAAACCACACGTGTGCGGACACTTTGAAAACGACTCGATTTCCGCTTTAACATGCCGCCCACCTCAATCCGTCATCACGCCCGTTCCGCACGCTCCATCGATTCCAATAAGCCTTGT
>Ga0307509_10002324_pt1 | contig 30954 bp, 35 predicted proteins | sample 10_EM_MG_FD_202245 | JGI IMG/M metagenome (GOLD analysis project Ga0307509, IMG submission 202245) | Populus trichocarpa ectomycorrhiza microbial communities from riparian zone in the Pacific Northwest, United States - 10_EM | ecosystem: Host-associated > Plants > Roots > Unclassified | place...
GTTGCTCTGCCCAAAGGCCAATACAACTGTTTCCTCTGCACCGAGACCGCGGGCAATACCCCGTTTACGTAGTTCTATGGCTTCCTTCGCAAACTTGAATCGAGCCTGGTCAGATCCTATATGCAAGGGTAAGAGACAAATAAGTGTTTCCGCCGAAACGGGAAGAGGAAAGGAGCACCGACCGATTGAGAATAAAGGTGATTCAACAGCATTTTTAAACATTTCGAATGGTACCCGCGAAAAGATTTGTAAAAGAACGTCACGTCCATTTGGCCCAGAGGATGGGTCCAGTTGGGTTCGTTGAACCTCCAGGATTTCGGGAAGTGTAACCACGAGGAAATGGAAGACGTCATCACGCAAGTTTTGGGCGTACTGGCCAAAGATTGACGTTGAAGGAAGGTCGGGGGTGCTTGTGCCGTCGTTGTTTGAAGGGATGGAATCGATAAACTCGACCCACCCTCCAATTGTCTCTACAGACAAGGATTGCCGACATACGTTATAGGAGTATCGACATAACTCATCCATGCCTCCCAGTAAGCAACCAGCAGCTAGCACGCCGCGTGCATTTTCATGTCGAATGAGGTTCAAAGATATGGCAGAGTAGAGATACCCCAGGGCTATAAAGGAACTCCGGCTTTAGAGCAGGCTGGTACAGATTGATGGCAACGTTACCTATTGCAAAACCCTGCTTGATAGAAGAATTGTGAATACTCTTATTGTAAATTTGGAATAACCGGGCAACTTGCCTCTTGAGTTACTTCCGGCTCCTGATCTAAATGAACATAGATAATGCGTTGTCCACTCGTTTGGGGGGACGTGGACATGAGATGCGCAAGAAATGGGGAACGAGATAGTATAATAGCATGAAGGCGATATACATTTTGGTGCACATGCTGAAGCGGGAGTCAACTCAAAAAGCATGGATGGCGTTTGACATCAGGACGTACAAGAATGGTGTCTGCATAATTCTAAGAAAGAGGTTTAACACACGCGTAAAATTGATGAATAATATGCCTCTTACACCGGTTTGGAAACCTGCATGGTATAGATGGCTCACGATTTCTTCGTTATGGGAGTTTTGGTATGGTAGCCTAGGAATGGGAGTCAGTGCCACAACACGGTGAACGGCATGGTCCAAACGCAGTTTACGCGAATCAAAGGAGAGATGGATACGATGTAACAATGTGCTGCTGTTGGGACTCACTGGGAAAAGCCGTTTGTTGGGTAACTCGAGGATGAGGGTGAATTTGCGTTGCTGTTAAAGGAGGATGGTTCCGTCGAGGTTTCGGTGTGGGACGTAGATCCATTAGAATGAATTGGATGGCCATTTACAGAGCCCGACGTAGAGGGAATGGAGCTCATTTTTCTGGAGAAAATCCGGGAAGGAAGACGTGGAGTTGAATACCCTGCAAAAAAAGCCGCTCAAGAAGACAAAGAGAGCGTGACCTTGGGAAAGTGTGACATGTGACGTAATAGGCTCATCGAAAAAAACTATCAACCTTGTCTCTATCAAGTACCAATCCATAATCTCCCTTGTCCATGGAAACAAACTTATCCATCAAATTATTCGTGATTCTCCTTTCTAGGGCAGAAGGCCCACAAATAGGAGCGTAAGTCGGGGGCGGGGATGAATAAATTGGATTTCTTTGTTCAATTTCCGCGTCATGTACGCCAACGTCGATCACCTAGAGAAATTGGTGAGATCCCCCACAAGTTCAGTTTGTGATGCTCAAAGCGAAAAATGCTACCATATGGGATCGGTCGGATGCAAAATTTTGAATGAAATCTTCTCCAGGTATCACTCGAAAAAGGCTAAGTATGCCTGTGAATCGACCACGAGGCTACATGCGTGATGTTGTAGAACTTACCTCTCGTATTCAGGCAATAGGTCGCTGGAAAAGGACATCTCTAGGTAATCTCCAGGATCACTGTGTTACTGCAGGCATGTCATATCAAGAGGGACGGCTTACTTTGCCATGGACAAGGAGTTGGCAAGCGAGTGTCAAAATCGTAAACCCAGCTCTGAGGTTCCGATGAACTAAACCCCTGGTTGGACACGACGTTGGGTCCGCGTTGCCGAAGGACAAGAATTACATGGTAATCCCATACAATCGGTTCTCTTTCGATACGAGCTGCCTTCTGGTACCAAAGCGCAACCTATCGAGATTCCATTAAACCGCGTCCAATTCATTTAAAATCCTTGAAACCGACCGTTTTATGTTCGTTCGAGATAAAAACGACGAAAATTTCCCACAGATCATTCAACATTTGGTTATCTAAAAATGTTTGGCAGAGCAGGTATATGTTTTCTTCGCAGTAGCAGCTTGTGTAGACACTCTCGTGCGGAATGCATGGTGGATTCATGTCAGGTCAATTTAAAGTTGAAATCTGTTAGTGTAGAACCAAACCTGAGACAAATCAGATAAGCTTCGTTGCTGAGAGTGCTCATACCACATCAAAAGATGTGGCGGAGGGCATTCGTGCATAGCAAATTACGGCAATCGTTTTCGGCAGCAATGCCCGCCGTCAATACAGCCCATCCATACCTTCGTATTGTGTTCCCTACCCCCTAGTGACACCTGCAGGACATTTCACTTTAAGTTTTAATGTACATCCAATTTCTGCATGATGGAGGACTAGCAGTGGAAGTGATAGCAGCAATACCAACACCCCAGCTCCTTTCCTTTCCCAGTCCCTTTTTTTGATGTGAATCGATTTGAGCCAAAACAAAAAAAAAAAAAAAAAAAAAGGCCCAGATAGATTATGTTGAGTTATTCTATGCATAATGATTACCATAAAAACCATAGTGTGATGGTATACTATACAACAAACTTCAGACCTTGATACACAGTAAAGCAAAACTTGAGCAGAATTCTCTCAGAATAAAATTATAATTTACAGTGGAGTATATAGTGACACTGCCATCTAATTATATTTGTACTGAGGTCTCACGAGGTCTCTAGTTTCCTCATTATAACACTGGGACAGATCAGTTCTCTAATGTTCGTGTTTCTCCTCACAGAACCCAAACTTACTGGATTACTCTGATAATATCCAGTCATCAGGCCTCAGGCCCTTACCTCGAGAAAAAGCGCCGACTGTCGTGGATCTATTGGATTCTAAGAAGGCGGCAGGGAAATTGGGCCTTTACATCTCTCGTTCTGAGAAGGCTCGTTGACTACGGGCCTATAGTACGGAATGATATCGAAGGAGCGCCTCAGTGAGCTAAATTCTGGCACCAAAATAGGGACTCCTGCCGAATATTTATCGGTGTCGACAAGAGGACAGAATAGAGGTGCCAATCTTTCATTAAAGATGGTAAATATATCGCTCCACAACGTGGGACTGGGATCACTCTGTACATATAAAATGTTCAAAAAGCGCGGAATGAGGAAGGGAGAGAAACACAAACAGTGGTATATTCAGAGTGGGACGTTATTTTGTGCGTGGCATTAAGTCGTTACTCCGCCTTACAATTTTTTGCTTCAGAACTAGGTCCGGCGAAGACGTATCTTGTCGGAAAGGAACAAATATATGTCTGCTAGGTGGTGATGACGGAGACACAGACGAACTTGGGGAAGGTCGTTGTGGTTGGGGAGAAGGAAGGCGTGTTGTAAAATTCAAGCTTTGCGTCGAGCTTGAGCTCGAGATGGGAGATGCGGATGTTGAGAGGTCAGGGTATTTGGACAGCCCGATTGCGATCGGTTTTGAGTGTAAGGAGGGAATAGGAATAGCGTAGAGTGACGGCGGAGGGGATTGAGGTAGGACACCACAGCCATTGGTGAACGGGTGCGTCGCAAAAGGGCCAAAGGATTCGAGGAGGGATGAATGCACCATTTTCGAATGCTGTGAGTAAGATGGATGTTCTAGAGGCCGGAGCCCCCCCGCGACCTCACTTATATATTCCAGATTTCGGACTTATAAAAGGCGCTCCATCTTCCGGTGATCCATATGCAGATCGTACAGTATCAGCAGCTTCGCGCACGCGCCGCGAGTTGCGTTTCTTGGAACGAGTTCCTCAACTCGCGAGTGTCACATGTTTTTTCCCCGCAATGAGGTGTTGTATCCGAACAGGCTGATTGGCTGGAGTATCATCGGCTTCGATTAGCACTCATGTTCATAGTCCACATCAAGCACCAGGATACCGTGATCGATATATAGTTTGCGAATTTACTCGCCAGTAACCAGGTGTTTTGGGACTCTGTTCATCAAGATATTGAAAAAATGCAACGGCTCACCGGAAGAGTCCGGCTTTAGAATGGGACAAGAATCACACCTAAATGTTATAGTAGCGGGTATCAGCGCTGATTCCCATTTCACAACGCCGCGTCGAATCTTCCAAAATTCCACGACAGATTATGGTTAGAAAGCGACCTATCGAAGTTGATTCATACCTTCGTTCTCATATCCTATTATACTGCGTAACTTCAGTTTGTTCCACAATCCATTCGGGCAATCAGAGCAATCCCAGGCTGCAGCAAGTCGCGTTGATGAAATACGTCGCATCCAGACTTTCATTCCAGATGGCCCACCATATAATCATTGATGAAGAATCCACGATGGCCTCCAATATAACATAATTATAATAGTTATACCGTTGATAGGAGAAGGGCTGCACTGCCCAGTTGCCTCCGAATCTCTTGATAATCTACATCATGAGCTATACGAAGAGAAGTTACAGCGCAACATGGTTAGTTAAGGGAGAAAAAACTTACTATCCTCTACTTCGCCCCATCTTTCTATCTGGCTATTTACTTCCACAGTTGCAGCCAGAGAAGCTTGCTCGACACTCAGGCGCTTCGTCACTAAGGCAAGGGCAATAATAAGTGACTTCGACGCGTAGGTGGCACGTTCTAGGGCTTTGTAGACATTTAAATAACATTCAAACCACTAGCTATACACACACCTGCCATTTCCCAGTGGTTGAATGATGCGATGACTTCCGACAGCTTTTGCGCCGTTTCGGCTGGCTGTCGCACGGATAGGACAGAATTCGAGACATTGATTTGGATACCATAGGTCTTGCGAGCCCAATCTAGTAAAGGAGACCAATGCTCCGTTTGGAGCCTTTCCAATGGTTCAGGATTATTGTGAAAGAAACTGCAATTATTATATTCAAATGCTGATGGGTTGAGAAAGCGAAAAGAAATTACCAAACAGTATCTGTGTGGATATATTTCAACAAGGCTTCTCGAACCTCGGACCTCGTCTTTTCATCGACCATTGCATCAACGGCTCTTGAGACAATGGAAGTCTACAACGTAAGTAAGGACCGCTTTATTTTAGACTTTACTGGCATCGTACCATTGGGAGAGCATGTGGTTTTAATAGCACCTCCTGGTGGTCCCACTCCGCGGCAATGAGCGAGGCCGGTAGTGTTTTGTTCAAAGGGAGAAGGAGGGTCCGTCCCGCAGGTGTTTTCAGGGCCCTCCCATCAAGTGTTACTGCCAGCGATCCTTCGCGTTGTTCTATCCCAACATTTTTCCAAAACCGTTTCTGCGTTGCCTCGGCACCTACACCATCTCAAGTTAACTTGTGATGATGAAATACGAAATTCTAACCATACGGTTCGTGTCTGTGACGGCAGGTCCATCGTGTATCGCTGTGTGGCTGGCAGTGGTGGTTGACTGCAACCGAACAACACTTTTCACAATAGTTATCGTCCTTGCGACGGAGCAAAATGCGAACCGCGAAGAAAGATGGCGCTGGAAGTGCTCAATAAGCATTTTTGGCAGGCAGGAATTTGAGGAAGGCTTGGAATAATTTCTCATCAAACGCCGTCACGTGATATTTCCCCTCTTTTAAATAATCCTGAGTTTGAGTTTACATCTTGTAACTTGTTCAGTCCTCTTGCTTTACTGCATAGCATTACCACCTTGAGGATCCTAATGCACCGCAATAGTGTTCCTTCTCAATCCACCATTTCTACCTATTTCCACTCTGCGACACAGAAACCCCATCCAAGGAAGCGCACAACAATTGACCTGACTGTGGGCGATGAGGACTATGAACCACCCGTTAAGCGACCTCGGGCATCCGGAAATAGTGTTCCGATATCCCCAATCCGAGACGAGTTATCCCCCAAGGAGACTGCGTCCACTGTGGCAGATAGTTGGCGCTTTTTACCTGAGAAATCCCAGGCTGGGCCTTCGAGAGCCCGTACTTCTGATGAGTTAGCGCGGCATGAAGCATTTAAGAGAAAACTATTATCAGATAATAGCCGATTCTTGGAAAAACCTGAAAGAATTGGATTGGACCCACATGAACTCATGGACGAGGGCGACACTGAGGTTCATGACGAGGACTCGGACGATGATTCTGACCGCTTCAAAAAGTTGAATGAGATGTTTTCACATGAAGGCAAGGGGAAGGGGAAGTCCACAGGCACAGCCAGACGTGTTCAGAAAACGGAGGAGGTTGGGCCAAGCGGGCAGTCCTACACTCCTCTAGAAAAGCAGGTATGTTCCTCATACTTGCGCAATCTACTGAACATGTATTAACACCTGTGGTATAGATCCTCCAGCTGAAGCAAGAAAATGTTGGGACGTTGCTCATGGTTGAGGTTGGTTACAAGTATAAATTCTTTGGAGATGATGCAAAGGTCAGCTTAACCATCTGCATTCGACATCTTCTGAATGGAAAATCAGGTTGCAAGCAAGGAACTCGGCATGGTTGCCTATGTGGACCGCAATTTTATGGTTGCTTCTATTCCAGTCCATCGACGAGACGTCCATCTCAAGAAGTAAGAGATTTGAATACCAGCCCACGCGATTAACTCGAACTATCTTTTCCAGCTTATTGTCGAAGGGCTATCGGGTTGGAATTGTCAACCAAATTGAAACGGCTGCTCTCAAGAAGATTGGTGACAATCGCAACGCCCCATTCGACCGGAAGCTTACAAATTTATACACTGCCGCAACGTAAGCCACATGTACTTGCGTTGCTGCATTTGCTCCAGCTTTCCCTAGATATGTTGAAGAACTAGACTCCGTTGACGATCTAGAAAAATATAATCCCCCACCGTTCATATGTCTGATTGAGGAGAAGAAATCGGCCAATTCTGCAGACGTCTCGTTAGCGATGATTTCAATATGCCCAAGCACAGGCGATGTTGTCTGGGATGACTACGAAGGTATTTTATTCTTCAACGCTTTAGCGTTTGATTCATTGGAGCTCTGCAGATAACATTATGCGGATTGAACTCGAGGTATGTCTATTGTCTACGCCAAAGAATCCGTTCCCACATTCCTAAACCATGCAGACGCGATTAATCCACACGCGGCCAGCCGAGCTCCTAATCCCAAAGAGTGGTCTCACTGAGGCGACAGCCAAAATGTTGTCGCACTTTACAGGGTAAGACTCACTTAAGTTTTGCGACTGATATTATGATCCTGACTCAGGTTTTTTTTTATACAAGTATCTCATCTTCTGGACAGCATATTCGAATGGAAAGATTCGAATCTGTCATGGACTACACAACTGCATTCACCAAGGTTTCGGAATTCTACACTGACCAAAGGAAGTTCGGTGCTGCCTCCGAGAGCTTCAAGTCAGGTGGGGGGTTTTTACGTTCCAAACGTTTGTAATCTAATAGAATACGCAGGAAAGTTGATGGCAGCTGTGGCAGATCTTCCGAGGAGAGTCGTCATCGCTCTTGCCCATGCGATTAAATATCTTTCCGCTTTTGGCGTCGCAGATGCCTTTCTAGAAACCAATTTTTTCATGAAGTTTACCACTCAGGCTCATATGCTACTCGCGGCGAACACTTTGATAAATCTAGAAGTATACCGGAATGAAACCGACAATACCATCCGCGGTTCTTTGATATGGATTCTAGACCGAACAAAAACCAAGTTTGGAGCCAGGCTGCTCCGGAATTGGGTTGGTCGACCGTTAATCGACAAACGGTATGGACTTAAACTAGCTGTTCGAATTTTGAACTAACATGAGATTTTCAGAATTTTGCAGGATCGAGTTGATTCTGTGCAAGAAATTATTGAGAGCTCCTCAGAAAAACTCCTGACACTTCGCACGATGCTGAAAGGTCTCCCAGACCTAGCAAGAGGCTTAAGTCGAATCCAGTACGGGCAGGTAATTACCTAAAATTGTACTGTGAAATGCGCTTTGACCAGTTCCTCCAAAGTGCACACCCAAGGAACTGTCTATGCTGCTCCCCGCCTTTAACAAGGTCGCGCTCTCTTACGAGGAGGTGGACACCCTGGAAAGCATTGGGCTAAAGTCTGGCCTATTAACCGGAATTATCAGTTCCCTTCCCCTATTAAGACAACCCATGAAGGAACTTTTGGGAGCAGTCAATTTGAAAAAGGCCGCAGAAGGACAGAAAGACTTGATGTGGACTGACACAGAGAAATACCCGGAAATCATTGACGCGAACATGGTTTGTGGACTTTGTTGCAATATCTGTGGATTTTCATTTCTTTGAGACAGGCATTACAAGTAATCGAGATTGAGCTCAAGGACGAATTGAAAGCCGGTATGCACACCGACTCTTGTTGTTTTCCTGCTGACCTCCTAATACTCAGTGCGGAAATTATTAAAAATACCTTCCCTGGAGTGGACTACAGTAGCCATTGACGAGGTAAAAATCCGATCAACAAGCCTCGTGTCGTTTTAATGTTTTCCCTCGTCAGTGCTTAGTTCAAGTCAAGCGAAGCGATAAGAGGCCAATCCCCGATAACTGGATTCTTCATTCCAAGTACGTCTAGAGTTGAATATGATACCCTTTGTTTATTCAAAATATCACGAAAGGACAAAGTTGTATGTCCGTTATCAGCCACCTTCTGTTCGAGCAAAACTAGAGGAACGAGCACAACACCGCGAGGCTCTGGAGGTAGGTCACTCTCTCACTTCGCATATCTTACTTATGCGAAATCAGGCAGCTGCAAATCGGGCATATCGCTCATTCCTCCGAGACATTGCTCAAAATTACTATGGTGTACTGCGAGATGCAGTCAACAAGCTGGCCATTGCCGATTGCCTGCAGAGCCTAGCTCAAATCGCCCTCCAGGAGAACTATGTCCGTCCAGAATTTACAGACGGCGACTGCCTTGAAATTATTGATGGCCGACATCCAATGATCGAAGCTTACAGTCACAATCCCTACGTCTCGAATTCCATCAATATGGGCGGCCTTGGAGCCAAAAACAAGATAATAACTGGGCCGAATATGGGAGGGTGAGCCATCCATTTCCATGTCTATCTTGCGCTCTTCAACTATTTCCGCAGGAAGAGTTCTTGTGTCAGGATGGTAGCTCTTATCGTTCTCATGGCGCAGATAGGGAGCTATGTTCCTGCTGCTTCCGTCAAGATGGGACTTTTAGACTCGATACTTACAAGGATGGGAGGTTTGTTATAGTTTCTGTGGATTTAAAATCGAATCTCTGACGTTATACCCTTAGCATCGGATGATCTGGCTAGAGGACGCTCGACTTTTATGGTTGAAATGTCTGAAACCAGCGAGATCCTTCAGATTGCAACCAGCAAGAGCCTTGTTATTCTGGACGAGCTAGGTCGAGGAACATCGACGTTCGATGGAGTGAGTTTTAAAAATACCTTGTTGGCCCAGAAATTCAACGATACGCACAGATGGCAATAGCGGATGCAACCCTGCAGTACATGGTCCAAACGGTGAAGTGCAAAACATTGTTCATCACCCATTACCCGCTGTTGGCCACACGTTTGGAAAAGAAATTTCCGAACGATGTGGAGAACCTGCACATGGGTTATGAAGCTGAAACTCGCATAGACGGTACCCGGAATATCATTTTCCTTTACAAACTCATTACGGGTCTAGCGACAGGTGTGTTCGATCTCGAAGACTTGTATTAGTTTGTTGAATCTTTGCAGAGTCTTTCGGAATCGAGTGCGGTCGGCTCGCAAAACTCCCAGAAGAAGTTTTAACCATTGCGGCTGAATACTCGGCCTACATGGAAGAAACAGTCCGAGAACGAGCCCGAAGAAATAGGCGCGTGATCCTTTGGCTTCTGCTGTTCAAGTGCTTACAAATATTTGCAGATTACTCAAGGCCCCACATCTCATTAAAAACTGTTTGACCAAGCAAGAAAAGAAAAGGGTGGATGCAGCAATGGAAGAGCTAAGGACAACAATGGAACTACTACACACACCTAGCAGGGGTATCTAATCATATCAAATTGTGTCCCCTTTCACTTTTTTGCACTTGATCTTTTTAGGTGTTGTTGCAGTCACATCATCACCATTGACTTCTTCTGCTTTCCGCTTTGAACCCACAGGATTTGGGTTTTTTGTCGAGGGATTTCCATTGGGAACATCTTCAGCCATACGAGCAACCTGTTCGCACATCTTCTGGAGAGCAGGAGAAGCCTTAAGCCGTGATGCTTTGAGGTTTTGGTGTAGCAACCTCCAGGATTTGGGTTCCCAGATTTGTTGGGTTGACTGGGGAGACAGGCGCTTCGTTTGTCGGACCCCCAGCAGGCCGAGTTTAAAGATCTCCTTCATCTGCACAGCGGTCAGGTTACCCTTTTCAGAACAGCTTTCCTGAGCAAGGTCAAAAAGGAGCTCCCTCAACAATGGCATAAAGGCTACTGCTTCCGCGTCACGGTTAGGCTTGAAAATGGGATTCAGCACATTATCCACCCTTTAAATCAAATTAGACATACTATTGAAGGAAGCAAACTGACAAGAAGTTCGAGTAATTGTAGGACCTGGCCTTGGCGATACCCATTAATGGACTTTCGGCATTGATCAAGGAGGTTTTGACGCAAACCCCATGCCAGGACTGGGAATCGTTTGATAAAGTCTTGGAAAAAGTGCGCATTAAGGGAAGAATTCTTTCGGGTCGTAAAGTCCACAAGGGATTCTCTGTAACTCTCGAGTAAGGGTTTTTCGGCCTTCAGTTGAGCAAGGATTCTGGAAAGGTAGATGCCACACAAGCTCAGAATCGAGAGCAGCTCCGATGAATGGGCTTTTCGCGCTTGTAAGTGCAAATTGGTAGCAATGAGGGTGACTTGTTCGATATCCACGTCAGTGGGAACATCCTTTACTTTGCCGAAACGCGACCGAATGATTCCTCTCGCTTTGTCTGATAGCTGTCTCTCGTCTTGACTAGAGCCGGCGACAATATCCACCAAAGGCATTATAAAACGCAAGACGAAAGGGCTGGCAGGCTGTTTTTTGAGGTACGTGTCTACAAGATCAAGAACACGATTCTTGAAGTGCGTCGCTTCTCTCTGTGCATCATCTGCTACCATCATGAGGGCGTAGTTTATATGAAAAGCAAATATTACTAACTCTTGCCTGACTTCTTTTCGTTTGCACGCGAACGGAAGACTTGTGCCAGTTGCTCGTCAATTGCCATCATCTGGTCATCATCCATTAGCTCCTCCTCTTCGCTGTCGGTGTCAACTGTGGCTGGTTCGATGCCGTTTACTCTAAGGGCTTCTTCGATTTTGTTTCGTAGTTCCAAGTCGGCCTCTTCGTCGTTAATATCGTCGTCTGAATCCCCTCCTTCACTGGATTCATCAGATTTGGACTCGACGCTATCCTCTTCATCTCCTTCGCCGTCGCCATTGTCTTCCATGTCCTCGTCTTCCTCTTCAAGCTGTGACGGGTCCCGTCGTTCCAATTGCTGGGAAGGAAAAATGAGGTTTGTTTGGAGATTCTTCCGAACCAAAATGCGTACCGTGACAATGAGATCAATGGTCGTCTCCTTGACGGATCCAGCCAGCAGGGAGAATACCTGATTCCCAACAGTTCTCATATACGCTGTCGACTTCTCCAAGAACCCAATGACGGTATCGACCAGTACATCTACCGGCTCGTCTGTATTCGCCTCGTTGGTGGTGCCTTTTGGTTTCTTTCCTTTCTTCTTCTTTCCATCAGACAAGAGCATTCGGGACGTGGCGTCAATGCAACTCTGACGCCCAAACATCGGCGAGTGATCGTAAAGGCAAAACAAATTGCTTACCTCCAAGGCATCAGATTCCATGGATTCTTCGTCGTCGCCAGCACAATAACGTTGAAGCACGGTTCCAAGTAAGAGGAGCTCGGCTCCCTTCGCAGATTCCTGCTGGTCCCCTTTACGATCGCGCAACGTTACGATCGTCTCACGAGCCCTGGTGAACAAACCGCGGTCGTCTTCGTCGATATCGACTGCCAGAGAGACGTGTTTCTTGTCGCCTTCAAGCTCCTCGATCGTAGTCAAAACCTTGGATATCCAGAAATCTCCATCCGAAGCCACTGCTGTCAATTTGGCGGCCTTGTCGTCTGCAAGGTAACTTATTATTTCGCCACACATGCAACACCAAAATATTTTTACCTTTCTTTATTACTATTGCCTGGGCACTCAAATCACTCAAACACATCAGCAATCGACTGCGACAGCTTTGGCGAAGTTCATCTGAGAACGGGGGGGTCGGTGTGGTTCGAAGCTGAAGATCCAGCTGTGAGCTACAACGAAGCAAAGGTCTCGAGGAACCTACAGGAACAATACGGCTCTTTGAGGATTTTTTCTTGATGATGAAGAGACCGTGTACAACGAGCCAATCAAGAACTGACTGAACCCATCCGTCTTCCTTGGGTACTTTACCATTTCGTATTAAACCACCCAATTGCTCAATAATCCAAGATCTGCGAGTATTCGCCGCGGCAATGTCAGCACTATAGAAACAGAAGGTTTCTTAGCGCCTGAAACGAGAACCTGAGGTAAATGACATACACTTCAGATTCGTCCGCTTGAGAGAAAAGATGATCAATATAGTTCCCGATTCCTTTTGTGTCCAGAGAGGAAAGGATTGATTCCATCGTTTTAGTTTTTGTCAGCTTGTCGAATTGTTGGCTACCGTTGGGACCAGTGAGTTGCATGATCAGGGCAAAGCCTGCATGAGGTTTGTCATTGACAAAAGCTTGAACTTCTGTAGCCTACAAACAACTGGTGAGGATCTTCATCTTCGCCAACAGAGAATGAACTTGCCGTTTGCTGGGCAACTTTGTGCAGGTATCTGTCCTTCTTGGAGAGGTGATTTATCCATGACCTCATGAAGTTTTTAGTGAATAACATTGGCATATTGTCTTCTGTTACCCTCTTCAGGGATTTCTGGAAGACTTGGAATCCCCAGTATTTGCGTTGAGGAGAGGAAGTCGACGAAAATAAGGACTCTGCAGGAATTTAAGTACACCGACTCCTGTTCAACATCGTTGGCCAAAGACTCACCATCAACTACAACTCTAAAGAAGTCTTGGAATGAGCCTTTCGCGGGTCGTTGTGAATTAGGACCGGGTAATAATTGGTCAAGAATGATATCCCATGCAAAATTTAACTGAGGCTTCCACATCCCACTAGGTGCTTTGCTCGGGTCCTTGATTCCATCCTCATCTGTAGCTGATTCCTGAAGCCAAAGTCAAGCTTTGAGTTCAGAATTAGCTTGAGGTATGCCCACCTTTAAAATTCGTGAAATTGTAGGTAGGTTCCCGGTGCTAAGAATCTCGATATTTTTGAAGATGGGTGAAAGGAGGACCGTCCAATCACGCTTGGGATAATAGTCTTGCAACTTCAGAACCAGAGCGAGCTTCTCCGTCGACCAGACCGAATTTTTCTGGAACAATATCTTCAATGCCCTTGAGACAGCATCATCCTGCCAATCAGCTTCTGAATCATGCAGCGCATCCACTGCCAAGCTGACAGCGAACCAAGCGCTCTCGCGCAACCAGGACTTTTTTTCGCCCAATTCCACAAGTCGCGAAATAACATCTTCATAGCTTTCTGCAGACGAAGATAGGGTTGATGAAGAAGCAGAGGTGGAAAGCGGTTTTGTTCGGACGGCAAGTCCAGATTGGATGATGGACAAAAATCCGAATAGTTGAGCGAAAAGAATATCGCGCTCTTCTTGGCCGGTCATAGATCCTTGGTTTTTTGTACTTTCGACAAGGAGAGTTATTATTTGAGGGCAAGTCACAGTGTCTATGCGTGAAAGAAGCTATGGAACACATGTGGATATTTAGTTGAGAAATATAAATCTATGAAGTTATAAGAATACGCACCTCGGTCAGAGCAACGGCGAATCCCAATCTGCTGCACTCTCTAGAGCTTGCAAGGCCCCGAATTAACCGTCGTATTGAGTAAGCTACATCTGGTGCATTCAAAAGGTCTAGTCCATCCGATTTTGAGTCTTCCTCATCCTCTTCGTCTGATCCTGAGGTCCCAGATGCGGTTTGCTGTGTAAATTGCGTTTGAAATTGTTCAAGCGCGCTAACAAGTTTCACAGAAGAATCAATGCGTTCCTTCTTTGACACAGAGGAGAGGTGCCAAAAGAGGGGGAGAGTTGTGGACATTGTCGTTTCCCCCGCACAACTTTTTTCAAAACCTGTGATCGAGATGTCCATGCTTGTCTCGGGAGTCAGTGCCAAGCAAGGACATACAGCACGACCATCATGTAAATATTGTATTGCAATGCGCAACAGTTCGCTGTACTTAGATTCTAGACAGTGATGGATCCGACAATGCTAATGATGAAGGGAAGACTCTGAAGAGGAATGATTTTGTATGGTCGTAGCAGCGTGATTATTCATAATGGATGAAATGTCCTGGAGCTCCAGACCTACACTTCTCACAATTCGCTCGTGGACCGAACACGACGCGTCGTCTCGAAGAACCTATTTGCGTGAAGGAAGTTGTCGGTGAGATTGCCATAAGGACCGGACTGGAAGGTGGAGGAGTTGAAGCCTGTGGCACGGAGACTCGTTGACTTGGACTTGTTCCAACAAAACTTGCATAGTCCTCTGGGGCTTGTGGGGCATTGATTGGGACAGCAGGTACGACATTTATCAATAGAGGATCCACATTTGCAAATAATCTATCTGCCAAACACGTTCCGCGATGAGGCGTTTGAGGGACAAGGACTGGTGCTTGTTGTGGCTGTTGGGAGGCTCCACTGTTCTCTTCCGAATCCATCTAGAAATTCCCTTTTCAGCGACTCACTTGTCAAAGAAACCCACACCTACCATATCCACATCCCCACCCCCTATAAAGGGATTCTCGTGATCCGAATGGAAGGGACTATCGATAGACAAGCCACCTGCTTGCTGAACCCAATCCTCCGATGTTCCCAGGCTGCTGCTGGCAGAGCCTAAGCTTAGGTGTCGATAATCTGGTCGCCTGGTTATACCGCTGATTGCCAGTGAGGGGCGTTTCTGACTATATATATTAGACACCATAACGAGCAGAAATGAATGTAGATGACACGTACTGAAGGACGGTCCGCAGGACTCGAACCTTCTGGAGAACGCGCTCGCTTTCCTGGATTCATTGGGACTTGGCGTCGGCTTCGAAAAGGGTGGGAGATGGAAGAAGGAGAGTCCTCCTCCATCATGTGAATCATAATGGCGTTTGCTCAACAAGGAGGGCCTGACTGGTCACGGAGCAAGATGAAAGGTCATTTCAAAGGTCACGTCGCTGCTGCCTTGGCGTCATAATTAAGTTGCAAAGTTTATTGATTGACAATTATGTAACATTTGGGAAATTCTTGTTGTCAAAAAGGGTATTCATCAATGAATCTACGGGCAGTTCGTTACAGTTTTGTTACAGATGATTCCAGCAATGACGAGGAGAAACATTCTACAGTTCTAGAAAAGGGACTAAAATCGGCGAAGAAAAAAGCGGAACAACGCTCATCCTTGCATTTTCAAACCACCGCGGGGCAACCTAGGCTCACCCTCGACATATTCCTCCCCAGTCTCCGCGCGTAGCATGTCGTTCAGCCAGGCGCCATTGGGCTTAATCTTGATACCTCGGTGGTACATGACAGCGAGGTACAACCAAGCAGCAGCGTTTCCGACAGTGGAGACCTCATCAGAGACATGGGTCTTGGCATATTGGCTCATCTCCCTGTAGAGTGCTTCGTCCGTATAGAGATCATAGAGATGTCCTGCGACGCTGTCATTGTCTCCGGGAGTGGTCAAATATCCAGACTTCCCGTCCTCGATCTGGAGAGGGATACCACCAGTGCGGCAGGCAATGACTGGCTTGCCGGCGTGAAGGGCTTCAGAGACCTTGACCTCGAAGCCTTCGCGAGTGGAAAGCTGGAGTGCAATTCGCGAGTTGGCCATCAGGGCATTCAACACTGCAAAGCTATTTGGTGAACAATGTCCCCTTATTGGAAGAGAAATTCAACGAACACTGATCGCTTGGTGGGAGCCTCATCACCACAACATCCTTCCCATAGAGGTTGTAAGGTTCGGAAGCAAGCTGCTGCATAACTTGATCGTAAATGATACTGGCATCTGGGTCATCAACGGCACCATGACCGCAGAGAAGCAATTGTGGGTGCTCTTCCTCCGACAAGTCAGGAGCCTTCTCTTTGAGGAGATTGCGGAATTTGTAGTAAGAATCGATGACGTTCGGAATACCTAGTAGCGGAAGAATCAGTAACAGTAATATTGTATAACTGTTGCACATCATTCACCCTTAGCAGGATCAAAGCGAGCGATTTGAACGATGTAGTCACGTTCTGGCCAACGCAGCTCATTCATCTTCTCTCTGGCGCACAAGCTTCGGAACTCTCCCATATAGAATTGAGAATCCCTAAGCAACTGATAAGCTCTTTGGGAGTATTGGTAGAATAATTAATGTAGTCACCAAGGATCGAGTTCCTTGTTCAAGCCATCGAGCCTAAAAGCATGAAACGTAAAACAATGAACAGGGCAACAGTTTAGTTCTTACCAATCAGTGGCAGCGCCAAGGAGGCACAGTTTCTCGGTCGGGACATCACTGGGAACAAACTTGCTAACGGGGTGGCCTACCAGATCTCAGCAAATGGGACAACGGAACGACAAGGACGAGCTTACTGATGAAAAGATCGGCATGTTGGATGTTGTTCCAGAGGTATTTCCAAACTTCTTCTTGGGGAGATCCTGGAACGTGAACAAGATCGCTACGGATTTCGATATGCGAACGGTACACAATAGGCAGTTCGGGCCTGATCTTTTTTATTAACGGGATGAGGCCGGGCATTTGAGGGTCGTCTATTAAAAACTAGTCAGAATGAACAAACAGGGTAATAACAAGTTAGAAACTAACCGATAAAGGCGACATCAACACCTCCTTCAGCGAGAGGTCCGCCCTCGGCGGTCCAACGGAGGCCATTCTTCAAAATCCAAGCATCGAAGCCATCTTTGGCTTCCTGAGTGAGGCGGAGGTCAGGTGCTGCGACACCTTGCAGTATATTGTGGTTGTTCTTGGTAGTGCGGAAGACGCTGGGTGAGGGGTTGGGAACATACCTAACATAGGAAAAGAGTGAATATTTATTCAGCAAGATTAGGGATGCAGGACGAACCAAGCGACATCAACATCAAGCGCCGTCAAAAATCTAATTAAAGCGTGACGCATCTAGATAAAAATAGAAATTATGGTTTCCCGATATTTATTTTTAGAACAAAAACGTACAAGAGCAACACCGCCTGCAAGAATAAATCAATTTTTTTGGCGCCGGACGCATCTGAATACACACCTCCTTGAGGGGTAGAAGAAAAGAAACCGATCCTCACTTTTTTCTCTCGGAGTTCATCAGCAAGCTTGATGACCGCGTTCCAGGTTCTAAAACGGATAAGAATGGTGTTTAGTGATAAAGTCTATGGCTTACCTGATGCCTACGGTGGCCTTGTATTCATCGATATCGTCGATTAAGTGGACCTTTCCGCCGGCGTCGACCATGACTTGATTCCGAGGGCCGATGCTGAGACGCGGGTTGTTACCAGGACCGAAGTTCATTAAGCACTTGCGGGCTGCCGAGTCTGCCTGTTCGTCGAGAGTACGGGGTATCGGAAGGCGTCCACTGACGCCCGCTTGTAATCCAGACATGGCTTTCAATTGTGCAGAGTCTACATAGACAGTGGGGGTCTCGGCGCCAGAGGGAACGTAGGAGCCGGTGGTGGAAGAGATACGATGCTTGACATTGGGCCTTGTAAGCGAGTCGGTGTGGAAAGGTTTGATGTTGAAAACATATGGAACGATGTCCATATCCAACCAGAGACGGGTGCAGATGTTAGGGGACTGGAATGACGCGAATCAGTTCCGCGATCAAATGGCGATCGGGGGAATAATTACCTCCTTGAGCAAGGACAGCGTCACACCGGCGCCCAAGAACTTGCACAAGTGGCCAATGGAGAACTTGCGGAGCGTCTGGAGGACATACTGCTCGATTTCCTTGCCATTTTTGTCAGGGTTGTTTGGGTTATAAGTGATGACCATTGATGCGAAATCCGTGCTGTACACAGAGTCGTGGATGGAAACTGCAATCTCGTACTGGCTGTTGTTGTTGATGACAGATCCAGCTACGGCCGCCCACATTGGCTGCGAAAGTTATGTAAGAAAAAAAAAAGAGAGAGAGAACATTAGGGTAGATGATCGCGATGAGGATTTGAACTGACGGTAAGGCTGGCGAAGGTAGCGGTGACATGAGGCTTCTTGGCGTCGATGGTCGATGAAAGCCTACGCCTGACTGCAGCGGATGGAACGGACTGGAAGGGCAAAGAAAGATGGGCCATGATGTGGTAGGAGGGACGAAAAAAAAAGGAAAGGGAACTGGTTATATAGAGTGGGGTCTGGGGTTTCTATCCGCAAATGGCAGTAAAGGGTTTCAGGTCCAATTCTATTTTGCCCTGATTTATGGCACGTGATGGTCTTTCACCAGACCACGTGGCTTCTTTTTGTGCCTTCGGAAGCCTTCGGCTTGAACCACCATGCCTGAGAGCTGTTCACAATGTGGCGCCAGTGCAGCATGGGACGACGACGTTGGCTCGGCTGTATGCACCTCCTGCGGTTCCCTTACTAACCCCTCCCAGTCCGTCCTCATATCTGCACAATACGGAAACCAGAATGATACCTCGGAACCTTCGCTCTGGGACCCTTCAGCTTCAACCACCCTCAAAAGTCTCCGAACAGGCAATAACTGGGATCTTGCAGGACAGGGCAAGGAATCGAGGGACAGGAAAAATGCGGTAGGCACCTCAGTAATCCTTCTCACATTATCCTCGAATTGCTTATCACCGAATCAATTTATTTATTCTCGCAGTATGCAATGGCTGAGTTTATTAAATCTCTCGCGGTGTCATTCGGTGCAACCGGTCTATCACCACGCGCTATTGCTCTCTTCAACCAGACTAGATCTGCCACTCACTTCCGTTGGGGTAAAAAATCCAGGATCGTGGCAGCAGCCTGTCTCGCCATTGCTCTACGGGAATCAAATCGTCCAGATTGCCTTCGTGACCTAGCATCACTTCTCAATGTACCCCCTGCGTTAATCTCGCGCGAATTCACGTCAATCACGTCTGCTCTCAAACTCTCACTGAGCTCCGTCGATCCTACTGTTCACATCTCTACACTTCAAACGCACCTCGTTTTTACGCTCAAAGAACGTATATCCGAACTTCCCGTAAGCCTCATAGCGGCTCTCCGAAAACTCTGTTTACGGTCCGCTATGAACACGGCAATTTCGTTAAGTCAAGTCTTGGCGAGACTCAATCCAGACCATGATGTCTTACGTTTACCGGCGCCTCCCACTGCCTGTGGCATGTTTATTCTAGCCCTGGAATCCGAAAACCGTGCGGCACTTAACCCTTTAGCTGATCTCGCTGAATGTCTTGGATCTCGATGTCATGTCGCAAAGGGTGTTGTAATGACACGCTACAAAACAATTCAGGACGAAATCGCCTTATGGGTGGAAAAAGTTCCTTGGCTTGACAAATATGAAAGCAAAAAAGGTCGTGCCAAAGTCTCAAAACGTTTAATTGTCGCCCGAGGTTTGAAAGATGTGATTCAATGCCAGGAAGAAATCTGGCAGCAGAAAACGATGCCCACACTCGACCTTGAGCTAAGTGATGTCGAAAGCATGGCAGACGATGATGGACGGTCTCTATATCTGAGCTCTCCACGACCGCGCAAACGCCCAAAGTTAAACCATGCATTGTCTCAAGCAACACGTTTTCTTCTCGACCCACTTGGAACCTCCGTATCTTCTACAATATCAGCGCCGCCAAGTGAAACGAAACTATCTCCCAAACACCCCACTTCTCGACTCCCCCTTGCTACATATATTCTCGCCAACCCAACATCATTAATCGGGCGACCTCCCACGCGTCTGCAACTTCTGGCTCTTGATCGCGGTGGAGTAAACGAAGATCAGATTTCTGACGAGGAACTCTTCGCAGATGGCGAGTTTGAGAAAATGCTCAGAAACGAAGAAGAAATACAAACGCTCAGAGAAACGTTCGGGTGGGAAGATGAGGACGACATCGCCCAAAGCGACGACATGATAACTCTCTCGAATAAAGGAAAGAGTAAAAGAAGGGTCAAACGTGCGACGTCCAGCACCGAGGACGAAATTTTGCAAGGATCAGCTTTTAGTCCGCGAAAGAAGTCGCGCCTCAATATGGAAGCGCTTGCTCGGTTTTTGGCAGGCGATGAAGATGATGTGATTGTCGAAGGTGACACTATCGATTCTAGCCTGATGGGATTGGAAGAAGTGGTGAATCAATACGACGATGAAGAAACACGTTTCGGCCAGGATGATCAAATCGATATCGATAAGGAGTCTCGAATTGTGGTCGAGTCCTCTCCGTCCCTGCAAAGAAAACGACAATCAACCAACTGTCGTGGTCGGAAAGACGCCGATCGGGAAGTTATTATCGACAACTGGCGACCTCCAACACCAGAGAACGCCGTTTCTGATTCTCGTTACGAAGAAGAGTACGATTGACATCTTGTTTCTTTTTTGCCGTTATTTTTATTCTTTGCAGGCACCCTCCATGAGCGGCGCTCATAGCCAATCTACTTTTGGAGGGTGGACATTCATATGTGTATAACGCGTCAATCCCCTAGGATTGACCTCGCCGTTAATTTCAATCATACCCACTGCGTAAGTCGTGTATCATTCAACATTTATGTGCCAAGGAATTAAACCTTTACTTTCCTCCCCATGTTCTGACTGAAAGTCCATGGAAACTCAAACTCTGGATATTCTCTCTTGCAGAACCCTTGGATTTCAAACCGACTCGTGAGTACTTTCACATCGTCGGGACGTCGGCTCAAGGTGACTTCACCCACATTGCCTTTCCTGTCGCATTTCCCGTCCAAATTCCTGCCCCGCTGTTTTTCTTGGTGTGGTGTGTGACTTTTTCTGTCTACCCCTCTCCGCGGCTGTCTGTCATTCTCCTTCCGGTGTCCACGCACCGTCCATGGGCATGCCAAATCTCTTGGGCCCAAAGGCGCGACAAGCGACAAGTGCCGGTTGCACTGATCGGCATCCCCACAGGCACTCACAATTATGTCGATGACAAGTTGATAGCATACAGAGCAGCTGATCACCTCTTTCCCGCCGTACCCAACGGACGGGAACGTTCGAGCCGAACTCGTACTAAACCGCATATTCCCTACTCGGTACATAACAGAAATGTTGTGAGAAACTCATAAGAATCGTTTGCATAACTTCTGCAGTTGTTGTCTAAAGATTAGCCTCCGTTTGGCTTGGCAAGCTTAGACATAACTATTCCGATTCAAGTTTAACCAGACGAAACGTGCGGCGGGATGCACATAACAAGATCAGCAAGGATCACTTGGATGCGTATGTTTTCCCCTGAATAAAATTTCTGACATACATCCTACCTCATGTGCTCATTTGCGTCATTACGCAACATAACGGACCGATTTCGTTCCTAACCACTATTGCACCCTAATGGCCTTAGATGCAATTTGCGGCGCACTAGTATGTGCACATATGACCAGCTCACGATCCCATCTATATACTCGGAACTCTTATCATCCACAAAGGACTACAATTCAAATGGCACCCCGATCTTCAGAAAAACATTGGAGCCCAGTGCGGTCCAATGGTCGACCTATTAGTATTACACTTCGTCCCCAACCTACGTCTTGTCAAAATGTCCCGCCCATCACTGGAGGTAACTTTAACTTTAAAATTTGAAATCCATGCAGATCGGCGTTATAGCCATCGCAATTTGTAGCGCTGCTTCGGATAGTTTGAAATATGTTGACATTCTGGAACTGTAATCTTGGTGTCATGCATACCCTGCCTCCAACGAGTACGTATTCAAATGTACTGGGCCGGGCTGGAATGCCTCGAGGCTCACGCCGCGCAGTAGAGCGTGTCAATGTCCAAGACTCCAAGAAAGGACACGCCGCACGCTTGCCGCAGGCACCCCTGGAATTTCTTGGTTCCTTGAAGTTCTTTAAAATTTCAGTCGATATACATAGGTATATGCAAGCGCCACATGACGGTGCCGGTACGCGCTGATCGCGTGTGAAGGTAGGTCAACGTACACCCCGAAGCAATCTAGAGCAATCTGTGGTATGAGGCATCGGCCGATGACGTTTTGCAGACAAGGAGACCAATATTCAGGGAAAGAGATTATTGGTTCCACAGTGAAAGGTAAATAAATCCAAAGCCTGGTCTCCAGGCGAAAAGATAAGACTAGTACGCAAAAAAAAAAGGAAATCCAGTGGGGTGAGGTGCACTATATAAATGAGAAAGAGTCCTCAGGCAGAGGATGGTCCCTAGTATTATGCACCTGCTTCAGCGGCTATAGACTGCTCCCATGCGGAAGCGGCGACAAAGCCTCCCTTTCCGCTATCTGCATTATGTGCTGAGTCCCTTCACCATCGCCCCACATGTTGGTCGGTGGGCCTGGTCCTGGACGGGGCACAGTCCCTTCCAACTCGTACGCATCGTTCGAGTGGTAGGTATTTGGGCGGTATCCTGTGGATGAGGGATCGGTGGGTCTCTGCTCGATGAAAGCACTATCGTTGTTGGTATTGTACTTTGGGAGGATTTCTGCATCCTCGCGCCTGATACGTGGGGGGAAGGGACGATGGGATAGAGGCGATGAGAGGTCGGGGTAATACGACGGGGTTGTAACCGATCGATTCAACTTTAAAGCGACCACGTCATGAAACCCAATGCAAACGTGACGGATCCCCAGCAAGTACTTGCTTGAGCGCTATCTTGGTATGTCTCTGCATTGAAGGAACATCAACTTGGTCCTTAAGCTTCAGGCAGAGGCACTCATTGGACGCCCCTCTGGGAGACTGCCCATTAATAGATTGTTGTTAACCGAGTTGAACCGTACAATGAAAGCGGAGAGGTCCTTTCGAATGCCCATGATGGAATTTGCCGCTGAAGGGCAGATCTAACGCTCGCGCGAAGTCAATGCGATCCTGGAGTGCAAGGAACACGCTTACGTGAGCACGCATGGACCGGTTGCGATGCCTTCCGGTCGGTCACTTAGTTGTCCTTTCACGCTTCATCAACTACAGTCGACTCCCTCATAATGGATACCCCTTGGTGGGCAGTTATTAGGGGTTATGCGTTATTGGGAAGCCATTTTGGTGTGAAATATGGGTTTGGTAGCCGCCAAAAATTATGGGGTATGAGGGAGTATGGCTTGCTAGGGGTATGCGTTATGAGGGAGTCGTAACTGGATGCGTACCTGCTCCGCTTGGCTACGCGAGGCCGCCGCCCTCTGGTCGTTTTCTAGGGCCTCAAGCTCCTTGTCGGCTGTTGCCCTCTCGCTCGACATCTTGTTCATAACCACTTTAAGCCTCCGTTCCTCCTTCGCCCTCTCTTCCGTCTCCTTTAACCTGCCATCGAACTCGGCACGCATTTTGCGGTCTACCTCCTCCTCTACCTTTTTCGCCCCTTCTATAACTGAAGCAAGGTCATCTGCCAATGCTGCCTTCTGTTCTTCCCATTTCTCCATCTCTTCTTGCATCTTGGTTCGCTCTGCCTCCAATTCCTTCAATGCCTCGTCCTTTGCCGCAATCGCTTCCGCCATTTCATCACTCAAGTTCTTTATCTCCCTAATGTGCTTACCCATGAGTTTCTTCATCTCTGCTGTGACTTCGGAGTTGCCTAACTCTGCGTTTCTGTATTCAGCCCGGGCCAATCTGCGCGTGCTCAAGTTGCTCGGACTTGTCATTAAACGACCACATCTGGCAAGAGACTTCGGAGTTCTCGCGGCAATGATCTGTATTAGGCCTTGGTCAGCGGATGCTCGCTTGGATTCCTAAGAAAAACTCTATACCGGGGTGCAACAAAAACCAATGCTCTCGAGAACTTCCATGGCAGCGTGTAGCGTATACCGCAGATTTGCAGAGTCATAGATCCTAGCGAGTATCGTGTCAGCCTTGCTGTATCCTTGCCGCACTCTGCATGACGATAAACTACTGATCCTTGGTCTGGCTGGCGAGAAACAGGATTAATCCACCAATTCATATAGCTCGGAAACAGCCTGCAAATTTCGGTCTTCTTCGCGAGCTGATTTAGTGGAGATTCCAAGATAAAGATCGGTTCCCAAGTGTTGGAACGTATATCCAGCTTTGGTTGCAACGACGTACCACTATACAGTTGGCTAAGACGAACAAAGAACGATACATCTCGACTCTTACTCTCTCGTTATCCCCATCCATTTTCTTCATTCCCACCACAGATAATCCAGCATCGCTTGGAAAATATTCACTTAGAGGTTTATCCAAGGGCGGCTGCAAAAGACCTTTGACATTTTGAATGCCGAGCACGACACCCTCCACAGAGGAAATATGGATGGAGTAGGAGTTGACAACAGTCCAAGCTGGGTGGTAAATGACATCTGAACAGAGATTGGACATTGGATATGCACCAAATGTACACGATGCTCACGTTTTGCGGTCGATGGATCATTGAATAAACTTTCTGCAATCCTCCAGTAAGTCTAAGCCATATCAACTGTCAGAAGTATTCAATGGGCTAGAATTGAGGCACGCCCCACCAGCACACAAGACAACAAGACAACATAGTATCTGTTGGGCCAATTTCAATTTTGCTTTCGAAGATGTCAGAAACAGGTCGAGACAAACCCAAGCAAGGCGTCTTCATTTCGAAGGGAATCCTTGTGGAAACGTTCACTCGTATCGAGCTCAACCTGCGTACACTGTGACTATCTCCATCCACCTCAAGGTTTGCGCATTCTGCCTTCAATTCCTTGTTGTCGAACTCAAGTCCTCCATTTACCGTTAACGTTGGGAAGTCACAGATGTCCCCATAACTCTTCCGCGATGATTTACCAGGCACTGCTAATTTCAGCTTTAAATTTGTAACCCCGGAGAGAAGTCATGGAAACGGATAGAACGCACGATGGTAGTCCAAAGTTTTGCGAGGTAGCTACAAGAGATGCTGCCATGAAGGGGGACAATGCTCTTTGTTTAAATGAGACGTCATTTTGTATCAAGGGTGAATGGCTGACTGCATGTCCTCCCACGTCTTTGGCACTAAATCCATCCATTCCCCTGAGCGAAGACAGTTTCCGTTCACTCTTAATTACATCGACAAAAGGTTATAAGTCTAGCTCCTTCTACTTTTTGCTGTTTTTAAAAGTGGAAAAAGTGCCAATGTGTAAATTTTTACTATATAAACGAAAGCAAAAGTGGAATGTAATTCATGATGATATGTAAATGCGGCAGAATCACGGATGTATCTGCTAGAAACGACCACCAACTACAAGTCGTTGTAACAGAGCACCTCGTAGTCCTGCCAAGATCACGGAATCAGTGTTGTTTCACTTTATCTCCGATGTCATACACACCTGTACCTTCACAATTGCGCCGTCGATCTTGGTTGAGGCACCTGGAAAAATGGGATTGTTGGGTCTTTAACTAGATCCCTCCAAGCTGGCATTTTACATACCATCTGCACCCTCCCACAATGCGGTCGAATAGACATTACCCAAATGGGAGAAACGCCCAATAAAGTGAGTATCTGAGGCTTCGCCCACTACTTCTTTGTCCCAGTAAGGTACGGGGTTGCAACCGATCGACTTAACTTCAAAGCGACCATGACGTGGGATCCAACGTATACGTGACGCATCCCCAACAAGTACTTGAAAATCCCAGTATTTTGCGCCATTATGGAATGTTTCTGCATTGAAGGAAACATTTACTTCGGCCTAAAGCGTCAGGCAGAGGCACTCACTTATAGATCCCCCTTCTCCAATACTGGCCAACCCTCTCCCAGAGTTCCCATCCGACCTGGTCCGGACAATGTAAGCGGAGACGCCATGTCGAAAGCCAAGCTGGATAGGAGTCGGTTTAAAGGAAGCAAAAAGGAATGTGCCACTGAAGGACCCCCAATGGCAGACCTAACGGTCATGCCAAGTCAATGTGATCCTTGAGCGCAAGGAACACGCAGCTTACCTGAGCGCGCATGGTCCGAAGCAGGTCCCTATGCTTCCGGTCAGTTGCTTCTTTCTCCTTTCGCGCTTCGTCGACTAGTGACTGGATGCGCGCTTGCTCCGCGAGGCTACGCGAGGCCGCCGTCTTCTGGGCGTTTTCTAAGACCTCCAGCTTCTTGTCGGCTGCTGCCCTCTCGCTCGACATCTTGTCCATATCTGCTTTAAGCTTCCTTCGTTCCTCCTTCGCCCTCTCTTCCGTCTCCTTTACCTTCCGGTCGAACTCGGCACTCTGCTCACGCATTTTGCGGTCCGCCTCCTCCTGTCTCTTTTTCGCCTCTTCTCTAGCTGCAGTGAGGCCATCTGCCAGTGCCTTCTTCTGTTCCTCCCATTTCTTCATCTCTTGTTGCATCTTGGTTCGCTCTGCCTCCAATTCCTTCTTCAACGCCACGTCCTTCACCGCAATCGCTTCTGCCATTTCCTCTTTCAAGTTCTTCATCTCACTACTGTGCTTATCCATGAGTTTCTTCAGCTCTGCTGCGAGTTCAGAGCCTGCCGCAGTCTCCTCGAGCGTCTTTCCCTCGCGCATCTCAAGCTGGATTTGGAGAGGAAGTGGTTCATTTTTCAAAAACGCCTCCATGATCTTGCGGGCGGATCCGACAGTGTTGTCGTGGCGAAGAAACCGACCACCAGCAGCGATGAGTGGCTCGAAGAATTCGCCTGGGGTTTTCATCAGCTCTTTTTCCCGCCTTTCCATCGCCTCTCTGTCTTTCTCCTGAACGTCGTCCCACCGGCTAGTCACAACGACGACATTCTTCAAAGCATCGTCACCGCAGAGCTTTCGGAACATTCTCAGGTTGCGAACTGAGACACCCCCCATCCTAGTATCGGTAATTCGGTGGAGATAGATGATACCGCTAAGTTTCTTGTCCTTGTCGAATCTGCGCGAATTCAATCAGGGACTGGGATGGGTGAAATATTGGGCGACGCACTCTAGTTCCAAGAAAGTTGCAATTTTTCGCAGGACGTCGGTGTCTGTTACCCCTTCACGAGAGTCATCGAATCCAGGGGAATCGACGAATGTCACGCGGGGGCAGCCCTTGTGGAAGTAGGTATGGTGTCCGATCTCGGATGTTGCAGACTTAATGGTATGTCCAATTTCAATGGATTTGTCGTCAGTGAGTAGCCGAATGAACTACCATTTCGTAATATTAATTCAGAACATATTGAAAGGGTACATGAAGCTCAAGGCCTCACCGACGACTTTCCAGTCCCTGTTGGACCCATGATTCTGAAGGGCGCATATCTGGTCAATATACAGTCCGTGAAACAAGTTACTCGACCTACCCAATCATAACATCCGATCGATTCGCCGAGTCTGCTTTTTGGCCAAGCTTAGCGTCGGTACGATCTGGAGCGGTCATCATATCATGTTAAGCACTGGCTGTGTGGTAAAGGTAACAATTGACGAACCCTTGGTTCTGAAAGATGCAGGTTTGGTCAGTACATTACGAAACAGGTCAATCAACTCACTTTGTCACCATCGTATAATGCAAGCGCCGACTGTGTGGTAAAGGTAATAATGGACAACGGGGAGTGAGTTTGTTGAAGCTGACACGCATCTATTGGACGTTTATAGCACACTTATAAACGTGTATCGATGAGATCTTTCAAATATAGTCGCCTTAGTTGGACTACATCCTGATCAGACCTGTAAGGAGGTGTGAAGCTTGTGAAGAGCTGTAACGAGATGATAAGACACGCTAAAACGTGTATTCGTAATTCAATTCTGAGCCTCACCCAACCAGATCGTTCCGTTGATCAGCGCTTCGCCATTCCAAATCCTTCCAAATTGGAAATAACCACCTACCTCCTAACCACCTTTTGTTGAAATTAAGGAGTCGCATGGACCGAAGAGTGTGGTGAGTTCAATTCCACGGATTGACAATCCAGTTTCCCTTGTAGACGAGCCAGAGAGTGGGGACGAAGAGTTCGTCGGGCACACGAGATAAATCACAAGGTGGATAGAGATAGGCAGGCGTGTACGCAATGAGGCTCAACGAGGGCGTTGCGGTTGTATGGGAAATTTAACAGCGCGTCTAAACTCGCAAGTGCTCCGTTACAGACCTGTCAGATTGAAACCCATCTAGTTCACGGCGCAATATATGCAAACACGATTTCGGCAACTTTAAGGACTTTCCATAATCGTGACAGATTTGCGACTTATTTGTTTAACGTATTTTATACAAGGATGCGAAGGAATTATTAAGTTCTGAGTCTGCGTTGCGATCTGACTCTTTTGGGAACAGAACTCTTACATCCGACTGGTAGTCTGAGAAACGACGACGACCAACTACAATCTACAAGTCTTTGTAACAGAGCACCTGGTAGTCCTATCGAGATCACGGAATCAATGTCCAAGTTGTTTCACTTTATCTTTGATGTGATACATACCTGTACCTTCACAATCGCCCCGTCGATCTTGCTTGAAGCACCTAGAAAAATGGAATTGTTCGGTCCTTAACCAGATCCAGCCAAGCTGGTACTTTACATACCATCTGCCCCGTCCTGCACCATGGTCGAATAGACATTGCCCAAATGGGAGAAACGCGCAATGAACCGAGTACTATCTGAGACCTCGCCTACATCCTTGTCCCAGCCAGGGACGGGGTTGTAGCCAATCGACTTAGCTTCAAAGCGACCATGACGATTTGCCCACCATAAACGTGGCCCATCCCCAACAAGCACTTGAAAACCCCAGAATTGAATGCCATCTTGGTACGTGTCTGCATTGAAGGAACATTTACTTCGGCCTGCAGCTTCAGGCAGAGACACTCACTTAATGAACACCCTTCTTGGACACTGTGGATGCCCACTGATCCATTGCTTGCATCCGTCCTGAACCGCATAACGGAAGCGGAGAGGCCACCTCGAACGCCAGACTCGATAGTGCCCGGCTTAAAGGAAGCACAATGGAATGTTCCGCTGAAGGACTCCCAATGACAGACCTAACAAAGTCAATGCGATTCTAGAGCGCAAGGAACACGCTGACCTGAGCGCGCATGGTCCGAAGCAGGTCCCTATGCTTCCGGTCGGTCGCATCTTTCTCCTTTCGCGCTTCGTCGACTAGTGACTGGATGCGTGCTTGCTCTGCTTGGCTACGCGAGGCCGCCGTCTTCTGCGCGTTTTCTAGGACCTCCAGCTTCTTGTCGGCCGCTCCCCTCTCGCTCGCCATCTTGTCCATATCTGCTTTAAGCTTCTTTCGTTCCTCCTTCGCCCTCTCTTCCGTTTCCTTCACCTTCCGGTCGAACTCGACACTCTGCTCACGCATTTTGCGGTCCGCCTCCTCCTGCCTCTTTTTCGCCTCTTCTCTAGCTGCAGTGAGGCCATCTGCCAATGCCTTCTTCTGTTCCTCCCATTTTTTCATCTCTTGTTGCATCTTGGTTCGCTCTGCCTCCAACTCCTTCTTCAACGCTTCGTCCTTCGCCGCAATCGCCTCCGCCATTTCCTCTTTCAAGTTCTTCATCTCACTACTGTGCTTATCCATGAGTTTCTTCATCTCTGCTGCGAGTTCAGAGCCGGCCGCAGTCTCCTCAAGCGTCTTTCCGTTGCGCATCTCAACCTGGATTTGGAGAGGAATGGGTTCGTTTTTCAAAAACGCCTCCATGATCCTGCGAGCGGATCTGGCGGTGTTGTCGTGGCGAAGAAACCGACCACCAGCAGCGATGAGTGGCTCGAAGAATTTTCCTGGGGTTTCCATCAGCTCTTTTTCCCGCTTTCCCATCGCCTCCCTGTCCTTTTCCTGAACGTCGTCCCACCGGCTAGTCACAACGACGACATTCTTCAGAGCTTCGTCACCACAGAGCTTTCGAAACATCCTCAGGTTTCGAAGTGAGACGCCTCCCATTCTAGTATCGGTAATCCGGTGGAGATAGATGATACCGCTAAGTTTCTTGTCCTTGTCGAATCTGCGCGAATTCAATCAGGGACTGCGATGGCTGAGAGATTGGGTGACGCACTCTAGTTCCAAGAAAGCTGCAATTTTTCGCAGGACGTCGGTGTCTGTTACCCCTTCGCGAGAATCATCGAATCCAGGGGAGTCGACGAACGTCACGCAGCGGCCGCTCTCGTCAAAGTAGTTATGGTGTCCGATCTCGGATGTTGCAGACTCGACACTATGTCCAATTTCGATAGATGTGTCGCCAGTGAGTAGCCGAATGAACTATCATTTCGTAACATTAAGAACATATTGAACGGGCATATAAAGTTCAAGGCCTCACCGACGACTTTCCAGTCCCTGTTGGGCCCATGATTCTGAACGACGTGAGTCTGGTCAGTATACAGTCTGCGAAACAAGTCACTCGACTTACCCAATCATAATATTCGATGCACTCGCCGGGTCTGCTTTCTGGCCAAGCTTAGCGTCGGTACGATCTGGAGCGATTATCATATAACGTCAAAAACACTGGCTGTGCGGTAAAGCAACAATTGACGGACCCTTGGTTCTGAAAGAAGGTGCAAGTTTGGTCAGTACATCGTGAAACAGGTCAATCAACTCACTTGGTCACCATCGTATAATGCAAGCGCTGAGTCTGTGGTAAAGGTAATGGGGAGTGAGTTTGTTGCGGCTGACACGCATCCAATTTCATTGGGCGCGTTTATAGCATCCTGATACACGTGTATCGATGAGATCTTTCAGAGATAGTCGCTTTAGTCGGACTCCATCCTGAATTGCTTGATCAGACCTGT
>Ga0307509_10002325_pt1 | contig 30938 bp, 43 predicted proteins | sample 10_EM_MG_FD_202245 | JGI IMG/M metagenome (GOLD analysis project Ga0307509, IMG submission 202245) | Populus trichocarpa ectomycorrhiza microbial communities from riparian zone in the Pacific Northwest, United States - 10_EM | ecosystem: Host-associated > Plants > Roots > Unclassified | place...
TATCCTTCCACCCTTCGCAACCTAACGACCGTGCGTATGTCGTTTTCCACCACCTCGATCCACGCTGACGCCATCCCTTTAGCATCCCATGAATCCCGCACAGGCAAACGGGATCAACCCTGCCCTTCTGGCCGCCTATCAGAATGCACAATCCCAGCAATCGCAGGCCCAGTTCAACCTCCAACCCCAGTTCACACCCCAGCAACAACAGGGCCAGTTCCAACAACCTCCTTCGACTCCCTCCAAGTTTCCTTACAATGGAATGCAGCAATCTTCTTACCCAGGGATGTACAATGGGACTGGCCAGTTTATGAACCCTAGCGGTGGTGTTGGAGGAAACACGATGGCTCACAGCTCGATGATGACTCCCGGCCAGGTAGTCCTTGCTGGTCTCATGCACCATGGCGTTAACCCCAATCAAATGCTCGCGAACGGTCGGCAATCGCAACAGATGGCCAACATACCCCAGATGAATTCCGGTCAGATCTTTCAGAAACCTGCCGGCTCGGTCAACGGTATGAACCCTGGAACGCTCCCTGCCACCGCTGGTCAGCAGATACCCGGACTTTCTCCCGCCCAAATCACCCAGCTCTCTGGGATGAGCAACCAGGAGCGACAGAAGGCGATGTTATACCTACAGCATCAACACCAACAACAAAGGCTCCTCCAGCAACAACTCGCCCAGCAGAACATGCAGCAAGGTGTTCAGCAGACTTCACAACCGACCCAACAACAACTGCCGTTCGATCGCCCACCGTCCTCTATGTCTACCCACCAGGGTATGATGCCCCCGCCCCCTCGTCCTCCCACTTCACTGTCTCGCCCGGGAACGTCCCACTCACATGGCCCCGGCCAGCCCCCTCAAAATCGACCCCCAAGTAGACCCGGAACTGCTCAGCCGATGCCCCAGTCCGGGATGACACTACCGGACGGTTCTGTTACTGGCGTCCTCCATCACCCCCAAGGCCACGACCAAGGAGAGATCCCTGGCTCGCCATCTCGAGGTGCCAAGCGCAAGCTCAGCGGTTCAAACCTCGCCGGCCAAACTCCGAGGATGGGTTCACAACCCTTACCAATGGGTGTCCAGAACCTCCAAACCGCAACGATGGACGGTCAACCGGCCATTGGCAATGTTCAATTCCCAGGAATACCTATTTCTCAACCTCACCAAATCGCCCAACAGCGTCCCCAATTCCCCGGCATTCCAAGGCAGAGTGTCAACGGCGTTCCCATTATGGGTGGTACTTCTGGTATGCAGATGGGCCCTCCTTCGACCCGGAATCAGATGCCGCAAATGCTCGACGGGGCCTCAAACATTGCGTCGGATCCCTTCTCGTCAGGCGGTATCCCCAATCTGGCGAACGGACTCCCTCATCAGGTGGTGACACAACACCTAGGGGGAATCGGTGCCCTCCATTCCAACTCGCTCGGTACTCACCCCGGCTCCGCGTCTGGCACCACCCAGATGCTGTCCCAGGTACCACAACACCATTCCCTCCCTGGACCGGGACCCCCTACCGTGACACCTAACCTCGGGGCTCTCCCTCCCACCTTAGGTGGTCTACCTGGCGGCTCGAACCTTCCCCAAGGCTTATCGGATGCAACAAGGATGAGTATCGGCTCAGCCAATTCTATGACGAACCTCATGAGCGGAAACACTCCCACGCCCACAAACAAGTTCTCTGGCGCGATGAACAACATTGGGATTGGACGGCCAGGGTCTATCTCGGCCACAAATTCCATGGGCCTGCCCCCCTCGACACCTGGTTCATCCATACCCCCCCTCTTCCCACCCACCAACCCTGTCGCGGGGGCCCGGATAGCCTCGTCGAACGTACCTCACCTGAACCCCAAGGTCACCCAAGTCACCGTCGTTTCCCTCGCCGCCTCTACGGCGGAGATCCCAACTCTTTCCAAAGAGGAGATTGAAAACGTCAAACAGTGGATGAAATCCGACAAAGAGCACGAAGAGCTCCAGCGTTCAGCGAGGGAGCGCATGACCGAAGAAGTCGCTCGGATTATCCGGAAAGCAGAATGGTGGGAGAAGGACGACCAAGTTGTTATACCTCCCAACCGGAATCGTCGGGACAAGTTCAGCATCGGGCTCTCGGGAGGAAGGGGGATGAGGAGAAAGGCTGGTCAGCGCACGGGCATCAGATTGTACGTGCTTTTTATTCCATCCCGGTTTCCTTTGACAAGAAATCGCTGATCGGACATGGAACATGTTGTGACGCAACCCCTGCCGCCCGCGTCTTTTTTCCTCGCTTCCCGCCTTTTCACATTTTGATCCTTATTCCCTGGATCTAGACCGAGAAAGATCCCGCTGGAAGACGCGAACCGACCGGAATTACTGGTACCCATCCGGCTGGAACTCGACATCGAGCATCATAAGTTGAGAGATACATTTGTCTGGAATTTGAATGGTCAGTTTTTCTTCCCACAACGATCTCCCCTCTCCTCTCCCTCCCCACCTTCAGTTTCGTGACGGCGCTCATGCACATAAACCACAGATCCTGTGATCACCCCAGAAATGTTTGCTCAATCCGTTGTCGATGACTACAGCCTCCCACAGAGTAGTGTCCTAACAATTACCAAAGCGATCCAGGAGCAGTTGAGCGACTTCAAGGCCCACACTCTCGAATCTGCCGACAACGATGGATTCTTTGGTACGGCGCCAGCTCGGTCAGCGGATGATGACATTTGGTGGGAACGTTGGAGGAACGGACTCAGAACTGAGAACGGGACGGTCAGGAGGAAGAAGAGAAAATCCAACCCTGGGCCAGGACCTTCAGATCCCACGACGTCGTATATAAAGCCTGAGTCAGGCGACCGACCTGTCGCTGATCAAGATCAGGATGATAGCTCAATGGAGGAAATGAGGATCTTAGTCAAGGTGAGTTACCCGGTTCACCGTCACGGGTAACACACGTCCATCCCTTGACCACACCTCGTTTTGTCACGCGTGCGCTTTGCTGACCCTTGGAATTTCATCATCAGTTGGACATTATTGTTGGTTCGATCAGACTTGAAGACCAGTTTGAATGGGACTTGCACAATGTGGACGGGAGTGCCCCGGAACGTTTCGCAGAGGTGTATTGTATGGAACTTGGCCTGAACGGAGACTTCAAGTACGATTCACGTCTAACGTTTGCACCCCCCCCGCCTTTATTGACGTCATCCCAGAACTGCCATTGCGCATTGTATTCGAGAACAAGCGCACATGTATCAGAAGTCGTTGTTCTTACTTGGGCATCCCTCGGAGGCTTTGGGTTTCCAGGACGAGGACTTGCGAACTTCGTTCCTCCCCAGCCTCAATGTCACCGCTGCCCGCTCCCTGGATCAGGTCCCCTCCTTTACCCCAGTCCTCAACTACCTCAGCGATGGGGAGCTTGAGAGGAACGAAAAGGAACGCGAGAAGGACCTTGCTCGTCGACGCAGGAAAGGTAACCGTGGAAGACGTGGCGTCACTCTACCAGATCGAGAACTTCTCAAGACCTACCGTACGCCAGCGATTGGGTTCCCAGAGACAGACGCGTCTGCGCTTAGCAACACGTCGATTACGGCCCCCACCCACAAGCGCGCTGCTGCCACGGCTGCCACCCTTACAATCACAAACATGATCGCGTCCGAGAACGGCGGTGCGGTGTTACCCCCATCAACACCGCTGAACATCCCCACTGCAACGACAATTCCGATCCAACACAAAGACAAGAAGCCGAAGGCCCTATTCAAGGCTCCTCCAATCCCCCCTTCGGTCTTGCGCGCTCGTGCCCATGTCCACGCTCCAACGTCATCGACTGGTATTGCCGGCCTCAACGTACCAGCGTCAGCGATCGAAGGCATGTCAACTTCGGCCCCGGACAGCCGAGCCGGTGTTCGTGTGTTGACCTCCAAGAGGGCCCGAGAGCTGGAGCGGGAAGCGAGGGAGAAAGAATTTGTCGATGGACAACATCCAAATTTCATCGACGGTGTCTGGCATTGTTCCAATTGCGGTTGCCCAGAGAACATTGCTATTGGGAGAAGGAAGGGCCCCCTGGGAGACAAGTCTCAGTGTGGGACTTGTGGTGAGTTTTCCAAACCATCGCCGTCTCCTCCGCCGTTGTTCACAGCCTCGTCCAGGGAAATACTGGCATCGTCACAGAAGACCAAGGCCTGTCGAGTACAGCACTGATCCTGATTTCCACCTTCGGCAACAGGCAAAAGGTGGTAACGATGAAGGGAACTCGAAGGCCGCTCCCTCCAAGAAGAAAAAACCACAACCCGTCGTGGACGAAACCAAGTACGAGGAAGCAGACGCGACTGAGGACGTGCGAGAAGAGGACGAGATCGCCCCTACCACCGCCGCCAACGTCGCAAAGCTCGAAGCTCAGACCGCTTCCGCCCTTCCTCATCCCCTCGATGACCACCGGCCTTTGTCTCCCGTCTCAACCGCCTCGAGTGCGTCAGAGCCTCCTCTTGCAGTCAGGATGAATGGGGGAAGCTCCGGGTATAATTCCAACCCTTCCACCCCAGCGAAGACAACCCGTGAGATATCTGAGCGATCCGAAAATGGTGTCGAGACGCCTTCCGAGCTCCACTCCGCCCCCCGTAGTGTGGGCGGAACGGTATGTCCCTTCTCACCCCCCGCCACTTGGGATCATGGACTGACGACCGGGCGCGTTCTATACAGCCATCTGCTGCGCCGGAATGGCTGAAACGAGCGACGGAACACTTGCGTGCCAAATACCCTGGAGACGAGTTTGATGTCGTCTTGAGAAAAATTAGGAATGACAAGGCCACAGACTGGCGAATCAGGTGTCACGACTGTCCTATGATGGTATTTCAATCGTCATCCGAGTACTCCGAATACCCCCGCTGAAGGCACGGCTTTAGGTTTATACCACTGGTCCCGGCTCCACGCTCTCGAATTTCGAAGTGCACCTTCGTAATCGGAAGCACAGGGAGAAGGTCAAGGAACGTCTCGGCCAATAGGATGGTTGCGCACATATTCCATCTGGGGGGTCCTGTTGTTGTCGCTCGCATCTTGTTTTATCTGTTACCCCCGTTCTCATGTTTTCTCTTGTCTTTCTCTACTAAGTACTATCCTCTCCCCCTCCTCTTTGCTCGTTTCTACTACTATTCTCCTACTTGCCACCACTATCAGTTCCTCTATGTCATGACCTTACAATTCGGTGTATTGCTATCTTTTGTGGAGCTCCGAATATCATTGATGTCTCACAACCTCAGTTGGCAAGGGGGATTCAAGAGTGAACGCTGTCCGATAGAGGGTAAACGAGGCAGTCTATTGGCGAATTAATAGGATGGTATTCAGTGCTCTCCAGCCTGCGCGAGGTGACCCTCCTTGCTATTGAGGTAAGTGTCGTACTTCTTGGCCCACGCGTACGTTGAGTAACCTGTGAGAGCGGCGAGAACGGTGTTAAGTAAATCGGGTCCGGGTGAGGGGAGAAGGGAACGTACCAAGGACCACCGGAACAATCCAATAGCCAACCTGGGAGGAGAGGCGTCGGTATCCGTTGAACAGATAACCCTTGAAAAGGTTCTTGGCGGCGCGTTGCCTAGCCGGAGAGACAGCTGCGAAGACCCAGGTTATGAGCAAGGGAACGGCTAGACTGGGAGGCTTCACGGACAGTATTGGATGATTCCTTTTTGCCGAGTGGCACCTTCCTTAGCACCCCACCAGAGGTTCTGAAAAGCGTGAAACCTATATCAAGGGGTAATTCTCGTCGGCGGTAGATCCCCGAACGTACCCAAGCTTTTCCTGTAAAAGTCCCAATGTAAATGAGGAGTTTCCTGTGTTCTTCGTTCAAACGTACCAGTTGGCGCGTCACCCCTTACAACAGCAGTCGGCCGCATCTTAGAACAGTAATCGAAGGAGGGTAGAAGTGGAGGCGGAAACGTAGAAGGGAAGGGATGATAGCAGAGCGAAGCTGTGAACAGTGTGCCCGAGGTCCTCCGCCCATGGATCACGTGTGACCATTCCACCAACGAGCCTTGGCCGAGTTCCACATCATCCAAAAAGCACAGTGCGTCCTCTGACATCTCCCGCCAGGCATTTGCACTGAGCGAGATCGCCCCGTCTTGCAGATGATCACAAACGACACGCTTTACATGTTGGCCAACAGCCTCGGAGCTCTCGCCATGGTCACGGTCGTCGCTTACCACTTTGTGGCCGTAAACTCCCAACTGCTCTCAAAGGACTCGAACAGGGGTCACTCTTAGACAGATGTCCGTCCGTACGTGTAAGGAGGGTCAGAGCAACTTTGGAATACTGATAATCACTCCCAGGTCTCTCCCCTCATAAATTATCAGTAGAGTAGCTACGTGTTCCAACGTGTGTGCTGAATGCAGTGGGAATGGGTTCGTAACATGGAATCACATTGATTCACCCAAGCATTAATGGGGTAGTGGTAACCTGGATCGTTGCCACTCAACAGGCGCCCATTTCGATCCGCCGGGGGTTCGATTCCCTCTTAATGCAGCTATTTTTGCTCCCTTTAGAACCCCCCACCCTCTGACCGCATGTCTAGTTCTGTAGAGGTTGAAAACAATTTACAGTGCACTTTTCTTTCATGAGTTGTGCGATCCTGGATGACTGGGGCTAAGCTTACGATGGTCAAGGTATAAGAGCCGTGCGGATTTCCCACGTTGGCTCCTCTTGTCGATGGTCGCTGATCTGGCCACTTCCCTTCACTCTTATTCTTGCGTTCCCTTCCCCAATTCCCTGCACTCAACATATGCGCTCAAAACCCGCCGAACCAGCGTCGGAAACTGCTCGAGACGACTTTCCAACCAGCGGCAGCTTTGCTACGGTCAGGATGGTTCACTCACCCCCTCACGTCCGATCAGCCTCTTTGCCCTCTTCACCCGTCAGCGCCCTCCCGTCACCACCAGACAGTCCATCTGGCGGTTCGGTATCATCTCTACCGTCCATTGGTTCATCCTTTTTCTACTCGTCTGCTGCCGCCAGTCCACCCCATCTCCACGCTGCAACTGAAGATGACGCCCTACGACTCGTCATCCCGTCCTTAAGTCTACCCGCCGTGCTGCCCCACCCCTCACCCTATGGTCAAATATTGGGGGATTTGAAGTTGTTGATTCTGGGGAGTAAGGGGATCGGCAAGACAACGTTAGCGAACCTCTTCCTCGAATCGAACGATGACATCGTGCACGTTTCTGGGTGGGAAGCCAATGTTCTCACCGCTTCCACCGATTGGGTAGACCACGAAGACAACGCTGGACTAGAGAAGTACGAGCCTGCTCAGAACGTTCAAATCACAGAGCTTCCAGGTTACGATCCACAGGGAGATGTGAGTTGACGTAACACTGCACTGCTCCGACTACAACATGCTGACCACAGCTCTTCCCCAGGTGTCTCCTGTCGTAGAATCTGTGCTCGACCTGATACATGCACAGTTCAAACCTGTTCACAATCTTCTTAACCCCGACTCCCCTCCCTCTTCAACGCTCGTCAACCTCCTATCCTCTCCGTACACTCCCTTTTACACCGCTCTTATCATTCTCACTCCAACCTCGCCCACTCACTTCGACACCTCCCTTGTTGAGCAACTCAGTCCACACATTCCAATCATCGCGCTCCCACCGTTCCCTTCGTCCAGACGTTCATCACAGCATCTGTCCTCCTTCCGTCCTCCAAATTCGACTACCCTGAGATCCCATCTCTTCCGCTCACCAGAGACACTCGCATCTCTTCGAATGGAAGCTGCAGACCGCTTCCTTCGCTGGCGAGAGGTTCACCGTGTCCACCATGCCTTGACCCTATCCGTCCCAACCGCTTCTCCCACCTACCCCAACGCCCACCCATACTCCCCCACAAAGATTCGATGGAACAAGGCCGATTGGGAGGCAGAGTGGGATTACAAATTATCGAAAGAAGTTTCCGACCTGCACGTATCGACACTCCCTCCACCATCCCCGTCCAAACCCCCCAGCCCGAGTAATTCGAGCAGTTGCGCTGCGTACTACTCCCCAACGACCTTCGATCCCCTTCACCTACCATCGATCTTTGTTTTCTCCCTTTCACTCTTGTCCCCCCTACGTCACCACATTTTCGGGGCGTCGATGGAAACCCTCGACGGTGCCGCAACGACCGCGAAGAGCGCCAAACCTGTTAATTGGGGTTTCCTGGGGATCGTGGGAGCGTTTTGCGCTGGTATCGGACTTGGCATGTTAATCGCATCCTAGCGGACCCCACACCTTTTTGCTGGCCATACTCCATGTATTATCCTTCCACCTCATTAATGCACTCTTGTCACCGCTTCCTTGTAGTCTATGTCGCATTGCTACCACTCCCGCCGCCCCTCTCGCACACTTTGCCCAATGCTTACGAGTTGTAAATTATATGACCCCGTCCTTAGGTTGGAGGCCTGGGTGCGAGATCGAAGGAATGTACGACAAAATTTCCGCGAAAGCAAACGAGAATACAACAAGGAACAAAAGATAATATAGCTGTAGAACGAGGCTGACCACCATCATTCGAAAGGATTGTCAGCTACGCAGAGGGTCATGAACTCCTTTTGAACATCCTCAAGGACCTGGTCTTCCAGCAGCTGGACAACGCACACTTCTGCGTCGTCGATGCTCCTTACGATGCCCTGCTTACCGGCGAGCGGTCCCATGAAGACCACCACTGTGGCCCCAAGTTGCGCTGGGTCAACAGGCTGCAGGTACTTGACCGGTATGGACCTCGGCTCCCCCACCTGTGCCCCATTTTCCCACAGAGCGACCGTCCCGCTGGGTTCTGCTTCGAGGTCATCTCTTGGGATGATCACATCCAACAGTACACCCTGGTCACCTCCCAATCGCCCACCTTGGAACCAGTGGTTCGAATTGTGGACCTTGACTATCGGTTTGTTTCCGATCAGGTTATCCTTGTATTTGGCGACCCACTCTTCGGGTAATTCTAAGGGAAATGTGGATATAGACCGAGAGGAGTCTTAAGTAAATTCTCGTACCATCCTCTAGGGGATCAAAGACTCCAGGCGTCTGTGCGCTGAAGTATCCGGGAGTGTTTGGAATCCTGGTTACACCGACCGGAGCCGTCGTTTGTTGGCCAAGCCCATATCCCGGTGTTGGCACGGAGAACGCGGGAGTAGGAGCGGCATCGTACGGCGTAGGCGCTTCCCTTGGCGTAGGGGCACCCTGAAGCGGGCGTAAGTGCGAATATAAACGTGGGGATATGGAGTAGTGACTTACCCATGTGTCCGCCTGCCAGTCGTTGGAATTGTCATTTGTCCTTCCAGGTGACTGTCCTCCCCAGTTGTTGCTGTTCCAACCTCCTCCACTCCCCCCACCACTCCATCCGCCTCCGCCTCCACCCCCTCCTCCACCGGCGTATGGATTCGGCGTCCTGGGAGTAACGTTCCATGCTGGTGTCTTTCCCCCATCCGCATAAGGATTTGGGGTCCTCGACGAAACGTTCCACGCGGGGGTCTTTCCGCCGCCATCCAAGTAAGGATTCGGTGTTCTTGAGGAAGCTTGCCAAGCGGGGGTCTTCGGGTTCTGAATGTTTGGCGTCGTACCTCCCTGCCACGCGGGCGTCTTCCAAACGGGCGTTCTCGGACCAACATGGGGGTTGACCGAAGGCGGTCGCATATCTCCACCCATCGACTTGCGATCCAGTCCTTCCAGAGTTCCATCCGCCCTGGCGATAACGTAATGAATTTCAAAACAATAATGCGAGCAGGCCACGTACTTCCTGAACTTCAGCTTCGACTTGTCGATGGATATTACCTTGTTGCCGGTCAAAAGCTCAACCCTGGCGAGATTACCGTTCGTATCCTTGATCACGCCAGCGACTCCCTTGCTCGGTCCCTTGGTGACCATGACCTGGGTGCCGATCAACCTGTCCCGCGGTCCCCGCCCAAGCACACCAGAGCCGACCATCCCACCACCCATCATGCTTGGATTCATCTTCGATAGATCACCCGTCTTGATGAGGTTACCCTTGGGAGCGAGGGAAACCAGGGAACGTGCACGCGTAACAAAGACGCCGCTGTTCTCTGTGACGTCTCTGTTGTGTAAGAAAGCGTAGAACGACTGGTGGATGTGGATGACGCGTCCTTTTCGCCCCTGTGAACGGGATGCCAGTCAGCCGTGCATAGTTAGGAGAGCAAGGGAAGGCATACCAGACCATCGGCCTCTTTCACGTTATCGTTAACCCGCAACTCGTGCCCTTCGGCGTCGTTGGCAACCGCACGAACCGAATCTCGGCGCATGGAGATCTGATGGGGTTTGACAAGTCTACTTTGGCCATTTTGGTCGAGAACTCGGAATGAGTCTCGCTCTGTCTTGTAAATGACACCGACGGTTTGCGGACTAAATGCTGCGTAAGGAACAGGAGGGAGTATTGCAGAAGGTGTAACTCACTCAAGTTGTACAAGGTCGTGCAGCTCGTAGTTTCCGACGATGTTCGTTCCGGAGCCAACCTCTGCAGCCTCACGCAGGTCCTTCGAGAACACAGATACCTGCAACAGAGGTTAAACATGACGAACCCTCGCTCTAATCATATATCACACACCTCTTGCAGAGACATGTCAGAAAGGAAGGTAACGATGTTGTCAGAGACCGAGACAACCAATCCGGTCTCGTCAGCGTTCGTTCCTGTCATGACCTTGACGTGGTCGCCAGGCTTGAAGCGTTTACGAACACTCCTCGCAGGTATTTGTACCTTCTGTCCGTCAAAGTCGACGCCAACTGGGGTGATCGTCACGATATCCTGTTCAACGGACTGCACCGTACCCTGCACGCCGGATTGTTCGCCTTCGAATACCTCGACGTGGTCTCCGGGCTGAAGGACGGCAATCGCAGCCTTCCTCGACGCTTCAGCGATAATCGAAAGATCTACGGGTGTGTCGTTTTCGGCGCCGTCCTGACCACGGGTGAAACGGGTGATTTCGTCGAGCGTCGGATTAACGTTGTCGAGTTGAATGGCGGTGAGACGGAAATCCTTCTCGATAAAACCGTCCTTGAATTGGTCGTTTTGGAAGAGGTAAACCTGATTCCTCCTTGCAACTGACTTCCGCCCATAAACCTTAACGACCTCCTCGTAGTTGAAGAACCGTTGAGGGGGGCGTAGGGCGTTGTTTGCACCGGCGGTACTCTGCTTTTTGCGCTTCTTCCCATCAACGGTCGGCTCGTCCTTGGGATTCAAGTCAATTCGAGGAATAAACTTCAGGCCAACGTCTTCTCCGTTTTCCGTAACGTCCAGAACCTGAGCGAGATCTCCTTGGTATTTGCCACGCTTGATCCTAACCCAGCTACCAGGAGTCACCGTGACCTCCTGCTTCTTAATCTGAAGGAGGCTGGCCATTTCCTCAATAGGGACGAGCACGATACCGCGACTGGGATAGATACCCACGAGACCCTGACACGCCTCGTTGACTTGTTTCCCACTGCGCGCCTCAACGTAGATCATGCCGGGAAGCGAATCCCGTTGGAAAGCCGAGAGGACTTGAAGTGGACGGGCGGAGAACTCCGTATCGATGGCCTTGCGCATGAGGCTGAAAACCAGGTCACGTTCTTTACCAGGCTATAATCATGTTAATTACACCCAATAACACCGAGCACATGGATCAGTACCTTGACGCGGACTTGCCACAAGTTGGCGTCGTGGACGGAGGGCATGAGGAGCCGTTGGGGAACGTCGTTGAGGTCTCCAGAATACCTCATTGCGGGTCGCTGGGCACGCCTGCTATAGTCTTCTGCGAGGGCAGCAAGGTCCTGGTCGTCCAGTTCGCGTTCCCGTCGATTCAGGCGTGCGTAGTCTGCCGCTCTTCTGTTGAGGTCACCGGAATCAAGATCCCCGGCCTCTGGGGCCAGGAAGTCACCTATAAAACGAACCCATTAGCCACCTGGACCCAATGCCAATAGAAAGTGAATAGGCACACCGTGACCATCCTCGTCATCGTAGTCCTCTTCCTCCTCATCATCACTGACTTCGGCTTCAAAGTCGATGAAACGGCTGACGGAAGACCTTCTGTGGCGTCTCTAAACACGAGTAAACATGAGTGCAATTGGGCCAAACCGGTAACAGAGCGCACCTTGGCCTTCTTTTTGGCTCTGCTGTCCCCGGGCACCCCCTCCGCTTCCTCCTCCTCCTCTTCCTCTTCCTCGTCGTCTTCGTACCGTGAACGGCGTGGTGGCTGGTCATCTTCTTCCTCTTCCTCGTCATCTAATGGGTCCCTGGATTTGGTGGGTGGGTCGTCGGAACCGTTTTGCATCATCGAGTCGTCCTCGTAATCCGACATGGTGGTGGTTGATAAGAAAGAGAGTGCGAGTGCGACCCGTAATGGGAGGAGAATGCTCCCTTCACCTGGGTGATCGGACCAGCGCCCGTCACATACGCGTCACGTCCGTCACTTGAGTCACACCCGAACGTCAAAATCCAAGCACATTTCTTGCAAACTCGAACGGTGATGTACAAACGGTATAAAAAAACGTTGAGCTCCTTTCTCATCTCCCCCCTAAAACTTACGAAGACTTGCGGTCAACTCCGCGAGTGGGTCAGTTTGGTCGTCCCGACCCCCGACCGACCGTGGGATAGCGGCTGCCCGCTGTCCCATAGGTTTAGATACGGGTTGCGGGGGCTGGGGTGGCGGTGATGCATAAAATGAGGCAGCCTCGGGAGATATCTGTGGTATCTGGGGGGGGTATGGATTGTACGGCGGATATGGACTCTGCGGTGGGCTCTGCGAATAGAAGTCCATCCCACGCGATTGAGGTTGCGATGGTGAGCTCGTCTGTCGAAGGAAGGGATTCTCGGAGGTTTGATTGCCAGGGTGTGGAGGTCCCGGGGCTGGGCCCTGGAACGGGGGTGGGTTCGGCCCCGGAGAGCTGTAAAAGTCCATTGCGGATCGTGAGGGTCCCCTTTCTTGTGGGATATGCCCCGCTGAAACTGCTCGGTGTGGGCCTGGCCTTGCGCTATAGAAATCTTCGGTAGACCGTGGTGGGTCAGGAGGCGGGCTGTAAAAGCCTGAAGTTGCGGGCGATGAATCGGATCCGTAAGCACTGTAGAAATCCTCGGTTGACTCGGAAATGGAACCCTCCTTTTCGCGCGGAAGGCCTGGAGTCCACTGGTAGTCTTGTTGGTCTTTGGAGGAAGCCTCGGAGTCCGCGATGGAAGGCGAGTAAGACGAAGCGAACGATGGGGAGGTCCCGATTCCCCTTGAAACGGGCGAGGTATCCCCGCCCTTCCCATATACATCGGCACTGAAATAAACGGGTTTCCCTTCGTGTGTACCTACGACGCTCGCCCTAACACCAGGGGGTGGTGGCAATTTACTCGTCAGGTCTTCGAGGGTGGGCAAACCCAATGGGTTGACTAAAGCCCGCGAAACGCCCATCTCTCCCTGACGAAGGACATTCTTGTGCTCCCTGACGGACTGTTTTGTCAGGCGTTCGAATATAGACCGTTTGTTGACACCGAGATTTTCAACCCATTGATGCATATATCCAAGCATCGTGGATTGAACCTTGGACTTTCCGTCATAAAAGTCCGGGTGGAATCTATATGCTACATTAACCATTTTGAATACGAACGGCCACGGACAACGCACAGGCACTCCGTAATTTCATCAATGGTCTTCGTAACGTCCAGGTTCTTGTCGTCCCAAGCATGCACGACCAGAGTCACGGTGTGAGACTAGACACGAAGGGTTCATGCCGAGAAGTCACGAAGGTAACACGAGGTTCCACACCACTATGATCTTGGCAACGTTGCCTGCTGGTTGGTTGAGGATATCCGTCTGTAGTCGCCCCATCAGTCGTACAATCAAAACGGGAAGGGCTGGACATACAAAATGATCCTTGCTTAAGAACGAGTGGGTTGGATCCGACTGGCAGGGGCCCTGTCCATTAATCATGCGCTTCCTTCAAGGAGCTGGACAACTCACGGCATGCGGGTCGTGAAACACCTAAGGGGGGTCACCACCGTCAATCTTCAGACAAGGTCATTGAATGTTAATATCGAACGGACCTCGAATTGGTCGTGGGTGGAAAGAACTTCTTGGGATGCATCCTGGAGGCTCGTAGAGGCCAGTCTCATCAAAGGTGCCAAGATTGGCTGGAAGGTATCAGCAACCGGTTTTTAGGGAGAAGAACGCATGCACTCACTCCGAGGGCGACGAACACGATAACTGCCACATCATGTACCAATAATAACTACTCTGAGGGGTGCATTGAAACTCACCTGCGATCTGCTCGTTAACTTTGTCGAGCAATGGGCGCAGTCCGGGTACCCTCTCTAAGGAGCATCGTTAGCCATCTCACCGCGGAGAGCCACATACATCTTACCAATCGTCCTATCGATCGCTTTCACGACTGCCCGCATCATTCAGCCGGTGTACATCCGGTCGTCGGTCGGGTTCACTCACCCTTATCCCGCAAGCTAAGGATCTTCCAAAGCCTGCGATGGAGTTCCTGCGGGGTCATCTGCTCTGGTTTCGTCTTCCCTTCCCCCCCCACCGCACTGCCTTCATTATCCTCTCCGATCTTCTCTATCTCTGCAAGGTCGTTAGAGATCTCCGCGGCGGTGTCTCCTGGAGCTTTAGATAACATCTTCTTCAGCGCCGCAACGATCGTAGAATCTCCTCGTTCCTTCTTTTTTCGGCGGGCAGCCAGGATACTGTGGTTCAGGTCGGTAAGGGAAGACTAGTTCCAGTCTGTCAGTAAACGTTCCCCAGGTTCAGATCTCGTACTTACTTCGCTCTACAACCAACAAATGTTTAAATATCATAAGCGGAGATCAAATCGGTAAGTGGTTTCGCGCACGATACGGTCAGACCCCTCTGAAATCGGGATAGTTCAGTACGGGAGGTGCCAGGAACTGGGCAACGAGGCTGACCTGAGAACAACGAGTGCATAAAGTCATCCGCGCCGAAGACCCCTATTCCATCCAAATGTTCAGATACCAAGAGGATAACCACCTAAAGAAAGGACCGACCGGTGACAACCGGAGCGACCATTCTCCCATCAGGTGCTTCGACCCTCACAGCTTCGCCGACATGGGTGAATACTTTGGTATGACCCATCGACACCAAGCATAGTTCGCAGAAATTTGAATGGGCCGGGTAATCTTCTAGGGTGTGGAGCTTCTCGCACAAAACCAATCGGCGCCCGAACCCCTTCACATGAGGGGAAAATGAACTCACGGCAGCTCCTAACAACCGAAACGCTTCATACTTGTTGTCTCTGTTGGGTTTGTCGGCGTTTCTATAACGCCTCCCCAATTCAATACACTTCTCGAGCGTCCTCCTGACGTAAGCTTTGCTCGTATCCCATGGGCCGCTGTCTGCGTGATGGTCAAGATCATGGAAGTATCATTGTACGCTAGGGGGGTTTTACCGTTCGCGATGTAATTCTTCATCCCGGTCTTGGGGTCGATTTCAGTTTCCTCCGGCTGGCGAATACCGTTACACGCGCGTTGAATTTTCTGAAACGGAGGACTCACCAATATGGGCTGCGAAGAGCTGGCGGTTAGCGGCTCTGAGGTTGCAATTCAATGGTGATACGTACTGGTCGAAGCCCTGGATCAACGTCCCTGGGGTCCTTTCCGTCCCCGTATCCTTTTGGATTATCGATGTGTTCCACCTACGCCGTACATGAGCCTGTTACGAGCGAAAGCAAAGACACCTTTGATACTCACTGGGAGGTAAACGCCGAGCCTTTCTCGTGTGACTTCAAACTCGTCCGTAGCGTATCCATGGGACTACAAGACCGTGAAAGATGGTGCCTCGAGGTAAAAAGGAAGGCGGGTACCATGAATCCTAACACTACTACGATGGTGATGATGCTCTGTCGGACGTTCGCGTTAGGGTGTTTCATTTCGAAGGACGAGAGTTTCTCACCTGCCATGGCGCCTTCTTCAGCGTAGCGATGTCCACCGCCTACACGAGCGTCAGGTCACATAGGATAGGTATGCCCGTGCCCAACGTGACAAACCTGACTGTAATCCCGCAACCAATTCCTACATCGGACCCCTGTCAAGCTGTCTTCGTTCCTGACACATGCTAAAGGACCCACCCGAAGTAGATCCTCTTGATATCCATGGGCGCAAACTTGTGTTTCCCTACGAGGTTACCAATCATTCCAATCTTTACGCCGTGGCGTTTGAACAAGTCTGCCAGGACCTCTTCCTTTCGCGAGGCTCAGTACCCCCTCCAACACACAGACCAGGATACGTACGATATCACCATGCCTGAATGCCTTCCCTTTCAGATGACCGTAACTACGGGCGATGTCAATCGAACTCTAGACAGATTGATCTATCGCGCACCTCGGTATATTCCCCGCACCAAACGCATGCACGCCGTTTCCAGACAAGCAAAACACCAAGAGGACCAACACGAGCAAGTAGAGCCTCTGACCTGTCGCCATCTTGACTCAAATACGAGCGATGTGAAGATCAGTGTGGGCTGGGCGGCGTTCCAGTCCTGATAACAAGGGCGCTCATTTGGGTATTGAATGCCACGCGGCGATGCGGAACGAAGCCGCGACGCCTCCATTGGCTTTCCTCCCTGGCTTCGTCGGGTGCTGTAGACCCCACCCCATGTCGGACAGCCGAACGTCCGTCCGAACCTTACCTCACGTACAAGGCTCGTGTTTTTAATATAGCAGCCGCCCTGTTACACACAAATGTGTCCTTTCCCTCGCTACCTGACGTTCTCCAGGGACCACACCAGCGCATCCCTCGCTGAGGTTGCAGTCCGTTGACAAACATCTGTCCCATGTAAGAGTGACGACACAAACCCATAAAAGGCAAGGCTAGCAAAGAGTTATCCGGCTATCTCCGGGAGGCAATTAAGCGCCCACCCTCGGGCTCTGATCTTTCGGCACAGATGATCTTTCTAGAGCTTTCAACCCTTACACTCGCCCCACCACCGTCTCCTCCTCCACCCCTATCTCAACCATGTCCTGGCAGAGTAACGTGTCCTCGATTTGCATGTCTTCGACATCGCCTGACACAACTCCTAGGTTACGTCGATTCCAACCTCCTCGGAACAGGAAAAGTCAAGAGGGCCGCGATCTTAGGTCTAGCTGGAGGCGTTTGGGCCACCAGCACAGGGTATACCGTACGGCGCCTCCGATATCGTTGCTCGTACTTCTCCTAACCTTTCCCCTCTTGTGATCACTCGGTGTAGATCAGCCCTGAGGAGCAGAAGGCAATCGTCCCTGCGTTCAAAGACCCCGCGGGCATTCGAGCCCACGGCATCATACTCGGTGGTAAGAAGTTCTTCACCCTCCAGGCGACAGACCGAAGCATATACGGAAAGCAAGGGGTACGTGCCCATCTTACATGAGTCATGACGCCGAGCTTACGGCTCTCCCCTCGTAATTTACCTATCGTTCCACACAAATCGTGCCTCATTTGCACCGGCATGCACCCATATCACGCGCTCGCCCGACCACCAACGGGGCGTCTGCGAATCCAGGCTAATGGATGTGTCCTCGTCAAAACGACTCAGGCCGTCCTGGTTGCCGAATACGAAGCCCCTTTCCAACAACCCGAGGCCGCCGTCATCGTCGAGGCATTGGCTGACTACCTTATCAGCGTCAGCTACTGAGCATCCAGGAGGTGGTTGAATAGTGTCAGAGCGATAGCGCCTCGTCTGTGAAGGATCAAACTCTTGTATCAATCGTCCATCGTACCACGGATCTTCATCTATCTCGGTCCCATTTTTACTGCTTTCAATGCCAAGCTCCCGTTAAGCAAAACTAAGACGTGATTTGCGGTCCTTTCAGTGAAGCTACGCCCTATCTCGTTCTTCAAGTCCGATGAGCAGTTTCTCATGACCCGATCATTTCGTCCGATATGATACAACGCAAGTAGACAGCTCTGTGAACCCTCACTGGTGCGTGAAGTTGGGCTTCCTCTTCTCCGCAAATGCCGCCATACCTACACCACTACGTCAAAACGGGGAGGCGATCGCGGGGGGTTGCCGTGCTCACCTTCTTTCTGATCCTTCGTTGCAAACAGACCGTGGAATAGCCTCCGCTCGACCTTGAGCCCTTCAGCCAAGGTAGATTCGTATGCTGGGAGGAAGGATCAGATAACTGCCGAAAGTGGAGTTTCCAAACAACAACTGACCGGCATTGATAGCTTCCTTTCCTGCCTGGACGGAAATCTGGCCTTTGCTAGCAATCAACTTACCCATCTCAATCGCCTCATCAACAACCCTCTGCTTGCCATCGATGGGTTCGACGATCCTACTCACAACGCCCCACCGTTCAGCCTCGACCGCGGAAAAATTGCGTCCAGTAAGAGTGAGTTCCATAGCCCTCGATTTACCGGTGGTACGGGCGAGACGCTGAGTTCCGCCTCCGCCGGGGATGACACCGAGGTTGATCTCCGGTTGGCCAAAGACGGCGGTGGGCGAGGCAAGGATGATATCACACATCAAGGCCAACTCACAGCCACCTCCAAGCTGTTCAGAATCGGAACGGCAGGTCAGTCTCGGCCACTCAGAGAAGGGGTCGAGTACCATACAGCATATCCGCTCACGGCGGCGATGATGGGTTTGCGGATTGTGCCCATCAGGGTCCAGTTCTCCAAGAACTTGCCCTTGTATACATCGGAGTCTGTCGAATAGCGCACAGTGTGAGATTTATCTGATAGAAGGCGCGCAGAACGACGTACACTCTTTTTCCTTCATCTCCTTGATGTCCGCACCAGCTTGGTTCCTTAACCTTCAACTGTCCAGAACTCAAAACACACAAATGACAAACTTACCAGCGAAAGCCTTGTCCGATCCGGTAATAACGATAGCTCCAACATTCGCGTCCTCATCCGCCTTCTTCAGGGCCTCGCACAACTCGACGAACAATGCCGAGTTCAAGGCATTCAACGCCTTTGGACGGTTAAGCGTGATTAGTTCCACGCCAGGGTCCGGCCTGGAGACCAGGAGATTTTCGTATTGGCTGGCACCAGTCGCCATCGTCCGTACGGTGAAGCTCAGTCGGGAGAAGGAAGAGGTAGAGAGTCGAGATTTGGTTGCGAGAGAAGAGGCACGTAGCGGGGCGTTTAATAGTGAGAACGAGAATCTGAGAGACATGTCCAATCTCCGAGTTGGGGGATTATTTCAAGTTTAGCTCCGTCGGAACTCGGGAGGGAAACGTGATTGAACCTTTAGACGCCCGAGTCGGACCGTGAAGGGATCTCGAGCCACGTGGGAAGAGAGCGTAAAGGTACGATAGTTAAGCAAAAGTCAACGAGAAAATACGGTCAGTCCGTGGCGCGGTCCAAAAATCCAGGTCCCATATTCTTCAACTTGGTCTTGAACCCTTCATACCACCTAATGATCGCGCTCATCGGCACCAACGTGTTCTCATCCACCGCCCCAGACCCAACAAAACTCGAAACAAAGTTGAGCAGGTGTTTTACCACCTGTTCTGCAAGACGTCCAGGATCAGCCGCCCTGGTCGCCACCATCGCAGCTCCGTTCCCAGTCGTGCTCCCAGGATCGGGAAGCGTCGGGGCGATTTGGGACAAGGGTTCGATCGCGATTCCTAGGATCGCTGTGACATCCCCGCCGAGGGTTGGATTGGCACCGCCTGCAAATGCGACGGGCCCTGCGCTGACCCCTGGAGTGAAAGTTCCACGCAATCGGAAGATGGCGGATGGTTTGTCGTTCGAGAGCCTAGCAAGAGGGTAGCGTTACTACCGCGAAGGCAATAAAACAAAGAAACACCCACATCCCCAACAACTGGAACCCTTTCCCTGGCCAATGAAAGTGGACAGTGGCCCCATACCCCTCAGGGAACGGTACTACAGAAAATCGACCTTTTGAGCACAAATCCACCCTGGGCACATCGCCGAAATGACGCACTCGTTCCAAGCAAGAACACACAAAGGTGGTTTATCGTGCTCGCGTTTGGAAGTTCAAAGAGAGCATGAGTTTCGTCCACCTGCTGCAAGTTTGTTTGCAGGAGTCTTCCCGCTACAACGCACCCAAACATGAGAAATCGGGTTTTGGAAGAGCGATCGCAGGTGCGGCGAGCTTGAGCGAGGACTCGGTGGATTCGAAGATGGTGGCGGATTTGGGGATACCGACATCACTGGCGGATCCTCACTGCAACCATGATCGAAAGAAGAAAGTTCTTACACCTTCTCGATCGTCGGCGTGCTACTTCTCCCGATCGCCACCGTCTTGGAGTTCAAGAGGAGTTCTGTAGTCCTTGCCAGAGATCCGGGATGGGATTGGGTAGGGAGAGGCAAGGATACTGGGGGATGGGATGAGTCTCGGACCGCCGACTAAAGGACTCGACTCGAAGCGATGCTCTCTACGAGGCCCTCCAACTCGTAGTAGGGGGCTTTCTAGCTATTTCTATCTGCCATAGTAACAGCTGGGACATCGAGAAGCGATCAAAATCCAAGGGAACTCGGGATGAGGAGAGCCCAGAATCGGACCTTGTCCTTGATCGAGAATCGGGGGTGGTCAAAATCGACTGAAAGTTGGTCGATTGTGGTCGATTATCGCAACCTACCCTAGCACCACACTCTCGAACCTCCAATAATCCTGGAATACAATCACATCAAACGAGGTTCTTTGTGGATTGTCAACGCGTGCACACCGACCACGATGCCCGTGTGGTCCACAACCTCCATTCGAAATGTAAACGGTATCAGTGGTTGGACCGTGGTCCCAAAAGCCTGCGTGCGGTCAAACCCGCTCGGATTTTGTGCCTCGATTGCGTACAAATCGCGCCAATAATCATGAGATTACTCGGTCTGCTAACCGACTACAATCGGCCCAGTTTGACCGTACCTGGTTATACAAGGGGTATCTGTAGATACAAACGTGCGAGTGTCCCTCAAAGCTTCACCTTTTCGTTTTCCCTGGATTTCTCTTTCCTCAGTTTCCTCGCGTGCAACGCCTTGCCGACTCTGCTCGAGTTTTCGCGTCCAACCTCATTAGATATCCACATCCCGATGTTGGCAACCTCGTTCAAGTCACCAGGGGCCGTGTAAGGCGAGTCTTTGAGGGCATACAGGACATCCTCCGTGGCGACGTTGCCCGTGGCGCCTGGGGAGTAGGGACATCCACCGAGGCCACCGACAGAGCTATCAATCGTTCGAACGCCAGCTGCTAAAGCGGTCATCACGTTTGCTACCCCCATACCGTAGGTGTCATGGAACTGATCAAGGGTTAGTTCGGCTTATTCTGAGGAATCGACCTCCTGGGAAACAACTCACATGGCCCTGGAGGTAACATTCGGATGAGAATGATCATAGGTTTGGAGTGGATTTCGTGACTTACAGCAAGCTTCTCGACCGGGTTGGTGGATATCACTGTGTTGAGCATCTCGGAGATGCTGTGGGGGTTGCCCAGGCCGGTAGTATCCCCCAAGCTGACCTCATAACATCCCATATCGAGCAGCTCCTTGGTTAGGTCCCGAACCTTCCGATAGTCGACGGGGCCGGAATAAGGGCAAGCGATGACGACGCTCAAATACCCTCTTACGCGCAATCCCTTTTCGAGAGCCAGACGAACGACCTGGCCGGTACGTTCCAGTGATTCGGCAACCGTACAGTTGGTGTTGGCTTTCGAAAATGCGTCTGTAGCAGCGATAAAGACGGCGACCTCGTCTGTCGGTGGCGGGGAGGATGATGAATGTTCCGACAGGACGGCGAGAAGATTCTCCAGTCCTTTGACGTTTGGGACGAGGACTGGGTAGCGAACTCCTGGAACGTGTTCCACCTGGGTGATGACCTCTGTTGTTCCTGCCATCTAAGCAACCTTTCAGTGAACGTACTTCGGATCTCGGAACCAACATACTTGAGGAACCCATTTGGGACTGACGAAGCTGCCAGCCTCAATCCTGGTCAGACCTGCATTGGCGAGTCTATTAATCAGTTCGATCTTGGTCGCTGGTGGTATCGCTTTCTTCTCGTTCTGCAGTCCGTCCCTTGGGCCCACTTCCATGATGTTGACATAGTTCGGAGACGCAGCAGACGCCCACCCTCTGGACAGCAAGCGTTTAGACAAGCAAACAGTAGGCCGCACTGAAAGCGTCATCTCCGAAGCGTCGCGGTCGTGGTCAAAGATGAAGGGAGGAGGGGCTAAGTTTGAGATCCGTCGGGAGTGCGTTAGCTTATTAGACGCCCGATCGGCCACGCCGGCCCATTCCCGCTCACGTCACTCTGGAATAAGCACCCAGTTCGGGACACTCGGCCTCTGCAACCTCGACCACGACCACGACCGCGCGACAGAGACCCATGTCCTCTCAAGCTGTCAGTAAAGTCCAAGCCGGACGCAACCAAAGGCAGTTGCTTGAGCTGGTCTCACTACCGGGCAACGGTCAGCCCCATAAGCTTTCCCGTGTCACCGTCGCACCGGGCACTGAAGGCTTCGTAGATGTTTGCGCGGACTGCAAAACTAGGCACCCGAGATGGGCTTCATACAACTTGGGTATCTTCATCTGGTCAGTCCGCTTGGACCCTCGTCACCACTGGGAGGAGTAGACGATATTGACAATGTGTAATTTCCAGCGTCAAATGTGCCTCTATTCATAGAAAGATCGGAACACACATAACCAAAGTGTGCGTCCCGGTCCCTCCTTCTGCCGTTCTGACACTCATGATCGAAAACAATTGTAGGAAGAGCATTACTCTTGACACCTGGTCGAAAGATCAAGTCGATGTACGCCTCGTTTTCTTCAGATGCGCCCCACCACTGCCGCCATCTCATGACCGCTTCTCTAGACCATGAAAGAGATGGGAAACGTCAAGTCCAACGCGATCTATAATCCAGATGAGGTCAGGAACCCCCCACCAACGAACATGATCGAACAGGAACGGGATAGTGACCTCGAGAAGTACATCCGAGGTAAAATAACACTCCAGCCACCCCCTCGTTGCTGGAATTCTGACGGGGTCCCTCCAGGCAAGTACGAGTTCAAAAAATTCTTCGACAAGCGGGGAGTCGTTGCAGCGAAACTCGGGCCGCCCAGATCCAAGGATTCGTTCGTGCGTGGGTTGTCACCACAACCGTCACCGGGGACTTCGACCGTGTCATCTTCGCCTCCGGCCCCCAGACCCAGGACTCAACCGAGTTCATCGCAACTCACGGTGAACCTCCCGCCGAGACCAGCAAGCACCGTTGTTCAGCCTACTCAAACCCCTGCTCAACCCCTTGCGCCCCGGCCAGCATCCGTCTGGGACGACCTTGCTTCTTTGTCGACCTCTTCTTCGAATGCATCGTTACCCCTTCAATATGTGGCCAACCCCGGCCCAGCCCAGCCGATGGTCCAGCAACCTATGAGCTTTAGCCCCGCGAACCCCTACGCCAACCTCGCAGTCACCCCGGGAGTGCAACTTCAGCCATCTCCCCTTTCCCAATCTCTCTCGTTACCGCTCCAACAGAACTCCGGAATGGGTCTACAATCACCGGGCTTCAATAGTGGATTGCAGCCGTCACTCGGAGGAACCCCGGGGCTCCTCTCGATACCCCAGTCCCAATCCACGAACTTCCTCACCCCCCAAGCACAACAATTCAATACTGGCCCAACGTTCGGGGCGGGATTGAACAGCATGAACAACCTTCAACAACCCTTCTCCGCTCCTGCATTCCCCAACCAGACGTTCCTTCCCCAACAAACTCAAGGCTTCCAAACCCAGCAATTCCAACAACCAGGTGGTGGGATGCTATCCGCGACTTTCCCCGGGCAGATGCAAGGCTTCCAGCAGCTCGCCCCGAGTGCGACTGGGAACCCGTTCTACGCGATGCAGCAGCAACAGCTGATGCAGATGCAACAGGCCGGGTACATGCCTCAACAACAACAGGCGTTTGGGACACCACAGGCCAATCCGTTCGGCCAGATGGTGCAGCCCGGGACTCCGTTCACCACATCTCAGACATCAGGTTGGCAGAATGGAGGGTTCTCCGCCCAGCAACAACCATGGGGATGACGACAATCTAACACGGTTCTCTATTCTTTTTTCAATGTCATTGGTTTCGGGTCTGGGCTTTGTTCATGTCCTCATTCTCATCCATCACGTTCTACATTGCTTTCTTCTGATTGATGCTTCAAGGGTTCTTCGATGGGTGGGATCTTACACTATCTTTTGCACTATTGATCCTTTCTCTGCTTGTACATTGCTGAGAACAATAAAATTACTTTCTGGGCCACAGGCACGACTGTGTGGAATAGATTGGGTATGTGGTGCCAATACCTTGTACGTATACTCTGGGACAAAAAATAAGTATGAGGGGAACAGTGGAGTGCGGGGGAACTAGAACTTGGGTCATGGTTCGGCCCATCTAAGGGGCCTCTAAACAGTATACCTTCCGATCAGACGGTCCTCGCAGCGCATAGATTGGGGTAGGTGATCCTCGGCCTTCATCTTCAGTTCCGGTTCCAAACGCCGACGTCATCGCCAATCTTCCTTAAACTTCAAATCAACGTCGTCATACCCTCAGCCCTGTCACCGCCCACAATGCGCTCTGTCAACGCCTCACACGAGACGATCTCCCTAATCCTCCCCAGGACCGCCTCAGGGTCAACTTCCCCCGTGAATGAGTGGTACCAAGAGTCGGTGTCAGAGGAAGCGACCTCCATAGCGACGGCTTCCAAGTCCTTCCGACGGATCCGCTCTTGCCAGATGCTCTCCTTGTAAGCGTCCACAAGCCTTATCTTCCTAAGCCCGCTGTTCATCCCTTCCGCCTTTCGTTCGTGATACCAGCCGTCCTCCGCTCTTCTGTTACGCATCAAGAGTTTGGTTCTCGGTTTGGCGAGGGCTAATCTCGCGATACTCCGCATGGGAGCGAGGGTCGCTTGTCCGATGTATATGCTTCTCAGGTTGGTCAACGTTTCGAGAGGTAAAAGAGGGCCTTCATCTACGTTCGCCAGGGCACAGACGACGATGTCAACCCCAGATGAACTGACAGGAACGAAGGCCCTGCCGGAGGGGAAGGAGATATTGGTGAGAGTGAGGGATCGAAGATTCGACCACGCTTTTATGGATTGGAAGAGATGATAGGTCGCGCAAGGTACGATCTACCTCACGTCAGCATCCTGCATCAATGCATGGGTGGATGAAAGACGAACCGCTATAGAAAAGTGGTGCGGAGGATCCGGTCCTGTCCACACGAACCTACGTGGGCTAAGGAAGGAAATTGCCGCGGCCCCGAGTTAGTTTACGAGTCAAAAATGCGATAGGTGATGGGACACACTTGACCAGGGACAACGCCTCACCAATCCTCCACGGTGAGGGGTCGCTCGTACGAGAGTGTAGGCAGAACTCTAGGTTGTCTAATGCCAATATGCCAGTCCCGGCAGCCTCAGCGCAGAGCTCAAAAACGTGCTTTATGGCCTCGAAAATGATGCTGCTCCCATGACCTCCGGGAATCCGTACGCTTATGCTCCGCGGAGAATGCGGCAGTAACCCCCTCGCCACAATATCTGAGGTCCCATTACGGTATATCGGGTCAGCTCCTCCAGAACATGGAGAAGTTATAGCGACAACAGGAGTGCCGCTGCCTTCCTGGTCTTCGTCCTTGTGGTGATGGTGGGTATGGTGGGTATGTATGTGGTGATATGCGTGAAAACGCCGCCTAAGCGCAAATTTGACAAGCTGGGATTCGCTCTTGAACCTGAGGGAAGTGTAGATGATGAACTGTCCGATATCGTTAAAATATCTGTTCACTGCCAAGACACAGCTCGGGTTCGAGTGCTGGGAGATCGCAGCGGCTAGGATGCCCGTCGTGAGTTCGGTCGGGAGGTCAGAGAAGGAAGACATGGCGAGTTCCGTACTCTTTGCCTGGAGAACCGATACGGCCGCCACCAACAAAGAGACTGAACTTGACGCCGTTCGATCTCGATCGTTCTGTTCCAGACCGGCAAGCCAAAGTGGGGAAGCCCCTTCCACAAGTTTAGCATCCCCCGACCGTTGAACACGACAACGACAATGTCTTCGCCCACGGCTTCGACGACACCAACGACATCGCTAACGGATGATACCCTGCAGCAACGGGCAGCCCCAGAAGAATGTATCACATGCAGAATAATCGGTACCGGTGCCCTCGCTGGGGTTGGCTTTTATGCACTGCAGATGTCGCGTCCGAAAGCCCCTGGGTCGGTCCTTGGGAAGAGAATAATGGGGGGAGTTGGCGTTTGTGAGTCAAAACGCATTTTGTGCTCGTGCCATCTTGCTCACTCGTGATCGTAGGTTTCCTTTTTGCCAGCGTCCTCCGGTGGAACAGGTGGCCGCAGTAAATTATTCGTCGGTGTCCTTGTGGCCTTCTACACCCGCAACTGCGGTCCTGCAATCACAATCCTCGTACCCGCCCAAGTCTCACTCAATAGTCGGCGGCCACGTGTTGACGCGAGAGTCCCCGGCTGCCGGGAGGCCTGACGCATGAAAATGATGACCACGCTTTACGCAGACCGCTCGTGACTCATTGAGACGCGTCCGTACCTAATTGGTCCCGTCGAAACGCTCCAGGCCGAAGGTTGAACCAGAACCACCACCACCCTACAACCATACGATTCTCTAGGTACACAAACGCACTCACTATCGTACTGGCCAACCACTGACCAACCACGGCAGTTCTCAACTACCATGACCATCTCTCAATCATCCTTCCTCCGCATCGCCGCTAGCGCGATTGCTACAATATTCGTAGGATTCGGTGTCAACGCCATTCTCAGACCCGACCTCGCCTTAACCTTCTTTGAATGGGAAGCACCCGCTGCCGCTTCTGACAAGAACCTCGTCGGCAACCTGATGATCGTATACGGAGTGAGGGATATATTCATGGGCTTGGCCATGTACTCTACCGCATACTTCGGGAACCGCAAGGCATTGGGTTGGATCCTTATCGCCGGAAGTGGCGTCGCATTCGCTGACGGTGCCGTCTGTTGGAATCAAGGCAAGGGGGAATGGAATCACTGGGGTTATGCACCGATGTTGACCGTGGTTGGAAGTCTGTTGCTCGGCATTTTGGACCGAGCGTGAGCGTGTATGCCTTAGGCACAGCAATTACTCCTCCATGTTCCAATACACGCGTACGTTATAGGCGTCCGGTGTGTCAGATTCATGTGATCCGTTTGTAAGGGGTAAGGACACGTCTGATTTGGGATCACGAAAAGGGGGTACAGGCGAAAGAACAGGGTACAGTGCTACCTCCAGGAAGCAAAAGGGAAACCAAGCCGTCAAGGGGTTAAGTAGAACAAGAAAAGTGGAAACAAAACGAGAGGCTACTGGTACGAAAAAAACTCTGAAACTATCAAGGGAGATCACACTCGAAGCTGTATTGCTAGCGACGTTACAGTGAGGGGTAACTGTATTACTGGCACGTTACCTCCCACTGTAACGTCGCCAGCAATACAGCTTCGAGTAGGGTCTCCCCGATGTTCGTTGTTCGTTCCATCCAGATCCACGCACCCAGAAGTGGGGCGCTCGTTGTTGCCTTAATTGTAGGCGTCTTCCACGGTGCGTTCGATGAAGAGTCCGGCCTTGCGACCGGTCTCCCAGACCTTCAAACAATTCTTGTTTTTGAGCAGGTGGCGGCGTTGGCCGTCACGCCTTCCAGAGGCTGGTTTCCCACAGTACCTGCACAAGACCTGCATGCCTGCAGAGCCCATGTGGCGCATCGCGTCATCACGGCGTCGGAAAACCCTGTCGCAGGGGGGGCAGATCCAACTGCCGTCCTTTTGCTTGACAGGTTTTCCTCCAGCGCATGGTGCATCGATCAAGACGCGTGCTGCGGAATGTTTGGGGGACTGCACATAGGTGGTGGGGGGATAAGGAGAACCGCAACTGATGTGGACTTGTTGTGGGGAAGGATAAGCATAAGTTTGTGGAGTGAATGGGGGAGAATCGGATCTACGAGGACAGAAATTAGTTCCACGTTCGAGCGGAAGAAATGATAAGATGGGTCACACCTTTGGCTGTTGCCGTCGTCGGAGACCAGGTCCGGTATGCCAGTAAACTCATCCGCGCAGGGGTGTGGATTTGGGATCGCTTCGTTGATTGCTGCAACGAGAGCGTCCTGGCTCAAGAGATTGAGGGTCATGAGCAGCTTGGGGTCCACCCCCGGCGCGTCCATCACAGGGGACGTGAAGGTCTTGGACGAGTTCAACATAGCTAAGCGTTCGATGCGAGCTCCGTGGTTAGATATCACTGCTTGAGCACGACTGAGGCACCACCTACTATAGGAAGACTCTGGTAGGGAGGGAGATGGGGGGTAATGGCAAAGTGAGGCGGTAGTTTGATGGGGTCGGGGAATGCCTTTATATTGCTTTCCATGTTGGGACGGGCGACTATCTGCTAATACATACAAGACACGCGTTCACCGGCACCGGTCACGGCTTCCAGAGCGTCCAGTTCCTATTATATGGGGGGACATGTCCAAACCTATGCGGTGTAACGTCCAAGTCTCGTCCAGCGACACCAAGTGAGAGCGCGACATGACCTTTGGGACACCACACTTCAATATCCACCGATTATCCCGACCACGTTCGCCCTCCTAAACCTCTCCAGGAACCTGTATTGCTGGATTTGATCCTGTAACTCTGCGGCATCGGTGGCGCCACACTTGGCATAGCCCAGCAGGACGTTGACGACGAGTGGAGTCCCGGATTGCTTGCTAGAAAGGCGGCTGAGCGCCCCGTCAACCTCGCGCCAGGGGTGTTGGACGTGAAGACCCTGGAGGAACTCGGAGAAGCGTATGATGTCGTGTCTGAAGACGAAAGTTATCACCGAGGGTCCGGATAAAGTGGCGCTGAGGATGAGTCGCGAGGTCTGGTTGTCAAAACTCCTCGGGTCATGATAGTAGAACGAGAGGTTGGAGAGAGCCAGACATGACTCGAGCAAACGCCTCCCAAGGACTAACGCGAAGCCGACATCAGAACCAGTTGATCAACTGGGAAAGGATATGGTCAAAGTCCCTACCGAATGTGTGAGAGTCGATCTCCACCGACTGCAGGTGCTTTCGACACGAGGAAACGATCCCGTCGAAGCTCGTAATCGGATGGCCCGTGTATTCCAAGGCCAAACCGCGGGGTTTCCACGAGATACGTGACAGGAGCACGAGATCCTCGTTGGTGAACATCGCAATCCGTAGTTCTCCAGTGAATGAAGAGCGAGTTCGAAGTTTGGGCGAGGACTTGGGGGAAGAGTGGAGGTGAAAGTTTAGCAGGGAGAGCCTCTCCAGATGTGGGAACAAGTTGACGAGGGCGATAAACGTGGAGAGATCGAGTCCGTGTGAATGCTTGCGACTAGCGCACCAGATGGTGAAACCCCGGAGAGACGAAGCGAATGACGAGAAACAGGCGAGGACGACCCGAGGATTCAAGTTGGATGAGTCCCAGCAATGCAAGGAGAGGTGCGTCAGGTTCCGGAACGTCGACAGACAAGGAGTGAAATCGCGAAATTCGTTTGATCCGATGCGTTCCAGTGTGAGGTATGCAACATGGAGTACCGGTCCATCCGGGTTGGTCCCAAATTTCCGTTTCCACAAGCTGGCAGTCGGAAGACGGTGACTTCCGGGAGAGTGAAGGATGATTGAACGGAACAGGTGGTGTTGGGCTCGGTGAACCCACGATCTTGCGACCAAGGAACATGTCTGCAAATACACCTTGGACTTTGGCTTGGCCAGTTGAGAGACGGAGTCGATAATCGAATCGACCATTTCTTGAGGTAGCTGAACGGGCATGGCGGAGAGCTAGGTTGTGGGAGTAGTGGTGTTGGTCTAAGACACGGATCGAAGAAGGGTTGGTTGTATTGATCGACTTGGAGTTCGTCCCCCACAAGAAAATTGTCCGCGGTACATAAGAACACAAAATGCTGCTCCCTACTACCACCGTCCGTTCGTGTCTCCGGAGTCACAAGAAAGTTCACAAGAAGCAGGATTGGCAAAGGACCGCTATCTAGGCGGACGACTCGCAACTTCGCTACACACTGGGTAGTGTATGGAGAGGTTGCGATTCGCCCACCAGGCATCGGTCGAGTCTCCATTCGCGAATGGCTCCCTCGGATTCTAGAAAAGAGCCGGTACAGATTTACTGGAGTCGTTGAGTCGTGGGACTGCTTCGCTTACCTTCACGCCCGGAATGCCCCATCGACCGTCCGTTCCGCCGTAAATCCCCGCTTCTTCCACTTGCGCAGGCACACAGAGGATCCGATGTGTCTGTTGAGCACGTAAGGGGCTCCGTTTACCACCCCATCACAATATCTGCACCGGACCTCCATTCCCGCGGTATCGATATGACGCCTGGCTTCGTACTTGCTCCTAAATGTTGCATGACAGCCGCTGCAGAGCCATTCGTTGTTCTGCTTATCTTCCAGAGGCGAACTTCCCTGACAGGTAGCTGGGGTGACGAGATCGTACCATCCGGAGTTAACCGGATTCACATCCTGGTCCTCGAACTGTTCTGCTGCGGGCATGGGCGTACTAAGCAAACATCAGGCACGGCACGAGGAGATCGAAGGGTAAATCTTACCTTGGATTCGGCCCGTAGCCGGAATCATGACCCGTGTGCCATCCGTTGGTGTACTCCCCCGGTATCACACACCCGGGTGTATGCCCAACAGAGATCTCGCCCTTGTCCGAGAGTCAGAGGTAGTCAAATCAATCGATCGGGTGGGTTACCACGGGACCATCCCTTGCAGCAGCAAGAATAAATTCACACATGACTTGTAAAAATGCCTGAAGCGGGAGTGAGATGATATACAGAGTCGCCCGACAAGCATACCTCTTGATCTTGAGTCATTTGAGGTCGGTTGGGGATGGGAGGGGTGTCGGGGAGGCATTGGGTGTCCGTCAGTTATAAATCTCCTGGTTTACGTCAAAGGCGGGCATCGTACGACGCGCGAGCAGCCACAACCTACCTTGGGAGGGGTATGAGATGTCCTTACAAGCAAAGTTTGTGGCGGAATTCCCCCCTTGGGTGAATCCAGCAGACCCATCATGCATCGTGGG
>Ga0307509_10002326_pt1 | contig 30935 bp, 33 predicted proteins | sample 10_EM_MG_FD_202245 | JGI IMG/M metagenome (GOLD analysis project Ga0307509, IMG submission 202245) | Populus trichocarpa ectomycorrhiza microbial communities from riparian zone in the Pacific Northwest, United States - 10_EM | ecosystem: Host-associated > Plants > Roots > Unclassified | place...
TTCAATTTGAAACCCATTCACTTTTTTTAATAGCGAGTGGCATGTCATTCTTTTTACATCAGCCTTAACCACACAAAAAAAATTGTTCCATTAAATGTGGATGGCAACTACCCTACAACTGCGCATGCATCTTTATCGCGACGGCGACAGCGCGAAGCCATAATTGTTAGAGATAGCTAGTGTTGCTATGAACCGAGTTCACTTGTGAACTAAGCACGCTCAAGTTCCGGTCTAACCAAATCCGGCCACTCAAGCTCGCTCTGCTCGAGCCGAACTTGAGCAGCCAGGTACAGATCAATTTCCTTTTTCTGACGCAAGTCACGCAACTCGGTCCCGTTGGCGGACCGCTACAAGATCTACATTCCTAAATGCCCATTCAACCTCTGGTTTTTTTGCTCTGAGTTTACTTTCTGGAAACATAGGAGCTCGTGCCTAAGCTCCTATCTACAGACTACCCCTGGCAACGACGAAATTGAAAGAAGTCCCAGAGATATTATTTGTATTCTCGAACTCAGGCTTGTCCTGAAGGCTCGCGACTGTAACTCGCCTGCCCAGCACAGAGAATCTTCAACATTAGCAGAGATGCTTCGTACTGGTGATATTGAGGGCTTAGAATCTTTAGTCGAGGCATTCTATGGACTTTAATATCAACTTAATTTCATTTTGTTCCACTGTCCACTGCCTTGAGGTCGGAAATCTTGCGGCAATCTGAAGGGAACGCTGAGATGCAGAACTTGAGGGAATGTCACATGACATTCCCTGTCAAGAATTGATTTTAGGCACTCTTCAATGTTGTCCGTTCACTCATATTTTGGTACCATTGTGTAGATAATAAATAAACCTATCTAAAGAAACATAATTCGACTTCAAAATCTTCAGCCGTTGTTGAGAACGTTACGAGGTGCAAGAGGAAGTGATGGCTGAACCCAAATCGGGCAACAGCTCAAGTCCGCTCAAGTTTTGCTCAAGCCGGCTCAAGCAAATTAGCCGAGGGCTCGAGTTCGCTTCAACTCGGTTCATAGCAACACTAGAGATAGCTTCCCTTTTCTGTACGATTACCATTTCCGTACGTACACGTCCCAATCGGGCTTGCCCCACCTGTACTCGTACCGTACCTTTTACCTGGTCACTCCACTCATCTCATCCGTCTTTCCCTCTTTCTCATCATCCGGATCCTCCCTGAAGTCTCCTCCTGACAATAATACCCCAGGTTAAGTTGATTCCCAACATCAAACCAATGTGGATCGATTAAGAGAACGGAAGGGTTTAAGATTAACGGTATTGGGGAGGATAATTCAACATACTAAGTACTTATGTCGGGTATAAGTAATTCTGTTCTCAAGAGAATTTCAGTTCACATACCTGACCCACCATACTAGGTGATGTCCAAAAGAGCGCTAACAACTTCGTCCTGAAAATTTGAGCTAGACTCGGTTTCTTCATCGAGGTGCTCAGTTGGATGCCGGGGGATATCCTCACTGCTGGCCAACAGCCCTCTCGATTAGCTTTAGCATTTAAAATGACCCTCGACGTCTCCGGATTTGTTCGCGCTTTTCCTCCACATTCTCTGAATCCAGCTCGGCACCTGCCCAGCTCGCCGCTCAAATTGCCTAAGTCAAAAATGGGATTTAAATATGGACCACCACCGCGCCTTCTTTTCAAATGCCAAACAGCTGTACAAGAGTGGTAATCGGGATCGATCCCCTTGAGGTTGCTTGTTTGTGGGGGCATAGAAAACCTGGTTTGAGTGACAACGCGGGAAATTATATATATACGCGAACCAGTATCATATTATCCCACTCATGGGTGATCTGAGTGAGTAGAGCAAGGTGGCTGAGTGGGGACTTGCCGGATATTCCACGATTCGATTTCGATGTCATTGCATAGGGAAAAATCTCCAGGCAGTTTGTCAACTCTAACGAAGTCATAAGCTGCTCCGACCACCGGTTATCCAAGGCCGTTGATCGTTGGAAAGTACCACGGCCTCAGTGAGCGGGGCGTTTCCCATGTACAGCCTAAGCGAGGGTACTGAAGGCTTCTCGCTGCTGACTGGTGATGGTTGTTTGGAATCCTTGTTCTTCCGAGAACGCTCTATGTGCGGATAGAGGAAACGACATGAAAAAAAGTTAAACTTTGGAAAGAACATATTCATGCAAAGATCCATTCCGGGTGTTAATTCGTTTGATTTCGATGATAAATGAGTTTCGTGCATTCGGATCATAGATATACCTCGAGGTCACCGAAGAAACCCCAGCCATGAATCAAGCTCGGTATTCCATCAGGTAAGGAGATTCCTAAATTTCCAAGGGTGATATTTTCGGACGTGTGCGGTTTTTAAAGCGCTCTGAATAGACGACCATAGAGTGGAGGATATCGGGCCTTCGCGATCCCTATAGGGACCTGGGGTTATTAGAAGTTGGCAGATAATTTGACAACTGGGGACTAAGCACTGGCGCCTAACCAATAGTGTCGAAGAACGGAGGAGAAAGCGGACGCTTAGCCTTGTTCCTCCTTTAATTTTAAATTGTTGTAGTACAACATCATGTGCATGACTTGCCCGGCCCGACTGCAAATCTTGTGTGTGACACATTTGCTTGGCAGCAACGTCGTCAACCTCAACCAGTATCGTCACTTATAACCACCGTCTTGTAATAACCCCGACATTCGTGCGTTCGTTCATATGCTCTCAAAGCACTCGATTCGTGGCCGATCATGGCACCTTAAAAGGGTGACGGAATCGAGGATACAAAATTTTCTGAACCCGGCGTCGCTCACCAATGTCTCCCTTGAACCTAGGCTTGGCCAGGCTTTTCTCTTTTGTCGCTCTCGCGCACCTAGTCAGTGCCTGGAACACATTTACTGTTCCGCATTCCCCAGGAAAGGATGATACTCCAGCAATCCTCGCCGCGCTTCCAGATTTCGCGACCAATTCAACTATCCTGTTCCAGGAAGGCGTTACGTATAATATCCTTACTCCTATAAAATTTCCCATCCTCAACAACGTGGATATTCGTATTGAAGGAAATCTGACGTATCCAACAGATATCGCAACCATACAAGGTAGACCTGCATCCGAGTTCCTGCTATTCAGTACTGATGTTTACTTTTGATCTTTTAGCCATTGTCGGTGATTCAGTGAGTTGTTCCTTATATTTTCTTCCTTCCGCTTTCCAAATGGCATTGTGAAGTCCTTCCCAGGTTCCTGGTAAAGCTTCAGGCTTACTTGTCAAGAAAACTTCTCGCTGATCAAGGATATAGGTTCTTCTTTAGCGGTGGAAACAACGTCACTTTGCGAGGGTCGCAGAACCCGACTTGGGGCTGGGTTGATGGTCACGGGCAAGCGTGGTGGGATGCGCAACAACAGGTCAATCGCCCTCGTGGTTGGTCATTTAGCAAGATCAATACTGGTGTGATTCGGGATATGAAACTTTGGAAGGTCAGTCCTGTATCACTGTGTCGTGCAATGGACAAATTGATATTGTAATTGCTGCCAGCCAATTGGTATGAGTTTCTCTACCAGCGGTTCGAACAACATCCATGCATTCCACAATAAAATTATCGCGAAATCTGATTCGAAAGTGAGCTTTTGTTCTCTGCCGAGACGATTAGTACCAATGATTCATGTAGTCCTTCCCATTCAATACGTAAGTTTACAGTCGATTCAGGTTGGCAGATAATTTTGATGACGCTCTGAATGTCTCCAGCGATGGTGGGTTTTAATTCTAAATTCCACGCTGGTGACTCTGAACGAAAATACAAGGCTTCTCCGCTGGTGGCTCGAACATGTTGTTCGAAAACAATTTTATTCAAAACGGAGATGACTGCCTCACTGTTGGCAACCATGCTCAAAATATTCAATTCAAGTTTGTTCCTTGCATCCTTCTCATTTTCACCCTGTTTTATTGAGTTGGCGTGTAGAAATAGCTACTGTGAAGGTGGCCATGGGTTATCTATCGGGTCTCTTGGAAAGGGAGGATCTGTAGCTGATGTTCAAAATGTTTTGTAAGTGTCTCGAGTTTGTTTTCCGGCCTACGATAACTAAATTTTCTTTTGGGTTCCAGAATTGAAAACGTGATAATGGTGAGTTTACTTATTTTGTAAACGACCACTACTGTACAATGCTCTAACCTATTGTCAGAAAGATTCGCTGTACGGTGCAAGGTTTAAAAGTTGGACAGGAGGTAGTGGACTAGCACGCAAGTACGTGATAATCCGATCGCATTCGGTCATTTCTGAAGTTCTTAAATGTCAAGTATCACCTGGAGGGACATAAAATTTTCAGGTGTTCCATTTCCTGTGAGCCGTTTGCACCCTAATTGGCACCTTTCCTGATAGTCATAGATTTATATCACTCAAAAGTTCGTGCCCCTTCTAATGCGTAGGTGAGGAGAAACCCTGACAACATTTTTGCCATTTTAGCTACTGGGATCAAAATGTGCGTCTTGAGACATTATTTTTTTTTTCTGCTATGTTGACTTTTTGTCTCTTGTAGACTGGGCCCCGACCTAATACCTCGAGTACCAGTAATACTCACATCCAAGATTTCGTTTTTCAGAACTTCACTGGGGTTGTGAAGGAGTAAGTATTACTTTCCGTACCCTGCTTATCAACAAGTATTTCTTGACCATATTTATAGCGTCCCCTACGTTGAAGGATCATGTATCAGTAACCCCTGTTGGTAAGTAATCAACCGCTTGTACCGATTTTCAATATGGGTGATCTCCATCAAGGTATACCGTGCCTGGTGCTACTGGGAAAGAAGTTGCGATATTCGACCTCTACCCTAATACTGGTACGTTAGCTCGTTCTGTCCGCCGCACATGCCTTCTTTGCTGACTGATCGTGGTGATTTTGTGCCAGCCGTTAATGTGGTGGCAAAAGGTATCTTCGCAACGACTGAAAGTCACTCTAAGGTAGCCGTCATGTGCAACTCGACGGCGGTACGTGGTCTCCGTGTAGCCTGCGCTGTATGTCTCATCAACCATTCCCTAGATAAGCACGGATGTCGGCTTCAAATGTCGGAACGGACCTTTCGTGCGCACAAAAGCCGGGAAGTGACTATATCATGAACACCCTCTTATATACCCATCCAAGGTCGCCTACCGTCGGTGACGGATTATTATTTTCAACGTCAGACCTTGCTTTTTGTTGTAGTCGGATCTCTACGGGATCCTTCAATCTATATGTTGCACTCCATTTAAGTTCAGCAATGGTGATGATCAAGTTACGCAACTGTTAAACGTTAAACATTCACTGTTTCATAATTTTTTTTTGGAAAACACTGATTGAGAGACCGCTAATGTGACCGCCCATGTACGTATACATCACCATGCCATCTAGGTGCCCTGATCGCTTACGTTACTAGGAAAGAAAAGGAAAGAATGTGGATCCATTGCTCACTACGACGCAGTGAATCGACTTTGGTTGTCGTGATCTGCGTGAATCTGGTATTATGTAGATGCGAAGTAGTATGAAAGGTTTGAAGATGCTGAATCAATGAAATTGTCGTCACAGGTTCAACACAAAAATGTTACTCTACTTACGCATTTGAATACATGAGTTGATTTAAATATTGCAAGTAGCATAGCGAAGATAAACGGCTGGTTACGCGCACGACCTAGGGTTCCGTCAGAAATTAGACTACAATAGCCTGGAGTAAGGCTCATTATATGCACGCAGAGTTCGAAAAGGATAGGCAGTCGTCACCCGTGTACCCATGTCAGAAAGTAGACCACAATGGTGCCGATTCCACCCATGTAGAGCCCAATTAATTACACAGACTTCAAAAATAAATCGCTGGTCACCCCGCGTCAGAACGTAGGCTAAAATAGCGCCTCATTGAACGTTATAAAGCGCACTCAAAGCATACATGATAATTCAACAAGCACTGCAGCGTCTCCCACAGAAAGCTTCACCCAGAAACCGACTCCAAACCTACTTCTTGCCATCAAGATGCGATTCTTCATGATCACCACCGTTGCTGCCAGTGTTGGACTTGCTATCGCCTTGGATAACGGTCGAGAACGCCTGTGCAGTTCGGGCACTGCTTCCAACCCACTGTGCTGTTCCACCGACATCATCGGTGCTGTCAACCTAGATTGTGGTCCTCGTGAGTTTTTGCTTCCAGTCTGCGTGTCAACTCAGAATCAAAGGAGATCACCTACCCACATTACTTTACTTGCAGCCCCTACCCTACCCAATGATATCCCTGACTTCAACAAAATTTGTGCCACCGTTGGCCAGCGAGCTAGGTGCTGCCTCCTTACACTCGTGCGTAAATCTTATTTTAGAATGTTCGACCTGCCTTTCAAAGGTGACATGGATAGGCTGACATCGGTGTCCTCTGCTCTGCTCCCATCTAAATTTGGAGATATCTCCTTTGTATTCGGAAAGCATAGAGGCATGGAATTCTTAGAAAAAGCGAGAGAAAACGGGAGATAGAAATTTGGCTTGATTTAGTGATGTGTACAGTTTATAGTAGCGTTGAAGATGACACTGCGTATTTGAAGGAAGTGTTTTGAGGTTAAATGGTCCGCTAAGGAAGAGTAAAGAGGAAGAAGGCGGTTTTGATTATCAATCGTGGGAAACAAAGTATGATGCCGTGCTACCGTTTTGGTACAGCCGAAATAACAAAGGTATTTTTCTTATCCCTCTAACCAAATGCTTCCCTTTCACAGTAGGAACAAAACTGTTAGAGGGATGAGCTATCCGATAAAAACTGACCGAGTTATTGACCGTCTGCTCGATTTGACCACCATCCTAAAAAGGCAATTCAGGGTTCTAATCTAAGTAATCTAATCATAATCTTTAAGAATCAAGTTTGCATGGCTATAGTCTGTGGAAAACGTCTGAGAGAGGTATATCTGCAAGAATTATCATATTTAACATATGTCTAAGAATTTCGAGCATCTACTGTAAAGTTGAAGCCGTGAAACGTTTTTATCAAGTTTTTTTAATTTTAGGGAAGCTAGCTTTTCTCTGCTGGCCACTGCACAGCCCCGCAAAGTAGCGGGTGACCGGCACCATAGCCCGTTGGTTTTGCATGAAAGAGGCCGGAAAGAGGGTTATGTTTCTCCTTCCCATAGTTGGCTCTCCATTTTATCTCTCCTTCAATTTTCACCGCCGTTGGGCATTTTTTCGAACCCCCCTTCTCCTCGCTTGTGTCTGCTCAGCTGGTTGAATTCAAGGCGGAGACTGTCGTAGCACCATTCCATCCCATTATTGCCTCTCGAAATTTCATGACAGGACATTCGAGCCCTTGCAGATCCTATCTACGAAATTAAACATTTTCCCTGAAAATCTCAACTTCGCGCATTTGCACCTTTTGGAGATAATAAGATCATGGACAAGTAAGACAATCATGAGGAAATCCGACGATGTTCTAGGAGTGTTTACCCGAAGTATATGATACTGTATATCTGATATCTATATTGCTCAAGTCTTCTGATTACCTATACTACGACCGGTGATTCCGTTACAACCTAGGAAAGCCTTAACGGGCATCGTTAAAGGAAGTCTTTCATATTTGCGTTGAGGGTTTGGTTATAAATTTGGAAGACTCTGGGGACACCTTCCTTTTGCCTACCACTGTGTAAATTAACATTGTAACTGACTATTTACATCCAGAAGTCCGGAAGATTTCTTGTTAGCAAGTAGTAGTCCCGTAGATAACAATCAATATATTGGTGGTCTAATGTTACAAATATACGAAGACAAGATGAAAAATTCGTTCATTTAGTGTCATGCCTTTTTTTTGAGTCCTTCCCCTCGATTTATGTCACCATATAATTATTGTCAAGCCCAGTTGGGGGCCCATTCATACTGGGTATGTGGGTCTGGGAGTTCCACACCTTCATCCGGCCTGAAGACAAAAGGGACTTGAGGGTTAAGACCAACAAGATAGCGCAGGTCAACATCTAAACCTTCAGCAACGTATTGAAGAAATTCTTGATCCGAGAAAAAGTTGACCTCTTTTGGCCTGTTGAGTTGAATAAAAATTCGTTTTAGCTTTGCGATATCTGGCCGAGAGTGTTTGGTTTTAATGAATCTCAAAATAGCCACATCGGAGAAGTTTCCGCCTGTGTGGCAATCGAAAACTTCGAGGGCTGGTGCGAGGCGATCCGGATGGTCCGTTGGCAGTGTCAGGTCATCCAAAAAGACATCACTAACGAAGTCTACCAGTGCCGGGGACCAAGTGGTAGGCCCAAGGGATGGGGGCGATTTGATGGTTATGGACATCAACTTGTGACATTGGGATAGAGCGGGATGATGATTTGGCTTGACAAAGAAAAAGTACGGTGTAGTTAAGGATAGGATCGTTCCAGAAACCTGCGGAAGGAAGGTGGAGAGCACAGTAATACTTGAAATATCGATCGGAAAGAATTCGAGGTGAAGAAGTGAGGGGGCATCGAGGAGATCAAACAAGGGTTTACAGTTAACACCTCCGTCATGAAATACCATTTTTTGAAGGTGAACCAGGGGTAAAGTTAATATCGAAGCGAGGACACTGCCTATGGCAAGCCTTATTTCAGAGTGAAAGTTGATGAGACATGGCGCAAGGCTCAGGATGACGACAAGATCTTTAAGAGATACATGGGCATTGGGAACCCCCCAGCTGTCTGAGCATTGCGTTAATTTAATATCAGTAAGCTGTGCCCATTTGAACGAGAACTTGGTAATGTTGTGCTCGATTTTATAGTCGATTTTTTTGAGGCGATGACATCTGATGATCCCGCTCATTTCCCACCCCGCCAGAGGGTCACTAGAACCAATTGCACCATCGTTCACAATGTCATGGAGGCTTAACGACTCCAGCAACGGAACATCGTATTCTGTCAATTCGGCGATCCGACCGAGGAAAGGGGATCGCGTATCCAGGGTCAATTTTTTCCACCGGCGCGCAAGTGGAAGCAAGGAATCGATGATGATGTCATAATGTTCCTTTGAGGAAGAGGAATCTCGGGAATCGAAAAGAGAGATACTGAGCGGACACTCCCCTGACCTTCCCAGCCAATTTGCAATATATATCGCATACTTCTGTAAGAACGATAGAGCAGAGACCTTGAACTCTTCCGGTGAGTTCCCGAAGTCCATCAGCCCCCATGGGTGATGGTGGCCGCTAGCCAAGGGGGGAATGGGGATGTGGATAGACGACCATAGCTGCGGAGTTGATAGGGCTATCTTACGCCACCCATGACATATCCGAGTGAGAAGTAAGGGGCACTTGTGTGGGTCCATCAGTGCATTATGAGGTGTTGGTAAGGTATGGAGAAAGATCTCCTGGAGGATGTCAATTGGAAGTCGACGCGCCGGTGAGATCAAGTTGTGATATCCCTCGATTTCGGCCAATAGCGCCTGGCGTTGTTCCATCAGACTTGAGTAGGTTTCTTGAATGCGATCTATTTCTCTCTCGAGATCCGCAAGCTTCGAAATAGGCTTTGGGAGGATGGAATTCTTGATATGATCCAGTTCCTCTTCGCTTGGTATGTAATTAGTCCCGATCTGCGAGGTGAGATCAGAGGCCATGTCGTTATCTGGGGATAACACTAAAGTCAATAAGAGAAATTTATTTGAGTCCATCGCTTAAGAGGGCTTCACCTTGGACAGAAAGATGAGTTCGGATTGGCGAGTTCAGAACAGGTCGGGAAAAATCGACGTCGGAGGGTGTAGACACACAAGGCCAAATAGCGGACCCCACTGTAGCATGTAAATCAATTCGGCCGGGGGGAACAAGGGACAATTCAAAAATTCGGCCAACTTCCTAATATGGCATATAGGCCGCCCAGAACGACGATACGGATTAAATTATGCAGGGATAGGGGACAAATGACCGATTTCGGCCACGGCCACAAGGCCAGGGACAGAGGACGGCCGAATTGATTTAAATACTACAGTACCTCTGCTCTCATACCATCGAATGCTTTCATTCCTGTCCCGATCAAGATCCGGTTTCCAATTTCCTGCATTTGATCCGAATCTTTGTATATAGTAGAGTGTATTCACGGCTTTTCCCCTCTACATCTTGAGCTACTAAGAATGTAAAGAATCTTGAAAGAATCGTCAATCAATGTCTACAGTCAAGTCGTAGTATATAGGCAAAATCAACTGGCGCTGAGAGCAAGAAACGCGTAATCATCCACCCGCTCGGTCTAGGAGATTACGATAAGGTAACATTAATGCCTTGTGCGATCCGTTGTCCTAATTCGTGATCAACTTTGGTGAACAGCGCGGTTTGTCTCTTTTTGATAACGTCTGATGTAGCTAAACCGAGGTGTCCGACGACATTATCAACAAAGTTATCTTGGTCCCGCTTTCCCATACCATTCCACTGTATGGCCGGGACAGGAATAATTTTCAGTTCGTTTGTGCCTCCTAAAGACGACGGACAAGCGAAGAAAGAGCTCACGAATATTTTTGGCCAGGCAAAATCAATCTCCGAGACAGTCGAAAGGTACCTCAATGCCCCGCCAACCTAATCACAGAATGTGCCACTAACCAGTCATACACAAGTAAGTCGAGGCAACGTACCCAAATCGTGTGATTGGCGTCCCTGTAAGCACGGGGGGGAAGATTCAAGGGTTCCTGAGTTGACGGATAATTTGGGCGATTGCCTTGGTTGTCATCATGTACAGCGCGACCGTCACGCTGGAAGTTGGCTGGGGGTTGTATGAAACCCAACAAAAAATCGGCCCCAGAATAAGAAAAGAAATAACATTTGTTAGAGTCACGCCGAAATCGACATACCGACAGGGGATAATGGGCAGTTAACCTGAAATTAGAACGGGAGTTGGCCTGAGAATTCGTCGGAGGCTGCATTCAAGCTGCATTGCGCACCGGAATTGTCTGGTAATTAACACCGAGTCGATACCGTTGAGCGTCTGTCAGGTAAATAAATTCGTCACTGTGATTATATCTGCTAGCAAGGTGGGGTGTACCAGGGTAAGAGAAGAGGCGAGATTGAAGGACGGGATCTTCTGAAGGCTCGACACCCTCCACCTGGCAGAAAAGATGATCAATTTGGTCACGATAAGTAATTGAAACAAGCCGATGAGACACACCATGTGTCCTGGGGCAAAACCTAACTGTTCAATCTCAGCAAAGTAATTTTTACTGCATGGGCTGATTAGCGCGGTTCCATTGGGCGTGTGGATGACAAACTCACGGATTCTGAGTCAAATGCAAGCGGCCAACTTCCTGAGGAGGGACGTCTTCATATGACCAGTCTGCAATAGTGTCAATGAAATGAGCCAGTTGGAAATCTATCCCAATACCTTTGGTAAGATCAAGCACATTATCTGCACCACGTCAGATGATGTGAAATCGTTACATCTTCGCTGAGATACTGTTACTCACATTTAAATGTTTCAGCAGTACTCACATTCATGACTTGTATATATACAGTCCAGGAAGGATAGTTCTTGGCTTCGATGGCATCGAAAAGATCTTGAGTCCCAAAATCAGGGTTTGTGCCCTACAAAAGTAAACGGCTAAGTGAAAATTTCGCATGTGCAATAGCGCGGACAGTTGCGCACTGCAAGCACAGTAGCTTCTGCATTTGTGAGGTTTTTAATTCCCTGATCCGTCACGGCAGAAAATCTGAATTTATATAAGTCAATTTCGCAGTCAATAAGATAACGTGATTAGGTGGAGAGCCAACTTGACATAATTCCATTTGCCGTCCTCCTTCACTGTGGACGAGTAACGATCAGCAATGTAATAAAATTGCTCATACACTAACCAAGACGGTAAGTATGGCCCGACCATCCATTCATGTGCCTGAGGGTACCGTTTGTCAGACGATCGGATACGATAATATGACAAGTAGGTTCCAGTAGTACCTGAAGCCATAGGGAGTACCGAGATCAGAAAACAACCGCATCACCTGATAAAGCGATTCTGGGTTTGACGAAAGATAATCTGGGGATTAAGTAAGTTTCCCATTATCAAGAACATGTCCTATCTACTTACCCCAAAACATCTACGGGACAACGAGCGTCGATAATGAGCAACTAGAATCACAAAGTATCCTAGCAACTTCTCACATTTTTGTCCTTAAGGTGCGTCTGGACTGGGATAAGAACGAGAAACAAGAATAAACCAAGGGCTATGCACCTGTGGGTTTCGCTTCTGAGTGTGAATAAAGTCTGTAGTGCAGAGGGGGAAGTGAGCTCAAAGGAAGGACGCCGATTCGTTGTTCGAAAAAAAGACCTACTGGGAAACTTCGCCGGGTCCCTTATGAAGAAAACGGGGGTATTGTTCCAAACCTAAGATTTGTTTGCTCAACTATGCGAGAGGCCACCTCCGAATAAATCCACGCACCCAGTCCCTGCGAGCATACATCGGGCCAGTTATAATATTAAAACTGGAACATAAACTCACCATATTCCCTTCTTCGTTCGGAGTCTTGAATGGAACGGAATGAGAGAAGTTAAGAAACCGAGAACAACGGTGGATGACCCACTTGATCGAGAATCCACGGGGATCACTAGTAAAAGAAGTATGTTAATTAATGTCATAAAGCTGATGGGTATGATAACCTCACCGAACGACATCGGCAGATCCTTGTTCCCCTGCAAGTGCGTTAGGTGGCTATGAAACTGGCCAGGTTAAGAGATATTACCTCCCACGGTGGAGAATCTCACTATGCAAGGTCTCATATTAGAATCGGTAGCCAATCATGGAACTAAACGGATACGCACTAGTCATAGGAGTCTTCTCTCCGACGCGCTGGAAGACATCTGCCATACTATATTTCTTACCAACATCTGTGGTAGTTTCGAAGTAACCATGTGCACCGGCACCCTGTTTTATATCATGTCCCATCAGCTAGAAATTTTGGGCAGGAGGTGTGTCATGAACAAACCTTTGCGTGGACAACCTTACACGGGAAGAAGTGACTTTAGTGGAATGGGAGGGTATATATGAAGTTCGCTAACCCGTTCTGGAATCCGTTCTCTAGAGAAATGAGCAAGCGATTCGATCTACAAGTGAGGAGAGTGGAGCTTAGGATTATAGAGGAATCAGGGGACAGGGAACTACGTACCAAGTGGAAGTCTTGAAGAAGCAGCGGCCCACTTTCGGCAACGCGCTGGGCTTCATACGGCTGGGGGTAACTACGATATGCGCTGGTCTTTTCGTCGAACAATGGATTTAAAGCTCAACTCACGGAACGCCTCCCCCAGTGGTGTAGTCGAGCTGTGTGGGTGGCTTGGCCGAAGTGTCGTCTTGCATCGTAGGCCCACTGAACAGATCGAAAGTAAAATCAGCTGTACGTCTGACTGCATTTGGGACTTCCAGAGCGCTAGCCAGTGGGGTGGAAAGCAAACCGGAAGCCGCAAAAGCCACTATTGAAAAGGAAGATGGAAGGATCATTGAGAATGAACGTGGGGGAGAAAGAGACTCGAGATTGACTCAAGGAGTGGGGGTTAGTGAGGATTTGGAACCAACGAAGTTGATTGGTATTTGACCACCCCGCATAACCCGAACTTCGATGGTAAACTTAGCATACCATGTGTGCTAGAGAATTACAAAATAGCCTTCTGACTTTACGGAATCTCGCCTGAAATTTTAAGTTGACTGAATTTCCAATTTGTATTGAAGTCGAGAATAATGATGGCATCGACAAGAATGACAGGTACGCCAATTCGGAAATGAGAGTGTTTGGGAGTATGTAGAACGGCGCGATTTGTGTCGAGTGTTCCAGTTTGCCGGGTCTTCCAATACAAAAATGGTGTAGCTCGTGTAACGACAATTCGGGTGTTCGAAAGTGGCATATATCATGTGGAAATGATATGGTGAATTGTCAGTCGAAATCCATTTTCGCTGATGGTGAAAATAATAAGTGCAACAGGTGGGGGAACTACCGTTGGTTCGCGGGGAAGAGAGCGCCTTGGCGATTGCAGTGGAGCGCTCCATGTCATAGGCCTCATTCAGGTATATGACGTAACCGGCACCTTTAATGTTCTTCGATTTGAGTTGATGTTCTTCGAACCCAACGTCAACACGGATAGCTAAATGCACCGCTAAATGGCGTTAAACTATAATAGAGCTCCCTCGAGGCGAGTGTCAGTGGGGTATGGGCGGTCAAAGTGTCCATAGATATTAATAACTAATCCTCCTTGTCCACATTCCATGCGTCCCTCTCCTTATAGTTTGACTCGATTCTCTCCCTCTCAATGCCCTGTTCCACGTACAGACCGTCGCCGCCGTATTGCTGGTCGTCAGCGACTGTAACCAAACTACCTCCCGATATAGCGTGGAATACGACCCCCATCCGGGCTAACACTGCCACTTCGTGGGCCAATGAGATTTGGTGTCTGGAGAACGTTCTGCACTAATTTTAAAAAGGGTGGATAAGGCGGCAGCGGCAAAAGCTACCGCTGCTGCTGCTTCGTCTTCAAGTTCGAATTGATCGAATTCACATTCCAATGCACTGGAAGATAGTAAACAACACTGGCTGTGCGGATTCGACCAGGTGTAAGTGCCCAGTGGGTAGTAGCGAGATCTCTAATTAGGATAGTTCAAGAGAGATCTGTAGGGTAGCAGTGGCGTATCCACATCGACGCCAGAACAAGGAAAGCTTGGAAAAATAAATAGAAATAGGAAGAGGATGCGGATTTGTAAGAACCTTCATATAAATAGATACCCTAAGGTCAGCTCGGGGTATTTTTTGAACGAGGACGAGTCCATTGACTTCAAGGAACCCGTGACAAAAAGCCAGCGTGTAACATGGTGCGGTCTGGGGGAATTTTCAGTATCAGAGTCGGGACGCGGTAGATAACAGAGGACAAAAGAACAATTGGAGCGCCTACGTTTATACCCCCCAGGATTTGATGAGGCACCACACGGTGGTAGTCCTCATACTGGGATGGTTATTTCAGGACAAGATGCATACCATCTAATCGAGGTGTATAAGCGGTCGATCGCTTTGATGTGTGGGAGGATATTGTGAGGTTTGGTGGGTTGATGTTATGCTGGAACTAGAGAGGGTGATCTGCGTGATATGGAGGAGCGAAAATCATTTTGAATTGGAGTTCGAGGATAAATTTGACAATGGAGTGGAGCTACGATTAGAGGTTCAAGAAATCTGGCGCGATTGAAGAGAAAAGTGCATATGATAAAGTAGAAGAAAGATGGGCGAAGGGAGAGAGTTCTCTGGTCGTATCATAGAATTTTTTTTTGTAGTAATAAGGAGTAGAGCAGAAAAGCTGACCACTGGATCCACAGCTGTCTCGGAGAAGCTTAATTCAATTCTGGTGAGAAAGGCCCCCTAAAACAGGGTAGCTGCAGGCGGGATTGCATTATACCTGCTGCTGTGGATCGGCATAGGTCATGCAGCAGCTGCCAGGAGAAACATGTTATAGGATGAATGTGATGCGGAGTGAAGACAATTCGAGTTCGCCAATAAAATTCAGACAAAGCGAAATAGTTCGTGACTTCGTAATAAAAATAAAACATACCAAACACTCGAGGGATACTCGACCAGGGCTAGACCAAGTTCCAAACGCACAGCGCTCATTGAAGAGCCGCCCCATACGAGTGCTTGACACCCCGCCACCAATTGTACTATAGGTAAAACCAGAATATTTCAGCAAAAGGGATGGCAAGTGCAAAGTTTAGCGACTTTTCGTGATGTAGTGGATGGATTCAGAAGGGGATCATGGCGTCGATGGCACTGGGCGTGAAGACATTCCACCATCATCAGAAATTCCAAGGACATGCTTCCAAGAGCATCGATGTGATGCGACCGACGTTAAATAGATACGGTGGTAAACCTACCGAGAAAATAAAACAATGGGGAATTACCAATGGGTTATATGAAGAACCTAAACCTTTAAAAAACAACACTTTTCAGGAAAGAAATAAATGCTAAGCACCGAATGCCAAATCTCTGTCATCCCCAGCATAAACCGGGGGATCCACTCCAAAAGCATCTTGATCCCTCTCCATGCCACTGGCATATCCAACAAAAGACAATGGGGAATTGGAATTGGGCTAGTTCAAACACGTAGACTGCATGAACACGAGTTCCCTGAACCCCCTATAGTTGGCCGCAGACCGACAATGAAAACTGATCATAATATAAATCGAATGAAGAACGGATATCGATGGGCATCGATTGAATCATCCACTCACACATCTGATTAAGACGGTTTGAGAACCAAAATGAAAGGCACTGGAAAGAATAATATTCACCTATATTCGACCCGATCAGCGTAAGTTCGAGTAATGATATGGTTTCTATGAGGCCAGGATAACAACAACGACCATCAGGCTGGTCACGAGCCTAGGGAAAACAACAACACCACGTGACTCATGGCGAGGGAAAAAAATATTGGCACTGCCATCGATGGCAGCACAGCTTTCATTCCTATCCACGTTGGTTGTCGAAGACGAATTCAACTCACTCTCGATATTCCTGTTGTTCAAAGGCGATCTCTTTCCAAAATATCGATGACAACCAAACTCCGCAACCATGGAAATCGAGGACCTTCTTTTTTATTCTGGAAACAGGTACGATTTCACATTCAAGCTGATCGTCTTCTTTTTTCCTTGTCGTGGCATCGCGAGTCTCCCCATTTTTGTTCCGTTCTTCATCGGTCCTCGGTTCTCTTTCTATGTTGTGTGCGCTTTCTTCCCAACCGCTGTACTTGGCCAGGTCTCCAATGAACCTAGTGTTCGTTGAAACGGTTCGGTGAATGGCATTCTGTTTGTGGATATAGGAGAACTGTATACCGTCAGGCGAAACTGGTGGGCAGGCGCTGTATACATGTAAGACTCCTCCATGTTGCCAGATACTCGAGACTTGGAGCAGCACGGATGACTCTTAGTCTGGCGTCTCGTTGGCGGGATTCCGAAGGGGAATATGCCTTCCAGAGTGGTTCAAGCCTCGTTTGTGGGTGGAACTTGCTCCTCATCTCCGGTCGTGCTACGCAATTCGATAGCACTGCTGTCGTACACTATGAGATACGAAGTGCGCAGTGTACGACCATATACCGTCGTTGCCGGCGTTCCAGCCCAGGCATGCGCTATGACTCTGAGGAAGGGGGGGTCGGAACAAACTGGAATGCCAGTACTCCCTTGGATGGGAGAGGCGTGCTCTCTTCTATGTTGATCTTGATGGGCCTGTGATGATGAAATAGAGGATATCCGTGGTCGAATGAATTTACTGGAAGTCAAGTCGGAAGGCAAGTCCCTTTGATCATCGGGACAGCCCTCGTCTCAATTGTTGCGCATAAACTGTATAACGAGGGCGGGGAATTGCCAGATCCATGTCGATCCTACCCGATAACTTTTTTCTCTCTTTCATTTCTAGTACCTACCATCAGTGTTTTACTCTTCCAGCTTTGCCAATACAGCGTCATTCTCTGGGTTACAAAGAAGTGCAATTGGTTTCTGATTCCAGGCAAGTCAATATCCCTATCATCGCCTTTTAATTCACGAACGGTTGATAGGGTTTTAACCAATCACAGACTAGTGCGATATCTGGGGCACAGGAATAAGTATGCGAATTCCTTGGGATCAGTTGATCCGCTCACTTTGTTTTCTTGAGGTGCAGCCAGTATTGATTGATCTGGTTTTTCTTTCCATATGCCTGCACATTCCGATATTGGGGTAAGAGGACCATGTTTCTGGTAACCCTCCCACCGTTATCGCACTCTATATTTTCTAGAATTTCTTCATGGCTTTTCTAAAATTTCGCTTCTTCTCTGACGACCCTCTTCGTCTGGCCCATCGTTTGGGGATTCAAGTTTTCACTCCCTACATTCGTTGCTGCGTTATCGTTATCGTCGTCCTGTAGCAGCGGGACTATTTCTCTCGCGCCTTCGTCCCCATTCCCACGTGGTCAGTTCTCCAACTTGCGCAGAATACATGATTGCTTAGTACCATTCCTCTACTGTTCCACCAATTCCTGTTTCGGTCCCACCAAATTCCTTGTGATCGGTTTAAACTCACAACGTATGATTTCCTCGAGCTTTTTCCTTTCCTACCAAGTTACCAACTACACTGCTGCGTTGGTATGATACAATCCTCTGCAAGTGCGCCGTTTGACGGGGCATCTCACTGAAATTGATAATGCCATATACTTTTTTTCTTCCGTCTTGATTGAAAAAAAGCTATCTGTTATGGGCACTGTTACGTGGTTTTCATTTAATCCCCCAGTCCATGTCCAGAAGTACTTCCTGTATGCAGTTGTCCTGTTTGAAGGGATATTCCTCACTTGTCGAGACGAAATGAACTGCATTTTCCCATTGTTTCGGATTCTAGATCTGGAATTTCCCCCGCCTCCTATTTCCGTGATCCCTGGAAGTTTCTTATTTTCCCGCTCTCTACCGTCTTGGTTTGGCACCTTTGTATTTAGGAGAATGGGTTCCTCGAATCTGGAAGTTCCTTGAACTTTCTACAACCCATCGTTGAGCCTTTCTGAGTTGGGTACTGATCTGATATTTGTTCTCCACTATTCTAATTATTGCGCCACAGTATTGACGTGTGATTGTGGGAGTCATTCGTACTCGATTCCCTGGGTCAGCAGTTGTACGCCCCACTCGCTCCGAAATTAAGGTGGGATTCGGATCCCCCACTGCAAGTAAGAGGTTCAGTATTTCTTTCCATCGACGATCCGAATCATGACTACCAAAGGAAACGCACCATTTAGAGGGGGCTCTTCATCTGTCAGATCCATCCATATACACGGGCGGAAATGTTGACGACTGCCGATATAGATTATTCGAGCTCGAGCTGGACCCATTTTTATCGGATGTCATCACTGGTGGTGGCAACACTAAGTTCGTCCCTCCTTCCTGAGTGCTTTCTGGAGCATTGAATTCGATAGCAGTACGTCCATCACTTGCATCTCCCATTTCAGGGTGTTGATCTGATATTGGACGTGGTGGTTGCCGACGTTTTGGCGTGTTGGATGCACAAATTATGGCAACGCATCCAAGTAGAAAGAAGGGTGCGAAAATGATGACCATGACGATAATAAATGCAATCGTTTCACCGCGAGAAGGCGTGGGTCGTTCGTCATCCATTTCTGCAGTTGGGGGGTGTAGCTTTATCGGTTATATCACTTTATGTATTGACTCATGCATACATACTGAACAGTCTGAGCCCGAGACCTGAAACTGAGACCAGACACTGGTCAACTAGTCGCATAATCAATTTCATGTTGGCTCGTTAAATAACTTGAATTAGAGACTCAATAGTACATTTGGTGGATATTAGTTTCAATTGAGATATGTACAAACGGATATTAAATACATGTAAATTCAGTTCTCGAAAAGGCGGGGACAGTTTCTGGATTCTGGAAGACGGAGACAGTAAGACACCTTGATTTAGACCCCACTACAGATGATCAGCCAAGAATGAAACAAAGTGGCCATTATGTAAGTTAAAATCCTTCAAACTCTCTTTCACAACCAATCCCAACACAATGTGACTACCGGCCATGCTATTGTCATTACACTAGAAGGATGACCCTCGAACTCTTTCGACCTCGCACCATTATCATAAAGACCTTCCTCATCTTTGCTCGAGAATTCGGACGGATACGCTACCAATTGGAGATCTTGATACAGGTCGAACAGTACAAGGTCGTTAGTAATAGTAATACCTAGCAGTTGCCTAGCAGTCCCAAATATAACGCTGAATATCACTAAAATGTGACCCTCTGTATTAGACCCCTTCAGTTGAAGACATCAAAGGACCACCCAACACCCAATCCACTCGCTCGGAAATCAAGCAGGGGTTCGGTTCCCTGAGACGGTATCTCTCTGAAAGGCACAAGGGGGAAGATAGTTCGTTTGATCACTGGCAAGTTGGCAACGCACTGTTGGTATGGGGGCAATCTTCACCCGTCAGAGCCACCGCGCCACCGCAGGTGGTGGAGGCGACATAACTATGTTTTTCTCTCTACCATCATGACCCTGAGTAAACATGGGAGCATTGGAATGGGAATTAATGTGGCTATATATTGCATCTCTGACTTGTTGAGCTGATGTTGGTTTGGGGTAGGTACTAATATCGTACCTGGATTGCTTCCCTCACCGCCCACTGAGTTTCAATACTAGAAAAACTCAAGCAGAAATAAAAAAACAGATGTCCCAGAGACGATGCTATGTTGGCAGTGCCATTCATTTCAGACGTTGTAATGGGAAAGGAAGTTGGGAGGGTTTTTTGGATGGGCCAGTGTTACGTAGCTTATGTCAATTATGTGAAGTGTAACGTAGAGTTAAATATAGAACATGTAGCACAGCCCTTGGAATGACTGTCATGCGTACTCACGTTTCCCCGGGATTTCGGCTGCTCGAGATGCCTCCGGGCCGTCTGCGCAAAAACTACTATTCCAAAACCTCTACTACTACCAACATCAGTCCAACCAGCGGGGGATACAATCGATGCCCGATGTCAACCTCAACGCTTTCGCATTCACTCGGAATCGTGGTGGGAGTGGGAAGAAGATAGCTCTGCCACTGCCACCATTGGCGATGACTCGGAGTATCGATGTACTTGCGATGTACGTGCATCCAACTTGGGATATCCAGTCACCTACATTCCTGCCGAGGTATATGGACAGCTCTTAGGGTACCTTACGGTAGGCTAAAATTGTAGAAGCGCCGGATAAATTGGAAACCTGATTTTGACTTGGTCCCCACCATCCCCCTATATTTGAAAGAAGCACACAAGGGTTCTTGAATCCCTCATTCCTTTATTCCTCGTTCCTTTGTTCTTTCCTAAAAAGGGGCACAGAATGTGAACGTTGTACCTTTGCAACAAGGCAGGTAGCGCTCGACTAGAGTACAATCCAGGTATATATTCTGCCAACCATCAATTCACATGCGACAAAGGCTTCGGTAAACATCTCGAATATAAAAGGACTTCTCAACATACTAATGGATTACCAATCGAATAGACGCTTCAGGAAAGAAATTACAAGGCGTTGCATGACACGTGGTGACGTGTTCTAGCACCGCCGGCTTATCGCATCGCCTTCAAGGGGGGGATTATATAAACCGAAAGCAAAGCTTGTGAGCGAAAAATTGTTCATCTTCGCCACTCTGACATGGGCCGACTAGAATACCCCTTGTTGACTCCAGGTAAGCATTCCGACTAAACATTCCGACCATCCATTACCATTCATTGCAGCTCCCCCTACCTCTACGACTTCACATTCCCCTACAGCTCCCTCTACCTCCTCAGCCCCCCCTTCCTCTACTCAATCAGTAAAGTCAAACACTACCACTCTGGCTGAATCACGCAAAGGAAAGGACGGAAACAACCCAAAGACCAAAAAGGTTGACCAGAAAGGTATGCATATCCGATCAGGTAGTGGCGCGAACTCACAGAGAGGCATTTTCAGGCAAAAAGAAACCCAAGTCAAAAAGTGGAAGGATATTATCTGCTGGCGCAATCAGAAGCAGTGGGGGGCATACAGGTGGTGGTCCAGGATTTACGTCAATGAGGTCGGCAGGAGCTTGGGTTTAAAAAACGAATCTCGTCTGTCTTCTTGCCGCGAGGCGATTGTCATGCGGGTGAGGGTTTGTTTTATTTTAGTTCCAGAGTCCGGTGACTCAATGCTTCCTTTAGCGTACATTGGCATACAGTCGAATAAGTAAGCGATCTAAGAATCGAATGTCATATGTCGGGTGATCAGTAAAAGGTAACCTCCCAGCCTCCTGTACATTACACATCTTAATAACTTGAACTTGGGTTTCTCCACGTAGAATTCTCGAGGTACGGATACTTCGAATTTGAGCCACTATCTTCCGCTGGAAATAATTTTCCCGTTTTCCACTGTGGGCAATTCTTAGTGCGAGGACAAGGGGGACCAGGTGGGTCACGGGGTGATGAAACGAATGTCTCTTTCTAAGGGAAGTGCATGAAGGGTAAATTTAATGGATTGTGAACACAACTTGCTGGACCAGAGTACAAGTCGCGGAATATAGGAAATAAATCGACGAAAGGAGATGGCGGTACTTAATATGAGGAATTGTGAGACAATAGCCTGTATCACATTAAGTATCACCATTTTACAAGAGGAGTGAATTCCTTCAACCCGATCGGTTCCATCCTTAAAGCTGAAAAGCTGAACGCAGCCATTGTTGTTGTAGGTATCCGGAGGGTACTAGCCAGGGCCTTTAATTTATTAACCAAAGGAAGCGACTGCATTGTTCAACAAGGGATGCTGAGAGCACTACATTTGGAGGACAGCTCCGAAATGTAAATTAGGGTCTTTACTACTACGGCTAGAACAAGTCATATTCTCATAGGCATATATTGGGCTCGATTAAGGCTTAATAAATAAATAACGCCCCCTTTATGTTATCTGTAACAACACCTACCAAGGTTGAATTCTTGATCGCAGACGGTGAGGACAACCGTGACGTGTCCTTAGTGAATGGTACGTATTCATAGGGAGCAGCGGCAGATGGTATCAATATTTATTTTCGAATATGAACACGAAGGCTCCAAATAGCAGTCGGAGGATGCACCAAAAAGCGAGAATGTATTTCCGTGTCTCGTTCCTCGAAAGAGCACTGGTTGGCGTTTGTTCATTGGAACTTGGAGGGCTCGGACACACTAATGGAATACTTGGAATAAAATGGTTGCGGCACCACCTTGTAGCGCTTGGATGTGGAACAGAACCGCATCACGATTGAAGTCTATTATGAGGGCAGGAACTAGCATGTTGTGCTCAGTGACAGTGAGCGGTCTTTGCCTGTCTGAGTCTGTACCCTGAGTTCCCAAAAAAGGTTGTGGGCTATGCAATAGGCTATTTTGGGGGAAATGAGTATTCAATAGTCACATTCAAGCCCGGATTTATAGGGATACTTCCCGGTCCATGGTTCTCCCATTATATTGCTTCGTAGCGCGCAAAATCCCGCGAGGCGTATCAGACGTTCGCGAATTCCCGTTGTTGTTCGTTCACGACGACTTGGAAGGAGATTTGACACCGCTTTTGCAGAGCACGCCCATTCCCTGGTTGAGAAGAACAACGCAATTGAGAGACGTTGAGAATCAGAATTCCAGGAGAGCGTTAGGAATGGCTTTTATTATCTTGTTGACGAATGCGTTGAGCAAGATGTGATTGTGTGGCACGGACCGTCCGTGATTTCCATTTCGATGTGATCCGCGGTCTGGAGTTGCAGAAGGCCACGCGCCGCCGCTCAATAGCCTATTACTGAGTCATTTATGGCATGACTATTCAATTGAAGGTTCGATCGTTGGCCGTGGGGGATTCTGAAAATGATTATAAGGTCTCTGTCGAACTTAAAAGCTTCAAAGCTCCAACGTTCAACGTTAAAGCTCAAGTTCAAGCGCTCAGCGCTCAGGCTCAAGGCCAATTCAAAGCACCACGATACATAATTCAACAGCTCTCTTTGTGCAGCCCAACACCTAACAGTACTTGTGACGCCACTCTCTGTACCACTTGACTTGCACAAGCTCCCCTGGTCCGACCTGAATCTCTTCACCGCCACCACGAGATACTATGCATACGCGGAGCAGCCAAAACACTTCCTCTATTCATCCTAATCCATCTCTCCTCAGCCGTGGTTACACATTCTTTCCTCCAGGATCCGATACCCACACTTCCAACATGAGAGACGTTGCGTTCGGCCCCAACACAAGCATCATCAGTGGCCCGTGGGGGTCATATATTAGGATGGATATTTGTCCATCCGGGAGTACCGCGAACATGGATGGGAGTGATGCAGTGGATGACGATCGACGTGCGCCCCATTCCTAAATTTACGATACCATACTTACTGCTTTGCGTTCTCTGCTAATTAGAGGATGGCAGAGATCCGACAACTGGAGAAATGGAGGATGCAGCATGTTCGAATGACGCCAATAGTGAGTACTATTTTTATGGACTTATATATATCCACTGTTTACACCGGTACATCTATAGACACCCCCGAGGCTGTTCTAAATAGCGGCTTCCCAGCAGAACTAGATATCGGGGGGCATCACCGATACATCCCGACCTCTCCAGCAGCACGCCTCCACATTCACCATGCAAATGCGAACAGTATGTACTACAATCATCTCTTCTCATTACACTCAATTAATCCAAGCATGTGCTCCGTAGGTTCCACCCATAGACTTCGAATGCACGACCAGCGCAACGACCGTTCCCTGCCCACTCTATCATTCACATCCCACACCCACTCCAACATCCCCCCCACATTCTCCATGTTCAGAGGGGCTCGCAATGTACAAATATCGGGTGGGGCGACTTTCAGCACCGTTGATGGCAACATCGTCGAGAGTCGTACGTACGGGACTGGTCCTATCAACAACTTTGAGTTCGGAGCAAGATCTATTCCCGGTCAACCATTGACACCGCACCAGCAGCCGAGTCGCTTCTCAGGGTATGATTCAACATGTACGGAACCAATTGACCTTAGTTCTACATGACCCTAACAAACTACTTCATTTCAAGCTTACCATCTCCACAGACGAACGATGGGAAATACGATTAGTATCACGTCTACCGTTCGTTACCGCGGTGACGAATATTCAGAGGTGCCGATTGAGGATCTACCGCCGTATACAATGGGACCGACAGGTGGAGATAGGACTCTTGAGACGGACACAAACGTTCGTGTTGTTGGCGGGGGTTCTTCAGGTAATGGTAACATTCGATGTACGTGTTTTTATTTTGGCTTCTAGATGCGTATAGGAATATTGACGACTCACATTTATCTCTAATTCCAGTTTCAGGTATTAGAACGGTAGTAAATGAACCACCGGCTTACTGTGCTTCGAGGGATGTTGAAGGTATGGTCTCAATTTTTATGGGCAGGAATGTCGAAGTCATACTCTGGGTGTTCTAGAACAAATGGATGTAATTAGAGACTGATTTTGAGCAGGTAAATTTTGTCGCTTTACCCAGAAGTTGTCCAAACGGATCAGCCATGTCACATATCAAATTGTTTTTGTTCATCTTGTAGTTCATTCGCTGTGTTCAAGTTCGTGATATATGTAGATGCTGTTAACCTCAGGCGCTTGGCGAGGAATGTCATTGGAAGAATAACGGGATTACGAGTATAGACAGTGGGTGCTTTGATAGAGAGTTCCAAGTGGATGAATGCCGCTCTCAGAACGAAGACAAATAAGTGCGTGAAAGAGGTAGGCCAATAATTGGCCCGGGAGACGCCCGGCTAAGCTTCTTCGGGGGAAATGTGGGAGGTAAATGAAGTCAAAAAACTCCACTTTTCTGCAAAACCAGAGTCATTGCCGCAGATATTTGGAAGTGAGTCAAGGATGAAAGAGTTCGGGTAAGAGTAGTAAGCACGATAAATCCGTGTTTGCTCAGATCGCCATTGTTTAAATCTAAGGCTTTTCGGCAGGACAACATCCGACTCCTGAGTGCATTAAGTGGCAATTTCATACCATTTAAACCCTTGCTGTTACCCTCAGCATGAGTTGGCGGGCGCCGGGTTCATGGGTTTTCCATCCAAGTTTCAATTGAGATTTCTACCACATCTCTCTGGATGTCTGCGCTGTTCTGCCAGTGTTGGTGTACGCTTCATTTCTGTGCCTTTTGTGTTTGTCCACTTAAGAAAATTGAAGGATCGTACATTCAGGGAAAAAAAGACTCGTACTGCCATGCGAAGCGATGGCCCTCAAGAGCAAGTAATTGGAGACGCCCGGCTAAGCTTCTTCGGGGGAAACTTGTATGGTCGGCTGGTCTGAAAACGTTGGCGGTACATGACCCAAGGACAATCGATGACCATAGAAGCTTGTTTGACGTTGAGACTGAGCTCAAATCGGCTCACATAAGTCAGAGACTTGGCATCGGAGTCCGAGGGATGAATTTACCGCTCAAAATAAATGGTCACGTACCCTGATTTAGCAATGGTGTTGTAATTCTCCTTTGTCCGCCTCCGCGTATTGGTTCATGTTTTTCAGAAGAATTATTTCTTTTTTGAATAACGAGCGATACACACAGGGAAGTTGTGCAAGAGTGATCGCGGTGATGGCTGTGCAATAGCCGCCGAGGTCGACACGAAGTAACCCGTGGGAGTCCTCCGAGAATCCGTTCCCAAGAATGGGGTTTGTTGAAATTAGGTGTGTCTGAGTGGCTGTGCGGTGTCAATTAACAATGGCCATGGCCCTGGTTGTTCCAAAAGGGGTAAACGGCGTTGTTAGAAGAACCCATTCAAAGAGCGCTGGTGTATATAAATCGAGGGTCTTGGGTCCAGAACGGGAACTCAGCAAGACAAAAGCTTAACAACAATCCCCCGAATTCCTTAGCCACTCGACTCGCCACCCGTATAACTTCCTCCAGTCGACGGCGACTCTACGGTCTATCTTTCAGCACGCCGATATATCCCATTCAAAATCGAGGCAGCATGAACGACATTCAGCCTGACCCGTACCTCATCAGTCAGGGTTACACCCACTTTCCTCCAGGAAATGCGAGCTTCACGCTCCGCGCCAACTGCAGCATGATCAATTGTGCTTCGGGGTACTATATTAGGGTGAATGAAAGTGACACGACCGACGTGAGTCCTATCCCTCAGTTCATGATAGTTTACTTACCATTTTTTCCTCTGAAAATCAGGGAGCTGCTCAACCCTATACTCAAGTTCGCCATGGAGATACAAACAGTATTAAAAATTCATTCTCATTATCATGGTCAATTCAACTGAAATCTGCTCCGTAGTCTCTACTTCCAGACGTCGACGAAGGGAGCGACGCAGAGATCGCAACTCACGCACTGCATCAGATGAACCTCACTCAACATCCACTAGGAGCAGCATCACGTTTAGAGGATGTAATAATGTATACAGGGGCCAGACAATTAACATTGTCAATGGGGTTGTAGTGGAAAGTCACACATATGCTACTGAAGGCGTAGCCATATCATCCCACCGTACGCAAGGCTCGAGACATGATCAAACTTGTAAGTATGACTATGGATTTATTTTGGTTGGATACGATCCTAACAATTCCCTTACACGATAAACACTCACTGGGTCGAAGCAGCTCGTACCACTACCCGTAATCACGGTAATGAATATTCCGAATATCCCGAGCCGCTGAACGATCCGGTACCAAGATATACAACGCAACCGAGGAGGGGACATAGGAGAGTTGAAGTGGATGAGGGTGTCGACGATCCGAATGGTTCAGGTGATGCCGACGTTCGAGGTCTGTGTTCACTTTCATATGCGAATTGACAAGCCGTACCACTAATTCCATTGTTAGATATTACTGATTCCCAGGAACATGAACTACCGCCATATCACGTCTTGGACGGTGCGGACTCCAGTAGCTCCCCTTCTGATAATTCATCTTCGAGCGATTCGGATTAGTGAGTTTCGTCGCTTTACCCAGGAAGCCTCCCAATGGATGCGTACTACTTTAGATGATTTTTTTCATGTGCTCGTGACTTTCTTTCTTCCTTCTTGTAATCCCTTGTCCACTGCGTATCCGAGTCATTTGTCTCTTTTATTTAATTGTCATTTCCTTCTGTAATAGCTCCGGACGAATCGCCATGTAAATAATTATTCTCGGGTCTACCATTTTTTACATTTTTTCTGCGCAAGAATCAATGGAAGTGTATTTTACTTCCAACTTTCAGTGCGATACGCAAGATCCAACCTGGTGATTTATCCATCGATAACACAGTATTTCTTTAGTGCAGTTGCACCTTAATTTTGGGAAATTTCTCTTGAACTCCTGCCTCGTTTCGCTCTCTTTTCTTTTTATTGTGCTTGACGATTCAGTGGCGTCCGGCCCAGATGCCTTATTTCCCACGATAGGCGTGAGAAAGTAAAAGGTGTGATCATGGTTGATACCAACGTTCAACGTTTTCGACTTTAACGTTAACGTTTAACGTTTAACCTTCATATTCATACCCCTCAGGCTATGCTACAAAACTTCTATGGGGTCTACCACCCACTTATCTCAACCACAACTGTACCTTTGCTCTACTCTCTTGTGCACAAATGTGTCGCTCGTCTTCTGTGCCCCACTGCCTCTCGCCTCTCCCGCTGCTCCTGGAAAATCCCTGGGCCACCGTTTGCTTTCCGAACAATGTATTCGTATGCAAGGTGGGGTCGGGGAAATGTGTCTTTCCTTGGCAATATTTTTGGATTGAGGCGATGGTACTTGGACACTTAGACGTCGGGTGGGTGACGCCATTGTCATTCATTGCATCAGATTCAGATGCGGCTGTGGGTTGTTTTCACCCAGCCCAGCGGGACGCACACTACTTTTCAAAGATGGGGCGATAACGCGGACGTTTCCTCGAACTCGCGAGCCATGTGCTTGTCTCTTCCTCCGGCCTTGTTTAGGGTGGGAGGACGCGGGGGGTTATCTTGGTACGATTGGGGTGTTTTGATGGTTGAGAAGGCGGTGACGAATCTGCACCCTGGCAGTAGTTGACCACATCGGTGTTTGAGTTGGAGAGTGGATCGTTGGCGTGGTTAATGTGGTCGACATCAATGATTCTATGAGAGTCGTTGGGCCCAGCAGGGGCAATCCCGATCTCCTCCACCTGGGTCGCTCGACTAACACCCCTCTTCGTCGGGGAAATGGTGCGAACCAGAAATACCCTAGCTCGTAAATCTGGCCGACACTGTAACCGCTCGTTATTCGAGCTGTTTTCTGTTCGGCTGGGTGCCTGCCTGGCGACATGGAATTCTAGCATTTCCCCTGTCAGAGAAGGCTGTCAGCGAGTCGTAACCGGCGTGAGTGGCCCATCGTCACATACACCTTTTTATTTAAATTGATGTGCGCACACTGAAATACTCCAGCAGAAATTTGGTTCGAAATTTTGGGAGCGGTGCACTCGCACGATGATGGTGGGTATCTGCAGGGTCTCAGTTGAGATTGGCGTTGTCCGGAGATTTACAGTGCTGATGGTCATTTTCCATATCTTTTGAATTTGCTATTACAGTTGATGATTTTCATATCTTTCTAGAACGCCCCGATCGACAAGACCATATGAACTCCTTGTGCACCTCGGTTAGCGCAGCTTGATCAGTAACTGCGAGTTGTTGATTTACCGGGCAATTTATTTATTTTTGTGCCATATGTGCATCGCTCATCTTCTATATAGGCGCCATGTGTTGAGGCACAGTGAGGTCGTAGATCCCACCCATGGGTTGGGCCAATGTCCATGATCCTTCTAGGGACAAATGCGGGAGGGAAAAGCTCTTCTGAATGTCGAAATGATGCCAACAGGGGCAGATGACTAACTGGAATTGTACCCGCTCAGTCTCTTCATGCAGTGGACCTATTCTAGGCTAGTGTTCCCCGTTTCCCTTCCTTTTACTGCTGGGAACCGCTCGACATTCAATCGAACGGGGATTGTTGGATTTTCTTTTTCACTGGGCGAACGTCTGCTCAGCGACTACTGATTCTACTCTTTCCTAAGAGAATTCGTAGCGGTAACAGTCTCCCGGCCATCAAGGTGTCAGTAGCTGATCTCATAAATATATCCACATTTGCTGATTCGAGTGGAAAAATAGGATGAAGCTACGGGCAAACAGACGGCGTTGGAGAGCCTTTATTGTAATTCGACCAGGATTGACTTGGTCCAGCGATCTGATTGACATGTGGGGGTGGTGGAGCTGTAGCGTTTGGAAAATTCAGGCCAACTGGGAGGAAAACCGAGGTAACGATGTTTTCTGCTGACCTTGAAGCATTTCAAGGCCCCTAACATCAAGAGCGGTGTTATTTCTGCCCTCGAGGCGTATAGGGGCATTGTATATTAGATCCTCAAAGAGAGTTTCTTGGTTCCTCCGCGAATATGGATAGTGGAACACCGGCACTGGATCAAGTCTCTTATTAGCCTGCACGAGAATGCTGATAATTTACTCCTAGAAAATCAGACGCACCATCTCTCAAAGATCCACTGTTCACCCTTTAAAGTACAACGGCTCCGCTCGCGCTTTTCGAGATGTTTGGTTTTCACTCGCATTTGATCTCTGATGCTATTTTCATCCCTTCCATTGGATTATGCTAGTATTTCTGGTTCTAGGATATATTCCCCGTTCCCCTCCGATTTCGAATGTCGCGTTTTCCGGTATCTATCGTCGCGGGTACGTCTTACTCGCGATTTTTCATAGATTTTCGTACGTCGCCACTGCGTAGCAAGAGGCTGTCAAATAGAGTTGTTTAGTTAGTAGTTAGTCCAGCGTAGAGGGCCTTATTTGCAGGAGGTTGTGGAATGGGGAGGCCTCCTCACCTCCTCATTCTTGGTTCTCGCTTGTTGAACGGGTTTGAATGACTTGCGGTATTGTGGTTACTAGCTTGGTGGTTACTAGCTGACAGTTACACCTGTTGGTTGTTTGGGGTCAGGCCGTGGTTGTCGTTGTTGTGGCTCACATTCTAGTATTGTGCTGCTGATATACGAGGGGTGTGTCCTTGAACGAATCTGGAGCAACGTAATTACATCATACGAATCCATCAGCCCAATATTTACATTCAGATTCAGTTTATACGCTCTGCGAGTTATGATTTACAACAAATTTATCAAACTAGTGTGCACCATCTTCAGCACCCGCCCTTCGTGTAAGCTTTATTAATACAAAAATAGTGCCGTTAGAGCCTAGATACTAGTAGAAAAAATATCAAGCAAGAACTTACATTCCACCACAACAAGTGCGCTTCGTGTTCAGCATTTCTTGCCCCTTTTGCAGCTTTATAGAAATACCCTTAGAGCTCGCTAGTAGAAACAACGCCAAGAAAAAACTTACGATTTCCTGCAGCAAACCATCCCGAGAGGACCTAACCAGAATTAATTTAAGTGTCTGTACGGCACTGAAAACTTATCTGCTCACAGGGCCCCTGTACAAGTAGGAATGTTGAAGTGAGTGGGAGTCTATGCTTCTGTGTCGTTACGATAGTATGCTCACATTCTTTCCGCCACCTTGCAATAACCATTTTTAACAAAACTGACTGCCCGAAAAGAA
>Ga0307509_10002327_pt1 | contig 30934 bp, 31 predicted proteins | sample 10_EM_MG_FD_202245 | JGI IMG/M metagenome (GOLD analysis project Ga0307509, IMG submission 202245) | Populus trichocarpa ectomycorrhiza microbial communities from riparian zone in the Pacific Northwest, United States - 10_EM | ecosystem: Host-associated > Plants > Roots > Unclassified | place...
CTCCTCCCATTAAAACAACAGAAAACACACTATGCCGGCTACCCACTCCGTAGCCCTGTGACTGCCGTCACAACCCTTCCCGCAACACCGTAAATCCATGAAAGCTATCAACATGCCTGACAGTACGGTACTGTACTCGTACTGTACTAGTACTCGCACTAGTATACCATTGGGTACGGTACCGGTACCGTCTTTTGTTATTGGGTTTTTAGGTCATACCTCAGGGTCGATACCATGGATTTTCCCGTAGCTAGTTACAAATAAACCGCGGATTTTTAAAAAAAAAACAAAAAAAATACGGTGCCGGTACCGGTATAGTGCCGGACCTCTAAAACCGACCTTTGTGTGGATTTGAACAGGGTTGTTTCTGCAATAAAAAGCGAATTCCTTGGCATTCTAGACATGGAATATCACTCATATTGCCTATCTAGGGAATTTCTTGGCTGTTCACTTTTTATTCCTCTCATACAAAAATCTTGACTTCTTTTCATCTACTGCCTGCCCTCACCTTGCTCTTAATTAATAAAACAAATCCATAGCTCTATTCTCACCCTTTTCCTCTTCATTTATATGCTCTTATTTTCTTCATTACATCAATCCTGTGTTGTCATTCAAGTCTTGTTCTCCTCTTTTGTCGTTGCCTTGAGGGTCGGTTTCACGCGTCCGGCACCATAGCTGTCCCTATCGTCACAGCCTTTTACAAGTCCACAAACCGCCGGCACGGGTTCGAATGACCACCCAACCCTACCCCCCGCGGGTCCGGTACGAGCCGATTATTGGTGAGGTTGCAATTGGGGCGCAGGGAATCCCTTCCCATCGCGGAGAAAAGTTGATGATTGGTCCAGAGCTTTCAATCCTAAAGGGAAAGTCTGTGTTCCTGCAGAGAGACTATTCCAGAGTAGGTTTGGCCGGTTTCTTGAGATGAGATTGTTACAAGTAGGAGACTGTTCGTCCAGACAATTTGCCCTGGGTGGGAGAAGAAAAAAAAATACGATTGAAGGGCATTCTACAGTACGCGCTCCCTTGGGGGTAGGTACCTTCTGTACCAAGTAGTTATTACATAGTACTCTACCGCTACCGGTATCGTTATCCCTTTTTCCCTCTCTCCCTCTTGCGTGTGCCTATACCAGCGTGGGTGGGTGAGTGTGGTGCTCTTTCGCCCAAACACATCCTATCTTCTCCTTTTCCCCTCCCTTCTTTTCCCTCTTTCTCGCCATCTCCCTCCTCTTCTCTCCCTCCCCTTCTTCTTTTGGTGGTGTATCGGTGGTTTGCTTTTGTCGTTCAGCAGGGCCGGTGGGTTATCGTAAAAAGTGCAGTACCACTTGTTCTACTACTACTTCACAAGTATGATTCTTATCTCACACACATTACCGACAATCCCTCCTGCATACAAAGTGCATACAGCTAATGCTTTGGGGGAACCTAGACACGCTCACACTAGTAGCCCTCTTCATACACTCTGGAAGCATTTCCCCTCGCTTCCTTGTGTCACTGTCACTCGCTGCGGTTTGTGTGCAATTCATCACCTGCTTCCATTGCTCCTACGGCTGCTCAGGGGTGGTGACTTTCAGTTAAAGCAATCCACTTTATTAGCACAGCTGCTGCCGGCGTAAACCATTTTGGCACGCGATTTGTACGTCTGTGGTCCCTCTTGTGACACCCGTTTGAAAGCGTTTGTCGATTGTGCGGTTTTAATTGCACGTTTTTGTCGGCTTTCTGGTGTCGCTATCGGACCCTTTTTTCTGTATTGCCTCTTTTTTCACGAAAAGGGTGAAAGAAATCCTCTTTTTTTTATTTTTACCCGCTGATTCCACCTTCCACTTTATGGCACGTTGATCAGATCCGTATTCTGGCCCTGAAGATCGCATCACCTCCTCTCCCCCTAATCATCTAGTATACGATTCACGAATATAATACTCTCGCATTACATTTTATCTTTTATCTTCTTCTCCTTTCCCTTATCCGCTCTCACGAGATTCCACACGAAACCGGCATCATGGCGTCCTCGATTCCAGCTACACCACCACCTCCTACTCCGCAGACCCCTCATCGACACTCCCATCACACGGGTACAAACCCTCGTCAGAAGCCCCAGAACCCTCGTTGTAAATCTGCTCCTTCCCATCGAAATCATCTCTCAACTTCATCTACAGCAGCAGTTTCACCCGAAGTCATAACCAATCTTGTTGACTCACTCAGTAAGCTTTCGCCGGGACCTCTACATAACCCCTCACTTTACGGGTCACTGAATGCGCCGGATATGTTTCCTCCCCAGCCATCTCCACGAGAGTTAGATTACGATTACACAGTTGGAATTGGAGGTATTGGGCGAGAAGTTGGGTTCCTTCACCCTGACGATGCGGCGCTTGCACCGGTAGTGAGAACGGCGAAGCCTCCTAGTGGCTTTTCCGTTCACACAAATGGGTCTGGTGAAGGTGTGTCGAGGAGAAGCTCGCACACCTCTGGTATATCCGTTGGGAAAGGTGGTGTCGACATACCCAACTATGTCCGAAATTATATGAACAGGGCTGCAGGAACCGGTGCCGGTGACGGCGTGGCTGACAGGAGGAACTCTAGGGAGAGCAACATGAGTGGAAAAAGCACAAGAAGGGATGGCGGGGGGAGTCGGTTGAGCTATATGTCCTCGCGCGAAAGGATGAGGACGGAAAAGGCCCGATCGCGTGAGCGTGATGTGTCACTGGAGAGAGATAGTGGGGGGGAATTGAGAATGAGCGCTGCTGGAGTATTAAGCGCAACCAGTGGCGGCGATTACAGGGGAAAAGGGAAGGCCGAGGAAGCAGGGGGTCGGCATATCCCCGAGAGAAGGAGTAGCTACGGTAAGGGATCACCGCGGAGAATATCCAACTACCCTGCAGCGATCGCTACCAACATTTCGCCAATGCATCTGGGCTCTCCTTTGGGATCGCCCATGTTTCCAAACCATGAAGAGGTGGATGAGGAGGACAACGATGATGCCGCTCCAGCGCCTGACCTTCCGAGAAATCGACCTGAGAGGGATCGTAAACGCAATTCGAAGCAGTATCCAAAACGTGCGGACAGCCTGACCAACGGAATGGGACGTTCACCTAGCAAAGCTAAACGAAGGTCAGAGCCGCAGAGCATCCTTGCCAACCAATACGCGCAGCAGCCAGCGTCTTCGCCACGTCCGTCTTTCCAGAGCGCACCGCCGGAGACGACTCACCACGAGCGTCCCTCCTCCGCAGACTCTATTGACGATGCAGTGGATTCGTACCTGTGCTCTCCACGCCTTTCACAAAAAATCCGTATGCCTACCACTGGACGTGTTATCTCGTTCTCGGAAGTTGGCGACCCCAGCGGATTTGCGGTTTTTATCTGCGTAGGGATGGGTCTGACTCGCTATGTCACGGCCTTTTATGATGAATTGGCGTTGACTCTCGGTCTTCGACTGATTACGCCGGACCGGCCTGGTGTCGGCGAGTCTGAGGGGATTGACGAAAATGAGCGAACAGTCCTTAATTGGCCCGACGATGTGCTCTACATTTGCCAGTCACTCAAGATTACAAAGTTTTCGATCCTGGCTCATTCAGCCGGTGCAATTTATGCGCTTGCTACAGCATTGAGGATGCCTGGACACATAAGGGGGAAGATTCATTTACTCGCCCCTTGGATTCCCCCTTCTCAGATTGAAGGTGTGGTTGGGACTGGCAAAGAGGGCGAGGAGAAGGTTGGGAGCATCCCTACGACACAACGAATTCTACGAGCTCTCCCAACTCCTATCCTCAAAGCCGCCAACTCTTCGTTCATGTCGGCGACGTCTTCATCACTTACTACATCCCTTCCGCGAACAGGAGGTCGGGACAGGAGTCGGAAGAATAGACGGGCTGCTTCTGCTGCCGGTGGGGATATGCGGAAGGGTGACTCCCCTGGTAAAGATAGATCGAACAAAGGTAGCACCGACATGCCTTCCGGCCCACTCTCGCCAACTTTCGCGGTGGGGAGAGATGGCGCTGGTAAGGATGGCGCTACTGTGATGACTGCTGAGAAGCCTTCTTGTGAAGACGAGGTGATTGCGGCAGCTCTCGCCTCGGCAGCGGAAAAAGAACGACAAATGTCTTACGACGAACGACTAACTCACGCAATCTGGACGCTTAGTACGCGGAATGCTAACCCCGCCGTTGACCTACTTGTCTGTCTTGAGAGAAACAGGCCGGTTGGGTTCAGGTATGTTGACATTACACGGGCGGTTGTGATCCACCACGGAGCAAGGGATACCAGGGTGCCGGTCGAGAATGTCAAGTGGCTCGGAAAGGCGATGCGAAGGTGTGAGGTTAGGATTCTGGACGGCGAGGGCCACGGCTTAATGGCTAGCGCAGTGGTAATGGGGGGGGTACTCGACGAGATTGCAGCAGAATGGCGAGATTGGAGAAAAGTTGTTGAGGGAAGGGAGATACATGGTGGAGGACGAGAGAGAAGGTGGGCCGATTGAGCTTCGCGTTGATGTGTTTTTCTTCTGGAAACTTATTATCTTTCTTTTCTAGCGATTGAGTCACGTCCGCAAACGTCTTCGTTTCGCATGTATCTTTTGTTTTCTGCAGTCTTACGGTCTTTTTTTTCTCTTTCTTTCGGATTTCGGCATTCCAAACCAGGACCATTATGGAAGTTTTCGCTCCTACAACCTTGCGGACGAAGCGATACCTGATTTTATTTCTTTCCGTTTATATTACTAGGGTCATGGGAATATCCAGCGGAGCAGCGGGTGGTTTTCAATATCTTTTTGCAATATTCTTTCATATTACGATTGTAACTCTCTACTTTATTATAGTTATATGCCGTGAGGGCGGAACATCATCAAAAATTCCCCTCATTTTTATTATATTATTTCTCTTGAATTGACAAGATTATTTAAGCAATCAGTTCTAGCACGCGCTGCATATTGTGGATTTGTTTCGGCTGAGAGGATAAAATAGGATAAGACGATGAGGAATGTAGTCTATTGATGGAAGTATGGGGTTAGTGCTTGCGTTTAGGGCAGGGGCACGTAAGGCGTGTGGATTCTATCTTGGTGGGTAATTCAAGATATTATCCCCTGCAGTGTTAATAGCGCCGAATTTCCCTGCATCATGCTAAAATGCAAACTAACAAACTAACTTTGCACTTTTCAAGAAGTGTTGATTGAGTGATATCAAAAGCATTTCAGGTTCGAGTTATGATGCACAGATCTTTTTCCCCTCAACAAGAGCACTAAACCTGGTATTTAGGGTGGTGTATTAATAGTTGTAAGGTAATGCGCTTGTCGATGTTTCAGCTATGTGATAGCAGTACACATCTATGAGGTTGAATCCGCCAATCAGCGAAATATGCTAATTTCACCAGTGTCTCTTTAGCACGATGCGGGGAAATTCAGCACCATCAACTCTGCAAGCGATACTACAAGTTGAGATGTCAAGATTTGAAGAATAGAGTGTTTTTTGTGTGGTGGGGGGTTTATGTGTGTTGTAGAGTGGGTGGGTTGGGGGAGTATGATGGAGGGGGATGTGGGGATAGATATTTGGTGGTTGGTGTTGCCGTCGGTTTCAGATTGGTACAGTACAGTACCGTAATTTACGTAGCCGAGTGGGCGGTCGGTTGGCGTGCTTGCGTTATTGAGCGTGACGATGATGGGTTTGTACAGTACAGTATCTAGGCTCCTGCATGGTGGGTTATTCGCTGTCTATTGGATGATGGTGAATAGTTTCGTATGATGCCCCTTCACGGCTTATTCTTGGCTGTTGATGGGGGTTGTATGTCGTCATGGAGGCTCACTCGTGGTGTTTTGTGAGGGTGGGTGTGGCACTTTGGCTGTACTAGAGGGAGTGAGGAACGGATTGGGGGGGGGAGGGATTATAGAGCTTTCGTGTGATTTTTTTGATCCCTTTGAAGCGGGTTCTAGGCGCTGTGGTTGTATATATGTGGCGCTGCTGTAGTGGAGATGGGTCGTGTGGTGGGTCATGCACTCGCAGGGTTAGTAGAGTGACAAAAGCTCATGCTGGCCCTTTCACGCGGGAAAACAGCTGTTTCTCAGGGGATCGTGCATAGCTCAAGAAAGTGGAAGATTCCTCGGAGAACTGTGAGGATTCGTGGGAACGGCTACGTCTTTCCTTGACGGAAGCTATCAGGTCTTTATAAATTGATAACTTGGGTCGACTACAACACATCTGCTGTATCCTAAGGTCGTGGAGGCTTGAGGCTTTGTATGGGAGTGTAATACATGGAGGGGGGGGGGGTCGGGGCACTGTATTGTGCACCTTCTCGAACTTCTCCGGTGGGAGTCTGGGTTTGTTTAGGATCGTGGGCCGATGACGGGAGGGGTTTTCTTGTGGTAAGTTAGGGTATAGGCTGTATATGTTAGTGGTGCATTTTTAAAGGTATGATATCGTAGTGTTGGTCATGGGGTTTGTTGAAGAGTTGGAGAATTATTATTATTATTAGGAGTGGTTGTAGAGGAGAGTAGAGTTTCTTTTGCCGTTTCGGGGGGCCATTTGGAATGGTGGAGAACGGGCTCAGGTGGCTTATGCCTTTCTTTCTTGGTCCGAGGTTTCTGAGAGAGCATGGAAACCTGTAGATTTGCTGGGGAGTGTTTATCGCAACATTTATATCCCGCCTCTTTTGTTATTATAGAGATAGTGCTGGTTGGAAAGAAAGACACGGGCGACTGCTTCCTTTCCGTAGCCCGTGTTATTTCCCCATTTTCCTACTTTCCTCGAACATCCAAACATTACGATAATATGATTTAACCAAGGAAGATGAGACAGAAGCTTGACGAGAATCCGGAGCGGGAAGGATGCTCGAGCGGTGAGCGACTTCAATCGAAAGCTGTCGAAGGTGGTCTAATAATTTTAAAGGTCTTCTGTGTTGCTGTTTGGGCTTCTAATCAAGCAAGAGCATTCTACGAGCATCGAGGAGTGTGCAAACAAATGGCTTATATTTTAATTCGCCTCGCAATCAATTAAGGAAAAGCCGCTTCACAAGATCTCTCCAACTAAATAATCACAGGGCTAGCGTCGCAATTGAGCTGTTCTTACGCCCGAACCGCAAAACCGCATCTCAATCACCTCTCAATCGCCTCCTGCGTCGCTCCTCCAACCCTGATTCATCCACCATCACTCGCCAACCCCATAATAAAACACTTTTCCTCCTCCATCCTCCATCCTCCACCGCACCCACCCCCCATCCTCACCATTCACAAAAGAGAAAGGGGATCTCCAAAAAATCATCGATACAAAAAAACAAAAAACAAAAACAGTAACCATGTCCGTCTACGACCAAGATAGCGAGGTAGAACACCACGAGCGCCTCGCATCTTATATTCATGGAGGAGGAGGAGACTGGGGTAATGCCGAGGATCGCGGATCCACCGCACCGGGTTCCCCAGATCCCCTCTTCGATTCCCCGGGACCATCCAATATCGCTAGTGCTTTCGCCGCCGCCGCCTCTTCCAACCGCATTCGCACTCGTTCTCAGACCATTCGCGCTGGCCGCTCTGGGGAATTGCGCGAGACCGAAGCCCAAGCCGAGGCAAATGCCGACAACGACGGTTGGACCGATACCGATAGCGTTTCCACCCGCGCGGCCTCAGTTCGTACTGGTCCTGATGCTACCTTCGCTGCAGGTGCTGGCGGTACTGGCGGCCGTGGCAAACCTCGTAGGCTTGGGTATGGCGGTGGAGATAGGCCCGCAAGGAGATCTCCGCCTGTGGATTTCGGTATGGCCGGGGAGAATCCCGCGCCTGCTGTGTCGAACGTCGCCGTCCCTTACTCGTGCTGGTCTTGCGGTGCAATGGTTAGCATTAGGAGGAAGGAGGTGTTTGTCATGTGCGCTGCCTGTGGGGGCAGGATTGTGATGAAGGTGAGGCCTGAGCAGTGAGTCTTTCCTTTCCTTTCCTTCTTTTTCTTTTGCTGGTGCTAGTTGGAGGTTGACTGATTAATGATGGTGCCTGGTTTAGAAATATCATCTATTCCACCATGTAAAGCGGGATGCGGAGGGAGGGAGGGAGAAAAAAAATCCACCTCCCCCTTGGGTGCTTCGTGGGGAAAGTTGGGATTGGGATGCGGTAGTTTTCTAGCTACAATTTAAACTTTGATTTTAAAACTTTCTCCTCTACTGCTTGTGCTGTGCCGTGAGTGATGTGTGATGATTTCCCCATGCTGGTAGGTTTGTGTGTGAATCTTTTGTGTCTGGTAGCACAACGGTGTGGTTGGGTTTGGCTCTAGCTGCATGGGTAAAGTGGCGTGGTGATGATGAGGTTGGGGGTGATGAATGTCTTTTATTCCCCTTGTTAAGCCACAATCCTAGAAGGGCGCTGGCTGGCGGTGCATATATATATTCCTTCACGACGAAAAGGAAGTAAAAAATCAATTGAGTACCTTTGTTTAATAACTTGCGAACTACTTAAATCTGCTGGTTCTAATATTTTCAGAGTGGAAAGCAGGGCCCATGCTACTAACAGTCTGCGGGTTTGATGGAAACTTCTGAATGTTTTACTAGGGAGCTCCCTTGGACTGTGCTTAATTGCTGTCTAAAGGCTTGTGATTTTGTTGGTCGTGTGTCGGAAGCGTTGCTTCAATGTGACGGAGGTATGCTCAGCTTGGAACAAGTGGACTCATATCACTGTATATAAGTGGCATTCTATTGGCATAAGTGTGGCTGTTTCTGGCCGAGCAGCAAGGGAAGAATGATATGGGGAGTAACACTCTTCATCGCCGTTCTGCTACCTTCCTATGTCTGTCTATATATTCCTCTGTCTTTACTTTGTCTTTGATCCCTCACTTCACAAATGTGACCTCCAACACAATTACAGCCAGGCGCAGCCAGTGACCTCTCATGGAAAGATAGTGGTTAAGCATAAGGCTCGTGCCACGGTAGGAGCGTAGCTTTGACATCACGGGAGACAATGCCGGCACTTTACTACATCAAAGGGTGATATCGGGGAGAATGCTGTTCCGAGAATGGGCAGAAAGGGATTACCACCTAAGTTTTGTTTACAAGGCTGGGTGCGTGTTACAATCACCGGAAATATCCTGCTTTGGAATTTTTTTCCTATATTGGCTTTCTCTCTCTTCGCGCGATCACTGCATGCCTAATTAGATCAACATCTGGAGCAGGCGGGCTGCTCAGATCTTAAGGGCGAATGATACAATATGACTGAGGCCGTACAATCCTCATGAGTGACAACCTGTTTGAGCCCTGGGAATGTGGTACCTTACCCGCGATAAGCGGACTGCTCTCGTATCTAACATACGGGCGCTAACCCAACTTGGAGCTCTACAGCCAGAGCTAAGGTATCACTCAGACAAGCCAAATGGGAGCTACCCCCCTTCCACCCCCCCTCCATACCCCTCTCTTCATCATCATCACCCACGGTAAGTCAAGGAGAATACGGAGATCGAGATCGGTAGTTTCATGGGGGAGCGAAGTTAGCCCCCGCAACCCTACTAGTAAAATATGGATTGCACCCCTGAGGGAAAAAAATTCGGCCCCCCCCCTGGAACTTCGGCTGCTTTGGCAGCTGCATCAGTGCATCACTTACGGAATCCTCCGTGCTTCTACCATACTGTGTGATTGCCTGTTCTTTCTTTTGTTCGGCAGGTAAGTTTAGCCTTGCGCTATGGTGACATGGCCGGTGCAGATATGTTGCGATATACGTTAAATGTACGGCATCATTACGATCACTGATTCGCGGGTGTCTACGGCCCGCTATTTTAGACTTAGATTCCGGTAAGAGGCCACACGGTCCTCTGGCACATGGTAAAAATATTTTGAGTGCGGTGACACTTCATGCGGGTTCGCACTGGTGTGCGTGCGTGTAAAGTACTGTGTTTAGTTCTAGCTACTGATCGATGTTGCAAGCTTTCTAGTCTACTAATCAGAGTTCGATATCAATGACACGCACCTTCGCTGCTGCTGCAGCAGAAAAAGCATGAAGGCTCTCCCTCTAGTGGTGTGATTGCTGCTTCGCTGAGCTCTCCTGACCTAAATTTACTCACCCACGGAGCTGCTCGGCGGGGGTATATTCATTCAATACTGCTTCCTTAAGGGCTGGGGCGGCCGCTGTGGGAACTCCAGTACAGTACGTAACCTGCGCATCCCCGGCCCTTGGGGGGAGGAAAGGGGGAGGGCAAGTCTGAAGTGACTCTCTGGTAGCTTCCACTTTAGCTTAGCTCCCCGGGCTCCAGGGCACGGCTATTATGGCATAATTAAACAGCTGCGGATCTGCGGCGCCAAAATGCTTGTCTATACCGGAGGTTCAGTATTTGTATAATGCCATACGGCGGGGCAGGCGGATCCGATGTTCGACAGCATTCGGCATCTGGGCCTTGGTGAGGTGCTAGAGCTCATGGGTGCCATCTGCTTGTCTCGGGCGGGAGGCGCCCGGACGCAGGGATTAGGAAAATATATGGTCAAGTATCCGTACGCACCCGAGCGCAAACAAAATTATATCTTCAACACTCGGACGCCGCTTGCCTATGATGAGTATATCAGCTTCTCTGCTATTGCAGTCGTTCCTCCCGCGATTCCGGTGTTATACTATGGCTGCGGAGTCAGTATACCGTTATTACACCGGGAACGAGGTGATTGCAAACAGCTCGAGGGTCAAGCGTAGCCGGGATGTGGAAGTCCGAGGAGAAGGAGCAGAAGGAAGAGCGGGTGGATTCCTGTACTGTATGACAATGGCTATCCCATGGCCTCATGTGAGCGCACTCAGATATGGTAGTCTTGCGGGCGGGAAGTGGAGAAATGCCCGGCTTCACCGCCAGGATTTTCGAGTTTGCCATGCATTAGATAGCTACGCATCGCCCCGCTCCAAATAATGGCAATCTGTGAGGTGAATAACTGTATCAGAAAATATTTCATCAAGAGTAGTTAGTCTGTTAGCCCTCAATCTTCGGTGTCCAGGAGTGTTGTGATGTGCGCTCCAACCGCCAGCCTACTGGTAGTGTCGATGTTTCGAGTTACGTCCACAAATCGCTTGCTCCACTCTCTCCTTTCCCAACTAGAGAGAAACCCAAGCGCAAAAACGACAGGTAGGAAGTCCTCACTTGCTAGCTTCGCGGTTCCATCATTGATATTCGTAATGTCGCTCACTTTTTACCTTACAATTTGAGGGAAAACAGAAAGCAGGGGAATTCCTTCCTACCCCTCTTCATTGCTTAACCTTTCAACCGCACGAAACGGTAAGCAATTAGAATATCTTAAGAACTGGATTTCTCCGGCTGCGACTACCGCATGGGGCTTCAACCCTGGCCCGATCTCACATTCCCTGATGCACTCTGAGGAGTGCTCTGCGTTTTGAAGTGAAAGAAGCATCAGCATAAGCCCCCCGGTTTACGCGACCTAGATTACAAATTCTGATCAATGCGCAAAGGAAGGTGGGTCGCTAGGGTAAAAAAGATCTCGGCTCACCGGTAACTGTTAGGATTTTTTTCTCTCTTCCTTGCTCTCTCGGGGGGTTTTTTTTAAAAAAAATTAAAATTAAAATAAAATAAAATAAAGGTGACCCTCTCATAACCTACTGTAGGTCTATCTCAAATAGTTTTTACCATTTTGATTGCCAAAGATGAGCGAACTTTGGCATGTCGGTGGAAATTGGTGACTATAAAAAGCAAGCTTAATACTGCCGTCACTATTGTTTTATTGTAACCTAGAGACGTTAAACTATTTTCGACCGAGCGCGCAACACACGGAAGGGAAAAATCTCGACGCCAAGGATTTCGGGCGGATGTAAACAGGAATGAAATCCGATTGTCTCACTCGCTAATTCGTGGTATTCAGCCAAAGGCTGGCCTTTCCTCCTCTTTATTAATTCCCTTTTCCTGGTTTCGCGCGGGATGTGCTAGCCGGTGAGTATGTGGGCTGAGAAAACCAAACAGCAGTGTTAGAAGTCCAAATAAGCCTCCGGGATCCCCGAGTGAGACACCATGTTTGGTTGTAGTGGTTTTACCTTCAGCTGTGGAGCACAGGAATGATGGTTGGGGCAATTGGCAAAAAAGAACCCCGAAATGTTTATCGGTGGAGAGGCAAAATAGCCCAAGCCGTCCAGACCAAGTGCGTGGGTGGCATTTGGTGACATAGTGAGGGGTAAGTTAAGTGTGTATCCCAGAGAATAATCCCTGAACCTATCATTGACCCGGCCTTTTCTCCGGCCTCCTTCCGCACCTTGCCATTTCGCCGTGCGGCCCCGAGCCAAGTGTGCACCGCAACCCAATCGCTAGCAAGGAGAATCGGAAGAGGTGGGGAAAGAGAGAAGAAAAAAAGAAAAAAGAAAGAGCAGAAAGAGCAGGTTCGAGGGTGGCACGGTTATCTTGGCCAAAATCCTGATGGCATCGCACAGGCCAAGGGCTCCGAAAAGAAAAAACGGTCTGTGGAACCGGGAAACAATGACGATCACACGCTTCCACCAGACTTATTCATCGTTGAAGGAGAGAGCTTTCGGGGGAAAGCACCACAAGACGTCGACAGTGTTATCGCACCGGTAAGGCTTGGCGTAAGGTGTGGGAGAACGCTTCGGAGGTTTTCCGGCTTCACGGAAGTGTGCCTGGCGACTGACTTTGCCACCCGATACTCGGCACCCGAGGGACTTACGAGTGATGATCTATGACTTCGGGTGTCTGACATTTGGCTTTTCTTCCCTATTACCGTAGACTGCAGGTATTCGCAGTGTACGTCTTTGGTCATGCCCATGAGGGATTTAGTATATACCTCCCTTCGAGGAGAGGCGACAAAAAAGATAGGAAAAATGAAATAAGAAAGGTAGGGAGAAGGCTACTCATCGGGCCAGCAGCACATCGCGTACGGCGTTAAGTGGGAAGTGACTCGAGCTTCAGCAGTTTCGGCTAGTTGGGGGTGGGCGAGGTTCGCACATCGCCGAAGCAGCGACCATCAAACCGCCGCACATGCCAGCAGCCTTACCAGTGGAAGCCTCACTTGACCGGGAAGTGCAACCGGTTCAAAGGTCCCCACCAAAAAAAAGTCGCTTTTCATTGCTGTTTGGGTAGAGTACCGGTACTCTGTGATATCGTGTCGTGGAATATTCTGCTGCCTAGCGCCATACCGGTATGTCTAGGCGCGCGAGGCTTCTGGCGTTGTGCCGCAGGGGTTCTCAGCTTACTGGAGTGGCCGAATTGCCCACAGAGGCTGCAACAGGACAAGCCGGCCGACTATCGCAAGGATAATTCAGCTCAAGTATGGTGGGAGAAGGCGAGAGAGAAGAATGCTTTGTGCGGGGTATCTGACAATGTGGTGGTAGCGAGTGTGGAGGTAGGGGTGAATAAGTTAGGGATATGGCGGAGAAGGCCTCAGACAAGATTCAGGTTAGGTGCGGAGAAAACGGAGAACAGGCGTCCATCCTGTAAGCAGGTTATTAAACATACGGTTATTGCGATTCCCCGCTACGGTTGTCCCAAAATTAACTTGGATGTTTTATTATTTGTTTTAGTGTTTACCAGCTTAAAAGCTGCGATATCCCCCAACGTGGGCAACCCCAAGCACCGGTATTCCCCGTCAACTTGACTTCCGCACAACATCGAACCAACACCAAGGTCTTCGAGGGTTGGTTAGGCAAAGCCCCCAAACATTGTTTGGGCTTTTCGAACCAGCAAACTTTAAGGGGGGAAGGAGAAATTTCGGAAATTTGCGACTCGGGAACGATAACCATATTGAGAATCATGATACCACGGATTGCCAATAATCTTCGCCGAATCTTTGCCAGAGAGGAAGATTTAAAAAGATGTGAACCCATTTTCCATGGGATTGTCGCCAGAAAATGCCTGGGGTCCTCTCTTTGCCTTTTTGATTGTGGATGCAAGTAGAAGAAAGCCTTTTTTGTTTTTTGGATCGAGCTTTGACCCTTACAGAATTGTGATACAGAGCTTACTTTCCTTGGTATCCGAGTTGCGTAGGGGACCAGGTTCGGTTGACCGAAAGCCGGTTCCTGGGAATTCCAGAATTCGCTCGGAACGTCAAAAATTAGGGAAAGTTGCCACCGGTTGTAAGCTGCATGGTTTTCGCGTGGAAGCGAAAATGCCTGATCTGGCATGGTGAAAGGATATCACCACCTGAATTCACCACCTGAATATTTGGGCTTCATTGGGCGTTGGTATGATAAGATAAGTGGGTAACTTACAGTGCTTGTACCAGTACAAGTATCATATAATACTCGAACGTTACCTTGACGTCAGTAGGGGGGAAAAGAGGGGGAGAAAAAAAAAGATGTGGCGATCAAGGAAGTCGACCCCACTTCCGGCTTGGGGTGTGACGGTACCGCTCCAGCGGTAGATTGGTTCGGTGCCCGGGTTCTGTTTCGCGCCTCTTCGGATTGCACCCCATTAGAGGGCCATGCATTTGCAATATTACGAAGTTGTGAGAGATGCTAAGACTCTAAGAGGACGTTGTCTAGGGATGGGTCCGGCATACTGTACCCAACGTGCCCTAACTATTATCAACCCTTAGGGGCTAGGGTTCTTCCGAGGGGACCCACCTCATCCCTCTCTGTTCACTATTAGTATCGAAGTGGAGCATTGCCTTCCTAGTTTTGCTCTTGTGGCCAACCGCCGAGATATAGGTAGTATCATAGCTATGGGCTCCCCGAACATGGGGATCGAAAGTTTATGGCAAGTTATCTGTGCGCATCTGAGCGCACTCACTAAATTCGGGCTCAAATGTCCGGGTATTTCCTACCGGATACTTGTGGTGGGGGACCCTCATGTTACCCATCCATGCATTCGACGTGGGCCTTCACCGGGCGGGTTGTCGGCATGCTTTTGCGCCGTGTGTAGTTTACAGTGTTAGTTAGTATTAGCGCACGTACTGTATACCTGCCATATGTGGTCTAACAATCAGGTATTGTATCATACTCACTTTTGCTCAAAGTTTTTTTTTTTTTTGTTAAGTCTGTGGTTTATTCGTAACTAAGTACAGGAAAATCCATGGCATGCACCCTCAGGTATGGCCTAAAAACCTAATATAACAAAAGAAAGTCCTCTACACCATTCCTTCAAACAACCAGTGAGATTTGTAAACCACAGAAAAAGGGCTTACATGAACCCAGAACCACAAAAATTATAGGGACCAAGTGTCAACCATTTCCTCCTCATTCTTCTCTTTTTCAGGTAGCCTTTCAGGGCAGGACAGGCATGATGTCGCGTGGGCTTTGTGCAGACAACCACAGTTCACACACTTAAGACTGGTATGGCTGCAGGGGCGGCCTCGAATACAACAGGTAGTGGCAGGGTAAGTGTGCATCCCAGTTGGGTGTGTAAGGGTGAACCAATGACAGGAGGCTGGGTTGGTACACCTATTGCTATAATGGGTGAAGCCGTAGCAGTTCAAGCATTAGGGAAAGGGGTGGAAATGTAGTTGACACTTAGTTCTATAGGTAGAGGAAAAGGCGGCCAGTCACTTGCCGACAAAGTCTGGAGCTCTAGGGCAAGTTATAGTGATAACTATCGTAGAGGCAGTTTTACCTACTCTAGATTCACCAGTGGTGAGCCATCTGGGTTGCCCCTTATGGCTAAGTCCAGTATTGAAAGTTGTTAGCTTGGTTGCAATCACATCCAAGAGCTAGAAGTTGGGAGTCCATGTACCAGAAGCTGTGTCACTGGGGTATCCAAGTGGACGCTAACAGTACCAGGGATGAGGTGGAGGAAGGTGCCCACCTTGCTGTTAAGTAAGGTAGCCCTGATTGATTTCATAGTGGTGATTATGATTGTATTCCCCTTTACGGAGATAGTCTGGACATAGGTACTGGCTAGTGCAGTGTTGATCTCATTCCTGAGCTCTAGTTTGGTCTTGTTAAGAGGGCTGCCCTCCCGTTTGATGATAAGGCAGTATTCTCTGGCTGTAATACCATTTTGTTGCTGCAAGAGTTTGGCTGTGGTCGTAGGTTTGGGTTGCACAGGTGTTGTGCCAACCTGATTAGTGTTACACTTCTTACACCCTATTCTTACTACTGTAGCGCAAGAGGCTTTAGGGCTAGCTGACTTGGTGTTTGTAGGAGGCTGGGTACTAGGGCCGGCAGTCGTGCCAGATACCTTAGTGTTTGTGAGGGGGAATGGTATCGGCGTGGGGGTATCGGGGGAGGAGCGAGTTATCTGTTGTATGGCTACTTCTTGTGCCAGCAAATTGATGCTTTGCATCAGAGTATCGACAGCCGATTTATAGTCTTTGTAGATAGATATAATTATTTCAATTAATATTGTTGGATCCGTGTTGATAAAGGGGTTATCCCACCCCCTATCCTTTTCTATTTTGATGAACAGGTCTTGGAAGAATGCAGAGTGAGATCTGCCACTGTGAAGGTAATTCTCGATACCAGGCAAGGTTGAAACCATCGAGCTTCTCAGTGGCTTAAACTGTAGAGGTCCCTGAGGCAAAAAAATTGGTGATAGAGTCATGGTGCACTCCTCTGTAGTGGAGGGTCTAGCTCCAAGTGTTGGGGAAGGACCACCTGTAGCCCTTCCCTTCCCATGGCGCGGCCGCCCAGGAGTTGGATGAGAGGGATCCTTATTGTACTTGTTTAACTTGATAGGTCACGTTATGCGAAAATCTTGAGATAGTGTATATGGTGTTGAAAAAAGTGCAATTTGCACTTTTGAGGAAAATAGGGGAGGGGAAGCGTGACTTTTGCTCAATGTTACTGACACAGTACTTGTATGAGTGTAAAAGCAGCATCCCTGGATAGTATGCTAAATCGAGCTCGTGCTTGCACCGTACAGTGCGTCGTTGGGCTTTCTTGAGTCGACGTGACTAATCTTGGAATGGTGATGCTATTGCTAGTGTTGGCTCGGTGCGCACCCCGGGGCACTCCAGCAGAGTCGTTGCGCATGTACGAGTACTCGGGTACAGAGCACTATGCTGATTAGGGGATATGCTTGAAAGAATATGTTTGGATTGGGTCTGCTGCTATCATAGCCACCTATCACTTTACGCACACAGATCGTCAGAGGAGCTGCAGATCGTCCTGCTGGAGCACGTTTTCCTCCGAGCCCGATACTCGATTGCGCACCCGCAAGGTCGGTACTGTACAAGTTCGTGGTTGAGTGAGATGGTTAGTGGATGACTGAGGATGAGAGCGTGGAAAAGGTAAGAAAAAGCACACATAGAGGCCCCAAATGGGTCTTGGTGGTGTGAGGGAACATTTTGAGGATTTTTCGAGAAGCCAAAACGCATCAACGCCATGTTCCATTCCAGTCCCATATCCGGAATTTTGAATGCATTCCTTGGAACGTGTGATTCCCTCTTGGGGTGTTATCTAGGAAGCTTCTGGGATGGGAAAAATGATACCCCACCCGCACACTCGAGGTTTTGGGCCACCATTCTATTTATATAAATCACTCAATTGATGAGCATTTGCCTTTACCATCTTTGGATATGGTCGGACATGTCTGTACTCGTACATAAATAAATTAGGATTTATCCGGTTCCCCTAATATACCTTGTTATGCCCATATCTGAGAAATTCTGTGATCTACTTTTCAATGCAGCAGCCCAGGATTGGCTGCCCTGAGCACAATTCCGACAAATTTCGACAGAGCAACAGTTCTGTGGCTGTTGGGGTTGTACTGTACGGTACCTACAAAACATAGGGTACCTTACCGTAATTCTGCATACCGGTACTTGCCTAACCTCAACCTTTATCCTTGAATGGGGGAGCAACGATCCAACTTGCATGCGGGGTGAACGCCTCATTCTTGAGCGCGGCTTTCTAGAGAAAATTCGGCCATCATGCTTGTAATTACGATAAAGACTACGCATTTAATGCCTTTTTATCAGGAAACGGCAGGTTACTGCGGTTTGTATTGTGAGGTCAGTTTCTGATACGAGGTCCAAACCGGTGGAACCATTAGCCAAGGTGTATGATTTTTGTCACACAGTTGCGAGGCTTCAGGTCTTCAGCTGCTCGGGCAGGGCCGGCTATGTTTTCCGAGTGCCGGATGTTTCAGAGAGTGGAGATTCGAAATTAATAAACAAACTCGATAGGAGTGGGTGAGAGCCTGTAGGGTAGTTTCTCATGACACGACAGTCTCCAGATAGCTTTGTTAATGTACTGTACCTCGGGGTGGCTGTGATATGAGCTTCCAGGACACCAAGCCTAAATCAGATTAAACTCTCCTGCAGGAATTTCGGCGAAAAGTACAACTACTGTACCTTGGCAGCTTAATCCACGGGGGAATAAACGAGTAGCTATCTTGGTCTGATGTTACATGTTGCATTGTAGTTTATAGGCAGAATTTCTTGTTACAAGTACCACAACAGCCTATCTGTGGAAGTAGATGGAATGTATAGCGTCTTAAGTAACCCGAGTAGATCCACGTACCTACCTTTGAAAAAACTCGACGCTTCAATGCACGTAAAAAATGATTTGCTTGGTTGAAGAGTGTTCCAGCTATTTCGCCATTCTAGGCAAGGGTTTTGACTAAAGATAGAGCGCTGGGATAGAAAGCTCGATAATCAATTGGCTGCCAGATCGGTATATACACAAAAATCTCCTCCAGATCAACTCCAATATGTAAAGAAAACGATAACCAAGCGGCAAGCTTCGTGTTGTGCGTCCCTTCGGCCTTTATGTATATACAATAGCCCAACTCTCATCTTAATTGTCTCCGGCAAACGGGATACGGTTGTTGTCGAGATGTGATAACGGCCTCAGCTTCACCTCCGGAGGATTGAGGCCCATCGTGAGCGGCGGGTTCTCGATGCTTTGGGCTTTGGTCGGCGAGAATATACGCAGCTCAAGCAGAGGCTATGGCCGCAGTCGCATGTCGTGCAATGGCAGTTTCTGCCGCACTGACAGCAAGTCCAGTTCATTTTTGTGTGGTTGTTGTTGTAATGGGAGGTTCAAGAGGTGAACTTTTGCTTCGCAGGAGAACTTGAGAGTATGGGTGTGTGCTGAATAGCTCGCGTTGAATGATAAACTTAGGGATGTTCTGAAAGCAATTAGCGGAGGAGTCGAGGGGAGGTTTGAGACGGTTCCGCAGCGCTTACTGTTGGGAGGTAGTATGCAGAGGAGAGGCTCAATTAAGCCTCGAGCTCGAGATATCTTTCTGTACTGAGCTGGCGAAGGGGTTTCGAAGGGTGGAACGGGGGGCTTTTCAAGAAGGATATGGGCGTTAAATAATAAAATAGAAAGGAACGGTTTGCCACTTTTTGCCACCAAAAAAAATATTGTAAGCTGAACGGAGGAGTTGCTCGGTTTTGTGTAAGGTCAGGGATGGTGCTCGAGTAGATAAGCTGTGCATGCAATGAGATATTATGAAGAGGAGGAAGAGGTATGGTCTCTTTTTGACAGCTAGTCCTTTTCCTGTCCTTCACTAGAGTGCGTTCAAATGGAGCTGACCATTATTTGTTTGGCGGCACCGTACCCGGGGCTTATATAGATATTTTGTTCAACCTATTTACCGTACTCGTTACTTGCATGGAATTTGGTGTGAAACAAGGAGACCCCTGGTTGCCACGCTTCGAATGATGCTCTTCCGCCACCACATCGAAAACGTTCGAGAAAAAAGAAGGGGCAAAGTGACGGGTTTCCCACTGAAGCGGGGCGCTCTTCTAGCGGCCGGGGGGGGGGGGTGTAACCGCATAACGGGGTCTCAGCCAGAGCAACAGGATTGGCTATTTGTGGTGGACTGCAGTACTCATTCAGTACTCCAGGTAGGGATTTTGCTACGAACGGACCTTGCTTTTTTGTTATTTGCATTAGTCGGAAGTTGCTAACCGTCAGCCCACATTTGTTACTCGAGTAACTAAGGGCGTTGCTTCTTCCAGAGTAGTAGAAAGGGCAGTGTACCGTACGAAGTTGGGTCACAAGATTAATCGCCGTTTGCAGTTCCAGAACTGTACTGGGAGTTTGTCAGCCGTGTGACATTCGACAGCGGGGTATCCCGGAAAATCAGTACTCGTACACTCTTTCTTTTGTTACCCTTGTTCTAATTTCTACTCCGAAGATTATAGTTTCTTTTCTTTTCTTTTCCTTCCTGAAAAATACCGGAGGACAGAGCCATTGTAGACAACAGTATCAAATACACCGGAATAGGCTCTACTTCTAACTTTATGCGACAGAGATCACATGCAAGTCCTCTACTTGTCCCAGGCAAGAAGTATCCAGATAGTTTAGAAAGAATAGAAGTAAAGTTACAAGTGGTGCCCATGGATTTTTTTTGCCATATTTCTTGCGAACCCCTGTTTCCTGATACTTCTTGCCTGGACAAGCACAGTACTCGTACTAGTACAGACTTGTGGACTCTTAAAATTACACCAAGCGGAGCACCAGGACTGGTGGCTGCAAAAGCAATGGAAGCCATAACGAAACAACAAATAGCACCTTTAGCCATCAACTTGGCAACAACAGACAACAGGCAACAACACAATATTGTAATGCAACATTTATAACAATTGAGATTGAACTTGGACCTTAAAACTCTTATCGCGAAGGAACTGTCCGATGAGAAAATAATCTTTATTTCTCATTCAATAACCCGATTGGGTGGGCTCTTGGAGGATCAGGTAGCACTTTGGTTTGGCATATTACTGGCACGTTTGAGGAAAAGAAAGGAAAAAACTATCAAAGGTATGAAATTGTATATAGTGCTTGCATGAGTAGTGTGTGTCTGTACCATATTTCAAATGGACATTCAAAAATGCAAAGGAGTAGCGGTCAGGCTCACAAAGTAATAAGAATTAAAAATTAAAAGAATAACACCAGTATCATATGAATATGTGCGGCAGTATACCCAGAAAACCAGACGCAGCTGGAAACGCACCCCCAGGGGATTAAACGTACGAGCTGGGATATTGCACCATACCGGAACCCGAAAGTAGTATCTTACATGGGCTCTGGGTCCTTTTTTCTTTTCTTACTCTCTTTGAGCGGGCATAGACCCGGTCCTCTCATCCACTCTATCACAGTTGTATGGGTGCTAGTAGGGAGCGAGAGGGAGCAACAACAACAACGACAACAGGGAACAACAAGAGCAACAACAGCAACAACGGCAGCAACAACGGCAGCAACAACATACAGTATCCTAGCAAGTTCTGTGTTATGCTACCGTATTACGTCGATTTGCAGTAGACAACCCGATATATTACAAGCTCCAGTGAGAGCAAAAGGCTGGCCCAGAGTATGGATGCTCGGGCCGCACATATTCTTTCGATGTGCACGTGCGCACTCCGCCGTTGGGGGGACTAACATGTTGGGCATACAGCAGGCTTCTAGAAGCGACCCTTGTCGCACTGAGACCCGAAACAGGTGATGCTATCCTACCTTGTGTCTCAGGCCTCTCAGGTCGGACAAGCCGCAACTGATCTTCCAGAAAATACCAAAAAAAATAAAAGTGAGAATTTACCGAAAGGAAGGGGCAAAAAGTAAACAATTATAACGAAATTTCTTTCCCTTTCTCTGCACTCTCACATAGCCGACCGATAACCTCACCACCCGCTCGGTGCCTCCGGGCTCACCCCTGCGGATCATCGTTTCAGAAGCGAGGGTATCGGCGGGCATTTTGATTCAGGGATTCGTGGGTGCACCTATAGCATCCTAACATTGTTTAAGAAGATATTCCGGGCTCTTTCACCTTCTTTCCTTTCCCTTCCCTTCCCTTCCCCTCCCATTCCCCCCCCAATCTAGGGGAAGCATTCACCAGATCCTTTGAGCCTGTTGATTGCAATGATGGAATTTACGCGCTGGTAATTTGGAGTTTATTGATAGGGGATTAAGCACAACTTCCTAGCCTGATATGCCTATACGCTTAAGCATACAATGCATCGTTTGTGGTTGTTGGCAACCCACCGTCTGCCTGGCAATACAGGCACCACCCCCACTCCATATAGATCAGGAGCATCTACGGCATCTGCTGGATGCGTTGGCTTATTGTGTCCTACGACTCCTACCGCACACCTTTGTGGTTTCACTGCTGTGTGCTTTCGCCAATATTGGTAGGCGTTGCGATCTTTGAAGAGCGAAAAGGGATGTGGTTGCAAATTGACAAGCAGATCTGCTGATGCTCCACTGTTACTCGTGTATTAGACCATCAGGAGAGCGCACTTTCGTGGTGGTGAGAGACATCTTTTGACCCCATAGGTTACCGTAGTGGATCCTCCGAATATAGTAGGACTTGAATAATTCGACCATTGGTATCGTCGGGGATTCCCCACTCTGGAAAAGGCGACCGAAGCACCACAAAAGGCGGGCTACTTGGCCCTTGAGGGAAAAAAAGCACCAAACCTCATGAAACGAGGCGACCCCACGAAATAACACCCGGTTCAATTATTCGAGCCTCAGCAATTAGTCTGCCAGTCATTACGTTCCCGTTATTGCTAGCGACAATCTAACTAGCCTTGAATGGAAAGGGGTAGATCATGCATTCCAGTAAATCACTGTGCGATACACAGAACCCTCTCGTATGGTGAAGCTTTGGCGTGGTAAGGCTTACTATTCCTCCATGGATTGAGTTGAGGGCACGAATGCCTTCAGAATACGCTAGGCGTAGAGGGTTTCCGCAATACAGTCATTGGTGTCTGGAGTTACCATAATTAGAGCTATAAATCATTTACATATGTATGCGGAGAAACCGGGGACGTGTTGAGGAGCCGAAATTGGTGGGGTAATAATCCCCAAATTTCGATACGGGACCGAATGTCCCACTGCGCTGTAAGGCCCTCCAGCTCTGTTGTTTTCTGGATCGTTTAAAGTTGCACGGTATAATAAGCCTTGGCTGCTCCATATGTTTTTATAGTTGAAGGAGTTAAGATATAGTGCCTTGGGCCTTAATTGGGCTCTCGTGAAAATATAGTCTCGTTCTGTAGGGTTGGGCATGTTGGGTAGATCTCGGGTGGTCTCTATCTTCCGGGGTTTTCTCCCCGATTGGGCTGCTACCTACCCTTCGGATAAATAGTAGTAAGGGCAATGTATCGGAACGCAGGTTCAGCTCCCCTGGGCCTCAGTGGTTGCTAAATGGGTTCGATTCTCGTATAGGTTGTTTGCCGCGGCTCTCGTCCCATTACTAAACCAACCCAAAATTGGCTCAAAATCTTACTAGTTTGAATTAGCATTATTCGAGTAAACCGCAGTCGAGGGTCATACCCGCCCTAAGCAAAAGAGTATCTGGACACGGGGAAGGGAAAACAGGGATATTTCAGATCCTCGGCGTGGGGTTTACCTCCCCAGTGTCCGGGTACTTGTTGCCCGCAACGAGTATTTGCTTGCTCGGTACCTCCCCGATTGCCCACTCGATCGAGTGACACCCTTCTCCGGGGGGGGGGGCTTAGTGACTCACAGACACCTTTTTATAATACCTATCTAATCGGGGTTGACATAGCTACAATAGCGATCATAAAATATCACTCATAGTATGGGGGGTGAGGCTACCACATTTGCTCAAAGATTGCTATACCGATACTGGATTTTGCCCCGAGGGAAGAGGCCGGTTCTTGGGTGTATTTTAGAGGGGTAAGCCGTTGTGATGATGGTGTACCGCTAGGACGGCCTAGTCGAGCTGACAAACTTCAGAAAGCCATCCCTCTGACCAGCAACCTCCAGCCCTGCAAGCCCTAGGACCGTAGCCTACATTATTGTTAGATATCGCTCTGGTGGGGGTTAAGGGGGGCTCTTCGACTATCCCTACTCACTTAAGTCCTTTGCCCCTTCGCGCAGCCCTGTACCTCGAATATCTTGTGGGTTGCAAGTTTCCGGTATGAAGTACCGCATTAACTTGAATAAGAGAGAGGGTTCTCAGGTCGTCTGAGTTTCCTATTTTGGAGGGGACGGGAGAAAATGCCAGCAAAACAAAACCACGCGTTACTTAGAGAGGTAACTCAGACGTCCTGAGACAGTTCTCTCTTATTCAAGTTATTGCGGTATGATATCATACATACCATATCATACCTGAACACTGGAAAGACCCCCCCGAGGCCTCAAGCGCTGTTTGCTACAATTTGAGAGTAATAGCATATGAAGTCTAAATCGTGCGCCAGACTACCAACAGGGTTATAATTACAGCAGAAACAGTTGGGGATCTAGCAAGCAACTATTTAGATATTTGTGAAAACTGCTAGTAAGAATAGGTGACATGGGGGAGCGAACAGTTCTCATTAGTGTAGGAATAGTGGAAAAAAGAAAGAGAAAAATATCATAATAAATAATTCCTGGCCCAATATCTCAATCAACCCATGAATTTAATAAAGACAGAAATCTCCCTCTGGGGCATCGGCTCTCTAGTATTTTTTCTAAAAAAGCCCTCAAGCAAGGAAGCATGTCCTGGGAAGCTTTGTCCGCTCAAGGGAAGTGGCAAGAGTAGAAGATCTCTAGGAGCTCGTGATTCTATCTTGTTTTTGTTCTTTTTCTCTTTGTTTCAGACACTTTTTTTGAATTTCAGACTTCCACACTGTTATGGTCACCATGGGCTGTCAGGGTAGAAGCACCGGGCACTTCCGGGGGTGGAAGCGTCACCTGCGGGTAGCTGGAAAACACCGAAGATCGAAATCTAGAAAATCTATGCCTGCCCTCAACAGGAAACATGTGGTACTACATATCATACTAAAACGTCTAACATGCAGGCACTGTGCTTTGAACTAAGACGCATGCTAGCCAGGCAGATGTTCCTCGAATGGAGCTTATTTTCTTGACCTCTCCACTGAGTATATATTATTTTCTTCGTTGTAGAAAAGAGGAGCACAAACCCGGAGTCAATATAGCGGGCATGCATTTGGTTTAGAGGCTGGATTAGATTTGGCGGCATACACCAGACTAACCCTTCAGCCCACACGATACAGGAATGTCGAAAGGTCAGCTTAGAAGAAACCTTTGAAATTAAATTATCTGGACACCACCACGAAATCATTCTCCATGTGTACCCTATCTATCAGGTCGATACCAGAACCCCTGAGGTTGTATTTTATGGCTGAATATGGAACTATAAGTATGGAGCAGCCCCCAGCAACAATATATGCTCTAGGATCCGTGTTTTGGATTTGGGGGTTAAGGATTGCTAACCTTCGGCGATTCACCTGCTTGAGAAGTCAGTTCCCGGTATGATCTGTAAGGGTGGGCCATGGGCCACTACTGCCCTCAACGGGTGAGGGGCCTGCGCCCAGGGTGGATGCCTCTCCCTCGCATTGCACCAATATCACATACCGGTGGTTCTCTTGCTCTCAACCTAGATCCTTGATTCATCTGATGAGAATGCATTGTATTACTGCATCCTGTTGGGCTTGGGCTTTTGAATTGGGCCATCTGGATTACCGCAATAACTTGAATAAGTGAGAACTGTCTCAGGACGTCTGAGTTACCTCTCTAAGTAACGCGTGGTTTTGTTTTGCTGGCATTTTCTCCCGTCCCCTCCAAAATAGGAAACTCAGACGACCAGAGAACCCTCTCTCTTATTCAAGTTAATGCGGTACTGACCCTGCTTTGCTTAGTGTGACATATACTACGGAGGATATGGCTTGGGCTGGTGCACTCTGTTTGTTGAAGGAGGGCCTTGACAGAAAGGCTTTGACTCATTCTGCCCCCAAATTCTGACTTTAGGGCTAGATAGGGCTCCCAATTTACTGGGATATGCCACTATTCGCTCAAAGTCTTGGTTTGCGTACTGCCTAGTAGTCGTGTAAGTAAGTAAGGTACGTTACAATCATTCCCCAATGGATAAAAATAGAAACGGTATTTGGTCGGGTATTTTCTCACATATCCCTTCTAGGCCCCCACTCTAGCATGTCCCGTAATCTTTTAGGTATAAAATATAGGGCGGCGGCCAGCGCAGCTCAGCACTAGATTCGTCAAACCTTGCCTGATTTCAGGTCTCCTAATCAAGCCTAGACTCCGCAGATTTTTTTAACCTGGTTAGCTAGGGTTCGTGTCGTGCATAGTGTTTGGTGTTTCGTACTAATTTTTTACGGGACCTGCTGCCAGATGGACTGCAGCCTCTTCATGCGTGGCCTAGTGCTATGTACCATTCCAACTTGGAAACACAAACCTGGAACAGTAAGTTACGTGCATCCCTCACTAGGACTTCCATACACCAATGCTGGTATGCTGGTGTGCCTGGGCAGCATCTGGTAGAATCCATCGTCAGAGGCACAAACAACACTAAATATAGCTGATGGTGATGATGGTATACTAAAACTTTTACTATGAGATTTTTAATTCGCCTATAGGGGCGTGCTGATTCCTCTAGGGTATCTCCCATACACCGAAGGTGAACATAGTACAGGAGAGCTCCTCTGACCCAATTGAAGCGATTTGCTTCAACTAGGTAACTTTATGTAGACTAGCGGGTCTGTTGGGCTACATATTTGGTAAATAAAATCCTAGGGGTTAAGGGAGATGAGGAGAGTGGGTCTTTTGGGGAGTTCGAAAACCGAAAGAGGGGAACACGCCCGAGGAGCGCAGGTATGGAATTTCTCACTCGGAGGAGGTCTTCGGTATATTCTCCATCATTCGCCTGTTTTTCAACAAGGATCCGCAGGAGATGTTTAAAATAGGTTCTTTCTTAGAAGCACACGAGATCGAAACGGATCAAAGCCAAATATCTTATATTCCCTTCTTGTCCTGCTCTGACCAGAGTTTTGGCTCCTCCCATTCTTGTCCTGGCACAAAGAACCTCCATTCTGCCGAAAGTCCAGATGCTGCCAACTGAGATATCTTCTCATTAGATGACAAAAAACGGTTGACAAGTCATCTTCACATGAGCGCACCTCTAACTAGAGAAAAGAGGGGCAGCTAGATACCTGGTGTATCTAGTGGATAGCCCAGAGGTAGAGCTGGCCGGCCGTGTTAGGACCTAGAAATAGCATGAGTGAGATGGTCATAAACTATGTTATCTTGTCTCCCTCTGCCAAAAGAAACCGAAGCACATATAAAACATGGTAATAGCATCCTGATTATTCTTTGGATTATCACCCATATCACTATGCCTCCACGCATGCCCCCATTCCTCCTTCTACCCTCCGTTATGGCAGAGGAAAAGCATGAGTGAGTGGGGGACCTTCTCCAAAATCATAGCCCAGAACAAATGGGACGATTTCCAACATTCCGGAATTCCCACAATCACCAACACAACGCACTAATTCCTTCCGGAAGCCCCAACAAAATACAACCAATCATTTTCTTCTAACTCTTGATCTTGGAGTCATAGGGGAAAAAAGCAGGAAAAAATCTGTGGAACAAGAGAAGCATTAGAATCTCTGTTAATCATTTAGTTCATGGAACAAATACGACATGCAAATGTTTAGTATCCCTAGAAGCACACCTCCTGGCACTTCTCAGGTGCCCTACAGGTTTCCATTGGCACCCATGAACATTGCCAGCCGAAGAAATATTTCAACCGTCTGCGCTTGTCGTGTCCTTCGAGGTTATCCCAGAACCTCCTCCAACTCTGATGACAATATTCTCCCCTCTATGAGCATATGCGGCACTCTCCAACGTCCCGCACCCCGAGCGCCACCCGGAATACCTCACCACAAAAACCACTTATCCCTGGGAACCGACGCAGGATAGGTTTCCCAATTTCCCCTGCTTGGAATTTCCTCGAAAGCTCTTTCTCACGACCCGACTCCCAACTACTTACAGGGACAAAAAAAGGCTGTCAATTTGTCACGTGAGAGTATACCTCGCTAATTGTAAAAAAATCTGTTAGAGGATCTTGTCCATAGGCTTCCTACCTAGCACGTAGCTGCTCGCACCAAGCTGCGTGTGGCTATGTCATTAGCCACAGTAAAATACATGCTCACATGAGCCCATTCAGAGCTGCCGTAGGGATTTACGAAATGCGAGCTTAGTGAGCGGTGTCTAGACACTCCAGAAACTGAGGACTAAACTGTGCCTTTGAAATACCTGCCCCTTGATCAACCTGCTTGCCATTATGCCTTACGGATAACGGTGCTCCACTCCACAGACCAGCTAAGGGCGTGAAGGGGGTGGCAAGGCTCTTAATGGCGAATTTTGTATCTCTAGAAATAGCTATATAAAGGGCTAAAGCTCAAAAAAGACTATTTTTTAGGTGAACCCAGGGGCTTTTATCCAACGAATTGATGCCCCCACCAATCTTCTGTGCTCAAAAGTTCTAGTTTCCAAAACCATACCTTCGGCTCTATTTCCCTTAGTGAAAGCCAAAGATAAAATAGCAAGAAGTGCCTTAAGAGCCCCTGTCTCATTATTATAATATCTAGGCTCTTTAAAGAGTCCTAAAAGCAAAAAAATGCACTCAACTATATTATCACAGTCAAGCCTCTAGGAGATACCAGCATATTACTAAGCTATCAAGGATAACTGAATGATCCTGGTTGAGACAAGAAATGCTTGTTTTGTCATGCCCTATGATCCATGTCAGAGATTGAAAAGGTTCAATGCACATTAGTTAGCGCCTTTGTTAGCTTGAGTGCTATTCAAGCATAGAGAACCAAGCTTTAGAAGTGCCGAATCATCGGAGGGAAGCCGTCGGCCTTGTCGCTGCTCAAAGAGCTTGAAGCTTGAAGGTGATGGTAGCTGAGTGGTCGAGCTACACCGTTTATGAAAAGAAGCAGATTTGAAAAATATTTTACCCTTGGATCGCTGGTACCTAAGCTCATTGGGTTCAATCCCTCTCCAAGGACCTCTGTATTAAGCTAGCCCCGAGCTTACCAAGCTCGCCGAATGCCTAATAGCATTAAGCAGTTGTGGAAGCAAATCCCAGATATCTAGTTCATGATCCCTATCCAATATTCCCATGTCTGACACTAGCCCCTAGCAAGCACTTAAACTAGTACGGATTCTAAAGAGTACCCCTTCTTCTCCTAAAGTTTAGACATGCGGCACAGGATGGTCGGACACAAAATAGGCCCTGAGTGCGCGTCTAGCAACGCGCACATGGGGCTTGGTGTTGGGGCTTATTCAACTACCCTCCCCCCAGAAATCCATCTGCTTGAATCTTAGTCTGATGACCGGCGAGGATCTTGCGTAGGCGAACGACACGACCCAACTTGGCCGCGGTGTGCTAATTCACTTTATTCAGGAATACTTTGTCAAGGTGTGGGGGATACGTAAGTTGATACAACAAGGTCCTGAGGGGGCCCCAGATTTGGTAGGAGAAATAGGGAAACACCCCCTCATCAAGAAACATCAGGTCCAACCTCCAAGGATAACCCAAAGATACCCTAGCCAGCACTACAAATACCACTTCCCTATTGGTAACGTATGGAAACCCTGGCTGAAGCAGTTATCATTAATGGAGCAATGCCGGTAGATAACTTAAGGCCAGGGACTACTAGAGCATAGCTCAACGATCCTTATATTTATTACAAATGGCAACTGGCCTCCGGCCGGATGTTCATTTTGAATATGGCTATCGTGGCTGAGTATAGTGTATATATATTTTTTTCCTGTAATAATATCAAATTGCAGACAAACTCATATACCAACATTCAACCTGCATTGTATATCCTACTCCCATTCATCCTCTCCCACTTCTAATTCCTTCTCCAAATCCTTTTCATTAATCCTTTCAGTCATATACCTCTGCCAAATATTCAGAAGCCTGCTAGGGGAAACTATACTAAGACCTACCTGTCCTCTACCTCTGCTAGAGTCAATACTCTCTAGCTTTACTAAACTGGTACCATGGAACTTTTTCATCTGCCAGGCCACTATAATGTTTTTTGCCTCTTGAATTCTGATTCCATAATCAGAAATAAAGAAAGGTCTGAGGCCTGCGCTTGGGTGGCCCGAACATGCTATTGAACTTGGGAGGGTTCAGCTAATACCCCTCTCTAGCCCCAGCGTTGGAGTGGCGCGTCATAGGCAGACGGCTGCATAGTTGCTCATTTGCTAGTAAAAAGAGGTTATTGGAGCAGCTGCTGTAACACAGCAGAAGCTGTCACCGTCCGTCTGGCCGAATGTCTTCGCAGGATATATAAGGGGGGTATGAGTGGCTGCCACTATAGGGTCACGCATAAATGGTCCCTCCGGCACCTAGGAGTCTATCTTTACCTATGGGTAGTAGGGTAGTCTTCCGAGAGTGTAACAACCCTACAATAGGTAGCTACAATAAATACCACCTTAGCCCAAATGGTATACCGAGTGGTAACCAGAGGTGGTATGGTTTTGTTTACAAATAGCTGGTTAACCTAGGGCAAAGTCTAGGGAATGGTTGAGTAGCCTTGGGCACTCTATTAGGCAGGGTAACCTTTTGGAAGAACATTCGCATAAGGTCAAGAGAATTATGGGAATGTTACACAGACCTCCAAGATGACCTTTGTGGTTGACTGGAGGACCTCCGGAGCGGTTAATGGCATAAGAGGACAAAGTTACCCTACCTTGGGAATTTGGTCATTATGCCCATGGGCCCCAGTTACCCTACTGAGGTGTCCAAGTTACCCTACCTGCACCAGCAAAGTCATCCTGGAACTTAGAGGTTGATTGCCTCACATTCTTTAGGCTCTTAGATGTTCTTGGGCGCACACGCATCTGCGCGGGAGGCCCCACGCCTGTGTAAGGGTGGTCCGAACATACTATTGAACTTGGGCGGGTTTTGCTAACACCCCCTTCTGGCCCCAGCGTTAGGACGGCCCGTCATAGGCAGACAGTTGCATAGTTGCTCGTTTGCTAGTCAAAAGAGGTCATTGGAGCAGCTGCCGTAATAACGTATACGTCGTCGCCGTCTGTCTGACTGAATGTCGTTCGCAGGATATATAAGGGGAGTATGGGTAACCGCCAAGAGGGAGGTCGCCCATATATGGTCTCTCAGGCACCTAGGAGCCTATTCTAACCTATGGGTAGTAGGGTAGTCTTCCTAGTGGTACTCAGGTAGTCTCAGAAGGCCAGGGTGCCTTCGAGACAAATACCTCAGTAACCAGCCCGGACCTTCTCCCCTTGATTTGTAGCATTACTATGGGTTGTTATTGGACTCTAGAGGTATGAGTCTTATCACGGTAGAGTATGTCCCGAGAGGCTGGC
>Ga0307509_10002328_pt1 | contig 30933 bp, 42 predicted proteins | sample 10_EM_MG_FD_202245 | JGI IMG/M metagenome (GOLD analysis project Ga0307509, IMG submission 202245) | Populus trichocarpa ectomycorrhiza microbial communities from riparian zone in the Pacific Northwest, United States - 10_EM | ecosystem: Host-associated > Plants > Roots > Unclassified | place...
CCCAAATTTAATATTAAAAAAAATAATAATAATAATACTGTACCCCCTTTTCAACCCCCCCCCCCCCCCCCCGGGGGCCCCTTCTCAAGCAAAGCAAAAAAAACCCACGTGATGTGACGAACAGTCTCAGATTGCCGAAAAGTTACTTGTAAGAGCCGTGCCCGATTTGGGGATGCTGATACATGTACGATACAAGTGCAAGTATGTTTTTTTTTGGATTATACTCGCACATAAGGAAACGTGGGAAGGGGGGGCCTGGCGGGGGGGTCATCATAGTGGAGCAATTGGGGGTAGAGTCAGAGTTGATTCGGGTTTTGGAGTTCTGCATTATACTGTTCTTGTATGATGGTAGGGGAGGGCCTGTGTCCAGCTTTAGGTGTTTTGTATCATAGAACAATAATAATAATAATAACCGGCAGCCCTACTTCGGGGGGGGTTTGGCAGCAGTTGGCGGGAAGTATCGTAGAGGTCTGTGCACCGGTTGGAGATTTCGTCACTTGCTCTCACTCGGCGGGGGTGGTGGGATATGAAATACTCGTAACTTACTGTATGATTGCTGGCTATCTTGTCCTCGGTATGTGAACGTAATTAATATCCTACAATTCTAACACCCCCATACCCGGACACAAAAGAAAAACCAACCAACCAAAGCCTATTGATAGCAATCAAGGTATAAAAGAACCACCCTGCCAGCAAGTAGGTAACCCACAAAATACCGAAATAACTAAAACAGCAGATCCTGCAATAACAATCCCTTTATTCAATCCGAGTCAATTCGATAAACCAGGGAATAACCAATTCACAAACAGACAGGCACAAGAGCCACGCATGCACACGCCGTCCCGAGGAAAACGAAATAGCCCAGAAAAGGACAGAGAAGAGAGGGAAAGGAACCAAAAGGCAAGATTTTTTTTTATACATCCCCCTCAGGTCTGCACCTTTAAAGGCTTGTAATACCCCCGTCCATGATTCATGCATGTATGCAAGATATAAGAAAAAGAGGAAGAAAAAAGGGAAAACAAAGAGACAAATAACCACAAATGCATCAACCTCTAAACCACCCTACCCCAGCCCACCCCAAGCGCCTCTGATACGCCTGGCAAGTTGAATATCCTTCTGCATAATCGTGACTCGTTTGGCATGTATAGCCAGAAGATTGCTATCCTCGAAAAGATGAACAAGGTATGCCTCTGCGGCCTCCTGCAGTGCTAGTATTGCAGTGGACTGCCAACGGAGATCGTCGACCCCGCTGCCGCCAAGACCGCTCAGGTGAGCGGCATTGGTGTAATCTAATGCAATCTCCCGGACCTACACAGGATATTCCCATCCCATCAGCCATCGTTCCCCCACAATTAGTGCGGAGGGAGGGAGGGGAGGGAGAGACGTTACAAGGCGAGCGAACGGCAGTTTCCTGATCAACAAATCTGTACTTTTCTGATACTGTCTGATTTCACGAAGAGCGCGAGTCCCCGGCCTCCAGCGGCGAGCGGTGGGCTTTGCGGGGACTGGGTCTCCGGCTGTAGGCCATTTTCACAAAATCAGTCAAACTTGCCGCCCTCCAGGTTCTGTAATTTTTGGAAAAATAATAATGGATCTATTGATCTCACCTCTTGTCCCAACACCACTGGGACGCTTCACGGTCTTCGTAGGCTTTTTTAATGGGGTTTTCCCGCCGGTGGACTTGCGCGCGACGGCTTTAGCTGTCGCCATTTCCAAACCTCTGAATAAAAAGTAGAGTGCAATGCGATGAACGAGGATGGGTGGGCAGTCAGACAGGTAGACAGGTAAGCAGCAGCGAGTGTGCTTATCTGATGGTGCGTGGGATGAATCGATGATTGGCGGGTTCTAAATGAACAGGGTAGGAAGGAAAGCTCGAGGGGGCCAGAGGAGAAGGGGGAGGGTGGTAGGGAAATAGATATTTGGATGGATAGCTTGGATGGGGTGCATCGGTTGGAAGAGGTTTTTTTCTCTCGTTTGGTCGCGGGCTTGTAGGTTGTCGCGTTAGGTTCGCCAAGACACGCGTTTGGGGCTGGAGAAGTCTGGTGATATCGTTCTTCCAGGCATTGCAGTTGCTGGGGTAACCACGACGGTCATTATCACGTGCCTTCTCAATGGATTATCACTCGAATACGAGCTCCGGAGGGTTCTCAGCACCTTACCTACGATAGATGACCCAAATGCAGATGGGCGATCAGATGCCAGGTTCTTGGCATCAGTAGCGTGCCCAAGAGAACGTCCGTGTTTGACCTTTCCTCCGAGGAGCCGTACTACCGTATTAGAATGGTAGCTGTGGGCACCCCTTGCATCAGAACCAGGGACAAACAAAGGGACCATACAGTACGAGTGCTCGAGTACTCGAGTACTCCCGACGGATGCACATTTAAACTCTTCCCGTTTCAGCCATGAAATGATCTAACCCAAGGTATCCGTAGAAGATAGAGCTACCGACCATGGGAGTTCGGTCGGTCCGGCAGGAGTGACAGAGCTCCTGCTACGAGCACCGTCTGACGGGAGGGGCGGGGAGGGAAGGGCGGATCTTGGCCCCGTCGCCCACCCATAAGAAATTTTAGTAAATTTAGATTTGGACCGTGACGGGTGTCCACAAGATTACCACAACAATTGGCCTCAGCTCTTGGTTAGACTAATACCCTCCGAAATCTGAGCAACGCAGGGAGGGGTGATAGCGATACTCGAGCCTCTTACAGTACCGTATGTGCTTCGACAGAAGTGCTGGAGTTGTTTTGTCTGGGGGTTGCACCTGTTGGCACGTGCTTCCACCGGAGGAATCTTAAACGAGTGATGCTGTATGATTAACCTGGCACCAGAATATTGCGGGTGGCTCATGTTGCTCCACCGATCACCGTTACTGGTTTGAATTCGCTGTAATTTACCATCCTGACGGGTGCGGTCTGGGTATGGTATAATATACCGAATTAAACCATCCACTGGGCTCCTGGGCACAAGTGTGGTGAATCCTCTTAACGCCTTAAGCCACTTATTCCCCAGGCAGGGGTGATTGGATTTGTTTCGCAGAACTCGATTTTTTTATCGACAATCTAATGAATCACTACAATAAACAATTTCCGATTATATCGGACAACACAAGTTTGTACTCTGTATCTAGTGGTTCGAGAAATAAGAGCTCGAACTGTAGTGTAGGGAAACCCTGGCAAAAAAAAAATCCTGCCCAACGCCTTCGACTCCTTGAGAAGGAAAAAACAAAGCAATAAAACATGAAATAGTCTGACTCGATCAAATCCGCCTTCCACTGTATAGGCCGCTTAAAGAGATATCCACACACTCCTGTGCAAGCTAGCTATGTCCTCCGACGACTTGGACATATGCGGCTGGCACACTTTTCACAACGCCACCCTTCTCGACTTCTGCCCATCCACTTCCATCATCTTCCTTGACTAGCACGAACCTGTCACCTTCGATCATGCTGTGTTCTGCACCACTCCTCGCCTCGTAGTCGTATAGAGCTTCAACATGCTTTACTCTTTTGGCACCCCTCTTTGGCTTTACAGCAGGGCCTTTCTTTTTCCCTGTGCTAAATGTTGAATTCGCTATTGACGCGTTGGAGGAAGAGTGTACGCTACTTGGGCGCGCTGCGGGCGATGGGTCGGTATCAATGTATGTGGCGGGGACAAGGCCTTCGGCATGCCCCGAGCGAACTGTGATCCATCCTGACCCATCATCCGGCTCGACGATGACCACGTCTGCCCCTGCCTCGACACTTATCTCCCCCTCGCCCGTCCCTGAATATGTATATATCATCCGTCCAATTTTCTCTCGCTTCCCATGTTCCGGGAGCTCTACTATGGGTTCAGGAGGCGGTGAGATATACGGCTCTGGCGGCGGAGCTATGACTCTACTCCTCCTCGGAGGGGCAATATCGGGGGTGGCCTCTAATTCAACACTAGTTGCACTAAGACTAACACTAGTCGACAACCTGCTGGCTGAAGGTTTGGCGCCTAATCTCCCCCCTGAGTAACTGGAGGATAGCGAGTTCATGGTGTTACTACGGCTTAATTCTGTATCGTTCCCGTTCGATCCACCAATAGCCATGCTCGTGCGCTTTTCCTCCTTCAAGGCCTTTTTTGCAGCCTTGTCTAACACCCCCGGGCAAGCCGCCGGGACCTTCATCTCGCAGTGTTTGTGACATGAGTAGCCACAATCCTGGCAAGTGAATCCTTTGCTTTTCAAGCCCCATAGAGTTTCATTGCAGAAGTCGCAATTCGTCGGGATTTTGAAGGTTGTGGCTTTAAATTTGTGGGTTTGCGTCCCACGCTCAATTTCACCCACAGCCCCCAAGATGGTTTCAACCTCGACTTGAAGTGTTGTTAGTTTTGTCGAATGAGGCGCCAATTCCTCAAAGTTGTAGAATATGTTCTGGGATGCATTAGCTACTTAACTGAATTATGCAAGCTGAGGTTAACAAAGAGGTCTTACTCTTGTCGCATCAATTTCTTTCTGCACCTTGCTTTCGTCTAGCTTAATAGTATCAATTAACTTCCTCAACCCATTGATTTCCCCCCGTCGAGACTCGACATGTGTCTTTGCATCTTCAAGGCCTCGTCGACTCTTTCCTAGTAGATTTCTTAGGAAAACTTTAGCATTCTCATCGACGACTATTTCGTCGGTGTCATGCCATATAGGACTTGGCTCAAACACGAAGTCGGACGGCTCAATCCAACCTGTCATGTTGTGTTTGGCAAACATTGCAGAGTCGTAGGCGGGGATATTGCGGGCAATCTCTGCTATAGCTCCAGAGAGATGGGATATGGTGTTTTTATGACAGGTTGAGTCAAGTTCGTTACTCAAGGTCCAGAGAGCATTTAATTTGGTGACACGGGTCTCGTTTAGGTCTTGCAAGGACTAGTAACACTCAGATATCAGTCACTTCTGATGATAAGGAAGGAGGTAGCACGTTGGTTAGTTCCGGGAGGTCTTCGTAAAAGTATTTTTGCTTTTGCCTATTTGTGACAGCAATCTGTAGTAGGTAGGTATTCTAATTTAGTGGCACAAAAGTTAACCCAAACATAGTTTTTATATAATAGACTAAGGGTGGCCGCTAAACCCGACAAATTGAATGCTTACCTTTACATTGTTCATTTCGGTCAACTGTGTTTGATAAGACTTTTCAGCTTTGGGCTTTGCTGCGTCATAACTCTTGTCAACCTTGGCTCTCTTCTCCTCAACAACTCTACATGTCGCATCGTATGAATCCTTGGTCTTCTTCAAATCGGAGTAGACCGAATCTCTTTCCGCTAATAGTTTAGCGGCAAATGCTTCATGGCGTTTCCGATAATCTTCATAACGGGCTGCAATTGACTTGAGGGAATCGCACACTGTATTTGAAAGGGATGTGGCGAAATTGTCGTGCTCTTTCGAAACATATTCCGTTGTGGTAAGAATGGTGGTCCATGTAGTCAACGAGGCACTAGAATCAAGAAAATGGTCAGAGGCGCGGCCACGGAGGGGCAAAGAGGACAGATATCCATGACCGGTGAACCAGGATACCTTTCTAGGCTGCCGGGAGTCATAGATGGTGTTTCTCCAACACTGAGGCCCGAGCTTTTTTTGGCCTTCTTCTCAAAATATCTTTTTGCCAGAGCATTAAGCCTCGCAGCGTACTCCTTCTCTATCACTGATCTCTCACGGTAAAATGATTGTATATCGTCGAGCCATGCGATCCCACCGGCAACCTATGAAGATTGCGGGAGTCAGCCTTGTTCCTGGACAAATTGAAAAGGTGTGGATGGATTACCCAAGCGCTGATAGGTTTAAATCCATCCTGAAAGCGAGGTTAGCGATATAAACCAAAATACTAAAGGGAAAATCACACCTTCAGTTCTTCACCAAAGTTAACCGCTAAGGCCTGGCCATCCATTATTCATAAACCAGCGGTATGCACGAATAGTTCTTAGAACCCTAGACAGGGGGAGGCAAAGAATACCTAATGACAAACAACAATGGAGGTTGTGGGAGGGGGAGAAAGGAAGGTTGTATTTTGGGTAAGGGGTATTGAGATGGGAGGGTAACGGTATCGTAGCGGGGGGGGGTGTGTGTGTGGAAAAGAGATTGAGTACGATAGCGTGAAGCGCGGTATTGAGATGAGGGGCGGCCATAGGGTCCAGGATGGGGAAGCGAAGCGACAGCACCGGATGGTGCTAATCACCCAAAACGTGTGCGGCTAGAGGATCCAAAATGCAGTGCCTTACATAATGAGGGCAAGGGGTGTTACGAAAGACATATGATAACTTACCGGTATGATGAATTCTTTTATCAGGTAATCATCAACTTTAAGAATGAGTAAAGCGGGCAAGGGCTTCTGATAAAAAGTGTTCCAATATAAATGTATGATAGAACTTCATTTATAATTATTAGAATTATAGTCAATCCAAAGATGTGAATTATTATCATATAAGTTTTAAAGTATCATGATTCCACCAATATCTTACCTACGGTACTTATTTCACATTTTACAGCCAGGATGGCTCTTAATGTCTCTTAATATTCTTCAAACATAAGATTGAATTAATATTAGAAGAGATATTAAGCATTATAAGTAAAACTTTCTTTAAGTAAATAAGTTAGTTTATTCAATATTATAGTAGAATAATTCCGATAGTATCATAAATATAATATTATATTATTATTATGAATATATTTTTGAATATATATCCTAAAAAATTAGTTTGACCATTGACTTGAACCAAATCTTTGAAATTTATCTCTGCACTAATAAACCCATAGGCTATCGTATACTTTTTTCTTTTATTATTTCTTCTATCATATTTACTTTTACACTTGTAAATCTAAGGTTTAATTCTTCTTTAGTTATTATTTTAGGACATGATACTAACTCTATTTCCTTTACCATTCATTATTACTGCCTGCTTCACTGTAACTCTTCACCTGTGGTATCGTATTATGATAAAACATTCAATTTTATACCAAAATTTCTTTTTCCTAAGTCATTGTCTATCACTCGGGCACAGCTCAGCGCCAGCCAAGACAGCCACTGGAGGTTTAAAAGATACAGTACGGTAGTGAATTTGACGAGAAAATACGGTATTCCCCGAGCAAAGCGATAAAGTCGTGTTTCTTTGCGCTGGAGGGAAAGCCTCAGCAGCCACCAACAACTCCCCTCAAAAGAATAAAAAAGCAAAAACCGGCGGAAGCAGAAAAAATAAAATGATAAGATCGCCGCCTCGAATCATTAAATCTTCTTCCCATGGTCACCTGACCTTCAGGCTTACAACTCCACGGAGCCGCTTCTCAGATTTCGAAAAGCGTTCTACCGTATCCTCATCTCAATCTCTCTGTTCCGATGTTTCAACACCATCGACATCATCGCCTCTGAATCATCGCACCCTATTTCCATCCTCGGATCTTCTTCTATACCCCCCCCACCTTTCTGGGTATTCGGAGGCGCTATGCCAACGCTTTTCCTACCGGTACCTCCCCGCAAGATAAGCGAGCCATCAAGCACCCCCGTCGCATCTCACACGCCTGTCGACCCTCGCACCGGTCCCTCTCTTAACATCTCATCGCCGTTGCCTCCTGCTAATGTTTCCGTGGTGAATCCAAATACCCGTATACCCCCGGTTCCAACACCGAATACCGGCATCACTGCACCGACTTCAGTCCTGTCACTATCCCCATTGTTTGTAGATGGCAACCCTCATGGCGAGGCTGTTACCCTCCCAACTCTCCCGAGACCTTCTCCCAGTTCGAATCGAAGGAGGGGCCCTCCTAGGATTGTAGCATGTGGTATGTATTTGTTTAGCCACTTCTCTTGTCATTGCGAGCACCCTAACTAATGAATTCATCTAGTCTTTTGTCACAAACAGAAGAAAAAATGTGGAGGTGAACGACCTTGTACGCGTTGTGTGGATCTCGGAGTAGTCTGCATGGAGCAAGAAAGGCCTAACGATGGATTTCAGTATATTCGGAAGAAGAAGAGGCTCAGGACCGAGCGGGCCCTGGACCCATTACCCCAGCTTCCAGTTCACTCTCTAAGCCACCCCACTCCCTTTCCGGGCAACCTGTGGGCCGCCATGGCCCAGCAAGCAAGTTGTGATAACCAGTCTTACCAGAACCAGCTTCCGTCGCCTTCGCCGTCGTTCACAATGGTGGGTACACCTAGCGACTCTCTATCCGAGCGTGATCTTTCTTACCAAGGATCAGGTCTCGGGATGGGTGATGAACGTCGTGATCGAAGCCCACAAGCAGCCAGCGTGGACGTGGTCCAATGCTATGATGATGAATCAACTCCAACAAGAACCCCAGCATTGGTTGAAGCACCTCCTTCTCCATCCCCCGAGCCAGACTCAGCTGCGAATCAGCCAACCTCCGACCATTTTGACGTTGCTCCTGAACTGGTATTGGATCCACCTGATCTCGACCTTAGCCTTCTCGCTAACTTGGAGGTCGACTTTGAAATGGACCTTGAGTTGTTTGGGTCTCCCGAAAACGAAGATTCTTTAGCAGATGGTTGCAACGCTGTTGATACCCCAACTCTTGGCGAGCAGGCTGATAGTACAACTCAGTTGGACAAAGGTGGGGGTGATACTGCTGGTAGCGATGGATTCTCTGAACTAGAGTGGGAAGCATGGAACAAGAAATATTCTGCCGACGTGGCCAATTCTTCTCTGTCCTTTCTCGATCTCGACGACGGGTTCGATTTCCTCGAGCCACCACCCCCTAGCTCACCTGCGCCAATGACTCCTGCCCAGCAGCCAATACTCGAGAGGGAGGAAGACAGACAAAATGAGGGGACTGCTTGATAGGGGTTTGTATTCCCGAATGTTATCCGATCAAAGAAGGTTAATACGTAGCCTGGGGTGGGAAGGGGTGTTTATTTTTCTAGACGTTTCAGCTATACAATTGATATGAGGTCCGGAGGGGGAATGGTATGTCCGATATTGGGGAAATGGGGGGTTAAAATCGGTTGAATGGTTAGGGCTAGTCTTTCCTTCGTCTTTCGCGCGGCAAACCGACTCTGGGGAGGAGTAGCAGAGGATGATCACCAATCAGGTACAGTAGTCATAGCCAGCACAACAAAGTTTCCCTGCCTTAAGGTAATGGGGTGAGTTAAATTGTAATCATTATGCAAGTGCCAAACAAAAGTTAGTTCATTCCGTGAAAGTAACTTGCATTCATCTCATCGCCCCCGGTGCGTATTGGACCTCTCTTTCTCTTTCTATGCTATTAACTTTATTGACTTTTCCTCTTCCTTTTCTCCCTTTTCTCCCTTTCCTTCCTCCCTCCCTTCCCCTTCTCTCCTGCTCTTTCTATCTATCAGTCGGTTGATCTCGTGCTGCTTTTCTTGTCCCCTCCTACAGACTCGGCTTTCGGAATGGCTCTATTGCCGATTGGTCATGAATGCCGTCACCTACAGTGCCGTGTAAGCGCGGGGAGGTTGCCAGCGAAAAAGAGGGGAAAAATGATATCAAATCCTGTATGATCATCATACTGGCTAAGTATCGGAGCCAGCGATGGGCCTAAGGAATATATGATGTGAGGAGATTGAAACGAAGCAAGTAGACTATAACAAAGATAAGATAAATCGGGGGAGGGGGTAAAGAAGATAAAAAATAGTATCAAGGCTTTTTAGATCATAGTTAAAATATTTAAAACTGCCAAAGTTTTATATCATACATCCAAGAATCTATCTAATCGCTACAGTACGTTACCCAGCAACCAACCGACCAACTAACCGACAGAACAGGCGATAGCAAGCAAACAAGCGAGCAAATTAGGGAAAATACTACAAGTACTAAAGGGGAGGTCCCATATTTCGTGCAACTTCATCTGATCACTCCGCTCTTGCGGCCGGAGCTTCAGGAGGAGGGGGAGGGGGAGCAGCAGCGGCAAACATCCGCCTCCAGATAGCCGGGGGGTCCAAAGGTCTCGAACCATTGCGTATTCGCGGGTATATGTCCGAGAAGAAGTAGTAGACTAACCGCCGCCATATATATAGTATTAGCAAAGCAAGCCAGCAAACAAACAAATAATTGATCATCTATCCGGCCATCCACCCATCCCTTCAAGCCACACTCGTAGATAATATATGTGAAAACGTACCATGCCCGACCACAATCCCCAACAAGTCATCCTTGGGAAGCGTGTTATTCAACAGCAGCGAGAAACCCAAGAGTACCCAGGGCAGGTAGGGCGCGCTGAAGACGAACAAGCCCAAGAACGACAATCTAACAGCCGGGTTCCGACGGGCCCATATGTAGACTAACGAGAAGCTCAGCGGCGACCCGAGGAAGGGCATAGAAGCGATGGGCGACAATATCTATAACATACTCCACACATCAGCCACCCCCACCCACCCACCCCATTTCACGAGCAAAAAAAAACTCACCAACAGCGAAGCAGCGGAATACACAATCAACCAGGCGAAGTCGGCCGTCCTCCCGCGGAAACTGCTCTCCTCCAGATTCCGCGAGTACCGGCTCATGAAGAAGATGTGGAACATGAAGTCCAGGCTCAGCGGGCCAAAGTACAGGAAAGTGGTGCCCAGACGCCAGTACTGTCGCTTCTGCCAGACGCTGGCGGGGCTGTAGAAGAGTTGGAAGGGCGTGACGATTTGGCATTGCACGAGGACGCTTGTTAGCACCGCTGCTGTGGTCCATACACGTGTTACGATGGGAACGTCGTAGTACCATTGCTCGAGGGTATTTAGTTCGGCCATTGTTGTTGTGAGTGAGGTGGCGATGGGGGGAGGGAGGGAAAAGAGGGAGTGTGTGAGAGAGAGGCGGTTTGTGATAGATAGGCAAGTTTGAGGAGCACATTATCTTTGGGCGACGTTGCTGTTTTGTGTGGCTGGTGTGCATGTGGAGTGAGTGTGGCTAGTTAGTGGTGGTGGCTTGTATATAAATTGGTCGACTCACCACCAGCCAGCCGCATTGAGAAAATGAACGGGAAGGAGGAAGCAAACAGAAAAAAAGTGTTTGTAATACTGGTATTATGATCAATTAGATAAACACATTCCTTTTCACGGTGGGACGTTTGTCGTATGGGTTTCAAGGGGTCGGAATGGAAAAGAGCCGCGTGTTTCCCCTTCCTCCTCCGATGGGTTGGAGGCCTAAAGCTCATGTGGCAACACGGCGGGTGCGTGGCCGGTTGCTTGAGTAGTCTATTACAGCACAATGCCGTAGTCACCCTGCTCTGCTTTACAGGGTGGCAATTCCGGTAGTAACTTTATGGTACTTTGTTTATTGTTCGCTCTCCCAGGAATGCCTGTTTGGGCACCATAATATCACGATTGAAATGGATGAGAGGGCTTTGATTGGAATAGAAATGGTCCTCGATCGGAATTAGAAAGCATAGGAACTCGGTTTTACTAACCCACAGTACGGTACTTTCTTCTCATAAACCTAGACTATCACATACTATCACTCGCAACCTAACATCTCAGCCCCAACCAACTAGTCTAACCATCACGATCTCGAAAACATCTCATTAGGGGCAAACGATGAAAAATGATAACCGGAACAGAAATTTAGGACTTTTTTGAGAAACAGAAGAAAAAAAAAGAAAAAAGGACCAACTTAAAGAGAAGCTACTGTACAAGTATCACAGCCAACTGAGTATCCAACCCCCGTTTCCCATGCCGTAGCACCGTTTTTTTCCGTACCATGTCCTACTTTCCGACATCCCCTACCCATCTATGTATCCATCCACAGAGTCACCCACCCCTACCCCCCTTCAGAAATCCGACCACAGCCCACACACATACCCGCAACGCCTATACAACGAAAAGGCCGTAAAGGAAATTACCCATTGCAACAAGTAGCAGACGTAAGCATGAGAAAAAGAAGAAAAGGAAAAACATAGTAAAATGCAAAGCCAGATCCGAGAAAAGATATGGTAGAGCAGCCAGGGTGGAGGAAGGGAAGGGCAAAAGGCTGACAGGAAATGTAATAAGAAAAGAAGAGAAGAAGAAAAAAAAGAGAATATGTTACTTTTCCCAAAGCTTCATTTCATACTTCATATATGAACCTCCCGCTTTACTTTAGCTCTCGGTCCACCAGAATCTTCCTATTGAGCTGGTCAGCGTCACATGTATAGAGGGCATTTATGGGCAGAACATACCTCAGCCTTTCTCTTCCCCCCAGACCCACTGTCCGGCGGGGTTGTCCCACGACTTGAGTTCCCAGCGGCGGTATCCTTGCTAGCCTCTGAATGGCAGCTAGCATGGTAAATTCTGGCGCCGACCTGCTTCGCGTCCATGAAGACAAATTCCTCGCTCTCGTCGTGCCACTCATATTTCAGTTCTTCTTGGCAGATAGGGCATACAGCACGGGTCTTGGATGGGTCGGAGATGATGACGTATTGGTCTTTAGGATCGGGGTTGTTCGAGGATGAGTTTGGGTCGGAGGGGGATGATGAAACACCGGTGGTGTTATTGCCATTGCTGGAGTGGCTGTTTGGGTTGGGCGCTAGGGAAGAGGAGTCCTCGCCGTCGTCGCGCGATTTGATCCATTCCTTTATCACGAGGGTCGTGTTAGTGAGGGGAGGTTCTCTAATTTTGTGATTTCGGTTTTTTCACAGTTGGATTAAAAGAACATGTATGTGTATGTGTCTTTGATATTGAAATTTGATATTTGGAATGGCTGTATGAGGGTAGTTGTGTCGGGTTTTGGGTTTGGGGGGGTCATTTACCTCTTCTCCTAGATACCAACTCCTATTCTGACCGCGCTTCACGCTCTCCGCCATCCGCTGGTGCACGCGAAAATGCCAGTCAAGATGTGAGGCCTTCTCTTTTTTCCCTGTTTCCGAATCGGCAAACCTTCGCGCACATGAACTACACTGGTTCGGGAGTGCCTCGTTGAGTAAAGGTAAGAGGTGCGGTCGTGGTCTATAATCACATTGTAACAAGTAAAATTTTCACAATCAATCAGCATGCTTCTTTTCTACGAAGTGTATCTCTTTCTCTCAAAGGGTAATAATAATATATATGTGGTGACCCGCAATCTTTAAAAAGCAAAGAGTAAGAGGGGCAGGAGGGAAAGGAGAGCGTATAAAGCAATATTGGGGGACTACATTTTAAGGGACATAGTATTCATTTCTACGTCTATTGAGCGCCAGTCAAGTTTACCTTGCCGCATCGGGATCTGCGGGGGAATTGGAGGAGGTGGTGGTGTAAAGCTACTTCCCGGTACCGGGAACAAGAATGAAGGCAGCCCAGTGGGAGGTGGCGGGGGTGGTGGCGGAATGTTAGCAGACAATCCTGATAGCAAACCTGCTTTTTGTAATGAAGCAAACAGAGAGGCTGCATCACCAGGGGGCGCAAATAAGCTAGGCAGAGCTGAGGGTAACAATGCTGGCGGAGCCGGAGCCGGAGCCGGCGGTGGTGGCGGTGGGGGGATGGGGGGGGGAACAGCTAAAGGCTGATTTTGAGTAGCAGTCGCTAATAACGCCGCGAGGTCCTGCTTCGAAAATGGCAATTGCATTGCCGGCGGAGGAGGGGGCGGAGGAGGAGCTATAGCCATAGCGGGGGGAGGGGTTGGGTTAGCTAATCTCGTCACTTGTTCTCTGACCAACGCGAGCTGAGCTGGGGGAAGCTGTTGCGTCTGTAAAATAGTCTTCAAGTCAAGTAAAGCCTTCAATCTCTTCTGTATCTCTTGATTGAGTGGATCCTCTGCGAACCTCTTCTGCGAAACCTCAATCAGACCAGATATGTCGCCAAGAAGAGTATCAACACTTGAACATCCGGTCGAATGAGAAGAAGATTGCTGTGAAAACGGCGCCGACATCCCCGCAGGGTTTGCCGGGGCGGATTGGCTCAGCACGGCCTGCAGTATATGAGCATATGGGTGAACCATGGGACATTCTCTCCTGTAACCAACCGTATTTCTGCCATAGACACCTTGGCTATTGTTCCCGTAGTCATAGCTCTGCCCATTCATATACTGCGAAGGACCATTGGCTATAGGCGGAGGTGTGTTTTTGTATTGTGGATGTAGCTGCGGTGGCGGTGTAACAATAGATCTATTGTAAGCTTTTGGGTCCTGGCTTTGTTGCTTCATCTGCTTTTGTTGATGTTGGAGAGCAGCAGTTCTGGCTTTAATGAGAGCATTGTCTATTTTGCGTGTTACCTCCGAAGAAAAGACAGGATTGCTTGATGAAGAATTGGGGATCGGTTGTTTCCATGTGTAAAGCATCTCCTCCAACTTCCGTCGTACAGAAGGCTCAACCTTCGAGTAGGCATTCATAAACGTCGAGTAGAGATCCCGTTGGAAGAAAAGTGTGTAAGGTGTCCCAACATTTTTAGCAACTGAGTCCAACAAATACAGCGCAGGGAGTTTCCTGTTAGGCGAAGTCTATGAGGGTTAGCGACTGTTCGAGTAGTCATGATACGGTTATGCGCCTGCAAACTTCTCGTAGATAGGTTTTTCCCTCTCTCTACAATAGATCTCAAAGATACATGTGATTACCAACCAAAAGCCAGGAAATTCGATGCATAAATGCGAGGGTGAAGGTGATTATACAGGGTATATATAGATATACGAGAAACGAAAAGGAATCGGGGGCGCTTACTTTGGCGATATGTTCTTCGATAGTTCTAGCTATTGCCTGCGCAGCATGTATATTTTCTTTCGCGATAACCGTCAAGTTGCTGATCTCATATCTTGAGTTGAAGGCTAGATCCTCCAAAGAGGATCTATAATCCTCGGCTATCTCCTCTGAAGAAAGTTGTGTTGAGGACATGATGGCGATGAAAGGGGGAGCGGGAAGGCTGTGAAAACGAGATGTGTGGAGAAGGATAGAGAGTGGATGGGATGGGAGAGAATAGAGGGTGTGCGCAGCGGAAGAATGTAAGTAAGCACGATAACAAAAAACTTTTTCGCTCCCGTCTTCTCTTGAACTCCTTTTCTAGGCTTTAGGGCAAAGTCTTGTGTGCGTGTGCAAATCTCTCTAGCTATTTCTCACGACAAGGAAAAAAGAGACGGCGATGAGAAGGCTCTCGCGAATCACTAAAGAAAAGAAAAGAAGAAAAGAAGGCCCCCTTTGTCCTGTTTTCTTTTTCCCCTTCCACCTCTTTCAGTACCGGTAGTAGTAGAAGGAGGCGCCCCGTCAACACGATGACGTTTCGCTCTCTTTTGTATAATTTTTTTTGCTCCTTTTTTCTCTTCCCCTAACCACCTTTTCCCTCCTTTCCTTGATACCCTGTGTTTTTAGTTTCTAAACGGATGAGTATTGGAGATGATGATGGTGTCGGTAAATGTTGTGAGGAGAGAATTTGAGGGGAAGTGAAGTGTTGTTGATGGGAGGTAGGGTGGCAGACAGATGAGTTGAGAGAGGAGGTTGGACGGAGGTGTGTCAGGAGCGTTGGCGTGAGTCGGTTGATGCTCTGCTGTGTGATTGGACCGCGGCGCGTGCGGTAGGGCAGAAGGCGGAGGAAGGATCAGATAAGATACAGTAGCCTATTCTTAACACAAACTCGTCTCACAATTTGGCTATTTGTGGAATTTTCGACAGCTTGAAAACTCGCTCAGACGTATTAACGGAGGCTTTTGTTTATTGACTTGAAAGGTGGGAACTTAAAACGGAGCCTGAGAGGCATTATACTATGGAGCGAACAAGCAAGGCCTGGATTCAGCTTATACAAGGATCCGGCTCAACATTTGCATTTCACGCCAAATCAGTTAAACCCAATGCCAGCACCAGCACGATATGTCACCATAACAAGCTATGTAAACGTTTCGCAACTAAGAACAAGATAGACCGTAGATCATTGCCACTGTCACTCGATCCTGCGAGTTCCATACTATACGAGATGAGGAGGATAGAATTTTCCCTATCGAAAGCTAGACTCTTCCATCAAATGTGAAACTTTCTAAGGATATTGCCCAAGCTTGCAGGCCGCCTCGCCATATTATCCACATCTTACAGTATTCAAGTTAGACATAAACGCAAAAAGGGTAGAAATCTACAAAGCATATCATTTTCCATAAGGTGCAGCTATTTCCCAGCCTTTCCTCCAGATATAGTTTCAAGTTTCCCTTGTATTCGCTCCAAACACCACCACACTCCGCAATCTTATGTTACAACCTTATCCCCGACAACTTTTTATTTGCCCTCGAGGCCCACAGGTAGCTAAACGTAGACTTTTTGAGAGGAAAAAAAGGAGGAAAATGTAAAAAGAGAAGAAAAAGAAGCCCCGCGGTGTTAAAACCTATTCACCACAAACCCATAGTTCCTAGGTGGTCGTTTGAAAAGCAATAGCGTCTGGAAACCTTTTAGATGCCTTTTGATTGTAATCTTTGTTATCTGCTTTCAAATTTGTTAGGAGAGTTTGGCCTTCCATTGCTTCTTTGAGGGTTAGGTTTTCGAGGGAGAGGGTATTTGCGAGCTCGCCAGCGATGTTGGCATCCTCTGGGCTAAGCAGGTAACGGACTCGGAGAGCTGAACGCCGATTAAAGTTAGTATAAAGGTATCTCATGAGCAGGGGTAATATAAAGCCAACCTCCGTGCACGTGCTTAGGACTGTCTTTGTGCGAATTCAGAAACTCCTCGTTATGGGACTTCAAATCAGTTTCCTTTGGGAGTATGCTTTCCAGTTCCGCTGTCAGAACCTCCCTGGAGGGCTCTTTGATGTCTTCGTCGGCAAGTGAATCCACTGGAATATCTCTCTATTAGCAAGATCACCCCAATAGTTTACGATGGAAACATACCAACTCGTCTAAATCTAATAGTCTGTTCATGGACGACAGGGTTTTCCTTTTCAAGCTGACGGGCAGCCACCAAGCACTTAAGGGCAAGCAACCACTTCTTTCTTCTAAGATAGACATCGAATCCAGCGCATTGAACCTCGGTTCTTTTGGGGCTCAGCTCCAAAAGCGGTGACAGGAATTTCATTGCAACTTCCAGCGGCTCCTTCGTTTGTGCCAGAGCATTCCCAAGAGGATCAGTATCTTCCTTTTTCATTTCACCATCAGCGTTGGAAACCTGAGCATTCCTGGCCTTGTCTTCTTTGGCTTTGGCAGCTAACTCCGCAGCTTTCTCCTGCGCTTTCTGCTGCTCTCTCTTAGCCTTCTTGAGAGCCTTCTTCCGGTCCGCAGGGGACATTCCCTCAAAGTCAGTACCTTCTCTATTTCCATTTGAAAGTGAACTGTGGGCAAGATGCGGCTTGTCGTGAAGCATGATGTACACTTTAATAGCTCCCAAAGCAGCCCTTACGAAAAATGGATGCGAACGGAGAGTGTCCTCCCATCGCAGCATCGTGACGTACGAGCGAATCTGGCCCTTCCGGAGAGAGAAAGAGTGGAAATCGAACTGGTCTTCAGTCCAGTCATCAAAGATTTTCAAGATAGCGTGAAACCTCTTGAGCGCAAGTCCAAGATTTCCTTGGCGAAGATAGGATTCACCATCCTCAGTGATGAACCAAACACATTGCATCTCCAACAGGTCGCCCAACGGACCACCATGTGCGTCATTCTTCACCCCACTCTACGCCGTTAGAAACTGGATCACCATGGTACTTCTGGGGAGTGAGGATGATAGAAGGAATGACCTACTCGAGTGAAAAGGCTCATGGTCTTCAAAGCATCCTCATTGCGGTCATATCGGAGTTGATACTTGGCGCACTTGGTATTAATATACCTGTCTTTAGTATCCAATTCTCTTGCTTGGTTCATCTTCTCCATAGCCTTTTGCAAACTCCCGGAGTGTTTGTGTATCCGAGCCTGGGTCATATATAGTTCCACTGTACTAGGTGAAAGCTCTAATGCCTGTTTAAGGTATTCTGAGGCCTTAGTAGTGTCCCTGGTTCGGTAGTGGTCATAATGCTGGGTGAGGAAGTAGAGCGTCCATAGCTTAAACTCTGATGGCTTCGATTTATCGCCATTGGTTTCACCATTTGTTGGTGCTTCCTCCTCGGTTCCCATAGACGCCAGACAACCCTCTACAAGCTTCAGGATCGTTTCCCGCTTGGCGGGATCCGCATAGAGAGCCTTTATGTTTGCAAAAGTTGATGGAACGCCTTTCTTCAGCAGTTTCTGAAGGTATATACCTGCTGCATGTTTAAAATCCTCCCCTGGCTAAGGATCAGTATATTGACAGGAACAGCTTTGGCAATATGACCTACCCTCCAGGAAATCCAACGGAATTCTCCGTGGGGCATCGCTTCTGGGATTCTTTTCAATAAACTCGTCGTAGATCGCCTTCAGCGCCATTCGGTCTTCAGGATTAATTCCCATTGACTGCTCTAGACCCTGATAGTATTGTCTTTTTTCCGAGTTGCGGTTTAGTAAAGCCCGGTAGGCCTTTTCTGCCTCCTCTTTCCGGTCCAATCGGAGAAGGTAATCCGCTCGGTATTCCATCACAGAGATCTTGTCCAAAGAAACCTTAGCTATCGATTCCAAGTGCTCCAAGGCCCGGGCAATATCGCCCGATTCGGCGATCACTACATTCCTATACAAGCACGCTTCGGAGTGCTCGATGTCTCCCTTGCTCGGGGGGGTTTTCAAGGTCTCTTCGTACTTTTTCAGCACATTCTCAGCCTCGGCGTAACTTCCGGCAAGGTGATGCGCAACCGCCAATCCCGTCCAGTTCTGTCGGAGCTGCGGACGCCCCTGAAGGATTTTACCTCGAGATTCAACATAGCCGGGATAATCCCTCATCTGAACCTGCAATAACGCTAGATCCCTTAAGATTTGCTGGGATTCCGGCTCGAACCGAAGTGCCATTTTGTACGCCTTGATAGATTCCTCGAAGTTCTTCTCGGACCGATAGAGTAATCCATAGACATGCCAGCAGACGTGGGACTTCATATCCTGCCTCAGAGCCTCCTTGGCTATTGCGAATGCTTCTTCAGTTCGTCCAAGAGAGTTTGTAATAAGGCCTTTCATCGCGAGGGTCTCTCCATGTTTAGGGTTCTTACGGAGAATTTGCTAATTGGGCAGAGGAAATGTTAATAACTGGCACCAAAAAACACGTTTCCTAGAAAAAGCCTTTTTGTACCGACCTCAGCGGCTTTTAAGCCCTTCTTGTATTGCTTTGTTTCGTAACACTTTAGGACCTGTCGAAACAGTGACCCATCCTTCGATGCTAACGGTGCTTGCGGCATCTCGGAGTGTTGATAGAGGTGTTCAGAGCTTTGAAGCTGGGCGACCCAAACTGTCGAGGGAAGTCCTGCAGCGGTTTGGGACGTCAGAAACGTAGGATTCCGCAAGTGACAACAGCCTTGCCAGGAGAACACGAGCCAAATCGGTCGAATTGAGCTAATGAGAACTTCAAGTAGGCTAAAAACGGCTTCAAAAGGGGTTGATTGAGGATTTCGCTCAAGGAATGGCGTCCTAAATCGATAGAGGAGGATAGTTCGGAGGAGGGGGTTGTCGAAATTGAGCGAACAGCATACGACAAATTTTGGGTGTGGGGTCAGAAACCTATGCCAAGACCCGTGTGAGTGTCCATAATCTATCACTCGGACAGAGTTTATCCGTAAATCTCACTTTTAAAAGGAAGGCTATTTCCTACGATTTCCGAATGTATTAAACTAAAGACATTTCTATAGCCACGACCGTAGCCAACTACTTACTACAACCCAGAGGCTTGGACCTCATACAATAAATTAATAAGAGCCAGCACCCCTCGCTTTTGGCACCTCTTATGTACAGGCAAAAACTCAATATCTTCAGATTCTTCGGGGAAGAAAAAGAAAATCAATGAGGAAAAAAAAAAAAAGAGGCGTGTGCAAAACTTTAAACTCTGATTATTCCCCAGACTCGTGACAGCACTCCGTTCCCTCTTTCCGGATCACTCGAGGCGCTGTCATAGCTCACAAGCGTCCCATCATTATATCCCATACGCGTACCATAAACACGTACCCTACTTAGTCGCACCAGCCGTCTTGCTCTTCAGAACTTGGTTGACAATTTTCTCAACCTCCTATCAATAGTCAATCAGTATTGTGAACTTAGCTCTAGAAATCTAGAAGGAACATACGTCTATGTCGTTGGTTGGAACCTTTGTCATAGAAACACCAAAGTAATTAGATATCTCATTCATCTCGGACCAGCTCTGCTTGTCATGAACAAAGCTAATCGATACACCCACGCGTCCGAATCTTCCTGTTCGTCCAATACGATGAAGATAGGTCTGAGGGTCCGGCCGACGGTTTTGATCGAGAGGGATGTCGTAATTGACCACCATTGAGACAGTTGCTACATCGATACCACGGGCCAAAACATTGGTAGTAATAAGAACTTTAGCTTTCCCCGAACGGAAATCATCAATAACTCTGTCTCTATCCGCGCCTTCCTGTGCGCCGTGGAGTGCAGCAACTTTGTGCCCATCGGCTTCCATCCGTCTCTGGATCTCGGATGCTGTTTCGCGTTTCTGGGAGAGCGAATTAGTCTCTGCACCCACGAAACCACCTTACCGTCATTGGGTCCATTACCTTGACGAATATGATTGAGGACCCAATTGTCAAAATATGATAGAGCTCGATCAATATCCGATATTTGTCCTCTTCGCTATCACAATCCATATAGAGTTGCTTGATTCCGTCGACGGTGAGTTCTTCGTGTTTCAGGGTAATCTGATTCGCACCTGGGGCGAACCGGTCTGCGTATTGAACAACCTGATCGGGAAATGTTGCCGAGAATAGGACTATCTGACTAGTCCCGGGTATATTCCTGGGTGGAAAAACGTTAGACTTTCACGAGCAGCTAACAGTCAGGTGTGGGGGGTGGAATCTAACTGCTTCACGCGGAGACACTGTTCACCAAGCCCTTGCTGATCAAGCATATTATCGGCCTCATCTAGCACAAAAACCTTAAGGTATTCTACGGGCAATTGTTTTCGCCGGATCAAGTCAAGGACTGTGCCAGGCGTCCCAACAACAATGTGCGCATCAATCTTCTGCCCGCGCTGCACCATATTTGGAATAGCGTACTGAGTTTTGACGGTGGTAAATTGACCCATAGTTTGAACAACATCCATAATCTGTCTAGCCAGTTCCCGAGATGGTGCTAAACACAGAGCTTGAACATTGTCGACAGACATGTCGACACGAGTCAACATTGTTAAGACGAAGGCCGCCGTTTTCCCTGTTCCAGATTGTGATTGACCGATCATATTTGTAGGGGGGTCTGATAGGAGGAGGGGAAGTGCTCGCTCCTGGATCTTCGACGGCTGCTTAAAGTTCATGAAATAAATGCCCTCCAGAAGCTCCTTGGAACTGCAATAAAACAAAACAAGGGTTAGCCCCGTGAAGGATCGTAAATAGGGCTACACTTACAGTCCTAGATCTTCAAATTTCTTGACAGAATAGAGTGGGCTATTCGGATCCCCCTGCAGATCAGCAAGCTTTACAGCAACCTCATATTGAGGCTCATCGAGACCCGAACCCTCCGCTGCAGCAGGTGTTGTGGGGGTAGAAGCTTGAGAAGCTGGCTGTTCGGCCATTGTTGCCAAAAAGTCGAGAAACAAAAGTAGTGGTTTAGTGAAGGAGAGGGGAAAGTACCGTACTCGAGTACGGCTGATCGAATGTATGAAGGAGGGATGTGCAGAGGTGGCAAAAGTACGATGGTACGATACAGCCCACCACATGGAGGGGCTAGGGTCGGGTAACCTGTACTCGAGTACTCGAGTGGTTGTATTGCAAGTACCCGGGAAATGTTTTCGGACAAGACAGGGATTATTTCTCAGGTTAAGCTAAATTAACTGTGCGAAAACATATTCCTAGGCTGGAATACTGTCGCACCCCGCTATGACGAAGGCCAGAATTGGGAGTTTTTTGTTCGGTATAGCGAGGTTTTGGAAGAAATTCCTTATAGCAGGGGCCATTTGTACCGGTATGGGAACAGGGGCGTGAATTCCCAAAGGGTTTATTCGTAATAGCGAGGTTTCCCTTATAAGCGGTGGAATCTCGCGCTAGGAAGTTGAAGTTGCCTTTGCTGGTAAGGTCCAGCACTGTTTTGTTTTTCTGTCTTTAAGCCTGGGGCTGAGGCAGTCTGCTTTCGCAGTGCTCTTGCCACCCTTATCCAAGAAAGGGAATTCCGGATGTCTTAACACGAGGCGAGGTTCAGTTCTTTCGATCCAGCACCATCGTTGAGTTACGAGGTGTTGTCGTGGCGATAATAGAGGTAAGTTATGGGAGCGAGTTACTCTCACAGGAAGTATCATACCGTAGGACACCTTCCACACACACACCTCACACCATTTTCTTGTTTCCCATGTCGAGTCCATGTCCATGCCTGTCTGTGCCAGCTTTGCTGGCTGGCCACCGAGCCACCCAACCCATGGAATTCACCCAATCCCCTTCGATCCCCACCACTCTCGCCCATCCCCCCGGCAGTAAATTCATCGCTCACTGGCCATCCCTCAAAACTCGCTTCCCCCCCCCCCCGGACAGCCTGGCCCTCTCTTCCTCTTCTCCCTCCTCTTGCTTTCATCCTACCCATTCTCTTCACCAAACCTCACTCTTCCGAGAATGATCATATTTTCATCAACCTTTCCTCCTTCTCATCTTCCTTATCGATCCTGTTCAGTTAATACATCCTAGTATTATTATTTATTTCTCCTTTTTTCCCTTTGATTGCCTTTCTGCCGTATTTTATCGTCAGTTAACCGACCCTTTGTTTCGTTTCCCTCTTGAAGTCACAAACACAGCCCACAAACTCGAGATTTTTCATCAAACCTTTCGAATATCCGTACCCCGTCCACCCACTGTTCTTGCTATTTCTGCCTTGTGACATTAAAAGGGCAAATACTTCAATAGCACGCTGCTGCCTCTTCGCTTGCGAGAGTTTTTTTTTTATTTTCAAAAAAGGCTTTCCGATTCGATTCTTCCTTCCGTTAGGCGTTCCGCGGTTCTGTTTTTTTTTTTAAACTGAATTCGCAGTAGTTTCCCCCCTTTGTCTCTTTAGGCGTTGTTTGCGTTTGGGTTTCTGTCTTGCTTTCGGTCATATTCGCCCGAATTAATCCTTTTGGCGGTATATTTTTTTTCGCCTAAAAAAAAAAATACAATGACGGCCACGAACGGTTCTCCGTCGCCTAAGCCTCGTCCTGGAAGACATCACCGTCATACCAAGAGCGGCTCGTCGTTGACACCTGGCCCCAAAAGCCATCACCCGGTCAACCAGGGCACTCAAATTCCCTTTAACGCACATTACATTCCATCCAACAGTCACCATCATAATAACTCTGCTGCTGCTCGTCCTGTTTTGACACCACCTCAGACACCAAAAACACAAGGATCGGCCACGAGCACAGAGACTTCAGGAAAGAAGAAAAAGAAGGCGAGGGGTAGGCAAAAAGATAGTGTACCAACAACGAAATCTGTTCCTCTTACTTTCTCTACTGCGGGGGCCAGCGCCAAAAAACAGCTAGCAAATATTGCCGAACCCATTCCTTCTGGCCAAATGACACCCCCGAGGCTTTCCAACACGGCCATGAAAGCATATGCCGGTCCCTTGTTCCATTCATCTCCAGACCCTTCGGCACTCCCTGTTCCCAAGTTCTTCTCTAAGTCGGTACCAGCTACTCCTGCTGGAAATGGGTTGCGAGCGATGATAGAGAGTGAAGATTCCGAGGACAATTCAACATCTACCTCTGCTGAGCATACTGAGGAATCCCATCTTCAGAAATTGTTCAGAGCTGATAAGGAAGAAAAGGAACGCATGAAGATGAAGCGTCAAAGCTCTGGGTCAAGCTCATCCACTGAGGGCTCCGTTGGAACACCTTTTGACCGTTCCGAGTTCAATGGCAACAGGTTGGGTACATTTTTATTGATAGGAAGGACAATGACTTACTGAATTCTTAGTGTTTTCGAAACGACCCGATCTACCCCGCGTACTCCCAAGCCAGCTGACGGAATCTTCTCAATTGATATGGACAAGCCGACCTCACCCATTCCGACCCGCTTGTTCCATCATACTCGCCCTTCACCATTCGATCATACATCACCGGCTCCATCGCAAATTCACAGGGTTTACACTCTATCTAAGGAGGATGATCTCAAGCGCACGGCTAACCTCCTGAAATCCCACCTCTTGTCTCCATCGGCTTCACCGAGGCGTGAGGAGTCTTCCTCACCGGCACCTACCCCGAGCACTCAAAGGCCGCACTTGAATGCGGGGCCGCCCTTGACTCCGACTCGGAACAATCAAGCTCGTCCGGATCAAGGGTTTGTTGGAATTCCAAGTTATTCTCCGGATAGGACTCCTCCAACTTCTATCAACGATTTGCTCGGCTCAGCAGTACGACAGGCTGGACCCCCACAATCTCCACTTGCCTTGAGGGGGTCGCCCTTCCGCCGTGATGCCCATTTGAACTATGGCCCACACCAAAGGAACTCACAACCTAAAAAGTCCGCGCTTGTATCTAAGCTTGAGACTGCTGGAGATCCTGTTACGCCGTCGAAAAGCGTTGCTGAAATGGAGAATGACCTGAGAAGGGTCTTGAATTTGGATACTTACGTCTCTAGTGCTGCCTTGGGTGGCGGTGTTTTGATTTGATCTTACATCTCAAATATTTCTTTGATTTCAATGTCTGTCCTGCTGTCATCCCGGCATTTTTTTTTTACCACTCTTCTTTTTTCTGGTCTTTAGGGGATGAAGTATATATCAGCTTTGGAATATCAGACTTCCTTTCTCATTGTGGGTTTTCAGGTTTGGATTTTTTTTCTCTTTTTTCTTTTTCGCCCAATTGCTTTACTTTCTCATTGGGGGCTGTAGTTTTTTCTTATTTTTTGCCATGTGGTTTGTGACTGGTGGAGATAGGAGTTTATGGTGGTGCGTTATGTGTCGAAGAATTCTTTTCTCCCACTGTTGTCACTATATATCTCACTATTCTATTTGTATCTGTTTCGGCGATTTGTTGGGTGCGCTTCTGGGTGTCTTGCATTTTGGGTTACGGGGGCCATTTCGTTTTCTTCGGCCTATTCTGGAGCCTACTGGTTTTCATCTTGGCAGACTGGCTTCCTTTATGGAATGTTTGTCTTTTCACGGCATTTGTCTGGTTTGATTTTCCGGGTACGGGGTTCGGTCGGTCAAGTAGTTGGTTTTTCTGTGTTTTTGCCTTTCTTCCGCCTTCCCCCTTACACACGTTTACGTTTGATTCTGACACCACTCGGTGATTATTTTTACCATTGCAAATACCCTTTCCACCTTCTTTCCTCTTGCTTTCACATAAATTTTCTTCAAAACCATTTCTTCTGGAAAGATCAGCTAGCGCTCCTTTATCGGTGCATGACATCCAACATAACCTTTCCTTCCTTACTTTTACCCCTACTACGAGACGATCATTTCCTTTCCCTAACTTGCTTCATGTCTTATATTTTGAGTATATACCCTTTTTTTTTCTTTCTTTACCCTTGGTATATAGCCTTCTGGGGGTTTCTAGGGGGCGCAGGTTGGGATTTGTTGAGATAGGTGAGTAGGGAGGATGTATAGGTAATAATGAGCTGTATTGTATATACTTCTAGGAGGGGGGGAGGTTGGTGAAGGTACTATAGGGGATGAGCCGGGGTGACTGAGAGGTTGGACTAGTGCAAGGGTGAGAGAGGTAGAGAGCTCTGGGGAAAGTTGGAAGTGGGGGTGGTGGTGGCGGAGGTGGGATTGATGGGTGGAAAGAAAAAGGGCGCCGATATTCGATAGATAGGGACTATAGTTCGATCGTTAATAGACAATTTTTACGCCCGATCCGAGACGATGATGTGATATGATTTTTAACAGCTTCAAATAATGGCTGAGGGATCATTTCCAGGTCACTTCGGTATCGGTGTTAACAAAATCGGCTTATCACGACCATTGGATCCCCCGCCCTGTTCGACTTGCTGACAGCTGTGGTAGTTTGCCGTGCCTTGGCTTCGTTCTGCTGAGCTGCACTGCATTGTGCCAGCCACCAATTCACTCCTCCACCACAGTCGCAGTCCCCATAACAGCATACCCGCTCTTCGTCTCGGTCCACAACGAATAGACCGCTTCCATCTGCCCCTCAATCTCCTCCCTGCTTTTCAATTTGCCGCAAACTTTATACTCCTACCCCCATTCACATTAGCCACACATTTTGCTATCCCCCAACCAAGAAAACCCAAACTCACCTCCCCAACAACGACCGGTGCCAAGCATCTATACAGGAGCCCCTTGACCCTCCCCTTACGCTCAGCCCTGAGCAACTCCAGCAAGAAAATCAGGGATAAGGGCCCGTGCACCAGCGGGCCTGCGTGGAACTCCTCGCCAGCCGCAAATCCCAGATCATAGTGTATCCGATGTGCATTGTACGTCAGCGCTGAGAAGCGGAAGAGCAGATGCTGGGTTGTCGCAAACTTTCGGGCGAAGTCCGGTTCTTCGGGGGGGCGATTACGGCGGCGGGGTGGGAGCGGGGAGGTAGCAGCGGGGAGGAAAACCAGGTCTCTTTTCTCCACTATCGCGGGGACGGCGGTGCTGCTGGCGGGATAGATGTGTCGGTTAAAAGAGACAAACGTCTTCCCGTTCCTATCGACTACGTCGGTGATTTCTTCCTGGAGGAGTGCGTGTGTGTAGGTTTCGACGGGGGAGTTGAATTTTAGGCTCCCGCCCGCCCACATTCGCTGCGGGAGGAGGGGCGTCGGGGAATGAAGCGCGTCGCTGCCATCCTGCAGCAGCTGGGATTCCGGTATCGGTGGGGGAAAGTAGACTAGGTGGTGTCCTGGCGGCAGGGGTTTGGGCGATTTGGGGAGGACGGAGGGGAGAGTGGTGTTCAGGTAGGGTGACAAGGCGATGTCGAGAAGGTGGGTCGGGGTTGGGGAGATGAAGTCTTCTGTTGGAGGGAGGGACGGGGGGAATGCTGCGCCCGTAGTAGTAGTAGTAGTCTGCGGGCGGATTATGAGTAGGTGGGGGTTTAAGCGGGCGCTGAAAGCTCGGGTGTAAAGGCGGGGAGGCATTCTGCTTCGAGGTTCTGTTGTTGGATAATTGGAGCAGAGAAGTGTGAAAGTCGGACGGAGCCAAGCCAGATAAAGGAAGAGCCGCATTCTCGGCCCGAGGAGAGATTGGCATTACTCGAGTACCGGTAGTGCGCGTGCCGAAGCAGGGGTGTGATCATGTTTCAGTTACTCGGTCGACCCGTAAATAAATAAAAAAGGTAGGTTACTCGAGTGAGATTCCGTGAAACGTGCTCGCCCCAGGGAAGCACCCGGAAACAGGAAGGGGTCTGTTTTGTATGAGGGCTCGGACAGTCGCAGGGATTTTGCCATACTCGAGTATTTTTAATCACCATCCCCGGGTACTTCTTACCTGGGGCGAGTACGGTACCGGTATTGTAGGATGTATCATATCAGGGGATGATGATGCGCATAGCACGCACTTCTCCCGCGGTCTATTTAAAGATTGGGAGAGGAAATTTTTTGCCCTGATTCGGAGCATGGGTATTTTCTTTCGCACGTTGCCAAACTGTGAAGAGTTGGAGTTGGTAGCAGCTCCCGACTTTCCTCGTAGATAGGGGGAGGGGTAGTATTTCATTACTTGCTCACCGGGTATTTTTTTTATTCTTCTCTTTGGCGTTTCCCCCGGTGAGCTCGAATATGGCAATAGTCGCCTACCGGTACCGCACAGTACATTCCCGCGCCCTGCCGACAACCCTGGCGACGGCGGCGACGGCGGTGGGCTCCATCACCTATCATGGCTTAATCGCAGCGAACCGTACAATACTCGTACAGTACGGTATGAGTATATACGAGTACTTGGTTTTATACAATCGGTTTGGAAGGGGGGTCATGCGTTATTATTACTCGTCCAGCGTGAGGAGAGATGTGCTCGTTCATTGATCGACCCACTCACTCACTCACTCATGTTATTGACAATGTAGGCGAGTATTATACCACGAGTCATCATACGATACATCAGACCATAACCGCGCCATCGGGCCCGTCCGCGGGTATTGGAGAAGTGATCATCCGGGTTGGCTTGTCGGGAGGGTAACAAGGTATCATGACTGCAGAGAAAGTTAAGGTTTGGAGACTGGCGGGTTTGGGAGACTGGCGGGTTTGGGAGACGGGGACAGGGTGAGGGTATCCAACAGAAATGAGATGATGAGATGATAATACGGTGTCATGAGCATGATAGGAAAGGCGGTCTGGGCCAAGATTCTCCGTTATAGGAGTTTTTCTGCTACACACGTGCAGGGGAAAAGAAGAAGAAAGAAGGTTTCGAGTCCGCCGGCCGATTCCCACTGAATGATATGGGTTGGAGTTTCCGGATACCTGCGCTACATACAGTACGAGCAGAAATTCGAATAACTGGACGGAATGCTAGATTATGTTATGGCGGTTTACCTCCTCCCCCTCCTCTAATAATGCTCAGGGGTTCATCTCCAGAGTTAGTTCCAAACAGTTCGGGGAGCTTCCGGCCTGCTCATTATTTATTTATCCATCATCTCCTCCCTATATACCGGAAAACATTTATAACACCATCCTATCAGAATGCCCGTAATCCATAAATCGCCACCCTCAGCTTAATTCCTCGTTATTTTATTTTTTGGAAGAGTATTGATGTCATTGAACTTCCATCCTATGACCCAACCCCAAAACCTCTCGAGCGTGATTCTGTATGGTCGGGGTCAGATTACTAGGGATCACCGCAGTGCCTACATGAGTATGGTATTCCAGGACGATTCATCGTGCTTGATGTTTTTAGTGGTTGGTTTTGGTGTGTGTCTGGGCGGGAATCGGAAAGCGGGTGATCTGTTGTGATTTGAATGGTGGGTACTGGAATGAGTCAGGCCGAAAAGGGTTGTATGTGTGTAGAATATTTGGGGTCTCTAACGATGATATAGTTTGGGGTAAGTTCCTCCCTGATCCTATCCGTTGCCATGAGTTTGTGTTTTCGCAGAGGGGGGGGTCGAAGGCATCTGGCTAATTGACTTTCCCTATAAGTTATGCTCAAAGCTCAGCCTCCAATCCGACTTTTACGAAATGATACAGGTTAGCTAGTACGAGGGGATTGGTTTGATTAACCTGACTGTCCCCATATCAATGAACCGCTTAGGCGGTCTTGGGATCTAAGCTTATGACATGCGAGAGGTACTGGTACCGGTAGGCTAGTGTGTGCTGGGGGGCTGCGGGCCCCACCAACTAGCAGTGGTGCTACCACAGTCCGTCTCTAGGATTTGGTTGGAGACCCCCGTGGAAGTGGTATCCCAAGGTCAGAGCTTGAGAAAGGGGGAAACAGCCATATGAGTCCTATCTAGGCAGGGTGAGCAGGTTCTGAAGGACAGCTAGTACTAAGGCTTAGAACTCAAGGAATGGCACTGTGACCCAACATTTCGGCTAATGCGGATGCATTCTGCGACCGAGTTTGACCAGCAGGTTGGCAGCTTCCCCGAGATTGGAATACACGTTCAACCAAGTTCAGCAGGAGAAAGCATAGAAGGGAGATATGAAATTTACGGGAACTGAACGATGTGCAGGAATAAGCTTCTGTATGTGCTAAAACACAAGAAACTTGGATTGAGAGTGGGAATTCGAATCCAGTTGGTGGATTGTTTGTCTGTTTTGTAAGCGTTCCTGGCTCTGGGTTGTGTCGAATATCCCGTTGTGGATGCCTGGCGTTTGTGTTAATGTAGCGAGTGACCTATCTACGACATCAATAACCCCCGCTATTTTTGAATCTTCAACTGAAAGCTGAGCTAGCTATATTATAGGTTTTTGGCTTTTAAGGTCCGGACCAGGGTGTTTATAGGGCTGGTGATGATGGCCTCGCAATGCATAGTATCATAACATGGACATGCCGGAGAGTAGGATATCACCCCCGGCACATGATAAATACCATTAGGGACGTCCGACCGGAATGTACTATCATAGCAACAACGAGTATACCAGTGCATTTTAGATATACACTTCCTCAATGCCCACTTTCTCGCTCTATTTCCCCATCTCAGGGTAAAGCCTCGGCCCGCTTTGGTCACCACTGACATCCGAAGAGACCAAAATATGCCCCCCATTCACTCTCAAACATCCACAAAACAAATCCAGCACAATCAACCGGCCTCATGTATAGCATGGCTAGTATAATAACAGCCCTACCACTACACCCTAATATTTAGTGGGAAGGCTAAAAGTTCGACTCCCCACCAAAGGTGGGTACGAAGCCGGAATTAAAATAGAAATAAACCCTTGGGAACCATCCTTTTGCTACTTGGGATTTGGGGACTATTGACCTTGTGGAGGAGTTTAGTTGGGAGGGTGCGCATGGATTTGGAGTGGTGAGCTAGTATGGTAAATGCCCTGCTAAAGGGGGGAGGGGGGCTTGGTAATTGTAATGGGTAGCAAGTGCAGTGGCTGTCGAGGTCAATTGTGTCTAGATTATAGTATTTGTAGAAGCGGGAGTGGGTTGGGTATCATACTGTTTTTTTTTTCGTGGCCTAGAGCGAACGGTGATATGAAAGACTACTGAGAGAAAATGGGAGTGCCCATATCCCTTGAACAGTACTCGTGTATAGTATAATATTTCGCCTCAGTTCCCGAAGAACTATGCGGTTGGTGGGTCCATTGGGTAGAACCACCCGGAAGACACAACACAACTATCCCAACATGGCACACCGTGTCCATACGCATCCTATTCCCCCAGTGCAATTGGCGGATCCAAGCATTGCAGAAATAAGCTTTTGAATCTGGAAAGCCAGAGCCCACAGTCAATATATTTCTGCGGATTGAGTCGCACTCGAGCTTGTAGGATGGAGTTAGGTTTCACCTGTATGCTGCAAAGGCCATTTATGCCAAGTAGGAAGGCATCCGACGTGGCTCACTAGACGGTGCAGGTACCGTATTCTATAATGTTCTGACCTATACACCCGCAGCCTCCTGTATCTATCATAATATTGAAGCGATTTTTTCATTTTTCATTTTCATTTTCCAAAAAAGTTTTCGAAATTAAGACCACCTTCAATACCAAGAGTGGGGGGGGGGGGGGGGCTGATATGACTTGG
>Ga0307509_10002329_pt1 | contig 30931 bp, 21 predicted proteins | sample 10_EM_MG_FD_202245 | JGI IMG/M metagenome (GOLD analysis project Ga0307509, IMG submission 202245) | Populus trichocarpa ectomycorrhiza microbial communities from riparian zone in the Pacific Northwest, United States - 10_EM | ecosystem: Host-associated > Plants > Roots > Unclassified | place...
ATGGATTGCTGGACCAGCTGTGATGCTTTTGTTCTCGCTTGTCACTTACTATACTTCTATTCTGCTCTCTGCCTGCTACCGCTCTGGTGATCCTGTCAATGGCAAGAGGAACTACACCTACATGGATGCTGTTCGGGCCAACCTTGGTAAATTTACTAACACGTGTATTATTAATTAGATTATAGTGGTTAATTTTAAGCGTTCTAATTGTTTTACGCGGTAATTTTTAATTTTCCCAGGTGGAGGAAAGGTCAAAATATGTGGATTTGTGCAGTATGTGAACCTTTTTGGTGTTGCCATTGGCTACACAATTGCATCTTCTATAAGCATGATGTAAGTTTCAGTTCAACCAAGAATTTGTAACTAACTTTGCTTTCTTCTTCTTGTTATTGTTGGTCTCATTGGTTCTTGTCTTTTGACTACAGGGCAATAAAGAGGTCTAATTGCTTCCACCAGAGTGGTGGACAAGATCCATGCCACATGAATGCCTATCCATATATGATAGCTTTTGGCATAGCTGAGATTCTTTTGTCTCAGATTCCTGGATTTGATCAGCTACACTGGCTCTCTCTTGTCGCTGCAGTCATGTCCTTCACTTATTCATCAATTGGTCTAGGACTCGGCATTGGTAAAGTTGTAGAAAATAAAAGAGTCATGGGAAGTCTCACTGGAATAAGCATTGGCACTGTGACACAGACCCAAAAGATATGGAGGAGCTTTCAAGCACTTGGTGACATCGCTTTTGCCTATTCTTACTCCATGATCCTCATTGAAATTCAGGTATATGAGCTAAATATATTTTCTCTCATTTGTTTTATGCTTTGCCAATTAAACTGACTAATTGTTCGGTCCATTTCATGACAGGACACAGTCAAAGCCCCACCTACAGAAGCCAAGACGATGAAGAAAGCAACTCTAATAAGTGTTGCAGTCACAACCCTTTTCTACATGTTCTGTGGTTGCTTTGGATATGCTGCTTTTGGAGACCTATCCCCTGGCAACCTCCTCACTGGATTTGGCTTTTACAATCCATATTGGCTACTTGACATTGCCAATGCTGCCATTGTAATCCACCTTGTAGGTGCATACCAAGTTTACTGCCAACCCCTCTTTGCCTTTGTTGAAAAAGAAGCAGCCCGAAGATTCCCAGATAGTGACTTCGTTACCAAAGATATCAAAATCTCAATCCCTGGTCTCGGTCCATACAATCTCAACCTCTTCAGAATGATTTGGAGGACACTCTTTGTGGTTACAACCACTGTGATTTCAATGCTCCTTCCCTTCTTTAACGACATAGTTGGCCTCCTTGGGGCTTTGGGATTTTGGCCATTGACCGTTTACTTCCCTGTTGAGATGTATATTTCACAGAAGAAGATACCAAAATGGAGCACAAGATGGCTTTGCCTCCAAATCCTAAGTGTTGCTTGCCTGATTATTACCATAGCTGCTGCTGCTGGTTCTATTGCTGGAGTTCTTGATGATGTCAAGACTATCAAGCCCTTCCAGACCAGTTATTAGATTATCTGAATTTCATCATTATCACCATTAATGAACACATATCACAAGAAAGACAAGCAACCAACCGAGTCATCTAGGATTTTAGTCCCTTTTCATGTTCATATAATTCCCGAGGTGATCATGTTAATTGATCGTCTTATTTCAATGTAATTTTCTTGTTTATCTGAACAGTATAAAAAAAGGGGGGGCCCATGCATGTAATGTAAGTGTACTGTAAACATGTGTCCCTGATTATCTATCCTCCCAGCACTGTAACTTTTCAATGCCAACTGAAAGAATTTCTGCGAAGGGTTCCCCCTCTCACTTACTAGTTAATTCAACTCCCCTATGATATGCAGTGCTCACTTACTAGTTCATTCAATTCCCCTATGATATGGAGTGCTCACTTACTAGTTAATCAATTTCTTTTTCTTTGTTTCATCAATTAATACCTAGTATTTGCCTGTTAGTCTACTGGTTTCAACGGTTGAACCTAAATTCAACCCTAGATTTGAATACTTGTTCCAGCTGTTCAAATCAGCATATGGCATCTCAAGATGGGAAATGGTATTTTTATTTTTACTCGTCATTTTTCCTGCTTGAATAGAAAAGCATATATGGGCATCTTAATTTTACACCACTGAAAGTGCATACAGTGACAAAAAGGAGAAAAATTAAATAATCTTGACAATCCAGTTCATGCTGTGGAACCAAGGCTGATCATATTCAATCTGACAGAAAGTTGTACATATACAAGTCATGAGAGCACGGTCAAGTGATTTTATGGTGGATAGATCGATCAACTTCGACAGCATTAAGTACAAGCTCTGTGATCTTTTTTATGGGGGAACAATACCAGATATGGTTCTTTGTTTGAACTATAGCAACAGTGAAAAAGTTCAACTTTTTGGCCCAAATTCCTTGGCTAATAAAGGCTAACCCTTTCTTCCATATAAAATAAAATATATATAAAAAAAGGAATGTTGGTAGAGAACCCTGTATAGACACAAAGGTCATGGTGGAGAGGGAAAGCAATGGCAACATGTCGAATTAACTTGGTCTTTCCTTTCATGAAAGCAATGGTTTCCTAAAATCGCACTGTGAGACATGTAGACTCCGAAAAAGTCCAAAAAAGTGCATGCGATAGTGGGATTGAAACAGGTGAAAAGAAAAGGCAATGGGAATTTAGATTTTTCTGTATTGTTCTGTATAATTTCAATATCATCTTTGCTTGTTTTATTTTTATCGTTCCTTAAATCAAGAAAATATTTTACTCTCCTAGCTAGCAAGCTTTTGAAGATTTTTCTCGCTCATAGAATAGCATGTGAGAACCATTTTGACTACAATGTTATATTTATTATTGTCACCTTTCCCAGGAAATGAAATTATGCTATAGAGGGTAACGAACCGTGAAATCTCTGGTATTTTAGAGTCATATCCTTATCAAACGGGATCTTCAGAGGTCAAATTTACAAAGTTACAAACTTTAGACTTCAATGACGATGCATGTTACAGTGTTCTTCCTGTAACATTTAAAATCACTAAAGGTGGTGGGCAAGGCGGCCGCAGCCGCCGGATTGTCCCTCCTGAGTGGTAGGGCCTAATCTTCCGCCGGCGAAGATTATTCTCACTGAACTTTTCTCAAGGTCTAATTTGATGTGCTCTTAGTGGGTTGGTGTTGTGAATCTTACCATGTCCTGTCATTTTGCCCTTCCTGCTTCGTTAATATACAACATAAAAAGGCAGTCCTTTCTTTTCCTCTTTCATGGTAATCACTGTCTGATACTGGAGAGAATTGGAGAAGATTCTCCGAGGAATGAGGAGAATTCAAGTTCTTTCTCTAAGCTTTGGTGGGAGTTGAAATTGGAAAGTGTAATAATTAATTGCAAAATGAGATGATCTAGTGGAGCCATATTATCATCAAGTTAATTCAATTTATTTTTGTTTATTCTTGAAGTCAATGAGTGCAGTGTAATTAAGCAAGAGGTAAATGGAGTATTCAGTTGAATTTATTGATGATTCAATGAATCTACATAAGACCAAAACGCATAAAGTGACGGTTGTGGTGTGACCAAGTGGTGAAGCAATTAGCGATACTCAAGGAGCATCTCATGTTGTCTGTTTTGGGCTTGCCAATCCCAGCCAAGGATGAAGTTTCGGGTCCAAGAAACAATGATGAACTGTCAAGCCTTGAATTTTCTTCTATGGGCTATGTCGGAGAAACCTGTGGATATCTTGAATGTCAAAATGCAAATTCGCCACTTGTACATTGCGGTTGATTTTTTTATAATCAATAACGCCGGAAGGAAAGGTGATGGAGTAGGTTTGGATGATTCGTGATTTACTTTAGGGACGGTAATGGGCATTCACGGTTCCCTTTCTTTATATATATATATATATATCAAATTTATTACCTATCAAGTATTTATTGAATTTTAGGTATTTATTATCTAACTATTATTTATTATTTAACAAAGAATAAGATATTTATATGTATTAAATGATAAGATTCTAAATGTATATTTTGGGTTAGGTTTAGATCAGGTTTGACAGTATTCATACTCTCCCTATTATTTATCAAGTAAAATAACTATTAAAAAAAATCTATCTAATATTTTTTAGATTCGGATTAAATTTACTTCGAATCTTTCTTGTACCTTTCTTACGAAATAAAAAGAAAGGCTTTCTTTTGGGATTAGACTGAATAGGCTTAGAGTCTGTTTGAGATTGTGATTGCTGTTACGGTTCAAAGTGTTTTTCGCTTAGAAATGCATCAAAATAATAATTTTTAATTTTTAAAAATCATTTTTTATATCAACACATTAAAACAATCTAAATATATACAAAAAAATTTAACAAAAAAATCAAAATTTAAAGAAACATAATTTGCACCGTGTTCACAAATATACTTGGGACTGTTTGGAAACGCTGTCTAACCCACGTTTCTAAAAAATTCAAATTTGTTTTTTGCTAAAATTTAATTTTTTATATTTTCGAATCGTTTTAATGCGCTAATCTTAAAAATAATTTAAAAAAATAAAAAAATTATTTTAATATATTTATAAATAAAAAATATTTTAAACTACAACCGCAATCATAACCCTAAACAAACATATGCATAATCCTTTAGGTTGGAACACTGGTAATAGTTGTGGTCTCCTAACGGCCATAGGACCATGTCCACCCAAGGCCTTCACTTGTAGCGAGCATGGAGCCGATGATTTGATGTGGTTTCTACTCAACAAGTCGGCCCAATAATCCATAGTTGAATCAAACTATGGGATCTAAAATCCATCAAGCATGGCCCATGGTATAAAAAAACATATTTACTCGCAGGCCCTTAATCCTATTGGCAAGCAGCGCCTCTAATCTGGTGGAAGTGGTGGAAATTGGAATGGACTAATCTGCCTCCTCCACCTTCCCTGTAAAATCCATGCGTGATCATTTTTCAACGATTGTTTGATGATGTTCATCTTCAAATTTAATTCGGATGTTCAATGCTTATTACATTAATATGATTTTACAAAATTGACGTGAAAGGAAGAAAATGTTTGATGTGAAATCTTATCAAAAGCAACTATATAAAAAATTTAAATATTTAATAAGATGAGGTTTTTAGTGGACAACCTGTAGTGATTAGATATTGTTTTACGACGAAATAAAAGAGATTAAGATAGTTGGAATTGATATAATTGTGTATAAGATATATTGATTAGTAGTAGATAACACAAAATAAAATAAATTTTTTTTTTCATGAAACTTATCATCTTTGAAACAATAATTAGAAAGAGCATTGAATTTTTATTTTAAATAATTTAAAATGGCAACTTCTTCACCTATAAAAACGTTAAAAAATTAATTTATAATCATCCAAAGAAAATTACTCATAAATAAGAACATAATATTATTAAATTATTTATCTAAATATTTATAGTAATGAAATAAGTAATTAACTAATCACATGTCAAATAATTAAAATATCTTAGCAAGGATGTTGGCCAGCAAAAAAAAAAAACTTTGATAGTTCTACAGTAGTGACCTTTTAAGACCAGACATCCCTAGACTTTATAGTTTTGGTGCGGGCATGTGGTGTTTTTTTAATGACCTAATTTTCTTATATATTTTATAATAGTATTGACTTTAAATAAATTTATTCAAATGATATTTAAATAAATTTTAATATTTAATAATTATATGAACCTAACATGCTTAATTTTATATTAGAAATTATTGATTTATAATTTTCTTATTTAAACTTGCTTTTAAGATTATTATAAGTTTAAATTTATAAAACAATACTTCTATTTTTTATTTAATAAATCAAACTACTATAAAAAAAGAATTTTTTTAACAAAAAATGAATTAAATGGATAAGAAAAGATAATTTCAATTAAAAAAATACATTTTTCTTCTAAATTTAAATCATTGTCTTTCTTATGAATATCCATTGAAATTACAACATAATAAAATAAAAAAAAAATGAAAAATTACCCACTTCACTAGATCAAATATTTACCTGTGTATTTATTTATTTATTGCTTATTACAATGAAGATGAATTTCTTGTTTTAGTTTTTAATTAGCATCAAGAACTCTTTTAACGATTTATAAATTGATATATTTTTCAATTGATTTTATAAAACTCAAATTATTTTTTCAATTCTGAATTAAAATTTTTCTTAATACTAAAAAATATATCCTTAAAATTAGAGTCTTCTTCTCTTGTGTTGAAAATTAGCTTGGAATTCTACCAGCAATGTAACGTGGGGTGCTCCGAGTAGTTAAAACATAAATAAATTGAAAACAAATTTATTTTTTGATATTATATCCTTAGGTTATGATAATTCAAAACCCATATCCATACACAATAAGAGAGCAAATGGAAAAATTAAATGTGTTTACAGGTTATTTTTGACAAAAATAAATAAATAAATAATGGGTTTGAGTTTCGTGTCCCTCGTTTTTTTGAAGGGATTGAAATTTGTTGAAAAATTATCTTGGAGATAGAAACAAAAATTTTATTCGTCTCCGTAAATTCTTGTCTCAGCTGTTTCCATCTCCTCAAATGTTATCTTTAAGGATTTTATTCAACTAGGAAACTATGGAACATTCTTGGATGAATGACCAGCTAAAACCGTAAATATTCAAACAATCACTAGGAACCTTCTATATAAACAAATGTGATCATCACCAGTTATTGATCGATTATGGCAATCTCACAGCAATTTTGATCCCACCTCATAAGCAAGGCAAGCTTCAGCTGTTGCCCATTTGACCATATCTTCTGCATACATATTGCTGTAGGTAAGAGGATCATACCTTGTGATCTTCCTATGCCTGACAAAGTCCAGTCCCAACACCTCCTTTGTCAGCTTCTCCCAATTGTACCTGCTGAAATCTTTCATGGAAAAGCTTCCTTGGCCGCTTCTCGCAACTCGACTCTCCTAGTCGTAATCAGCAAACCCTCATTCTCCTCTTCAAGTTTCTTCACTACTCCTTCAATACCAACGCCAGCAACAATGGTCCGTTTATCGTATAGGAAGACATTTGAGAACGGGTCCCTTGTAGGCATGAAAACCATAAAGAAGGCAGCGACTTCCCACACAGTTGTAAAATCTTACAAGCGATAAATAAAGCATCGGGGATATGAAGTGATGCATAAGGCCACATTATGATTTTGATTTCGAATCTAGTGCCACAACGAAAGAAATACATTTAATATGATTGGAAAAATACATGAAATTGCAAGAAAAACTGTGTATAGATGCTACCTTCTTGCTTATAGTATCTGCAGCTGGCAAAGCCGATGCTGCGACAAGCATTGAGACCAGCAGCAACGCCCTGCCTATTGTGCTTGCCGTATATTTTTTTAACCTCCTGAACCCACTTCTTGACTTCGAGATCATCTGAACTTTGCATGGTAGTTAAGAAATATTTGTTTCCAATATTAACATCAACATCGTTTTCATACGTTTTGGCAGTGATCTCCATGGCTAAGTTCTTGATCTCTGACTTTGAAAGGGTTAGATACATGTATTTAAACGCCTTATTTGAAACCATGTAGGTGTAGGATTACGCATCCACCTAGAATTCAAGCCTGGAACGAAACAAGGATTAGAAGTTTTTACCATTCTTCCGAAAATCTGGTGATTTCAATTTGGTCCAGCAATTATAAATTCTTTTGTAACTTCAATTTTATCCCTAATTTTATTTGTGTTGGTACAGTCAAAAGAACACGTCATCGTTACCAAATGATTTAGCGGCCACTTGTCCGATGCTAATTGGTAATCATTTTGTATTATTACACACTCACTTATGCTCAAAAAACAAATAAAACCATACCAAAAAAATAAAAGTGATGTTGAATATCAGCGAAAGCTGAAAAAATCAGATTTTTGAAACTCAAGAATCATTAATTTATTGCGCCTGCAAAATGCACAGCAAAACAACCACCTCTCTGATTGTTCAATGGATTAAATTCACGGGCTCATGGAATATCATTATTACAATAAAGAATAAAAAATTGCCAGAGAATCTCAACATCAATGCAATTGGCAAATGGTTGCTGAACTTTTCCTGCAGAAGGGTTCTATAAATTTTGTAAAACCTGATGTTTCTAGAAGAAGCGTTAATTTACACCATCATACACAACAGCAGTGATCTTGAACGAGCATCTCTCAGCTATGAGCCTCAGGATTCATGCTGCAACGGAGGTATTGTACCTAAAAAGTGTAGAACGGCACAGCAGGGCACACGCATCATTTACCTCGAAATGGAAGTCCAATAACTGCCAAATGGTATGGCCCAAATATTCAGAGGATGAGTCATCAAAGGCATTTAAGAGAGTTCCTCCTTGCTGAACTTGTTCCAAGCTTCCTGTTTAATGGGAGAAAAAAATTGGAAAAAAAGAACACAAAATTGAAAAAACTTGAAGTTGGATGTGGCAAAGTATATGTAACTTTTAAACCACGGTTGAAAAATAAATAAGAAAAGAATCCAACATCCAATAATGAAGATACCTAATATCAACACTTGGAAATTCATACTGTACCTTGAGGGTATCAAAAACCTTCTCAGCAATAAATTTTTGTTGGATAGTAGCACCTTTCTGTTGCACCTTATCAGGATGGACGCATAAGGTTGCCTTTCTATAGACTTTTTTCACTGAGGTAGAGGTGATCAAATCTGTCAGTGAAACTGGTTCCCAGTCACAATCAGGCCAAAGCACCTGCTCATCATTCCGCATATAAAGAAAAATATGTTGGTAATTACTCATGCTTAATTATACTAAGCAGAAAAGGAATTCTTGAACATTCAATAATAGCTTCAAGACATGGGAATGGCACTTCATTTTCCTTCGAACTACAACCCGACACTTCAAGCAGCCTCTTAAACAGAGAGCACAGCAAACACACAAGTTGTAGAATCCAATGATGCTGCCAGTCGCCCTTCTAAGTGCGAATTTTTTTCCTTGTATAGCACATGAGTGATCGATAGTATGGTGGGTCGTGAAAAGGCATGGACTTTACACTATTAGAACAGTGCCTATAAAGCTACCACAAAAACAGATATGCAAAGGGTTTGGTGGTGGGGGGCACCATCATCAGATTAAAACTCTAATAACTCTGTTAACTTCACCATCATAATTCATAGATACCCAGGCATAAGATTATTGAACACAATATATCAACATATTGATGATAGTATTCATTCTCAGCAGAAACGGCAGTTGTGATCAGCAATCCAGAAGCTCTCTTCAATGGTTGGTTCCAAATTCTCCTTAAGATGTAAGAACACAGTTTGGTAGGAACATAACTGTGTAATGGTCTATATTTAAATTCTAAAAACTCTTCAATTTGGAAGACTAACAGCAATTCAGAAATAAAAAGCAACAAATCTGGAAAAAAAAATGACATAGATGTGATACTTTCTTGCATACTGAAATGCAAAAAGATACTTCAAAAGGCAAATCTGAAAGAAAAAAAAAATAGATATGATCTTGCATACTAAAATGTGAAAAGATACTTTAAAAAGGCCGTTCAAAACTCACGTATTGCAATGATGATAGCAGTGCACGCAAATTGCCTTCTTTGCCTGCTGCCCAGTGCTTTATTTGAACATCCATTTTGTCAGCTATCCTCTGCAAATTAAGATCAGATATCACCACATATTACTCAAAGTTAAGAGGTTATATTGCAAGGAAAAAAATAAAATATTAGAAGATATAACAAGTGTGAGCAACAAGCCATCCACCCCATCAATCCAACCCCGCAAAGAGACAGCAAGAAAGTAACTGATAGACACACTTATTTATATATAAACCATATGCTGCTTCACATCAACATATAGACTCAGTTCCTTTCAACTCATCTTTGACCCCAAAAGTAGCTCCGCAAGCATTCATGCATCACATATATGGTACAAAAAAAAAAACCAATAATCTGTAGAGTCAGCACACAAAAATCCAACTAAATCCATTGCAAGTCTAGGGCACAACTGAAAATTACTTACACGTCTCTCCTCTTGCTCATGCAAAGTTTGACGGTCACGCTGGTTCATATCAGCAACTGCTTGTTCCTGTAGATACAACAATCCAGATTTGTAAAATCATCTCTTATGATGACAAATACAAATTCAATCTGCAGAGTCACACCTATTCAATTTCACTCAGTCAACTAGGAACATCAGCTATGTGCTTTAGATGATAAAGGAAAGAGCTGCAGCTATGACTCAATAGCCAGCAATCATTATTACTCAATGCTGGCAGGATGAAGTAACTCTTGAAGTACATGATGTACGAGATGAAGTAACTCAGAGTGTGAGATACTGGCAAGAACCAGAGATGGACAAATCACTTCTTTCAACTGCTACTCAAGGAGTTTTGTACAAAAAGGTTATCAATTAATGATTATTGGAATAGAATTCATCAGGCAGAAGAGCTGATAGATAAATACTATCAGGTCAGATTTTACAACTTTGTAATCCTTTTCTGTTCTTGTTTCATACATTAGCTAATTTCTTTTCACCTTCTATATAAACAAGCATGCAGCATATTAATATAATCCAAGAGAAAAGAATAAATTCATCCAGTCAATAGCATAATCCTAATCACATTTGATAAACGAGTGAAAAAAATGGTTTGAATTAAGACACACCATTCGATCCCGGGTCCTCTGGTGACGATCCCATCTGGCTCTCCTTCTTTCTTCACTTTCCCCATCAACTTCCTCAAATTCTCCAGATAACATGGCATCTTTGGCAGAGTAAAAGCCATCAATATTAGATAAAACAACAATGCACCAAAAGATAATTTCTACTGCTACCAATGAAAGCCAATTTCAACAATAAATTACCTCCAAAAATTGAAGAAAGGTCACCAATTACATTTTTTGCAGAAGTCTTCCTTATGCCAGGTGAGGAAGTAGAAGATTTTTTAGTGGGGAATTCAGGCTTTCCTTTTGCATTTATCTTTGCATCAAATAGAGGGTCCTAACAAGGGCATCTGGAGTCAAATAAAAACAAGCTGCTGGTGTTACAGAAACCATTTACTCTTGTATCAGTGGTTCTTACCGGAACTTCATGCCTTGACTTTGGCACACTGCTGGAACGAGAACCCCTGCCGAAAAATAACTCTAGATCATCTGCACTTTCCTTTACTTCCCTAGCATGACGACCATTAGATCCACTATGAGCATTAGTTTGCATCCTACCCATAGCAAAGTCCTCCAGTTCATCTATGGCAAAAACATCCGAACTCTTTCCTGCATCATGGAGCATCATAACACTATTAAGATTATGAGAAGAACAAATGACTTAAGGAGGCAGAACAATCCTTACCTGTCTTCAAAACTTGCCCTGGTTTTGGAGGGGGTCTCAATGGCAGGGAACGATTTGACAAAACAGTAGATTCTGCTCTTCCAGAATGATTAAACTTACCAAATTCCTCCAGTGGGTCTGTGGACAATTTTGTTTTGGTTGAAGTTTGTTCAAGTACTACAAAAGGGTCTTCTGTTGAGGTGAATGCTGGTGTGGTTGTTCTTATATTTTCTCTGCAAAACAAAAATGGTGACCAGAACAAAGCATCAGAATTGCACGTCCATGGCCATGCCCCATTACATCATACAGAAAATGGGGTCAAACTGAATAGGTCCAAAACAGATTTGTAAATCACTCAATTAGGAGAAATATGCTGTCTCAATTAGGAGAAACACTTTGAGCTATCATCCTGTCTCAAGTTTTAGGCCATCAAACTACCATCTCATCATTTTCTTGTTATGTGTGGCAGGTAAACAAAATAGGCGCATCAAAGGTACATTGAACTGCACATAGAGAAAAGCACGAGATGGGAGCTGAACATTGTGGATAATACCCACATAAGGTACAAGTACAATGAGCTTAAATCCTCCATCTATTTCAATAATCATACATAAAACACGATATTTATCACAGTATGCAAATAATTTCCTAGATAAACAAACCAAGAGCAGTAAATAAATAAAGCATTGACATTTAGTTAAAAATAAATAAATAAAGAACAATTAAGCAAGTAATCAACGAAACCATCAAATTTCCTGGGGGGAAAAAAAACACATACTCTTTACTTGATGATTTGCTGGAACCAAATCCGGGTATCAAATCATCATAACCAACAGATCCATTCCGGCTCGGAGGCTTCAATTTTGTACCAAAACCCCCCAACAAGTCATCAACCGGTGCTCTTTGCTTGGCGGCCTTTGAGGAAGAAGAGGTAAACGCCCCAAAAATATCATCATTATCATTATTATTAACTGTTGAACTAGAAACATTTAACCCACCAAATATATCATCATAAAAAGACGATTTCGCATTCGAATTTTTAGTACTTGAAAACACAGAATCATAATCGAAACCAAACCCTGTGCTAGTTTGTTTTGAATTCTTTTGAAAACCGCCAAAAATGTCAAAATCATCACCAAAATTCTGGGATTTCGAATTGCTACGGAGAGTTTCGTGATCATCCATGAAAGACCCATTAAAGGAATGGGAATTATAGGTTGATTTAGAAGAATATGGGGAGGTTTTCGGGTTTGACGAAGCGAAATTTGGTATTTGGGTATTATTGGATCCTCTCGATGCCGCCATTGGTGCTGATTTCCCTTGCGGTTTTAACCCAAAACGTTCTGTCAATACACCAAACTCGTCCATTTTCTTTAAAAAAAAAAAAAAACAAAAATGAGCTACAAATAAGAAGGATTCTTTCTAATCAATTCTGAGAAATGAGTTTTTTGATCCGCAAAAATAATATAAAAAACTGATAAAATTGGAGTGGACTTGAAGCAAAAGAAAGGGCGATCTTGGAAACGGTAGAATTTGGTTTTATTTGCCTTTTTTCAAAGAAAAGAAAAGAACTAAAGAGTGAATTCAGGTATTAGATGGTGTAGACAAAATGGCGGGAGTTGGATGATAAGGAAAAATAGAAAGGACAGAATTTTCTGGGATTTGTAAGAGAAATTTTAGATTTCAGGGGACTTTCTGTATCTCTCTCTCTAACATTTCTATGTCTCTGTTTATATGTCTGTTTGTTTGTGCTTGTGAAATAAGACCAGACCAGGCCAGGCTAGGCGGTGCGTGGAAATGTGGAAGCAAGTCTCCTACGACTACGAGTGGTGGGTCATGTTTCGTACATCTGGATCTACTCTACATTACACCTCGAACCTCCTCCTTATTTTTTACTCGTATTTCCTTCCTTTTCTTTTTAAAATTTTTTAAAAAAAAAAAATAAATTTTTTACGTATATCATAAATAATTTTTAAAAAATAATATATATATATATATTAATAAATTTCCAAGCAAAAAATATTTTGAAAAACAATTTCAATAATACTCTCAAACAAACACTAAGAACCCGTTTGTTTTTGTGTTTTAAAAATATTTTTGAAAAAATTAAAAAAATTATTTTTTTATTTGCTTTAAATTAATATTTTTTTAGTATATTTATATTTTTTTGATATACCAATGTCAAAAATAAATTTTAAAATTTTAAAAATATTTTAATATATTTTTAAATAAAAAATCTTCTTAAAAATTATCAACCGCTAAACTATCAATCATATTCTAAACAAAAAGAAATTCCCACCGTGAATCATTACCGTTTTGATGATTCGGCAAAGGCAAAAATCATATGCTCTGCTGCACCGACAATCTGAAAAGGGTAGCCCGACTTTTAGCTTAATTTGTCCCTCATTTTTTTTTATCAAGTTCCCAATCTATATAAATAATTCTAATTTATCCTTGTATTTTAGTTTATTCTGAAATCTTCCATTCCAGTCGATATCCTCATATAAAATGGATGAAAATCTCCTCACTCGAGAAACTTACCATTTATTAAAATACAGCCTCGTTTATTAAATAAAATAAATTTGAACAAAAAAAATCACCACGTGGTACTATATATTTTTCCGTTCTTATACCTTATAATAAATCAAATCGTGTGGAAGTTTCACACGTGACGGCATTTTTAGTCAATTTAATTGAGAATACTTGATAGAATGATAGATTGAAGAAGGATTCCAACATCAGGGTTAAATTGTAAGCAATTAATCTTGCAGGGACAAGTTGAAGATTTGAGTTAAAATACAAGGACTGGACCAGATTCTCCCTTGATTTGACGTGGTTTTTTTTTAAATAATAATTAATAGTGATAGTGATGGAAGGGTAGCAATGAAACTTCATAATTGCGAGTCTGTTGACAGCTCACTGTCTCCAATTTTAAAAACTTGGATAGTGAAATGAAATGAAAAGAAAAGAAGCCACAAGCCAGGGACGGTCCTCAAGTGCCAGCCAACCTGAATAGATCTTCCACTGTTGTCTCCAGCAAAGCTGAAAAGCTTTTTTGTTTTTTTTTAAATAATTTTTTTATCTGTTTTAAAATAATTTTTTTTATGTTATTAAATCGTTTTAATATACCGATATCAAAATTATTATTTTAATTTATTTTTAAATAAAAATATTTTTAAAAACAATTATTTTTAACTAAACAATTATTTAGTTAGCTATGGACTTTTGGAGGAGACCCCATGAAAAAAAAAAAAAACCCAGCAACATGCAGCTGAACTCCGGTCACCTGACATGAATTGGATATTACGAGTTGAATTTTGCAACAATTGAGAGAAATGCAACGTCTCTAGATACCTAATTGCAATAATTTTCTACCCAACACCAAGTATTTTCAAGGCATTGGCAATTGTATTTGGGTCAAAGAAGGGGAGGGGGCTGATGGAAGATTTTATTAGACGCTTGAAATCAAATCAAATTAAGAAGGGACAGAAATATGAATAGTTTTAGCACAGAGAGTCTCAATGGACTTGTTGGCTTGCAGCTGTCAGCTTCGATTTTAAAAGGATCCATATGGCGGGGCAACCATTCAACACCACCAGTACCAGCGCACCATAGCTGTCAAGCCCGACCGAAACGTCGACCCGGTTAAGACTTAAGAATATCGTTCTGGATGTGCCCAAGGTCTTGCTTCCTTGCATTGTGGCATCAAACCCCCCATTTATCACCGTGACATTAAGTTTGTTTTTGGTAATTTGGTGGAAGTTCTTTTTTGCTTTTTAGTGAAATTATTTAATTACTCTTAAAAAAATTAACGAGATTCAGGTAAACTTGCTTGTTTTTTTTTAATCTAATATTTTTTTAATATTTATTTATTTTTAAATTTTATTTTCCTTTAATTTTTTAATTTTTCATATTTCATCACAATTCTTTTAATTGATATTTATCTTGTTTTGGATGATTTTTAGATTTGAAGGATTTTTTTTACAATTCCATCCTTCTTTATTTTTTTCCAAGTGATTTGATCCTTTTTCTTTCTTTTTCTTTTTCCTATTGCAATTGTTATTGCTTTGGATTTTTAAATTTTTTTAAAAAAAATTCACCCTCCAACATTAAATATATTGGAAATCGAGCTTTCTAGTTGAACCCAAGTTTATAATTTTATAGGTTATGAATCTAGATGATTAACCTAATCTAAAAGGTTCAATCGAGTTTGCTTGTTTTTTTTTCTTTTTAAGCTAATGTTTTTTAGTTTCATTGTTTAACAATTATTTATTTCTTAATTTTTTATCTTCATTAGTTAATCGAACCCGAGATCAGTTCAGACTTGGTCAAGGCTTGGTATGAACGGGAATAAAAGAAGAAAAATAAAAGAGACATATTGTTCAACCAAATTAACTTACTGTGGTCGTATTCATTACTCGGGTCATCAATTTCATGGGATAGCATGGGTCAATATAATGTGACACCATCTTTTCATTTCACTCCCTGTATTTTTTTGTGATTTAATCTTTTGACAGTTCATTATTTTACATTTGAACGAGGGTTAGACGGGGTTAAAATGATGGAGATATTAATTTTTTCCTTGTTCATATCTCAATTTGAATAGGATAACCACTTTGCCCTTAACCTGTAGGTTGAATAAACAACACCAATAATTTTTTTTTATTAACATATATGATGGTCTATTGATTTTATATTGTAAAATGGTTAAGTTTTTAATTCTTATTTCAAAAAATTTATCACATGTAAAAAATCACAACACTCACTCTTTTTTCTTTTTTTTTTGTAGTTATTGAATTTTGATCTGGCACATAGCAAAACATAGGCCTCAAACCTAGTCATTTTACTATTTATCAATAAATGGTGGTGGTAAATTCTAAAACTTATTAAAAAAGAGATTGTTAAAAAAGAGATTTTACCCTCCATAGACATACAACTTATTTCGAGAATATCCTTATTATATAAAGAAGAAGAAGAAGAAGAGATTTCACTTAGATTTTAGCCATTTTGTGTAGTTGATGATATAGTTATTAAACCCGACTTGATATTGAGAAGTATCTCACTAACCTATTGACTTGAAGCCTTACCTTAGTAGGGATTTTTTTTAATCAATTTGGATATTGACTTAATCAGTATCTGAACTGATTGATCAAACTAAACCCAAGAGAGACTTAATTGAGTCAACTCCTATTGTTTATTTAATTTTTTTTTGTCTAAAATGATGTTTTTTTTTAAAAATTAAAACAATATTATTTTGAGATTGATTCAGACTAAACTCCGGGTTGAGTACGATAAACATGGTCAGTGAACATTAACAAAAAAAACTAGAGGGTGTGGCTGAATCACTATAGCTACACCCACAAAACACTGTTCATTTTGTGTTTTTTTAATATCTCACCTTTCAACAACCAAAACTTTTTTTTTTTATTTAGTTTTTATTTTTCAATTTTATCCCTCAATATTATATTGTTTTGGAAACTATGGTTCATATATATATATATATATATTGTTAGGTTATATACTGGTCTCATAAATTTAGTTTCTTATTCTCAACCTTCTACATTAGATATGTTTGAAGTTAGACTTTATATTTTTTTTTATTTGCTTTCTATGAATTTATCTTGATATTATGCATAGTTTGTGGGTTTAATAGGTTAATTGGGTTGACTCATGTTATTTTTTTGAGCCACTTTTTTTAATTGATTTTTTTTTCAATTTCATCATTCAACATTGAGTTGGTTGAAAAATAGGCTTTGCATTTTTTTCCCGATTGCTTTCTACGAGGTTATCTTGATCTCATGATTTAGGATTGTAATTTTTGTAATTTAACCCGGGTTGACTCTATTTATTTGTTAGGGTTCTTTTTTAATTAGGTTTTGTATTTTTTTCTATGTCATTATCTTGATATCATTAGAGTCACAGGTCATTTGTTGGAGTTTTGCAATTTTATATGTTGGCAGTGAACCTTTCAACAGAGGAGACTTGGTCGTATCTTTTGAAAAGTATTGTCAAGTGATATTTTTATGAAACCTAGCAGTTATTGCATGATTACCACAAACCAATTATTTTTCAATATCATAAATTAAGTGAATTGATAGATATAAAGTTTTTATTTCATAAATAGAACATGGTATAAAGATTTTTTTTAACAAAACCAATAGAAATACCCTAATTGAGTTTAGATAATCATTCCATACTTGAGCCAATAAAGATAAAAGAGCCATGTAAATACAATGAAAAAGAGGACAAGAGAATGCACTAAGAATTCTGGAAACAAGAGCGGACAAAAAATGAATTTGTCTTATCTCGTAATGAACAATGCTAAGTTGAATGAATATAAGAGTAGAGTGAGAAGAATTTTATGATACGTAACTTAATGATAACAATCATTTAGTGTAACAACTTGTAAAAAAAAAGAGATTTTTTAATTATTTATTTAGCTCACTCTTAAAAAACAAAAAAAAAAGATAAACACAAGTACGAAAGATAAATTCTAAATAAAGATATTTTTATAATTTTTAATGAGTCATAAATTTTATTTTCTCTTCTATTTATGTTTTTTTTTCAAAATGGATTAAATAAAAATAAGATGCTATTAGTATCTTTGGATATATTTATATTTAAAGTGTGATTGTATTTGTTTTTTAAAATGTTTTTCACTTGAAAATATATTAAAATAATATATTTTTTTTTATTTTTTTAAAATTATTTTTAATATCAATGCATTAAAATGATCTAAAAACACTAAAAAAATTAATTTAAAAAAAAATTAAATTTTTTAAAATATTTTTAAAATATAAAAACAAACAAGATACTAGTCTTGTCCTCGTGTCTGGGCGGGGAAAAATTACTATACTTTATACCGAAACAAAATACAATAAAAGGCTGGTGAAGGGGTGGCTGGTCCGATCTGGGAATAGTCCCTTCCATTCAAAGGGTTTCCAAGCAAGTCTGTAGAGGCCAGGGAATCAGATTCAAATGATGGACACAGTCAATGCTTTGTCTTTATCTTCTTTTTGACGAGACGACGGGATTTTTAAGCTTCAAAACCTGCGAGTGGTCTTGGTGGACTGAGTGGGGAGCTAGGTACATTTTGAAGTTCTATCAAGGGTTGTTTGAAAGTTGTGCGCACCCACCCAAACCCAGCAGAGTGATTAGGTCACGTGCAAACCCGGGCCTCAAGTGATGTAATTCGTATTTGGGTTTCGGGCCTCCAACTGCATTCCATGGCCCATTAGAATTTGGACCTGGACTTTGTTTTGTGTTGTGTCATAAGCTTGGTAGATACGTCAACATGTGTTGCGTGCTTTATAGGAAGAAAAAACAAAAAAAACAAGAATAATCATGATATGGGTTGGAAGCCTCAGACGAATTGAATACGAGTATATAACAAGCAACCAAGGAATTGAATGCATGCCAGTTTATGTAGTTTGCCTGTATCCTGTGGGCTGGGTGTTCTCGGTAGTGTTTGTCATTGTATTAGTTATTATTTTTTAAAATATTTTTTATTTAGAAATATATTAAAATATGTCATGGTGAAGCTTCACTAAATTCAGTATGCAGGAATTATAGTTAAATTCAGTATGCAGGAATTATAGTGAGGATAAGTGAGGACAGCAGAAATCAGCCACGCCCAACATCTAAACAATTGGCGAGACTGCCATTTATAGATGAAATCACTACATGCCATAAATGCTAATCACAAGAGTAATTTCCTGTGCTATTGGCAGGACCAGACGTTTTGGACACCATTACACACATAAGTGGCAGTTTTCTTCAGGCATCAGGCATTTTCGCCCCACTGTATCACAAGACAACATATCATCTTTAAGAGATTTCAATGTGATAGTAACACTCTTTCTGCTGCTAAAAAAGAACGGCAATCTACGAGACATTAAAACAATAATCTTGTTTGTTAATGAGCTGCGAGCTTGGTGCTCTTGCAAAAAGAAGGAAAAGGAGATGTGGACAAGCAGCATGAATTAGCTTTGTACCTGAGGAGCTGGTTAGGTGCGCACAGCACACTGCACACCATTAATCTTTTGCTGTGAACGTATGTGTCATGGACATGTAAGATTCTACAAAATCAACGTGGAAGTGTACAAAAAAGGAGCTCCAAATCACACAAGTCACGGTAAGAAAAACTGGAATCTATTGATTTCATGACAAGAAGACAATTCACTTAGTTGTAACGACAAGCCATCGACTGACTAGGTCAAAGAATTACTGTAGCAACTACTGTTCTATTTGAGATCGGAACTCCACCAATATCCATGAAACTAAATGATGGAGGATTTGCACCATCCAAGTCAAATAAGTAATTGTAAGAATCAAGAAGCCATTGAACAACACAATCATCTTTCACGTTCCATATCATCGAAGACCTTTCTTTTCCAACGCAAGATGCCAATAAATTGGTTATCTTTTATTCCAACGATCAACAATAGTACTCTTATGACAAAATGTTGAGAAAAACAAGACTACCTACCTCTTCGAGGTGTGAGCAAATGGATCAGCACAACTGAAGATATTGCCAGATAGAAGCACACTTTCCCCTCAGCTATAGCATCGCAATTTTGAGTACGAGGATCGAAATTCTGAAATGAATGAATTTTCCATTGAAAATAGAAGCTCGAAAAAGAATCGGGAATACATTTAAAGTATGGTGAAAATTCAGCTCCTCTTCAGAGCATTTCCTAAAAAATCAATGCTCATTTAGACGCTGTGCATGCTGATTAAGAATTTGCCAGCTTTCTCCACTCTACAGCTTACATCCTGTCAATAATACGAATTTCTCTGTTCATTTGTTAGACTTCCCAAGTCAGTGCTGCACATTCCACCTCTCGAGTTGCCTCCAATGCATCCCCACCCATTCCTACTCCGAACCCATGGAGGAAGCATTTTAGTCCACTTCTGTTGCCTAAAGTACCTCCTACCCAAATCATAAGACCCCCTTGCACGTTTAAATGTTTGATGGTCTTTCGGACCTGGACTGTTCAGGTCTGGTTGGTTAGCACCAGTCGTGCTTGGACTATTTTCATCTAGACAAGTGGTGCGATCATAGCAGTCCTGTTTCCCTCGATCTGCAGTGTCATCAATCTCCATAGAGTTCATAGCAGATGGCAGAGTCCCTTTCTTACAGGAGGGAAGTGGTGGTAATGGCGGAAAAGGATGGAAAGGCATGCCAGGAGCAACAATCCAACCCTCTACAGTTTCAGCCAGAGGTGACCCTAATTGCTGCACAACAGGCAACGGAATTCCATATGAGACAGGAAAGCGGGAATTGAATTTCCTCTGTGGAAGGCCAACAACCACACCAACAGGAAACTTCAAATGGAAAACATTTTGGTGTGGGAGATCATCAACAGTAGAAGAAGCATTGGACACAAGAGCGGGGTCAATAGGAGATGAGAATCCTGGTGGAACATCCTCATGAATATTCTGCCTTCCATTATCGGCACCACTAGCTTCATCTTGCCAACAATAACTGTGAACACAATGAGGGCAATAACTGTACTCTCCACCTGCCTTGTCTACATGATCTGGCACTTCTTTACTTAACTCAGGTAATGAGTTGGATTCAGATTGTTGTAATAACCCAGACTCGTTCTGTTCAACATGCTGAAGAGATCTGGAAGCTATGTTTTCCTCAGCTGGTTGATCCCAACGGCTTTTACGCTTCCGAGTTCTTGTACCACTACCTACACGGTTCGCAGAGCTGTCCTCGTGGACAGCAGCGCCCACTGAGGTTGTTGCTAGGTTTGATTCCACCGTACCATTCAGTGCTTCCAAGTGTCTTACACCCTGATCATGCCATTGACTATGAGAAGCTAAAACATTGTTGCAGTTTGAACCTCTCTGAATCTCCATCCTACCACCATCCCTATCCATATAGCCAAGTTTTCTGACTTGTCTAGGGATCCATCTATCTCGAAAACTTCGTGCAATTTGATGAACCTATGCACACACGTATTAATTCATTAAAGATCAAATTTCAAACCCAAGGACACATTAATTTATTACTCATTGCTTTATCTCTAACAATTCAGAATCACAACGAAAACTGCAAGAAGCGATCCTATAAATTTAAAAGCAACATTCCAAATAAAAAATAGCACTGTCCAAAGAAATCCAACAATACTTGTCCACTGTAAAAATTTAATGCCCACAACACTGTTTTTATTATCAAGCCTTATCAGGGTCAGAAATTCTTTAATCACATTTTAATATATAAGGTCAAAATTGGCATTTTCAGTACTTTTAAATGAAACCACAGCTCAATTATTATTGAGTTGAAGAAAGGTGTCACGAGAGAGTTCGGAGTCAGTCTTATCCTTCAGCATTTTGCTTAAATGGTTACTCTCAAAGTTTAAACCATGTACCCTTGTGCGGTTGCAAGCCAAAGGCTTATTATCACTGAACTAAGAAATCACCCAAGATCTGAAGTGTAAATGTTTTCACTTAAAATATTTATATTGTCAAACAAGACTCAGATTTTGGTACAGAGGAGGGATCAACCTCAGGATGGTGTGCATTTGTTAGGGGGTGTCCTGGAAAAGTAAAAAGCAACCAGTCTTGGATGTGAGAGTCTAAGACAATACCTGTTTGTCATTGTGCTCTGTCAGGGACAGCATGGACTCTCTAAAGCTGCATAAATAACACTCATCAGGGAACACATGCCAATAAAATTAATATGATGAGCAAAAGCATCATTTTTTAATTGCTGGCAAGAAATCATTAGCTGCAAGAATTTGGCTGTCTTGAGAGATAAAACAGGAACCAGAAAGCTAAGTGTTGGTGAAGTTCCTTTAGGCTATGTCTGGAACCAGAAAAACGAGGGAAGGAAGAAAATGAAGGAAATGAAAATAGAAGAAAAGAAAATAATCAGAAAAAAAATTATTTTCTACCTCTTACTTGAAAGGAGAAAAAATGAAAGGAAAGAAACTACAAGAAATAGAGTTTTCCTCTGTTTTGGTACAAAAAGAAATAGAATGGAAAACATTATTTGTGTTGCAATTAACGTTATGCCCTTCACCTTAAATACTACAACAATTCTTAGTTAAGGGTAAACGAAGAGCATAAATCTCAACTCGAGCCCCCCCCCCCCCCAACCAAAAAAAGAAAAAAAAAAAAAACCCTTCTCCTTTAGAGATTATATTTTGTGGCTCCATGAACATTTTTCATCCAAATAATCTCTCCCCATTCTCCATTCCTCTCCCAAACAAGTTAAAACACCTTTCCACCCATCTTCAACCCTCCCAAACATAGCCTTAAAAGCATGGCCTGTGGAATTAACCAATCAAATCAAATTCAACAATCAACCCTTATGATCAGATGACGATTATAGATATAATGAATGAAAGAGGTTTGCAGTCCTTGGATAGAACTTCCAGTACTTTGTCCAAGGTAGTCATCAACTTACCTATCTTTCTTAACCAGTGGTAAATTCCCTATTCCTATAAGGGTTAGTAAACATAAATATAAAAATGCAGGCTCCTCACAGAATTTCAATTCAATTCTTTGCTTATTTATCCCATAATGAGTTTATGTAGCTTCAATTGTATACTTGGCATATTTCCTCAGTAACGTAAACTTCAGGTGTCCAAGAGTTGCTTCCCTTTTGTCGTCCTTTTATATAGACTTGATGGGGAAAAGAACCACAAGATAAGCTTCTCTTTGTAACTTTTCATTGCTTCCAGATGAAGGTCAGTCACTTCGGAATCTGCTCCTTGTTAGTTCTACACCAGATAACATACTGCCTCCTCTGTTCAATTCATTTCACAAATCTAATGTAGCTTCACTTGTATACTTCACATTTTTGCTCAGTAATGAGTGCTTCAGGAGCCCAGGGTTCCTTCCCTTTTTCAATCTTATAAAGATTTACTTGTTTGGGGAAGAACCACTAAGTCAACTTATCTGACTTTTTATTTGCTTCTAGATGAAGGTCAATTCCCTTGGTGAATAACATCTACATCAAACGACATCACTCCTCTGTTCATTTTCATTTCACAAAACCAACATCCCAGCCTAAGAGAACCCTACCATCCATTTTACTACCATATATAATAAGTTCCAGACCACCAAAATTGAATCAGCATCCCCTCATGATGATTTCCTCCAACTAAGATGTACTTGAGAAGAAACAAGATCACCACTACCACACAAATGATCCCAAGCAAACGAAATATTTACTATTTAAAAACCAGATGAATAATCTAACCTTTCCATTCCAGGACAAGGAGGACCTCCGTTTATATGTTCCAATGTAAGTATCTCCCTAACGGCCAAATACTCTAAAACCTGCAAAGAAGTCAGTTAAGTACATGCTTTTGAAATTCTAGAAAGTTTTTCTTATCATGTTCTACACGACAGTTTCCTTGAAATAATTCAAGTTGCAAGCATGTTTCTGAAGATGAACAGATGTGCCATCATGGAAAGAGTCTCAGGGTTAAAAAAAGATTTTATACACAAAACTGAAAAGGATTACCATTATCTTGTAACATTAATAGTTTCTCATTTGATAGCCACCACAGCCAATAAATCATCTATTTTAACAGTTTTGCAATGTTGAACCATGAAGGGTCAGCATTATCTATCTGGAAAAAAAAAAGTATACCATAAAACTTTTTTGGCATGCAATATTTGCACTTAAATGACAGCAATAATATAAATGTGAGTGTTTCTGTAGGTAAATCAACTTTGAATACCAGGATGTGCATTTGAAACATGTTTGGGCGCACAATAAAGGTGCTGGGTATGGTTTATCTATAACGAAGCAGCCAAGGTGTGTACCTTTAGAAGCTTTCGAAGAATCGGAATCTTTTTAAAATCCCTTCTGTACTGCTTCATTATGTTGTGAAGCATCCGTAAACCTGAAAGAAAGCAAATGTGGTTATTCTTTAAGCAACTAAAGGTGCAACAGAACGAATTCCTCAGTGAAGATTGGTTTGTATGCTATGCAAAAAGGAGGAAACTCTTACCATTTTTTTCAATTATATCCATCAGTACCATTCGGGATCTAGTTTTCAAGAGTGCATCAAGTATCATTGAAAGCTCTCGATTACTGCAAAACAAAAAAAGCTAAGCAATTAAATCAAGACATCATACAATCATCCAGCATGAGTCCTTTTCAAGGTTCACCTCATATGAAAAGGAATTATTATATTCCAAAAGCCATGATCATGATGTATGGTAGAAATAAGAAATAAGAAGGCAAGAAAATTGTATATTACCTCTGAATTGCTTCACCATTTCTAATAGCACCAGAAGCTGCAGTGAGGAGGAGAAGTTTCAGGTAGCCTTTGGGGGCATCCTGTCAGAAAATGAAAAAAAAATAACATGGACAGTCAGCAGAAATGCATAAAACACGTAAATTTTTCAATAATTTTAGAAACAACTCAACACATCATTGCAAATAATTTTAGTCAATAAAAATGAAAAATCTGAATACTGGAGAAGCGTTATTAAAACAAATCAGACGCGAACATTTTTCTTGTGGAAAAAGAGCATGGCTTCATCACACAATGGAAATGCACAGACACACATAAGTATGGCAAATGTACAAACTAATAGTTAAAAATCTAAAAAGAATAAAAAGGGAAAGAATTAGAGAGAGAGAGATGTTAAAGCCCACAAGTGAGCATCAGCTACATCCAAAGGCTCTATTGCGCTTTAGGCTATTAACTAGCATTAAGAAACAGCCAAAACCTTGAGAAAAACTATTCAATAAGTTACTTACTTTCCGCTTGCTTATGCCACCCTCAGAATCCAACAACTCGTTAAGTTTCTCCTGAACTGAAAATATTCCAGGGCATTAATCATTAAAGTATTGCACATAATACCATCTTGACAAAAAAGATAAGAATGAGGAGGATCCCAACCTGCTTCAAAATGGCCATCTGAGGTACTTTCCGATAATTTTTTGGGTTTGATAGGCGGCATATGAGGTTTGTTGGTTATTGTCTGAACCTTATTTATGTTTATAAAATTGCTGGCGGACTTTCCTTTCTTAATTAAACCAGATTGGGGTGGAGTTTTAATAATAAAACGAGATTTAACAAAAACCCGCTTGTTTTCAGCTGTGGTAGATTTAGACTTCCTGTTAATCATAATGTCATCAGGCAATGGTTTGGTGAGCACTGAGGTCAGAGAAGTCTTCAACTTTTGACTGGAATACAAGGATTTATCCATCATCTCTTCCATGGAAATCTCCTGCTGAACAGCAGGTGTGGGTTGGGTTGTCATGTCTTCAGTCTGTGGGGAGATTTCTACTCGTTTACTTGAGGAAGAAAAATCTCCAGGTAAGCCATTCATTTCTGATTCACTGGGTGATTGAGAAATGGCAGGAGTTGATTGGTTCATTGAATCCTTAATTTCAGTGGCAACCTCCAAGTTCCCAACTGCTGTTTTGGATTCCATTTCCCTACCTTTTGATAAACCGAAGAAACTGGTTTTGGATATTTTATTTTTTAAGCCATCTCCAACTTCCCCATCTTCAAGCATTACAGGTTCAGGAAATTCTTCATCCGAATCAACTTGATCAGTTACTTCAGAGCTAGTTGGATCACCACCAATATAGCCTTGACATTGAGGTGAACCACAATAGCATCTTTTAGCAGCAGCCCCAACCACTCTTACATAGTTGTAGTCAAATGTCACCTCTTCACCCTGCAAAAAAATAAATAAATAAAACCATGCTTGTGAAAATTATTAAGCATGCATGTGAAAATGAAAGGGCAGATGTAAGTGGCCGTGACAAAAGGTGCTTTTTATGGTAGGCGTGCAGTGAGGCATTGCAAAGTCTAATGCTTTCTGCAGAAACATCGAGGCTCTTTGTAAACCAGTACACCTTTCTCTAAAAGACAGGCATCTCCAAAGTTTTTTCATCTGAATTTTAACTAAAACCTTAAAATTGTTATTGAGCTAAACTATTGGATGGTTGAAGGTTTGTTGTGCTCAGCAATCTTCAATCAATTGATTTAGCAGAAATAAATTAGACAAGTCACTTAACTTTCAGAAGGAGACAGAGAAGAAATGACAGCAATTAACTACACAAAGTCCACCCCTTAAGGAATAATTTTATTTTAAAATGATTAAAGAAGCCAATATAACATCTTTTTATTGGCCAAACACAAAGGCAACAACACGATCAATCAACTTGGTTATGCCTTTTGAAGGACCTCAACCTCAAGTTACAAAATCCACCACAATTTATGAACTCCCCACAAACCAATAGTGGAAATGAACATGCGTATTCCACACAATAACCAATCAATTTCTTTTACAGACCAAATATCATGTAACAGTCACGCCAATTATAGAATATGATATTCATAAAACTATTCACCCAATCATTTCCAGCCCTTTAAACATTAAGCAGAGATGAGGACGTGGTTGTCAACTACATTAAACTTAAAAATAATTTTAAAAAAACAAAAACAGAGGTAAAGTGAAAATACAGGCTTCAAACTTTCAATTTACAGATTATCCCCTTGAAGAAGAGATGCATTCTATGACTCCATGTGCTTCTATAGCAAGAAGAAAGTAACCGGAAAGTGAAGAAAGAAAAACTATGCCAACTACGGCTCAGATGGAAAAGCACAAGATATAATTAACATAAGGTGTGAGCATACCTTCTTGATATCCCTTAATGCAAACAATCCAATACAGATTTCTCCATTGACCACCCACTATAAGCAAAAATTAAGAAGTTAAACAACTAATTAATTAAGAAATGGGAAAGGGGAACTGAAAGTTCAGAATTTAAAAGTCACACTCTTGGCACCATACATTATAACTTTAAGAGGATGCTCACGTGCAAAAATAGAAGGTTGTTAAGTCAAAACACTACTTCATAAATGATAAATGGAGATCAAACAAGAACGTTTAGCTGTCACTCCAAAATGCGGCGAGTATTTGAAAGAAATTAGTACATGAGGTAATACAAAGTTATAGGCCCACTGTGTGACTATATACACAGATGAACCCAAACAGAAGCAGGACAAACTTAAAACAAAAAGGATCAAAACCTCTGGGATCCAAACAAACAGAGCATGTTCTACAAAGAATTCTAAATAGTTCTGCTCAAGATTTCTAAATGCTATAATCTCTTCAATTTAAAAATAATTAGATAATACTTTAGTCCCCTGTCCCCAAAAAATAGACCCATCGGTTAAACAAAGCCTCATCGTTGGAGAACATTCCAATAAATGAATTTGCTTAAATTAATTTTTGTTTAAACTTTCCAACTTGCTCCTCAATCGCAATTGACATTTAAAGTAAATTCTCTCTTTCTTTGTTCTTTTGAGTGGAAAACATGTTGTGTTTAATATGTAACCATCAGGAAAAAGAATTGATTAGAGAAAGGAGCAAAATTCACCTTAATATTTCTATTTTAATTATATATATTGTGGGATATCCCAAAATGCAAATGGACAGTATAAAGCGACAGTGGTCTACAAAAGCTTCGTTGGATAAAGCCCAAGCCTCATAACCGTCTCAGTGGTTTGCTGACAGCCTTCCTAAATAAAATAAACTATACAGCTAATTGGATAACTTGCAAAAAGTAGGGACTGAGGTTTCTATGAATAGATGCCAATTCAACACTCGTTATAATTAGGGAGTGGCTAGTAAGTAGTCCGGGATATAAAGATCAAAACATCTTCTCGTGTCGAATGTGAGACATTGCATGAAACATATATATATTAGTCACACAGATCAAATTGAAGGCAATGGCTATTCCAATTGGTAAGTTGTAATTGCCTCACAAAGTATGGCTCTGTAAGATGGTGCCATGCATCCTGAATATGGGAAATTGCATTACCTTACACTAGATATAGTTTGACATTTATTCAACACTGATATAATTATATCCTGTTTTGCATTTTTTTAAGTGCGTCATAAGAAGTGGCTTTGTGAGATGCTGGAATGCATCTCTGTGATTAAAGTCAACTCATTAATTCAAATGCTAAGAAATAGTTAAGCTCTTTATTGTTTTGGATGCTCAATGCATCCCTGTTATTAAAATCAACTCATTAATAATTTTTTAATTCAAATACTAAGAAATAGTTAAGCTCTTTATTATTTTGGCTCATATGCTTCTGGATCAACATCAATGGGGATTCTTGGCCTGTTGGCATCCCAGCTACAAGGAAAAAGATGAAAAGACCCAAAGAGAGAAGTGAAATGAAAGAAAAGTGAAAAAAAAAATCAACTTAAGCAGCAGACTCAACAACCCAGTCATGATGAAATAGTGCATAAGAAATTGAAGAAATGAAAGGCTTCATCTTAGCTCAACAACGCATATTGAAAGTACATCAAGTAAACCATAACAAGTGCAACCAAGTATAAAATATGAATCTCATTAAATCAAAAAACAAAAATGATGTGAGGCATGTATCGAAATGAATCACCTTTTCGGTACGACAATTAGGATCACAACTATGATTAATGAAACGCCCCAAATTTCCCTTCACACATGCATCAATTACCTGAAAAGATTGAAAATGTGGATTACAAACAGCACAAAACAATAATGGCGAGACAATTAAATCCAGAAAAACAGCAGAAATCAGACGAAAGCATGCACTCACTCAACATAGAGAAATGAGAGAGAAAAGTGACAGAGAAATGAGAGAGAAAAGTGATGAGTCATTGCACGAAAATTAGACAGTACAATTGGTTAAAGGTGCTTCCACCAGTAACATGAAGCGGTTAGAAGTTAATGATTCATGTCATTAAATGATTGCTGTAATAGTGAACTTTCAATCTATGATGTGACCAATCAACAGATACCTAACACATTTACAGCTAATCTCCATGAAACCAAGAATTCGAGGCCTCAGGTGATTTTAGCAATTTTAACCGAACATATAAACTGAAAAGTTAAAAAAGCAGCAGATATCAAATAATGGCAGAAGTTCATTCTAGTGACAAGTTAGATTTAACATCCAGAGGCTTAGAAACTACCACCAATACTTTCATCAAAGCATTTACAAGCTGCATCACATTAGAGCTGTTCAAAGCAAATTAATCAATTAAAAAAAATATATATATTAAAGAAGAAGAGCTTCAGCATACCTCACTGCCATCCAATGTCATGAAGTAGAAATGTTTGTGACCCTTGGAAGCATACTCTTTTTGCCTTGCCTCATAAGCATGCACATCAAGCACCTAATTGACCCATATATTAGAAATTTGGAGGTAAAAGATTGTAAGAAATTTGCATGCACATTTTGAACTAAAACCTTCTTTTGGTGGAAGAGTCATCTGTATGTGTGGAGCGGGGGTGGGGGGTGGTTCAAACTATCACTAAAAGCATATTGACTTTAATTATTGAGCATAATTTGGTGTGTTTGGTATTGTGATGCAGAGTGCTTTTCAAAAGTGTTTTTCACATGAAAATGCATCAAAATAATTTTTTTTTTATTTTGTTTTTTATTTTTGACATCAACATATCAAAACCATCGAAAAACATTATAATAAGCATCAATTTAATGTTTTTTCTAGTGAAACGCACTCAAAAGCAAAAACTACCGCACTCCCAAACACTCACAAGTAACTCCAAATGTAAATTGAGTTAAGCTGGTATCAGAGTTGGCCATGCAAAATATATGTCCATTGAAAGTTTTGAAGTGGTCTAATTCTATTTACCTAAAATGATCCTGCATAAAACATATCATGTGCAAGTAAACTAGCATCAGAGGAAGCCTAGCACACCAACAAAAACTAGAATCAGAGGAAACCCAGTACACCAATGACTTCCAACATTGGCTCAAAACGCAGCTCATAAAAAAGTTCAAAGCTAACCAGCAGCGTACATAAAATTAAAAGTTACCTCTCCAACATATTCAATAAGGAATTGCCCTCTGGTTATATCCTCTTCCAACCGCAGCCCAAAACCTTTCTTCCCACAGCGGTCCCATGTCATTTTGGCATAATTGTGCTTTTGGAACTGCAAAATGATAAAATAGACTAAAATCAAACAAAAAAAGACTATAATTAGAAGTGAAATTATTATTACTATTTGCAAAAGGTAAGCTGTGGAACCTGTTGATTTGAACAAAGGTCCCCACATGGACAGGTGCCTTGAACACACTCAATATTGAGCATTCGATTCAAGCATTCATCTCCACAACCACCTAACCTGCCGCCCACAGGTGCTTTGCAGTAGCAAACCATTATCTATTTAAAATTTATGGAAATGTTTGTCAAAACATAAATTTAGAAAGGCCAGCACAACACCTAAACAAAACTTCCAAAAAAGTTGAACCTCATTTTATTGTCTTAAAAATGAAATATCTCAATTTACGCACTGGATTTTTAACAATCAGAAAAGGTAGCTGAGGATAGAAAGAGCAGTAGAAATGAGATGCAGCCTATTCAAACAAAAATTTTAAAAAAAAATCAACAATTTGAGCATAACACATGTCAAAGATTACTTTTAAAAGAATTCTGCACTGTCAAGGAATGGTGCTACCTGCCAGTGTCCAAGCTACTATATATGGGAGGTCTAGTAATAAATAAACTCCTTTAAGGAATTTTGGCAAAAAAGAGAAGCAGGAGGCCTTAAGTCTGCCGGGGGGGGGGGGGGGGGGGGGTGGTTAAAAATAACAAGGATT
>Ga0307509_10002330_pt1 | contig 30919 bp, 17 predicted proteins | sample 10_EM_MG_FD_202245 | JGI IMG/M metagenome (GOLD analysis project Ga0307509, IMG submission 202245) | Populus trichocarpa ectomycorrhiza microbial communities from riparian zone in the Pacific Northwest, United States - 10_EM | ecosystem: Host-associated > Plants > Roots > Unclassified | place...
GAAACCGTCGGTATATACCGACGGTTTCGCCGACGGGTTTATTCCGTCGGCATATACCGATAGATTTTGAGACGGAATTATTTCCATCAGTAGTTTCGTTGGTTTTCTCCGGTTTGTGGTAGTGGAGGTTGGATGGGCAGCATGCTTTGGCAGCATTTAAGGGGCTGCAACAAAGTTTATTTTATGGCTGGTGGCTAGAGTACGAATGCAAGGCTGTAAGGTAGACATGTTTGTTGCCCTTTTTGATAAGATGTGTGGAGGATAATGCAGCCAAGAGACCTATACTCACGCTGGTTCTTTTGTGGCATGGCTAGGAAGAACGAAAGAGGTAATAAACCGTAAATTGGACGGTGCCATTTTTGCATTTTGAAAAATTTAGGTTTTTCAATTTGGTCCCTCGGCCCTTTTCAATTTCAGACCATATCTTGTAGAAGTTTTCAATCAATTCCTGATTTGAATCCCAATCTTAAGAACCTTTTCAGTTTCACCCCTGGCATTTTCAATTGGACCCTTGATCTTCAATATTTTCTTCAATTAAGCTCTCCATTGGTATAAATGAACTCCCAAACTTCACCATCTTGTCCCTTTTAGTCCTCCAACTTCTAATTTGTGCAATTCTAACCAATTTAGTCTATTTTCAGCCTTTTCCTCTGCAAGACTTTCAAATTGTCCATCCTAATGATATTCAGGATTAAATGCTTGCCTATATATAATCCAAAATATTTTTTAAGTTTTTAATTTTTTGAACTTTTAAAAGAAAAATATTTATTACCTGAAAAGATGAGAAATTTTAAGGGATCTAAAATTAAGTTATAATAAGGCAGAATCTCTACCCTTTATTTTTTTGGATATATCCTCTTATATTTTGAATGTGTAAGAGGATATACCACTTGATTTTCTATAAGGTTCTGACTCTATTGATGCTATTCAGGTATTTTCTTGGTTACATCATTTTGTTCAGTTTATATCTTATTTCTTTAAACTAGTTCATGCCTGAAACTGATCGGGTTCTTTTTAGAGGAAAGCTAATTTTAAGGGTTTTTTTGGTTTGAATTTCAGACTTTGCAATAACAAGTTAAGGACAGGGTCAAGTGACAATTTTATCAATTAATATATCATTAATTCTTCATTTTGGAAAGGTAAAAATATTGGTTGACTAATCAATTCGAAGAACGAGAAGATGCAGCAGTTTTGGAACTATGAAGGGGGTTGTTCAGTTTAAGGCTGGAATTCCCTTCAAATTTTATATCCTAGCATTTTGTCTTGGAATCATGAGCCTGGATCCGTTTATTTTCACAGTAACTAAATTCTTTTACCATTGATCAAAATCTTCCTTGGTTCAGTGGCAAGAGGAAGAACGGAGAAGTAGGGTGGGGGTTGTAGAATTAAAGCTTCAGCCTGCTTTTCTGTGGGACGAGGAGGATCAACGCCTACTCAAGGACTGAAATTTTCATGCTTGTTTTTCCGGCTTGTTGAAGGTTAAATTGAGCTGCAGCAGTGGACCTCTGCCTTATCATTTTTTTGGTAGGTCCTTTCAATTTTTTTGTGGATAAAACTTGTTTGGAATTTAATTTTCAACATGAACACTTTAATATGATATATTAACATAATTTAAATAAATTATGAGTAAATAAAAAATTAATCTTAAAAAACTCTTGGTTGATATGTTTTGGTGAAACCCAAAACTTTCTAAAAAACTTTACCCCACGTAGAAAAAAAAAATTTCTTAATGTTTATAAAGTGAATAATTAAAAAGTTAAAATTGAGCACAAATAGGTCTAAAATAAAGTAGGCTTTAGGTTTAAACTCACATGCGCACGTCAGCTTGGACTAGTTCACATAGCTTCAAGTCGGGACTAGGTTTAAGTTTATTGTAAAATAATATTTTAGATTAGAAAATATTATTTTTTTTTCCAACTAAAATTTGGACCTAGGCCTAGTTCATGATGAATTATTTCTTTCAGCCCATTAGTTTGTCCAATCCATGAAATAAAGAATCTGATAAGTTTTTTTAAATCTCTTTTAATAGTACATGAGTAAATTTCATATTTAATTCTAATTTATTATGGGTAATCAAAGATGTTAGTGAGAGAAGTCCACAACTTTTAGTTCAAAAAATTCTTAATAAAAAAGGGTTAAAGAAAAGTGTTTAGGGTTTGCTAATTCTGCATTGTTTTGACAAAATTTGAAAATTTTCTTCACTTAATTTTCCCGCATTGCTTTCCTAGTTTTAAATCCTTATTTCCTTATAAAGTTTTCTTATAATCTAGAGTTTAGGTTCAATCTTTGTAGAGGGATAATTAAATACTATTTTCTAGGTTCATTAGATCTTGTTTAGGAGTGTATCTAAACAAGATGACATTGTTGGAATCCTAGGAGGTTTATTAAAGAAAATACTATTGCTCCAAGTGAGAAAAAAATAAAGCCTTAAAAACAAAGGATTAATCTTCAACAATAACAAATTTTGATATATTTTACAGTGCTTCAACAAGTAAGTACCTCTCTTTGATTTTGTTTTAATTCTTACCAATACTACGTATAGTTGAATCCAAAGAACTAATAAATAATATCAAATCATTAATAACATGCATGAAGTTTTAAAATTCAAAACTATCAAAGCTAAACATATATATGCCAAAATATAATTGTATGAACCATGGACTCGCACTAAAAGACATCAAATTGATCAACATGTTTCTAAAATCTTTAACCCACAAACAAAAACAGCTTATTGTTTTATTACAAAACAAATTCAAACATCAATCAAAATATCTCAAAAACATCATCAACATGTTATTGAGCTAAAAACACATAATCAAACAAACATAAAAACCAAGAATCATGCCTTTAGTGCAAGCTTAAAACAAGGATAAAACTACAAACAAAACTATCATAATGAAAGCTTAATCAATCTAAAACATGAAAAAAAGAACAAAAACAAAACAAACTCTGTTGAAAAATTTCAGATTATTCCAGCACCAAAATCATACCAAAAAATGCAAGATAAGTTCAAACAACATCAAAAAAGGTTTAAACATTAAGAAAGCATGAATAAGCAGGCCACATGGACTCCACCCTTGAACATTTACATGGTTATACCTTCTCCAAGCTTGCTAGCTATAACTTATTGTTTTCCTTCTCTTTTATTTCCTTCTTTCCCTTTCACTATCTTTTTCTTCCAATGCTTGTTAGACTTTCTATATTAGGCTTTTAAACCTTTACACAAGGATCTTTTCATAATGTGTTTCTCCATGTTTTTCCTCTCTTTTTTTTTCCAGGGGAATTTATAGGGTTTCACTAGGGTTCTTGATGGATTCAAACATAGATTGATCAAAGTTTAGACATCTGATTAGATGAGAGGGTTATGGAAAAATATTAATAGCTGGAACCTCTGTCCTTTAATAGTTTTGGGATGGAGGTTTTGTAACAAATTTGCCTAAGTGGTTTTGGGATGGAGGTTTTGTAACAAATTTGCCTAAGTGATTTTCTTTTGCTTGGAGATAAAGGCATGCATCCCTCACTTTCTGATTTTAGATGAAAGATTTATAACCATTGATAAGAACCTTTTGAGGTTTTGTAACAAATTTGCCTAAGTGGTTTTTTTTTGCTTGGAGATAAAGGCATGTATCCCTCACTTTCTAATTTTAGATGAAAGATTTATAACCATTGATAAGAACCTTTTGAAAATTTTTAAGTGTGAATACAAGAAAAGTTGAGTGGTTTTGCATAAATGAGTATCTTAGTCGAGGCTGACTGAGTTGACCAATTTTGAGGCTTCAATAGAGCAACTCCGACGTAAACATTATCGGAAACTACCTGAATTTAGTAAAGGAGAAGCATACATTTCGATTATATCCATACATTTCGATTGGATCGATTCTTCCTCAATTTAGAGGTTTATAGTATATTCAATCTGAAAATTCATTCGTTAAAATTCATTCTCCAGAAGGAAAATTGGTCAGAATTCATTATAAGGTAACAAACAAAATAACATGACGTCTCTCTCTCCTTTTCCTCCCTCTCTGGCATCTCTGATCTCTAAATAATATCAATTTATGCAGGTAGTTGTCCCATTAAGAAAGATAAAGACAGCCAACCAGAGTGAGAATGCGAAGAAGCCATCAGAGAAGTACATAGAAATAGTTACTGTAGACGATTTTGATTTCTGGTTTATGGGTTTCTTCAGCTACCAGAAAGCTTTCAAGTCTCTTCAGCAGGCAGTAACTCAAGCTCAGATGAATACAAGTCATTCAACTCTGATGTAAACATAAGTTTTTCCCTCTTTTCTTTCATCAAATGTAAATTAATGACATGAAGAGGGGTCAACATCATCAGTTGAACAAAGTACCTGTAGCTAGAAAGCTCCTATAAATATGAGAATTAATGGTTATTGATTTTTCAACTTCCTGGGCTTTAAACATTACACATGGTCATTAGCCAAATGACAACACGTCTACCAAGCTAGTCCTCATATGGTGATTAGTCACACTTAATGCTCTCTGATGTGTAATAAGCACCATCAGCTTAGCCCTGCAACTCTGTACATCAGTTGATACTTAACTGGTGCAAGCTGCTTCTTTTTTCCTTTTTGTGGATTCACTGGTAGAGCATTACATGGAAGGAAGATCCTTTACCAAACAATCAAGTTTAGTGACATCTTCAGTGAACCTATCCTGTTATCTGAGGTTGAAATTAAATTCCAGTAACAACTTTTGGCAGCTGGGTTACTTAGGTGACGCAGCTTGATATGGAAAATAAACTGTTTTGGACCAGACCAAGAGTTAAGATTGCATCTACTCCTAAGCTGTTTGACAAGTTCCTGAATTGCATGATGTTGTACCTTCCATATTACTATAAAAGCCTTCCCCTTTAGAGCTCTAGTCCTGCTTTTCGAGACAGCCACCTCTGTATGCTTTGGAACATCCTTAGCCACACTATCTTCTCCACGAAATCTCTTTTTTTTTTTTTTTTTTTTCTGATTCCAATTCCTTGTATTAGGGCTGTTATTAGAGACCAGCCCGTAGTTATCCTAAGGCGCATTCTTATTATAGTCTCGACTCTTTTCTCTTTTAGTCCTTGTTAATTAAAGCAATAATAACTCATTAATTACGTCTGTCACTTAATCCACCGTTAGTATTTTAATTTGTTTGTCAAGATATATTGGAAAAAAAAAACCCAGCTCTGGAGACATTTTATTAGCTTAGATTTTTTTATTAATTAAATGTTTAATACTTAATGGTTAAATTGTAAGGTTGAAATTACGGAGTTAGCTACAAAAATGATTCAATTTATGAGAATGTCACCATAAGTCAGTGAAAACATTTCAGTTGCATGGCAAACGTGATTCATACTATCACAATCTATCCATATTTTCATGCGTGGTAATTAAAATAAAGATGGTAAAGGCAATTAAAAGAAAATTGTCAAATATTAATAAAATACCATCAGCAAATTACAATGTTATTTACTGATAGAATATTATTTTACTATTTTCCTTAGTAGTCACCAATGAAAAGTTTTCATCGATAACTTCCAAGAAAACTACAGTTAAAAAATAAAAATAAAAATAATAACTATTATCATTACATAAAAAATTACTAAAAAAATATTCTCATTAATATTACTTGTCGAAGAATCCGTCGGTAATATTTAAGTTATAATATGACAACCGACTCTCTCTCTCACACTCCCCTATTTATTTTTCTTCTTTATTTTTATTAAGTAGAAAACATCACACCCCTCGTTTTATCATAAATTAAACTCAAATCATCACAAATATGACTATGCCAACATTTAGTCTGTCAACATCCCTATTCTGATTCAATTTTTTTTTAATATTCACCCCTAACAAACCTACTTTATTAATATTATTATTATTATTGAAATTCCTTTTTAAAATGTTAATTTTTTAGTATTTTTATGTAGTATATATAGTTTATTTGTGTATTTACTTGTTTTATAGCCTTTTTCTCTAGAAATTTATTGTATGAATATATACTTGATCATGTTAGGTTTTGTTTGGGATCTTGAAACATCGTATTTGTTTGTTATTTTATGAAATTAAATTTGATTTTGTAACTTAGGTATTTTATAATGAAATAAATAATGATTTATTTAATAGGTACGATTTATATTTTGTTAATTTTATTGTGAAATTAAAAATTTTAATAAATTTGAAAGAATTTTAATTTTTAGAGAAAATTGATAATGAGTTAAGGGTAATATTAAAAGATTAAACAAGTTTGAGTTAAACTAATAATAGTTATTTATTTGGGTACCAATAATTTGTTTAGTTCACATTACTAATTAATAGATGTTGTCATTAATGTTTTATATAGATTTCATATAAATAATTAATAATTATTCTAGGATATATGAATAGGTAATATATATTAACATTAATATTGAAAAATGGAATTGAATTAATATTCCCAACGATGTTTAATTGACTAGTCAGGTGGTCCAATTTGTTCTTATTTTTTTACATATCAAGGTGGGGTAACTTCTGGTGTGTACAAGAGAAAAGAAGGCTCCCATGTCGGTAACGATATTATTAACGTGTTTTGGGATTTTCTTGTGTTCTCACAAAATTTACAAGTCATGATCTTGGATAAACCGCAACTTATAATTAATACATGTTTTCATTCATATTATATATAGATTTTATATAATTAATAAATAATTGTTTTTAGATATATCAAATAGATAATATTAACATTAATATTGGGAAATGGAATTAATTAATGTTCCCAACTATGTTTAATTGACTAGTCAGGTGGTCCATTTTGTTTTTATTTTTATACATATCCAGGTGGGGCTACTTCTGGTGTGTACAAGAGGAAAAAAAGTTCCGTGTCGGTAACGATATTATTAACGTGTTATGGGATTTTCTTGTGTTCTCACATTCACAATCTATCCATATTTTTAGAACATTAAAATAAGGTGTACCAAACAATTATTAAAAAATTATCAAATATAAATAAAAATACTAACAGAATAAATACCATCGAAGAAATCATAATGTCATTTAATTGCTCATTTTATTTTACATTCACATTTACAATCTATTCATATTTTCATGTGTGGTACAAACAATAAAATAAAGATTGTACAAATAACTATAAGAAAATTATCAAATATAAATGAAAATGTCAACTAAATAAATACCTTCAATAAATCAATAAATCACAGTGTCATTTAATTATTAATTCAGTGAGAACATTTTAATTGCATCCCAAAAATGAATGGTACATATTTACATATGTACACATTTCATTTCCACATTTATAATATATCCATATTTTCATATTTTCATGCATGGTCCTAACATTAAAATAAATTTGGTACAAACAACTACTAGAAAATTATCAAATATAAACAAAAATATTAATGGAATAAATACAATATAAATCACAATATCATTTAATTGAAACAACTACTAGAAAATTATTAAATATAAACAAAAATATTAATGGAATAAATATCATCGATAAATCACCATTACATTTAATTGTACATTTCATTTTCACATTTATAATCTATCCATATTTCATGCGTGGTCAAAAAATTAAAATAAAGTTGGTACAAACGACTATTAGAAAATTATCAAATATAAATAAAAATATTAATGGAATAAATACCATCAATAAATCATAGTCACATTTAATTGCACATTTCATTTTGACATTTAAAATCTATCCACATTTTCATGTGTGGTCCAAACATTAAAATAAAATTAATACAAATGACTACTAGAAAATTATCAAATATAAACAAAAATATTAATAAAATAAATACCATCAATAAATCACAGTGTTATTTAATTACACATTTCATTTTCACATTCACAACAAACAACTACTAGAAAATATCAACGGGGTAAATAGCATCAATAAATCAGTGTCATTTAATTGCACATTTCATTTTCACATTCACATTGACAATCTATCCGTATTTTCATGCGTAGTCCAAACAATAAAATAAGGATGGTCCAAACTGTTAATAAATATATATATATATATATATATATATATATATATATATATATATATATATATATCTTGTTTTATTTATTAAGGGTAAAATAATATTTCATGTTTAGCCTATATATATAATCTCTTTGTATTTAGGTTAAAGTTACACTTCAGAATATAGTGATTAATGAAAACCCTAGCCTTCTTCTCTCTTATGTTCGTATTTGTTTTATGTTATTTTAGATTGCTTTAATATGGTATCAGAGCTAGTTTCATGGAACATGGCTTAATCTCAAATACAGCTTTTGCTGGGGTTTCGGGTGGAGCCTCAATTTTTTTTTTGGAGTGATATTCATTTTGTTTCTGCAAATCTGGTATTTTATCTTCCCTTTTATCCTCTCTTCAGTTTCTGCAACTTGGTACTTGCATTTTGTTTCCGTAATTTTTTGTTTTTGGAGTAATCATATAACTTCGAGAAGATATTTGTTTAGTTTATGCGATATCTGTTCATTTCCTGCAATTTTGTATTTTTTTCGCTGCTTTTGCATTCTGGTTCTATATGATTGTTGATTATGGCTTCTGAAAGAGATGATTCGCTTCAATTTGTAAGTCTGAGGTTGGATGGGAAGAACTATTCATATTGGAGTTATGTAATGTGAAATTTGCTTAAGGGTAAAAAGATGTGGGGATATGTCAGTGGAACCTATGTGGTACCTAAAAATATCGAGGAAGGGGATGCTACTTTGATAGATGCATGATAAGCAAACAATGCAAAGATTATTACTTGGATTAACAATTCTGTTGAGCATTCCATAGGTACGCAGTTGGCGAAGTATGATACAACAAATGAGGTTTGAGATCATTTGCAAAGGTTATTCACGCAATCAAATTTTGCAAAACAATATCAGTTAGAGAATGACATACGAGTTCTTCACTAGAAGAATATAAGTATTCAGGAGTTCTATTCTGCAATGACAGATCTTTGGGATCAATTGACTCTTACAGAATTGGTAGAATTAAAGGAATGTAGTGCCTATATTGATCGTATAAAACAACAACGATTGGTACAGTTTTTAACAACATTTCACAATGATCTTGAAGAACTCAAAGATTCAATTCTACATTGTTCTCCACTGCCTTCTGTTAGCTCTGTTGTTAGTGAGTTATTGGCTGAAGAAATACATCTCCAGTTTTATTCTGAAAAGAGAATTATTTCTACTTCGAATCCATCTGTACTAGTAGTACCATCCAAACCATTCTCTAATCATCAGAATAAGCCTTACATAAGGGTTGTCTTTGATGAATGCAGTTTCTGTAAGCAGAAAGGTCATTGGAAGGCTTAGTATCCCAAGTTGAGACAATAAAATCAAGCTTGAAAATCTAACAGCCAATCACAATCTAATGCTCATAGACCACCTTAGAGTTATAAACAACCACACCACAATACTGCAGCAGTAGTTTCATCAGGCCCTATCACCGATCCTATCACTCTGGCTGAGCAATTTCAGAAGTTTCTTTCCTTACAGCCACAAACAATGCCTGTTTCTTATTCCATAGGTCAGTTGTCTTATAGTTCCTCAGGTATACCATATTCTGAATGGGTCTTAGATTCTAGCTCTTCACATCATATATCTCCAGATTCTTCATCTTTTACCTTTGTATCCCCTTCACCCTCCATTCCTGTATGACTGTTGATGGCACTCCAATGCCCTTAGTAGGTGTTGGTTTTGTTGTCACACATTATTTGTCTCTCCTTAATATTTATCTTATTTCAAAACTTAGATTGAATCTTGCTTCTGTTGGACAATTATGTGATTCTGGTGATTATTTAGTCATTTTTTCCTTTTTTTTTATTGTGTACAAGATCTGCAGTCTCAGAAGATGATTGGGATAGGCAGTAGGGAGAATGAAATATATATTTTGGATGAGTTAAAATTGTCAGTTGCTGCTGCTGCTACTACTATTACTATTGATTTGTCTTCTTTTCGTTTGAGTCATTCCTCTTCTAGTTTTTATTTATGGCATTCTTGTCTAGGTCATGTTTCGTCTTCTCATTTGAGATTTTTGGCATCCACAGGAGCTTTAGAAAATTTACAACCTTGTAATATTTCTGATTGTAGTAGATGTAAACTAGGGAAATTTTTCACTTTACCTTTTAATCGAAGTATTTCTATTTCTTCTTCCCTATTTGACTTGATTCATTCTGATGTATGAGGACCTTCTTCTATTGCAATAAAAGAGGGTATCAATATTATGTTTATTTTATTGATGATCATACTCGTTATTGTTGAGTTTATTTAATGAAACATCATTCTGAATTCTTTGAGATATATACAACCTTTCGAGCTCTTGTCAAAACTCAACATTTTGTTGTTATCAAATGTTTTAAGTGTGATTTGAGAGGGGAATACACCTCTAATAAATTGTGAGTTGCTTGCCTTAGATGAAACCATTCACCAAACATTGTGTACATATACTCTTGAGCAAAATGATGTTGCTGAAAGAAAACATAGGCACATTGTCAAAATTGCTCGTTCTTTCTTGTTGTCTGCTTCTGTTCTTAGTGAGTTTTGGGAAGAAGTTGTTGTTACTGCTGTAAGTTTGATTAATACAATCTCATTTTCTCATAGTTGAGGTTTTTCTCATTTTGAAAAGTTATATGTGTATGTCCCCAATTATTTCTCCTTTAGAGTTTTTGGTTGTACTTGTTTTGTTTTTCGTCGTCATGCAAAACGTAGTAAGTTGTCTTATCGATCTGCTATTTGTGTCTTTCTAGGTTATGGTGAAGGTAAAAAGGGGTATCATTCTTTTGATCCAATAACTCAAAAACTTTATGTGTCTTGTCATGTTGTATTTCTCGAGCATATACCTTTCTTTTCTATTCCATCCACTACTTATAGCTTGACTAGACTTGGTGTTATAGTATAGATCCATTTTCTGAGGATTCTGATAATTTATCATCTCAGGTTCCTATTACCTTAAATACCCCTTCTCATGTTCTACCAATTTGTACTCATCATTCTGTATGTATTAACACTTTATTATCCGGCACACCTAAAGCTCCATTCTCATTTACAGCCCCTAATCTTTGTTTGAGATTGTGGATCCACATTTACGTCAATGAACAGAAGCAAAAAAAAAAGTAAAGGATGAAGAATAACAAGAATAAGCAAAATCTGGTAGTTTTGTGGACTTATGAATGTGTATGGATTGACGTAAAAGTATGTTTGTAAGCTCAAGAAAGCATTATATGGTCTCAAACAAACACCTCGTGCTTGGTTTTAAAATTTTTATGTTGTGATCTCGTCTCTTGGATTTGTTTCTAGTAGTCATGATTCTGCCCTTTTTATTAAGTGCATTGATGCAAGTCGTATTATTCTGTCTTTATATGTTGATTATATGATTATTACTGGTGATGACATTGCTTGTATTTTAGTTTTCAAGACATAATTAGGTAGACAGTTTGAAATGAAGGATTTTGGTTATCTTTGATATTTTCTAGGTATTGAGGTAGCTTACTCCTCTAGAGATTATCTTCTTTCTTAGTCAAAGTATATTGCAGATATTCTCCAGCGGGCTAGACTTACTAATAACAAGACTGTAGATACTCCTATTGAGGTTAATGCAAGGTATTCTTCTTCTGATGGTCTACCTTTGACAGATCTTACCTTATACCGTACTATTGTTGAGAGATTGATATACCTCACTATTACTCGTTCAGATATTGCATGTGTTGTTTATATTGTTAGTCAGTTTGTTGCTTCTCCTACTACAGTTCATTAGGCAGTTGTTCTTCATATTTTGCAATATCTTCGTGGTATGGTTTTTTAGAGTCTTTTACTCTCATTCACCTCTTCCTTGTAGCTACATGCATATTCTAATACTGATCAGGACAGTGATCTCACAGATCGCAAGTCTGTTACCAGTTTCTGTATCTTTCGAAGTGATTCTCTTATTTCTTGGAAGAGCAAGAAACAATCTATTGTTTCTCAATTTTCAACTGAAGCAGAATATCATGTTATGTCATCTACTACCAAAGAGATTGTTTGGTTACATTGATTACTTGCTAATATGAGAGTTTCTCTTTCTCATTCTCCTCCTATGTATTGTGACAACCAGAGTTCTATTCAGATTGCTCACAACTCAGTTTTTCATGAACGAACTCAACACGTTGAGATCGATTGTCATCTAACTCGTCATCATCTTAAGTATGACACCATTACTCTGCCTTTTGTTCCTTCTTCTTTGCAGATTGTAGACTTCTTTACCAAGTCACATTCCATTTTTCTTTTTTGTTTTCTAGTTGGCAAACTCTCGATGCTTGTAACTGTTGCATCGTGAGTTTGAGGGGAGATGTTAAGAAATATATATATTTATCTTGTTTTATTTATTAAGGGTAGAATATTATTTTCAGTTTAGCCTATTTATAATCTCTTTGTATTTAGGTTAAAGTTACACTTTAGAATATAGTGATTAATGAAAACCCTAGCTTCTTTCTCTTTTATATTCATATTTGTTTTCTATAAATTTGGATTGCTTTAACACGAACAACTACTGGAAAATTATCACATATAAATGAAAATATCAAAGAAATTATAAATACCTTCAATATATCATAGTGTCATTTAATTATTAGTTCAGTAAGAATATTTTAATTGCATCCTAAACGTGAATGGTACATATTTGCACATTCACATTCACACTATCTATATTTTCATGGGTATTTCAAACATTATTATGTTGATAATTTATCATTTCTTTAAAGTTTTTTAATTCAAATATTGAAGTAATCTTCAATTAAAATTTACTAATTTTTCTAAGACATTAAGTTGATGCGAGGGATATATTTTTAAAATCATTTAGAAAAAACAATTTAATCTCGGTTAACATGTATATAAGCTAGGTCGATGATAACTATTATCATTGAATAAAAAAAACATTTTATCTTATATTAGTACTAATTCATAAAAATATAAAACTCTAAATCATTCAAAAAAAAAAAAATACTTTGCTTCTTTATCTTAGTTGTCTACACCAATATTCATCAATTTGATGTCATAAGCAGTCACCTTTTGCAATGCGATTTCCAGGTTCAAGAAACTATGAATCATTAGAATGGTATAAAAACTCGTTGCTTCTGACCATAAAATGTAGGATCTTTTTATCCATTAAAATCCAAATAAAATTGAGGATTGTGGAAGCTTTTGATCAACATTGAATCCTTAGATTGATAAAGTAACATTATTTGACTTCTTCTCCTTGGTTTCTGATAATGTAACAAAAATCATAATAATAATTAAAAAAAAGATTCAAATCGTTTAGGCTAGGCTTGAATGAATTGACTTTTCCAGGCCTGAATAGCTTGACACCATCGGGAATAACCCATTTCTAGGTTTTTCCTCACAATTTACTCTTTTTTTTCTTGTAAAAAAATCAAATAAACAAAAGCCATAATAACAAGAAAACTGATAATATAGCAAAAGTTGATTAAAGAAGATCCCAAGTACATACAAATTAATCAGGCTAAAATTTTGGATAAATTTGGAGCATAATTATACCTCATTATATCTAAGACTGAACAGACAATACAAATTCAAGGTCAAATTTAATGATTATTGGACGAATTTGCATAAAAATTAAGTTCAGGGACATAATTAGATTTTTAATAGGCCAATTTGATTTAATTATGGGCCAAATTAAAGTTTATTATGTCTAAGAGTTAATTTGGGTCAAATTAAAAGATTTAATTAAGTACAAGGACTTAATTATACTTTAAATTGATCAAATTAATTTTATTAGGAACTTAATTGGTGAAAAATTAAGTTTGGGAGCCTAATTTGGGCTTAATTGAGAAAATTAGAATTTTAGAGGACCAAACTTAATTTTTACAAAGTCAATTGGTTCAAATCAGGGGTAAAATTACAAGAAAATCAAAGTTTTAGAGTCAATTAGGGATTAAATTAAAAAAATTCACAACGAATGACCTTTTTGAAAAAGACGTGAAACTCTAGGGACTTAATTGATTGAAATTAGGGGCAAAATTAAATAGAATTGAAATTTTTATGGTCAATTGAGAGTCAATTTGCATAAATCCACAGCAAATGACCTTTTTGAAAAAGATGTCAAACTCTAGGGACTCAATTGATTGAAATTAGGGGTGAAAATGAAGAGAATTGAAAGTTTTATGGTTAATTAAGGGTCAATTTGCATAAATCCTAGACCAAGAACTATAATGAAAAACACGCTGAAATTCAGGGCTGATGTTAAAGTTTGGTGGGGGCAAAATTGCATAAAATCAGAAGTTTGAGGCTAATTAGGGATACAATTGAAAGCAATTAAAGCCAGAGAACTAAATTCAACTTTGTCCAAACCCTTAAATTAAAACCCCAAAGCCAAAACGACATTGTTTTGCAAATAAAAAAAAAAATACCAGATGATGTTTTGTTCGGTTACTATTCATCACCCCTACCTTTTGCTAAAAAAAGCTGCTTGGGTGACTATTTTTCAGGGATATTTAATGCTTCTTCTTCCCACTAAACTGGGCAAACCATACACCTCCATGATGGCTTAACATTGTACTACACTCTAGAGTAGGTTGTGCCGGCCAACTGCCTTGACAACCACCATGGCGTTGCTCTAAAGTGACCAACTCAAGTATCCTTTAGCTACTAACTTTTTCAGGTCATGATAGCAACTTTGAACCAACGATTGGGATCCTTTTAGTTTGAATCAAGGGCCAAGATTGGTCCTCAAAATAGAAAAAATGTCCCACTTTCACCCTCTATAAATAGGTGTGGATTTCAGACATTGAGCAAGAATAAATTAGTGTTCAAAGTTGGGAAAAAAATTAGGCCTTCCCTGATATTTTTTCTACCATTGCCACCTCTCTTCTCTTCCTCCGCTGTTTCTTCAACCATTTCCACCTCACCCACACTGTGACCAATAACAGCCCAGCACCCTTGCAACCTTATCTCCTCGCCAATGACAGGAACAACAACCATAAGTTTCTTCCTCTTCGCCGTAAGTTTTTCTCTGTCAACCTCTCCCTTCAACCAACAATTTTTCCATCAACATCTCATGCCCCTTTATAAGCCATCAGCCGGACCTCCTAATCATGTCAGTCATGACCTCCATATTAGGTAACTTTCTTTTCTTCTCCTCCTCCCCTTGTTTTTTTTTACTGGGCTAGTGACTAAGTTGTGCTAGGGTAGCCCAGTCTATATGGTTGGGCCGGGTCCAACCCAATATATTAAATAAATAATATAATAATATTAAAATATTAATAAAAAATTCAAAATTCCCATAGGGCATTTCAAAAATATTTGTAAGTGCCTAGCATGTTTTTACTATTATTTTGTAAAATATCGAGTTGTAGACTTATATTGTAAGATAAGAACTCGATATTAAAAATACATGGTTTCCTCTAAGACTTAAAAAAAATCAAAAATTTTAAAAATAAATTTTAATTTTGAAAAACAAAAAAATATTTTATTTTCGTACATATGGTCAAATCCTTAAGGTTTTTAATGTATATTTTCTAAAAGATAAAATCACATTTGTATCATGTTTAAAAAAAACTACGAAAATGGATATCATAACCAGTTTATGATTATCTATTAGGGTTTGATCAAAATAAAAAAAATCCTATAATAATTATTTTGTTATTCAGAATGCCAGGACTTAGCTATATCGAATAAATAAATAAGTCTGGCTCTTAGAATGATTGTGATTTAACCTGATAAGGTAGAGACTTCCTCACGAAGAGAGATCTGCTTTGGACCTTAAATAAGACAAATGGAAAGAAATGTGACTTAAAATAACAATCAAACAATAATGCAACTTATCTTAGGTAGGTTATACTGAGGGTGATGCGTCTTTCTCTTGCACAACTAGTCCTTTACCTAGACTTTCGCAGACTATTAGGTTTTCTAGTGATCATAATACTAGGTGACGACTACTTAATTTTATAATCGTAATTTTATGATTAAATATAAAACCCCTTTACAACACACTGAGAAGGCAGGCCCATTGTTCGATATCGTGCATGCCACAACACCATCCACTTATTAGGCCCAAATGACTTGACACCTTCCACTTGTTAAGCATGAAACATGTTGACTACCATGATTTTTAGGCCTTAACTCAATACTCTGCCATGCATGCACTTAGTGTATTTTTTAGTTCACTTTAATGTATTGTTTTTCGTTCCAAGATGTTAGAACGATGTCACGTACCACCCACCGACACACACTAAATTCTCTAAACACAGCAAATATGCCTTCTTTTTTTTTCTAAATAATTATTTCCAGTCCATATGTCACATCAAAAGGCATTACTAATCATCAATCCCTTATTTCCAGTCCATATGTCACATCAAAAGGCATTACTAATCATCAATCCCTCCACCAATGACATAGCAAGACATCACAACCAATTGCAACACCAACCTCTTCACATTGGATAAAATAACTAGCTAACCCACAATAACATCCTTACAACTCCAAAAGCACGACGTACATGCAACACCACTCTCCACACTTCATAAGGTAAGTTGACATGACTAGGTCTATAAATACCTCGAGTCACCAAGTAAGCTAACATGATAAAAAAAACACAACACAAAATAAGTTCTCCTAGCAAGACTCCAAACAAAAAGTAAATTGATTGCTCTGCAGCTTCTCCTTCCAGCTCACTCTTCAACATCCATCTTTCACTTGGATCCATTTTTTCAAATTTTTTTTTATCAAACTTGGCTGCTGCATGTGGGCATGGTTACCATTTGTTTCCACATTCTCAACACTTTTTTATACTAGCTTGAAGTGGGAGAGATTCATGATTTAGTGTTGGTGTTATCAATAATTTTCCATCCAAAACACTACAAGATCCTAGTCCTCATCCAATCAAATTCTGAGATCGTGTCTCCTGGTCAAAAATTAGTCTTGATAACTTAGTATAATATTAGAATATTGACTCGTGCTATGTCATGTCAGAGAAATATTTTTTTTAATTGCTAAAAAAAATATCTAGATATTAATAATGTATTTTTTTTAAATAAACCATAAATTTAAATCATGCCGCATATTGTATGATATTTTTAAAAATATTAAAACAGTGACACACTGAATGATATTTTTATTTAATTTTGGAAGGGCAACATATTTGATTGACTAAAAGGTCAGCAGAAAATCAGGGTAGTGGTTTTTTTATGCCAAAAGCTTTGATTTTCAACCTATTTTTTTACTTAAAATACGCAAAACAAACACCTTATAGACCTTGATTAACCCATTTATGACTTCAAAAAACCCAAAAATCAGTTGAAAAACCCAAAATCAACTCAAATCCAAAAAACTTATCAAGCTTAGATCTATCATTTTAGATAATGATGATGTCGAATGCTGCCACCCATTTTTTAAGTATTTTTGAGAAAAAACAAAATATATATATATAAAAAAGCAAAAACAAAGAAAATATATTCTTGATGTATTTGTGTCATTTTCAGCATCATCTCAAAAGGATTCAAATTTCAAATTTCTTATCAACGCGTTCGACTTTTAATGCGTTATTTTTAAAATAATTGATTCTTCTCATGAAGTCGACATTGATGTTGCTCTTTTTTAAAAAATCAAAATAGAAATATTGGACCAAGCAATTGGGGGAGAAATTTTTTTTTTCTACCTATAAATAGGTGGCCACACGTACACATAAAGGGAGGGAGAGCCATAAAAAAAAAAACCTTAAAAAAAAACCCTAGATCTATTATCCTTCTACATAGACCCGCCAACACCTACACAAAAAACCCTTAGCTGTCCTCAACCCTTACCTTCAGAATCCCTACTAACCATCTTTTTTTCTCCTCCCCAAACCAGTCTCCCTTATAGCAACCCCAACACCTGATCAAGACCAACCCTCTCCCTTCTCTCAGGCTCCTTCATCAACATCAGCAACCTAGGAGACCAGCCCCTAACTTCTTCCTTAGCCGACGACCAACAACAACACCCGCAGACCCAACAATTGATTTCCTTCACTACTAGCCACAACAACACCACCCCTCTTTCTAGGAGGGGTGCCCTTTGCACCATGTCGTTGGAGACCCAGCGACTGAAACCACCACACACCGTGACCCAACCGTGCTCTTCCCCTCTCTCATTGTTAAGATCAAATCTAGATCACCAACCAAAACCCTTCTAGTTCTGACCATAATGGCAGCACATCAATTCCCATTACCATCTACCACAAATCCTCCACTTCTAGCCCACACACGACAACGCTCATAAATCTAAAACTTTTTTCTCTCTCATTAAACCAACCTTAACTGTTCCCGACCCACCACAACCAGAAACCACAACCTCATCCTTTCCTTTTCTCTACTAACAACAGCTCAGATTGATGAAGACTAATAAAGATAATTATTGAAATAGAAAGCTTAAACATATCTAAAAAAAAGAAAATTAAAATCGATTGTTTGCGTAGTTTTTCTTTGTTTTGTAGGTAAAGATCAAGCTCACCACCGACACCAGGAGAAAGAAGGAAAGAAGTTGTTGCAGATCCTTAATTGTTTTTGCTGCACCGGCAGCGACGCATGAACCCACGCAGTGCTAGTAGTGGTGGCAGGTGAATACACGTGCCACCACTGTTCCTCCATGTCCACAAATGTTTCTTGGTTGCAACAGCCTCTCCAATTAATTCATAGCCTTTAGAAGGTCAATTCATGACCTCAAATTATTTTTTGACAAATTGCTATAATGTTGTGAAATTTGAGACATGTTTATTATTTTTGTATAATATTGGGACTGTTTGGATATTATTTGATTTAAATTGATGTGTGTTTTTGATTTGATAATTTGTGTTGGATAGTGCATTAAATTGCTATAACCGGTAACTTAGTTCATGAAGCCATGACTCTTATGAAAAAGTTCTTCAAGTTTTGAAGCGCTATTTATCGGTTTAAATCGTTTACTTGATTAAAAAGGGCTTTTAAAGGCACGTAATGCAGGCTATGGTTCATAGCTATGAAAGAAAGAGAATTTCATAGGCTCAAAAGGTGTTTGAGGGTTTCAAAGACCTAAGATCACCATCAACTATTCATTAACTCTCTTTGTCTTGTTGTAGAATATATGACATATAACCATGCCATATGTTTCATCAATTTAATCTTGTTGCCTAAAACTGGATAGGAAACTCCATCATAATCAAACAACGACATATGAAATTTTAGTGTTATCAATCAAGATTTTTTATTAGTAAAAAACTTTCAGTGTTATTAATCAAGGTCAAACATTGGCATATCACCATACCATTCCTTTCATTGTCAATCTCAAACTTAAAGAAATACTAAAACTCATTGCCCATCATTTATCTCTTGATACTTCCTCATCTCAAATTTCAATTCAAAGGAAATGTCAAAGTTTTCTGCCAATCATTAGCCTCATCATTTCCTTATTTCTATTTCACTATCTTTGTAGAAGAATGATATATAATCATGTTCACCTAAAAGATCAAAATTCTTTTAACAGAAGCCATAAAGCAAATCCAACTTTTTTTAATGGATAACCAATCTAAACATTTTGAAGATACGAGAGGCTTTATTACAGATACCAAAAGACATGAGAGGTTTAATATTTTTTTTAACTCTCGCCCTCAGTTTCAGCTTTTGACATTTGTTGTGCCTTTCCTTAAAAAACCTATTTTGCTCTTTCAGACTCGATAGGAATTTTCCTACATTTAACCTTGACATGTATTTAAGTGTGAGTAATTTCTACTTTTTGTCTTTCACACAATCTTCCTCAAAGTTTCCTTGGATGCCCCCTAGTTTAGGGTTCTTTTCACTTTTCGCCCTTTCTCAATCGTTGGGTTTCTGTTCTTAGCATTTTTTTACCATTGATTCTAACATTGTATTCATCTTTCCAAAAAAAAAACCCTCATTTGCCTCTAGTATGAGGTGTAATCCATGTCAGAGTTTCTTTTCGTAGGAAAGATTCCATTAGGCTCAAATTAGGATTCGCAAGGGCTATATGTTTTAAGAATAGTGAAGGGAATAAACAAAGATGACCTTTTCTCATTTCAAGTAGGGTCGGCTAAAACTGATAAATTTTGACATTGTCTAGTGTAATGATTTGGGCTTGTAAAAAATCATGATTCTCGAGTGATAACTATCGAATTCACTAAAACTTGGCTTTATGATGTGTGGTTCAATTTTGTATGTGAGCTTCAAATTTGTTTTGTCACCCCCACATTGTTTATCATGTTATTTTAACAAACATCGAGTCATTTTTGCAATTAAAACACTTTTAATATTTCAGGATTGACTAGCCATAATTTCATATGTTGAAGTTTAATCAAAATATTTTGTCAAAATAAAATGATAAACATCTCTTGATTTCAGAACAACAAAGATGTAACATCCTCATTCTCATGACCATCACATCAATCATAAAAAGGAGAAAGAACATGGTAATTTGTCTTTTTTTGTATTTTACCGTCTCTATGCCAAGACCACCGAAATTTCAACAGAGTCTCCTCTATACTGGGAAGTCCCAAATTATTAATAATAATTTGTATTCCAATAATACTCATAATTTAATCATCTCCCAACCACTTAAGATCTCCATACTATTATATTAAAAATTATTGTCCATAATATCGCAAGTAAACACATCTTAACATAGAACATATTATTTAATATTTAGGTAGCAAGGACACCATACATAAAGATCACATACATATCATACTAAAATTTACTTTCAAATATTTAAGTTACAGGATGTCGTTAAGTATTATATGATTTTTTATTTTGATAGATAATACTTGTTTTACTTGAAAGCTCATGCCGATCACTTTGTCAACTCACTAGACAAGATATCATGAAGTCTAAATCACTCTAATAGTGCCCAAGTCTATCTCTGGTCAATTTGTTAACCAGGTAAAGTCCAGACATTTCACTAGCATAAGTTAGTAATGAAAAACCTAATATATCCGATCCTAAACTTTCCATGACTTCAACAGTTTCTATTATTGGTTTTCATCCACCAAACTCAAAAACGGGATTTTGATGAAAAAGAGAAAAGACTTTGCTCCGTACGAACAAAATGAAAGACTCGCTCATCTCTAGCTGATCTACTGCTATAAATTCATGCCTCTACATCTCCATTTTCATCATGCAACCTTCTTCTCTAATATTCAACTCCCAAATATCTTCGATATCTTCCAAGAATTCCCTTGTTATTTGCCAAAACACAATGTTGATGCCACAGGTTCACCAGTCATTATACCCTTCAAGAACTTCCTTGTTATTGCCCAAACCATGCATTTATGGCAATAGCCGTGCAACTTTTCTCGTCCCTTCGAGGTCTTCATTCACTAAAACTAGGAGAAATGAACGTGTTGTTTACAAAACTAGCAACAATATTAAAGCAATGTCAACTGCATCCACAGAGCAGCCTACTAAATTAAAGGCTACTGTGAGTACTGTGGTTAAAGGTACGCGGTCAGATAGGCCTGGTAAAATACTCAGCTTGGAGCTTGTTTTTGCCGACCTTGATCCCAGTAAGTGGTAGTCAGGATACAGCATTTTCATCAACTTCTGCCCAATTTATTAATTACCCAGATTAGTAATCAATATTTCATATATATATATATATTGCTAGAACTGTTCAGTCTGTCAATTTGCACTGAAATGCACATATTATTTGTGATAGTTTGGGTCATTGGGCTAATTATTTTGTTAAAAAAATTATTTTACTTAAAAAATTAATGTAAAATTAGATACATTATGTCTTAACTATTGGAAAAAAAAAAGGTACAGGTTGGTTTTTCAACCCCTATTAAGTATTTGTTTGATAATGCACTGCATATAATAATATAATGCTGGGTGTTTTTTTAATTAAAAATATTTTTAATTAATATTTTTTATATTTGACATACTAAATAAAAATTATTAAAAAATAATAAAAAATATTAATTTAATTAATATTTTTTTCAAATAAAAAATAATTTAAAATACTTTGAAAAACAAAAATTAATACATTACCAAACGGTGCCTAAATTAAGTCAAGTACTCCTCGCCTCATCATTCACTCTCCTCTTCAGTTATGATAATTGGATTGTTTGCTTTATCCATTGAACAAATCCATCCAAAAAGCTATGGAGCGAACTATGACTGATCATTAAAATATATGATTTTATAAAAATATTGCATTTTTGTTTATATGTATTATCTTAGATCATATATTAGTACATTTAGAAGAGAAAAATACGCTGTCTTTTTCCCAAGTAATCCTAATTTATCTAAAAATTCAGTTCATAAAAAAAACTTTTGCCAACTGTCACCTGTCGATTTAACCTAGTATATTACTTTTTTCCCTGTATATGACAAAATGTACGTATAGATCATCTTACTCACTTTTCTTTTCTGTAATTTTTCCAAAAGACACCAAACAAGAGCGGTACTTAAAAGAGAATGTTAATGCATGGCGGGCATACCATGTGGATGATGATAATGTCGTGTATGAAGCAGAATTTGTGGTTAAACCTGATTATGGAGAAGTTGGTGCGGTTTATGTTACAAATGAACATAGTGAGGAGAAGTTCATCAAGGAAATAGTCCTTGAAGACTCCCCTCATGGCCAGGTTTTATTGACTTGTCAGTCATGGGTTGGAGTTCAGCAGAAAAGACTCTTCTTCACCAACAAGGTTAGCCTCCCATATATATATATATATATATATATATATATATATATATATATAAGATGTTAGAGGCAGTTGTTTTTTTAGTAGTAGGTTTAGTATCTGACTACCAGGTGCTTGTTTGTCTGTCTGAAAGACACTGGCTGGGGTGTTAAGTAGGTAGTGGTGTTATAGTTGTTTTTCTGTTATTTTAAGATTTAGATACTAACTTTGTGGGTACTGTGGAGCAGTCAACATACTTGCCCAACAGGACACCAAGTGGATTGAAAACGTTGAGACAGAACGAGCTTACAAATCTGCGAGGCGACGGCCAAGAAGAGCGCAAAAAAGGTGACAGAATATATGACTACGACGTGTACAATGACCTTGGAGATCCTGATAAGAGCCCTGATTTAAAAAGACCGGTGCTAGGCGGCGAAGAACACCCTTATCCTAGACGTTGCCGAACAGGGCGGCCACGGAACAAGAATTGTAAGTAAGAATGTGGAAAAGAAATGGTATGGGATTGAAAACCTAATGCTTTTATTCATATTCTTATGTAGTAGCAGTCCCTCCATTAGTCTTGCCAAAACCGGATAGGCATATGGTAGAAGTTTGTTGAAGTCAGTGCTGTTTCATGTCGTTTATATGGTTTAAACGGTAGAGAGTCCACTAATTATCTATGAGATAGACTAAAAAAACATTTACATGCTTCAGGATTTCAACACCAATTTCATAATAAGTACTATTATAGCATATTGGAAAATGGCATCTAATCGATTAAGCTATATATTGGAATGATCATGCCAATGTGTATTGATATTAAACACCAACGTGCGTGCATTACATGTATATATGAAGGTATACTAGCTAATATGAAATAACTTCTGTTGATAGATAATTCTAAGGAGACACGGAGCAATTATATCTATGTGCCCCGAGATGAAGAATTCTCTGACACAAAGCAGAAATCATTTGACAACGGGAAAAAATTGGGAGAACAACGTTTACTAAACCTAGCTAAAACGCTTGGTGACAATATTAATGCTGACTTCCCATCCTTCACGGCCATAGATGCACTTTTCAATGGCAATTTGTCGTTTGAGACTCCTCAAGTAATGAAGAGTAAGAAAGAAAAACAATCTTAAGATTTCTTTTACTATCCTTAATTAAATCTAGCTTATTCATGGATGAATTTATTCACTAATGTTATTATTTGACCATTTATTAAGAGAAGATTAATGTTATGGTATCCAAACAAGTATATATATATAGAAAAAAGTATTCTTGTTAGATTGAGATCACCTCAAAATTTTTAAAATCACGTGTGCTTGCATTACAGTAGACAGATTTTCTTGGTTTAGGGATGAGGAATTCGCTCGGCAGACTCTTGCTGGTCTAAATCCATCCAGCATACAATTGGTCGAGGTATGATAATTAGACCCTTTGCTTCAAAGGTTAATTGCCTTGCAACAATTGCATTGGAAACCATCAGGGTTGATTGAGATGCAGCACAACATGTCATGATTTTTAATTTTTTTTTTTGGTTGAATCATAAACATATTTTGTTAATGAGAAACGGAAAGGAAAATACAAGGCAAACCCCTAGTGCTAGGAATGTAGCGTTACAGTGAGCAAAAGAAAGTAGGGCGCCATCATGATCAAAGACACATGCTACCTGCAAAAAACCCAGCCAATGACTAATCTAAAACATAGCAGTACCGTCAACCAAATGTAGAATTGAATGAAGTGTTTGATTTTTTTCCTCACTAATGATATAGAGGAAGATGGAAATACTTTGCTAGTATAGATCCACAAATAAGAGAAAGGAAACAGAAGCCTGCATAAGATACTACTACTTTTTTTTGCTTGAACAAGTTTGGTAATGCCTTGCCCCAATGCTGGATAAAATAATGCAGGAAAAGGAATGGCCACTGAGAAGTAAACTTGATCCTGTCATCTATGGTCCACCGGAGTCAGCAATCACAAATGAAATAATCAAGGAAGAAATCAAAGGTTTTATGACAGTTGACGAGGTAGGCAGGAACCCATTCTCAACAAGAAATAAAAACCATCATTATGATCAGTAATCAAATTATTGATATTTTGATCTTAGCATTACAAATTGTTGAATATTTATTATCTGATTTATGTAGGCTGTAAAACAAAAGAAACTGTTCATCCTTGATTATCACGATATACTTTTACCTTTTGTGGAACAAGTAAGAGAGCTTAAAAATACAACTCTATATGGTTCGCGGACATTGTTCTTCCTAACCCCACACGGAACACTGAGGCCTCTAGCCATTGAGCTCACTTGTCCACCGATGGATGGAAAGCCACAGTGGAAGGAAGTGTTTAAACCAACCGGCAATTCCACAGCTGTCTGGCTCTGGAAACTTGCCAAAGCTAATGTCCTTGCACATGATTCTTGCTATCACCAACTTATGACTCACTGGTACTCATTTTCGTCACTTGTATTTCCAGTTAGAAGTTTAACATTTTTTTCCGTGCATATATTTGTTCCAGTCATAAGTTCTAAGCTTCAAGAAAAATCAACTCCCTTCATAAGGCATTTCTCTACAAATAATGGTTCATGCTTATTTATCTTAAAAACTATTAATCACTGGGAGACCGATAATTAGTTTATCAAATGGTGATCTCTGTGATTTACTAGTTTTTAATATTAGCATCAATTGTTATTCGGAGGACTTCTAAGTTATAAACATTATCTCCTTATCAAGCTAGGAACATTGAAGTTCTATGTACATGACATTCGTTCTCCCCTGAAAGTTTGAGTTTTGAGGTTGTTTTGGAGTCATGTAAATTGAAGAAATAGAAACCGTGGCAAAAGAAAAATTCAAGCAAGCTTCAACTGCCATCAAACTATTGATTTTATGCTGAAGTACCTTATGAATTTAGCTAACATTTTGCTGTCCCTTAATTTGATGTACATTTTGCAGGCTACGAACTCATTGTGCCACAGAGCCATACATAATTGCTGCCAATCGACAACTTAGTGCCATGCATCCAATCTACAGGCTCCTGCACCCTCACTTTCGATACACAATGAAGATCAATGCTGACGCTAGAAATTTGCTAATCAATGCTGGCGGGACAATTGAGTCGACATTTGCACCTGGAAAGTATTGCATGAAGCTAAGCTCTGTTATTTACAAAGAGCAGTGGAGGTTTGACCATCAGGGACTGCCCAAGGATCTAGTTAGCAGGTAGCAACATTGATTAGCCTCTTGAAACCAACTTACTATTGTTTTTTTCATTTCCTTAAACTTAACACGCAGGCAACATCAAGATATATCTTGGCTAATAAATACTTTTGGTTTTGCTAATTGCCAGAGGAATGGCCATTGAAGATCCATCTTCTCCGCATGGTCTGAAACTAGCAGTAGAAGATTACCCTTATGCCAATGATGGTCTTGAGTTATGGGCCATCATAAAAAAATGGGTCAGCGACTATGTCAATCACTACTATCCAGAGGCAAGTCTCATTGAATCCGATTCTGAGCTCCTAGCATGGTGGAAAGAAATACGTACTGTAGGCCATGGTGACAAAAAGGACGAACCATGGTGGCCTGAGCTAAAAACACCGCAGGACCTTATTGAAATCATAACAACTATTGTATGGATAGCCTCAGGTCACCATGCTGCTGTGAACTTTGGACAATACGCTTATGCAGGGTATTTCCCAAATAGGCCAACAATTACTAGACTAAAAATGCCCAAAGAAGACCGAAGAGATGAGGATTGGAAATTGTTTTTGGAGAAACCTGAAGAAATACTTTTGAAAACCTTCCCATCACAACTTCAGGCAGCAAAAGTGATGGTTGCTTTGAGTGCTTTATCTGAACACTCTCCTGATGAGGAGTATCTAGGGCAGAAAATTGAGCCAGTTTGGGCTGAGGATCCTGCTATAAAGTGTTATTTTGAAACATTTCGTAGGAGTTTGACCAACCTTGAAGGGATTATATATGGAAGGAATGCTGACGAGAATTTGTTCAACAGACGTGGAGCTGGTGTTATGCCTTACGATCTATTAAAGACATCCTACCAGCCTGGGATTACTGGAGGAGTTCCCTATAGTATCTCCATTTAAACAGCTTTAAGAAGTAGAGATATATTAAAACAAGTTCAAAAACTTGTTTTGATCTAAAAAGTAAAAATACTGGCACAAGATGTCTGTTTCATGTTAAAATAGAATATATTTTCCCAATAGTATGCCTGTCTGCCAGCAACCAAACTTGTTTGTGGTGCTACTCAGTAGTGAGTCGCCCGTCCATATATCCTGGTCCTTTGTAATAAGTTGGCTATTATTACCCTTTCTCAGTATGATGTTTCTGTTCATGAAAAATATAGGACAACGTAAAATCTGTAAAGCTTACTTTGTATCCCGCATGTTAATTCTATGCAATAAAATGGTTGGTTTTTGAAGAAAATTTGACGAAAACATTAATGGAATGGAGGAAACCTTAAATTAATCAATAATCTATGTATCCACTCTTCTCAATTAGATTCTTTTGTTTCCACTAATACTTTTGGTCCAATGTATTATATTATATGCAATTACGCAATGGTAAACATAGATACATATGAACTCAATTAGTTTTCAAAATTTTTTTTTTATGAATTACGAATGATATATTAAGCACCTATTATAGCCATTAAAAACATGGCTTGACATAAAAAATATATAAATAGTCTGTAAATTCAGGAAACTTGCAAACAAAACAAAAAAAAATCGGTAATCAAAGACATGAAAATTAGTTTTCAAATATAAATAATATCTTAGCCAATAGCCACCATATATAGTAGTAAAGTCAGCTTCTTTCTACTGCTCCAGTAGCTACCTGTATAGCATTGCTTGCTGCTTGATTCAACTCCCTCTAAAACTTTCTATCTATAATTGAAAATGAGGAAGTTACAGTCCATTATTGATTGCTCTGCAGCTTCTCCTTCCAGCTCACTCTTCAGCATCCATCTTTCACTTGGATCCATTTTTTTTTTTTTATCAGACTTGGCTGCTGCATGTTGGCATGGTTACCATTTGTTTCCACATTCTCAACACTTTTTTATACTTAGCTTGAAGGGGGAGAGATTCATGATTTAGTGTTGGTGTTATCAATAATTTTCCATCCAAAACACTACAAGATCCTAGTCCTCATCCAATCAAATTCCGAGATTGTGTCTCCTGGTCGAACATCAGTCGTGATAGCTCAGTATAATACTAGAATATTTACTAGAATATTTACTCGTGCTATGTCTTGTCGGAGAAATATTTTTTTTAATTGCTAAAAACATATCTAGATATTACTAATGTATTTTTTAAAAAAACAAATTAAACTATAAATTTAAATCATGTTGCATATTGTATAATATTTTTTTAAAATATTAAAATAGTGACACACTGAATGATATTTTTATTTAATATTAGAAGGACAACATATTTGATTGATTAGAATGTTAGCAAAAAATCAGGGTAGTTGTTTTTTTATGCCAAAAGCTTTGATTTTCAACCTATTTTTTACTTAAAATACCCAGAAAACACCTTAGAGACCTTGATTAATCCATTTATGACTTCAAAAAACCCAAAACTCAATTGAAAAACCCAAAATCAACTCAAATCCAAAAAACTTATCAAACTTAGATCTATCGTTTCAGATAATGGTGATGTCGAATGTTGCTGCCCATTTTTTGACCCTATTTTTTAAAGTATTTTCAAGAAAAAAACAAAAAATATATTAAAAAAAGCAAAAACCAAGAAAATATGTTCTTAATGTATTTATGTCGTTTTCAGTGTCATCTGATTCAAATTTCAAATGTCTTTTCAACGCATTCAACTTTTAACGTGTTGTTTTTAAAATCATTGATTTTTCTCATTGAGTCGACATTGATGTTGCTCTTTTTTAAAAAATCAAAATAGAAATGTTGGACCAAGCAATTGGAAAAGAAAATAAAATTTTCTACCTATAAATAGGTAGCCCCACACACACACACAAGGGGGGGCATAAAAAAAACCCTAGATCTATTATCCCTCTAGATCTATTATCCCTCTAAATAGACCCGCCAACACCTACACAAAAAGACCCTCGACTATCCTCAACCCTCACCTCCAGAATCCTTACTAACCACCTTTTTTTCTCCTCCCAAACCAATCTCCCTTATAGCAACCCCAATCGCTTGACCAAGACCAACCCTCTCCCTTCTCTCAGGCTCCTCCATCAACTTCAACAACCTAGAAGACCAGCCCTTAACTTCTTCCTCAGCCGACTACTAACTATTAGCGATAACACAAGCTCATTTACAGCAGACAATCAAGATAGAAATCAAGGAGAGAAGCAGTCCAAGCATTAAGGAGAAAATCATGGCATTACAGTTGATTGTGCAACGTTTAGGATTTTATTAATTCTAATTATAGAATGTATATATATAATTCCTTGTATAGCCTGTAACAACTATTTCCTTATTCTCTACTGTTGTAAAGCTTCTCTATATAATGGACTCCAATGCCATGAGTAGTTGTTGTGGTTTTTCATTACTGGTTTATAAAACCTTTACATGGTATTAGAGCCATACGATTAACCTCCATTGATCTTATGGCCTCAGAAAACTCTTCTTCTACTCTCTCCTTCAACACCATAGTTCACATGTTTACTATCAAGTTATCCTCCACCAACTTTCTCCTCTGGCGTAGTCAAGTGGTTCCTTTGCTGCAATGCCAAAAACTTTATGGATATGTTGATGGCTCAACACCAATGCCTTCTGCTACCGCTGATCCTGCAGCCCACAATCTTTGGAAGCAATTTGATCAACTAGTCACGAGCCTCCTGCTTTCCTCTCTCACAGAGGAAACACTTTCTATTACCATTGGCCTTACAACATCAAGAGATGTCTGGAACTCTCTTGAGACTACTTTCAGCCACAAATCTAAGGTCCATGAACTTCAAATAAAAGATGAACTTCATCTCATGAAACGTGGCTCTCGTAGTATTTTTGAATACTCTCAAATATTTAAGGCTCATTATGATCAATTATCAGCAATGGGACGTCCAGTTGAAAACACTAACAAGGTGCACTAGTATCTACGTGGTTTAGGCCATAAATTTTCAACTTTCTCCATCACTCAACTCTCTTTAACCCGTTATCCCAAATTTCAAGGATATTGTTCCTAACGCAAAGAGCTTTGATCTTTTTTCAAAGTCTATTGATCATAATACAGGGGTTCCTGCATATGTGGCTAATTTCTCTCCTGCACCTTCAAACTGATATGAAAACCAAACAACTATCAACACAAATATAAAGGAGGGCCATCAAAGGGAGGAAACTGTAGCAAGCAACAGTATAAATGTCCTCCTCGATGCCAAATATGTCGTGAGGAAGGACATTATGCCACGTATTGCAAACGCAGATGCATCAAATATGATGCTAATCTTGCTGAAGCTCTTGCCAACTACACCATTAGCAATGAACCTGCAAATTGGTATACAGACATGGGCGCATCAGCTCACATGACGAATGATGTATCTCAACTTGATAAGGTGGAACCTTACATTGGTAAGGACAAAGTTGTTGTTGGTAATGGATCCTCCCTACCCATAACACATACTGGTTTTTGTTCTCCCACTCCCACTCTTCAATTAAATGATGTTCTTGTCATCCTAACCTTAACCAAAAATCTGCTCTCTGTCAGTAAACTAACCAATGATTATCCTTTATATGTCTCTTTTACTGACAATGATTTTATCATATAGAATCTCCAAACTCAAAAGGTGGTGGCAAACGGTAACCATGTTGATGGTCTTTATGTACTGAAGCATGGAAACCAAGCCTTCTCTACTGTCATTACAAAATCCAGTCTTTGTAATTCCTTTGCAATTTGGCATGCTTGTTTAGGACATGTCTCATCCATAATAATTTCCATTCTTAATAAACAAGGTTCTTTGTCCCTCACTTCCATATTGTCGAATCCATCTTTGTGTGTTAGTTGTTAAAAGGCTAAAAGCCATAAACTTCCATTTCCAACAAGTGACAGTCGCTCCAAAACCATACTTGGTCTCATACATTGCGATCTATGGGGTCCAGTACCCATAACTTCCATACCAGGATATCAGTACTATGTTATCTTTATCGATGATTGACACAATCAAAGAGTTAATGTCTTATCCCAAGTGCAGGAGTGTCGAAGTAATAAATAACCCGGCAAGACCGGGGTCGAACCACAGGGAGGTGAATTATATAAATTACAAATAAAGACAAAGATTTGAAGAGAA
>Ga0307509_10002331_pt1 | contig 30914 bp, 29 predicted proteins | sample 10_EM_MG_FD_202245 | JGI IMG/M metagenome (GOLD analysis project Ga0307509, IMG submission 202245) | Populus trichocarpa ectomycorrhiza microbial communities from riparian zone in the Pacific Northwest, United States - 10_EM | ecosystem: Host-associated > Plants > Roots > Unclassified | place...
TTGCATTTGATTAGTTATTTGTACCCAATATGTATGAAAAGCACTCTTTTTATTAAACCTTAGTTCTCAGTTGACTTATTATGATATAATATTCTATTATTTATATTTTTTTGCCTACATAAACTCCAATTATAAATATCTGTTATGGGGGTGATTAAACCCTCAAACCTCAGACTATGTTTTTCATAAATTTTCTATTGACAAAAGAGTATCTTACTAATCAAATTTTGCAAAGCCACATATAACATCCATTGCACAGCCAGGTTCCCTTTTTGAGCTGCCAGCACCATATCATTTGGGCTAAGGTGATAGTCATTGTAACTCCGTATTATAGGGTCGTTACAGGACCAGTGCTGTAAATGTGTGATGAGAGTGGCTCTAATTTCGGCCACCAGTCCTTGCGTTCTAACTTAATAGCTTAACCAGAAGGAGTGCTTGGGGGAATAGAACTATGCAAATACTATTTAATTTGCATATACTCTATTTCACTCATTGATTTTTCTGGCCGGAGAGTACGATCATATCTCCAACGGCTTAATAATGTTGGTACTCTAAAAATACCTCTAAATATAAAGATACTAAGAAACCCTTGAAGCTCACAAATACTTAGTAGCTTTCATCTAGAGAGGTGTTTCTTCTTTAGCAAATTTGCCCTCTTTTGACTAGCATACATATTGGTGGCATGCATGATTGATTTTACTTCAGGATTGATGTGTTCCAAAATAGCGAAAATAATGATATGGGGGAAATTTCACTCTCCAGTTGAATTATCGCTTCTGCTGCATGCTCTGATACGGCATCCTATCATTGTTGAAATGTTTCTGCCCCAAGATCTAAGCTGTCCAGAGTATCAGCCATAAAGATTTTTTGTTTCTTCAGGCTAGTATTGCATGTGATTTCTGAGTGAGGCTTTCGTGAACCCTTGTAGGACATCTTGATATTCCAAAATAGGCATATGGCTTTCTTTCTGCCAACCTTTTTGGACCGCATAGTTGTTGCTTAGTTAAAACTGTTGATTACTCTGAATGGAGTGGCACTCACTTCACGATGATTTAGTGTCTTATGCCAAGTCAAGCTTATCCATACATGGCTAGTTAAGTCAAAGTAATACATCAGGCCAATCTTCCCACCGTCTCACCTGACCAGGAGATAACAAGCACTCCTTATTGCAAGCCATTCACCCAAATACCAGCCACTCTTTCAATCTTGACTTAAGTTCAACATATTGTATTGCTCAAATCTGCATATGGCTTGCTATGACAGGTTCTCAATATCCAGTGAAATACTCGTATGTTAGGCATGGGAATTATACCTCTTACCCATGAGGTATATACTCAATGCCCCAATCCAAACAGATTAAAATTGGGCAACTCATGCAGTAGTGATGGATCAATATGTGTTTTGCCGTTTGGCTTATATAAGAGACTTTAACAGTTGGCTGGTGAAGCTGGGGGCTGAGGACATTTTGATTGAGCCATACTAGTAGAATTGAGGGATATCGGCTCAACACTGGAATTGCATTGTCTATGGTTTTGTAGACTGGACATTGCATATGAGAATTCTGATACCGAAGAGGGTAGGTAGGATGTTTAAAGAACATCTTCACAGTACCACTTTCGTATTAGGCCCAACTCAGCCCGCTATCATCACCCTTCAGCAATGTTGATCTCAAGCAGTGTAAATACCTTCCTCTTCTGTGGCATGATTGATAGAGGTCTCTTGGTAGATAGGTCAGGATGGGAAGGTAAGTTGCCATCTACAGGACAACTATTGGTAGCTAAGTCTAACATTTAATGTTGCAAAACATTCATACACTATTCTATTCTAAGTTAGTGCTACACATTTCAATCCGGACTAAATGTCTCAACAACTTAAGGGATAACGAAACCTGTGCGCATACGGTATCCAAATTAGACCAAATCCAGTAGCGGCTTGGCAGCCCGAAGCCCAACGATAAAGCCATGGCGAACCGGAGCTAGAGCCTCACTGAGGCTCACTCGTCAACTATTCCAACCCCACACCCACCTTAACTCAACTCAACTTTACCTTTTACCCACAACCTAGAAAAGCCCACCAACTAGCCAACAGATGGAGAATGGCTTCGGGGTTGACGACCTCTTCCAGGACGAAACCACACCACGCCTCTCCTCTCGCCGACGCGTCGACGCCCGCCTCGACGAACTCCGACTAAGTGGGTGCAACTCCAAAATCGCCTGGTCCAAGGTAGGCTCCATCGCCATAATCAATAGTGCGGGCACGGGCGTGGAGACGCGACACCTGGCCTGCAATCCGGAGGATGGACGGTGGGTGCTGAGCGACGCATATCCGATCGCGAACGTGAGCCGCTACCACGAGAACCAGCGGCTGGTGCACGTGACGTGGAACTCTGGGGCGGAGCTGGCGGTCGTGGACGTGCTGGGCCGGGTTAGCTTTTACACAGTTTTCCTGGCGGTAAATCACCTGACGGCGACTAGGAGTCAGATACTCGATCAAGATGACGACTTGAGCACACTCGTGGGCTTCTGGTGGCTGCCGCTTGAGAAGCCATATGCGCTGTATAGGCCAGCGGCTAGGCAGGAGGATAGGAACTTTCGGTACCAGGCGGTGAGCTTTAAGCCATTTGGGCCCTTCCATCCGATTCTGAACAAGGTGGCGGCGATTGGGATTACCAGGGGGGGTACGGTCAAGATGTGGTATCAAGATGGACAGGGCAGGTATCAAGAGGTCACAACGGAATTGGAGGGGTTCGCGAGTTTGGATGACTTATTCTCTCATGCTTCTATCTCTTGCAGTAAAGGTGAACCCTCGAAGAGCCAATTGTCTCATATGACTGTACTGACCATACCAGACCACGCTGCAGTCCTAGCAGCATATACCCTCTCAAAACAACTCCGTGTCTACCGCATCGTGATAAACTGGCCGCAACCGAATCAGCCGAACCAGCCGCACACGGTGCTCCCCAACCCGCCCACCCTGATAATCAAACACCTCAAGATTGAGGACTGCGCTTGTCCCGCAGACTCTAGCACGCACGATGTATCCCGCGCGCAGCTGACGCATCTGGAGACGCTGGCGCCGACTCCCGCACCGCCCGACATACACACTGCCCCTGGGGTATTGGCCGTCTTCACAAACAAGAAAGCCGATGGGGAAGCTTTTAGTGTTATTTGTCGGTGGAGCCTCAAGGAGACACCGTGTACGCTACATCCCAGTTTCGACCAGATGGGGGTTCGCAGGACCAGTGTTTCTTCGCCGACTATTTCGGAGGTTTGTCTGCCCTCCTGTTGAAAAAAAAAAAGTGGAAGAATTGGATGTGCGGGGCTAATCGGCGGCCGGTTGGTTGATTGGGATAGCTGGAGTTGTATAGGATGGATGATGTGGTTATGGATAAGTGCATTATCGGGGTCTCGCAGGTTACTTCCGGGACCGTAATCGCGTTGGCATTTAGTGATGGGTCTTTGGAGCTGAGGGATAGGTATGTATCATTCTTCCCAGCTGGGAATACTACAGACGCTAACTAATTGACTGTAGATATAGTCTCATCCAACTACGAGACCAGAGCACCAACAAAAACGTAGTCATGAATATGATGCAAGCCGGGTTTGCGTTTCCCCCTGGGGAACCATGTATCAACCTGGCGTTATCTCCCAACAACGCCGTAGCTATACGCCTGGGCCCTGATAATGACATAAGCCTCATAATAATGGAGTATATAAACGGGCCAATGGAACAGAATGGTAAAACCACCACCATCCAATCATTACCCTAGTTAACCCCTCGTATTAGACAACCTTGAAATCGCCTGCGTAGCGCTAGCTCACCAACACGCCTACTCCTGTAATAACCTCATAAATAACGACGACCTCTTACTGGTAGCACAAAAGTACCGCAACCCAACCTTCAACAACACCTTTCTCTCGGAAGCCCATCGAGCACTGAACCTGAAAATGGATTTCGCAACGGAGTCACCGAACGAACGGCTCTTCAGAAACCCGCTCCTCCAACGCTGCCTGAGCTTGCAAAACGCCCTCGACTTTCGCGGGGAGAGGGTCAACAAGAGACTCTCTGGAAAACTCGCATGGGCGACGTTACACCTGCGCGTAGCGTCTGTGGCGTTCGCACTGACTTTCAACAACCCGCAACGGCAGGGCCAAGGCCGAGACGCCAGTGCTGCCAGCGGCAGTGGAAGCACATCCAGCGACTTTGATCTCCGTCCCGAAGCGCTCCAGACCCTGTTGGGCCTTGTCCGCTGGCTAATGGACATAATGTCTCTAACAATTAGCGACCTCTTCGACCTCGCCAAAGCGACAAAAAACCACACCTCTGATCTCGACTACGTTCGACAAAAGGTTATATCCGGCAATTCTCCTGCACTCTTCCTTGCACTTTCTAGCGCACCACGCGCGCTCCTAAGGTACAACTGCCGCAGCCTTCGTGGTCTAGAAACAACAGCAGGCAAACACCTCTCCTCCACCCTCTCCACCGCCACGGACGAGGAAACTAAGGCCACCTTTCGCAGCTTAAAAGTACCCATAGAATCCTGCGCCGTCAAGATCTCACAGTTTGAGCGGATAATGACAGACATTGACGGCACCATCCGCGCAGCCTACCACAACATCCCCGAAGCGGAACGTGCGCAAGCCGAGAAGCTACTCTTTGTAAATAACGAGATACCCCCCATATTCCGCGTCGCGGTGGAGCGCCTATTGAATACCACGCTACCGAACCTGCGGAACGATCTAGACATTGCAAAGTTGTTCTGGCACGACGTTACCTGGCTCGGCTTCCATGATGATATCGCTAGCTGCGAGTATCGCAAGAGGAATCGGATTGATGCCATTCGGAAGGTGGTGTTGCCGAAAGATGATGATAGCGGTGGAGCAGGAGGAGGGAAGATTAGGTTGAGGAGGTGTACTCGGTGCTGTGCCGTTGTTGAGGATATCATTCCCAACAAGAGTCCAAGCCAGTGGTTTGGGTCGATGCAGAGGATGTGCTTTTGTGGGACGCTTTGGATGCATATTTCTTGAAGATGACCAGTAAGTCGTACCGCGCCGTTGCCACGATTATGGTGCCGCTGGTAGTTGATTGGTTTTATTCGTGGGCTTTGTAGATGCGCAGAAGTTTTTGATTACTAATACTCAACTGGCTATGGTGTTGCGATGGTTTCAAGTTACGAAAGGTTTGATAGAGAACGGGTTATGCTCGGTAATTCAATGTGAGGCAGGGGTTAGCTACCACTCTTGTACAGTACTCGTACTTGCACTCGGGGGGATTATTTAAAACCGAAAAACTATTTCTACTAATTCCATACGCTCCTCTATAACTCCAAGGGCTATGTTTTCTGGCCTTTAATGACCTGCGAGTGATACTAATGGAGTAAAAAATCACGTTCTTCAAAAGTATTGTCCCACCCTCTAAAACCCCACCAAAAAGTGCATAAACACGGGCAATTAACTAGCCCATATCTATATAATAAAATATCCTAAAAAAATACAGAAATTTTATATCAGTTCCTCTTCACAAGAATTATTCCATCATATAATAAAAATAGTAAACATTTCATATTTGCATCTGGCACGAGCTGCACCTGGATTTATCTAGGGATAGAGTGATAAAAAGCAAATCACCACCAAAGTCAGCCAAATTTATATGAGGGCTTGGTGTTCCATATTAACCATCTTATAAAAATAAATACTAGACTTGTAAAATAAATAAATAAAAATCAGAAATGCTTCTCCTTTTAAATATCTACTTTTACTAATTTTTACTAATTTTCGATAATTTCCTTTTATTATTGTTCCCGTCGATGAATATACCCTACCTTTGCGGGAAAACGGGGTATGGGACAATACTCCTGACAGGGGAGTTTACTACTATGGTTCACCGTTAATGTGTAATGAAAAGAATAAATGAAAGGAGGGGAAGAGAAAAAGAGTGTTTTTTTTTATTGATGCTAAAGCTAAAGCTGGCTGGTCCTATTTCAGTCGACTTACTTTCTCCCGAATCCAAGTAAAAAAAAGGTCAGGAAAAAGGAAAAAGAAAGAAAAAGACTTCTGGCAGCCACCATGAAATGCCACCGCCACTACAACAGCAACAACAAACTATGATACTACAGTGACGACCAGGGCTACGACATGATAGATCGCACCGAGAAGTAACATGAGCGAAAAAAAGAAGGAAAAAAAAAAAGCAAGTCTCGGTATGTGCACCCAGTCCAAGCCTCTTACGTTATTCAATCTGATCGGTCAAAGCTTTTTGAGATCCCCGAGAAATTCATTCATCGCCTTTTTGTAGACGACTTTATCCGCCGCATACTGGTCTTCGTAGGCCTAGAACACGGAAGTAAATTAATCACATTAGATATTATGTCCAATCCGGCCTCTCGCTGCGTCAAAACTATTGTTAAGGGTGGGGGGGCACGAGATAGATACCTTCTTTTCGGCAGCAGAAAGTTTTTCGTATAGATCACGAGAGTTTCGTATGGCCGTGACAACACCCATATTGGTCCCGTCTGGATTGGTGAATGTGCCAGCGTTCCACTGGTCTCTCAAGAATGCGGCAGTGATGGGGACAGGCCTCTTAGGTATTCTGGGGTCCTTGAGCACAGTGACTTTACCACCCAAGCGTCTGAGATGTTTGCGGGCCAAATTGGCCTTGTAAACCTCCAGGGGATTTTGTTTCTTGACCCATTGCTCGCGATTCCGGATAGCGGCCTCGCGAAGATCTCTGGCCTTTTCAACATATTCCTATATATCACTGTCAGCCAATTCGTAGCCGATTTGACATACACCAGGAGGCATATATATGTTGGGGGGTTATATAAAAAAAGCATATCATATTATATAAAGGGATCTACGGAATAAACAACATACCTGCCGTTGCTGGGGAGTAAGTGCCCTCCAGTTCCCGGCTGACTCCAAGCCAACGGCGCCCCCTCCGAGGGCCACAAAGGTAGTATATGGGTTGGCACGAGGGACCTTAGGGGCCTGGAGAACGCGTTCCCTGAGGGAACGCTTCTTTATGCGTTCCAATTGCCGGGGAGTGGGCTCAATCTTCTTCTTTGCGGCGGGTTTCTTCTTCGCAGCGGGTTTCTTTTTAGCAGCGGGTTTCTTGGCAGCCGGCTTCTTCTTCTTAGCCGTAGTGGATTTCGCTTTGGCAGTGGTCCTTCCCGCCCTAGAAGTGGTCCTAGCGGCGGTTTTTCTGGCGGCGGCAGGCTTCTTCGCAGTCCTCTTTACACCCGTAGTAGTAGTCTTGGCTTTAGACGAGGCCTTAGTAGACTGGAGGCGGATGCCAATTGCTGCCGCCTTCAAGGGGTTGTCGATGAAGCGGTTGATGGCATGAATACGGCAGAGGGGAAGGGTATTAGACTTGGCCAAGGTGAGAATGTTGCGAGCCAGGAGCTGGCCGAAGGACATGGCCATTGTTGCTGTGTTTTGATCGGCTGATTGATGAATCAGTAAAGATTCGAAGAGAAGGGGAGGGGAGGGGGGGATGCACGATGGGTTTGATAGAAAGGTGGGATGGGAAAGGGAAGGTTTGTTTACGAGGATTTTCAACTGGTCCTTGGCACCGTCATGAGGTGGGTGGTCCGGGGGTGCGGTATTGTTCCTACGCCTGACTCGCCTAATTGGAGCGGGGTTGCGTGCATGTTTCAGCACGGAGGAGTGCGAGGACTGTTTTTGACCTGTCATCGACCCGCACAGAGACGACGTACGATCAACGCACATCCTCTCCCTCGCTTACCGAGGCTCCCAGATCGTACATTTTGAGCCTCAAAGGAAGGTGGCCGCACCGGTATCATATCATACCGGTACGGTACTGTACAGTACCGTTACTCGAGTAAGTGTCATACTGGTATGATATGATGCCATACAGAGGATTCAAGAACCGTGATTGAATAAATTGGTGCAAGCCCAGTTACTAATTAATTTATTTTAATTTTCAATTATCGCATGGTCTTTTTTCATTCCTTTCCGCTTCCTTTTATTTATTTATTTTTATTTCTATTATTACTATTTTTATATTCGTTAGATTCCCCTAGCATTAAATTTTGATAATATTAGTTACATATCATTATCAGTGCAACTTTTTCTGAAAGGTTCCTTCTGAATCTCTGGTAACAGATAACCCGCCAAACCAGATTCCCCCCTTCCACTGCCCCCGCCTCTGCGTCTGGCAACAACGAAGGCCGGGCGGAATGAAGGCGGGGTCAGCGGATATTTCTCTGACTTGGCTGAAGATACAAAGAAAGCTTCCTGCCAGAAGCTGGGTGTTATTGGGGTGGAAGTCTCAGATCGACTACCGGTACAAAAGGAGCAAATCGTTTCTCATCACTCGAGGCCTACGGTACGCCAGTGGGCGAGCACTAGACTATATCATACATCTGAGCATCTCGGGTAGATAATCGCATCTGAGCAAGCGGGGGGCTACCGTGTTTACAGCACATTTTTCGGCCTCCGCTCTGCTGCGGTGGGATATTAATATGTGTGGGAGTATAACACCGCAATAGAGAGTTTGCGCATGGGGACCTAGGTGGTGGTTAATAGGAAATGGACCTAGGTCTAAGAATGAGTTTGCGCAATAGGTGTAGGTAGCTTGGTATGATAGCTGGAAGATGGGGATTGAGTAGGGTAATATCGCAATCACATCAAATTTTTTCCCTGCTCAAAATAGGATTCCCAGCTGCGCAAGTTGGGTACTCAGCATACTGACTGCCATAGAACAGGTGATAATCTACTACTGAATGCCCAATATTATCATTAGTAAAATCCTTTAATAAAATGTAAAAAGAGTGCTGTGTTTCTGCTAATTTGTTGTTCTGCAGTCATCAGATTTCTTCAGGCCTGAAAAGCCCTATTTTACACTTCTTCCACCTAGGTGTCCAAGACTTTTGGGTTAAGAGAAAATAACCTGTTTTCCTGCCACCTAGGTCTCCTTGCGCAAACTCTCTAATATTTTTCCAGTAACTGTGGGGTCAAGGCTTCTCCCCCAGCACAATGGCTCGATCAACTTGAATCTGACAACGGCAATAAAGCTATCGGTAAGTCTATAATGTATGCGCCGCATTAGCTACTACTCGAGTACAAGTATATCACAAGTATGTACTCGTAATTTTCTGACGTTTGTGAACACAGCTGCTATTGCATACATAGAAAAAGTCAGCCGAAAAGCCTCAAAAATTTGGTGTATGCAATAGCAGCCGTGCTCACAGACGTCAGAGAATTACGAGTACGGTATCATACTATTATACTGGTACAGTCCCGTACTGTACCGGCGGTTACAACTGCCAACCGGCATCCACAATAACATTGGCGAATCCCCCCCCCACCACCCAGCAACACCGCTACCGCATCACCACAAATCTCTGAAGCGTGACAAGCGTTTGAGCTCGTGCGACAAAAAAAAACGTGTGACAGTGTGACACCCTCGTTCATACCGAGACTGTCCGTTCTCAGGGCTACGCATCGTTCTGACCACTGCCCGTGCTGCACACAGTGCCGTGGGAACCTTGGTGGACAGTTCTGCTGTAATCCCTCCCTCACCCTCCTCCCCCACCCCTAACAAAAAAACAAAAAAAAGAGAGAGAGAGAGAGAGACACTGGGAGATAGAGAGGGAGAGAGAAGGAGAGAAGGAGTTCGCTGTATCATACCTGTATCTGCCGCCATAATGCCGGCTCAGTATGATTCCCGCACCAGCATTTCCACACAGCGCCCACCCACCCTTAACCACCGACCTCCCCCTCCCTCACTTTTCGCCGGTATCAACACCGCTTATCACCCCGACTCCCGCAGTCCACTTCACACAGCCGGCACTCGTCGGAAGAGGGCGAGGTTTATCATGATTTCGCCTGTGCCTTATGAACATCCTTTGTTCGACCTTCACCAGCCTGAGCAGGACAGGAGCGAGCAATATCAGAATGGCCAACACAAGAACCTACCAATACGCGATCCATCCCTAGACATTATTGGCTCTCTCTTTAGCACCTCCCTGGCTAATGTTGTTCCGTACGATGGCTCTATGTGTTCTTTGAAGATTACCGAGGGGCCAAACACTGGCCTAGCAGCTACTATTCCGGTTTCTCTACCAATACAGCCTCGCATCGAACCTCTGTGCACCAATGATTGCTCCACCGGTTGCGACCAAGGCGACTGCACAAACGATTGCGAGTATGATGATTGTGGAGAATGCAGTGATGGGTGTTTGATCGAGGTGGAGATCTGTGACGAGAAGGAATGCATTGAGGGGTCAGGTTCGGATCGGGACTGCCACAGCACATCGTGTCCCGATGCAGATGTCTGCCATGAGACTATTATATGCCAGAAAGATGACTGTTCTAAGAATCAGAGGTGTTCGGAAAATTCTTGCATGGGGGGCTATCGCCATGAAGATTCTTGTCAGGAGAAGGGGTGTGGGGAAGACAGATGCCGCCCTTCATGCCAGCCCAACTGTCCAGTTGATGACTACCGTCGCTCGGGCCTTGGGACTCCTCAGGTTTCCGCGTTTGTTAGCGCTCAAACAGATAACACTGTCGGATGGTCACCGTCTGCGCGTCGGTCACATGCACCGTACTCAAATGTAGAGCCAACTCTTCTAAATCTGGACGTTCAGTCTCACTCTCAACAGCTTCCTTATCCTCTCTCGGCTTCTTCACGCTCATCGAGTGCCTTCTTTGAAAATCCTAGTGCGGATTACGAAAATAACTATGAGCACTACTCTGCCTCCTCAAAACGTCGAAGAGTTTCCACGCCAATGTTAACCCCAAACTATAATCCGTATCCAAAACATCAGGCAGCAACGGATGCTACGTTCAACGGGTGTGCGCATCAACTCAGCTGCCTTTGGAATGATGGTTGCGACATGAGATTCATGGATAACAATTCTCTGGTGAATCATATTAACAGTAGTCACATTAATTATGATGCTGAGCCAGTATGTCAGTGGTCAGGCTGTGGCCAAGAGGTTCAGGACCGTCAATTATTGTTGGATCATGTCAAGGACCTGCATATGCCTCATGTGTATCAAACGGTCTGTCTGTGGAAGGGCTGCAACGCCGTTTTCCACAATGACACAGATCTTCAATCACATCTACGAACCCACCTGGAGGAGCCAGCGGAGCAATGTTTGTGGGACTCATGCAATACCGAAGCTCATGGAATTGGTGATTTGGAAGAACACCTTCACACCGAACACTTTATAACACCTCCTGACATTCCCGAGCCCGACACTGAGGCTGAACCTTCTTCGTCGGAGGCTAGAGTTTGTGAGTGGCTGGAAGCGGGCGCCGATGGGGATTCTCACCTTTGTGGGAAGACATTTAACAATGCCATAAAACTGCAACAGCACGCAAAGGATTGCCACATCGCGGCACTGAGAAAGAAGACGGGATACTTTTGCCTCTGGGAAGGATGCAGTCGGAGGGATAAGCCCTTTAGTCAGAAGGGGAAGGTCGAAAGACACATCCAGACGCATACCGGCTGTAAGAATAATGCCTTGAAGCACCTTAGTGTCCTTATTTTAACAGTCGTGTTTTACGTTAGACAAAAGCTGTACTTGCCCGTTTTGCCAGAAAGAATTCTCCGCACCTCAAGCTTTACAGCAGCACATTCGTACCCATACTGGGGAGAAACCCTATAAATGCGACGTACTACCTCTTCCGCTCCTCTAGCGCTCCTGAAACTCTTTAGAGGTGGATGGTAATATTGACTTTTGAGGGATAGATCTGTGGCAAGGAATTTGCTCAAGGGTCAGCTATGACGATGCACAAGAGGGTCCACACTGGAGAGCGACCACTGCGGTGTGATTTCCCTGGATGCGGCAAACGGTTCTCGGAAAGTAGTAATCTCTCCAAGCACCGCTATAGTAAGTTCTCCCCCACCCCCCGAGGTAAGGATGTCGCGGGTGGTAGCGCAGATTGAAAGTTAGATATTAACAATTATTGCCACCTAATAGCGCACAATCCGGTTGGGAAACATCGATGCGGTTTCCCCGGTTGCGATAGATCTTTCCATAGGCTTGGTACATTTCCACGATATCTCCCTTAGTACTCGTCCGATGAGTCAAATTAGCGGGAACCTCGTAAGTCCCAGATTGCTAACATTCAGCTCTTTAGATCAAATGAAACGCCACCAGAAGACCCACGGCACTATCGTTTCATCCAGCAACCTGAACTAATCGCGCTCGGGTGCGAGGAAAGAACGGATGAATGGTTCGCCACGAGGAGTGGCTGACGGAGGGATTGCCCAACCTTTTGAGCACTCTCTAATGGAGGTTTAGGGAGTGAGGTGCCATGGAGACTTACACGCTTCTCCAAGAAGCGGAGTTATCATCTGTCCGACGTGGCGCAATAGCGACTGGCTCATTTTGATGGCCCCCAAGTCCAAGCTTTCTGGCTTGTATGTAGGTTCCCGCGTTGGTGTTGGCATTATCTAGGGGTTCTCTAAGGCCTGGTGTATATATGAGATGGATACTTTTTTTATTGCTTCGATGAGCACTGCGACACTCTATACTTTTGTTGCCATGGCAACAAAAAAATTTTAAATTTTTTTTAAATTTTCGTTTTTTCTTCCTTTCATTTTTCATTTTCTTTCTTTCCATCTTTTTTCCCTTTCTTTTCTTCAGACTTCAGTTCTGGTTCCTGTCTGTACTTAGCGTAGATACCAGGATTAGTCCTTAAATATCCCCAATGAATGAAGGGATGAATGGATGGCCGTTTTCGATATGCAAGAAGGCCGATAGATCACAAAAGAGCAGAAATTCAGTTTCTAGAAGGCGTATATTCTAATATCTATGGCAGTTTGACTGATACGACTGCGTCTTAGATTAGTCACTCCTCCGCCCGGCACGAGCGCAATACTTATACTGGTATGATACCATAGTTGAGAGGGCGAGATGAAATGAATTCAACCGGTTGGGCGGAGGCGATATCGTGGCATACCGACATTCACCTCTTGGGCTTAGGATACCTTGATATCATACTTGACTATGTAGGGTACGAGTACCGTACAGTGCTGATACCGACTTATGTGGCCATGCGAGGGCGGGGGATCATGGACCTGGTGTACCGATTTGCTGTCACTTTACACTTCGTCTCCGGACAACAGGGTCTTTACAATATTTGGATTGGTTGGTGTTTGAGTAGGGTAGCAAGTTAAGTTATCCATATGGTTGGCTCCCATCACCCACTTCTTTTCTTTTCTTTTCTTTTCTTTTTTCTTTCTTCTCAGAGGATTGGTTGACTTTATGTGTGCCTGTCTGATATGCACTGCAATACTCGTAATGTCCTGACGTTTGTGAACACGGCCACTATTGCATGATGCCAAGATCCGGGCAAAAAAGCTGAATTTTGGGTGTATGCAATAGCAGTTGTGTTCACAAACGTCAGGACATTACGAGTACTCGAGTACTCGCAATGTCTGTACGAGTGGGTAGGTAACTCATGTATTATATGTACTCGAGTACTCCAGTATGTATGTACTGTGTACTCGAGTATGCATGTAACTGTACTCGTACTTGAGTACCCCACGGACAGGATGCCATCAAGGCCAAGATAACTCTCATCCAATCCATCGCCGCCTCAAATCGTCAAAAAAAAGGGAATAGGCCCACCTCGCCTACAGTACCGGTACTCGAGCACCGGTATTCCCTTCCCCGTGACGTTTGCAGAGTACTCGAGTATTGTGAGGTACTGACTGTACAGCACATTGTGCAGATGCACGTACCGTACTAAAATTTCCCCTCTCTTTCTTTTTCCTCTTCTTCCTCCCTATTTACGGACGGTGGACTGTCCGTAAACGGGAAAATGTAATGTATGTGTATGCGATGGCTTTTCCGCCGCTTTGGCGATGGGTCAATGGATTAACGGCGGCTTCTGCTTGCCCTTACACCACACTTTAACTCCACCAGTAAGCTGGGAGAATTTGAGTGTGATCCCCACACCACCGCACGCGATTGTCAAGAGAACCCACCCGCTGCTTGTATCATACCGGTATTACTGCCAACTGGTTCTTGTTCTTCTTCTCCTTCTGGGGCTGTAAATTTATGTGCCGTGATCGTAGCCTAAAGGGATAACAGTAGAGATCAGTGTTTAGTGAGCCTTTTGCCTGCTACCGCCCGACGGGCCCCGACCCCTCTGCAGTCTGGCATGTTTTCTATAAAGGTTCCACCGCCCTGAATGACACTGTAGGGCCTCCCCATCTGCTCTTTATCCCCTTTCCTTTCCTTCCTCCTTGCTCTGCTTCTCTCCACTTTTCTCCTCCTCTTCTCTCATCTCCTGCTCCTCACCTCCTCCACCTTTCTCCCTCTCTTCCTCTCTCCCCCCCCTCTTCCTCTCTCCCCCCTTCCATCATCTCTTTCAAATGCCCAACGACGAAAGAACCCCCTTGCTCACTGAGCAGCCGGCAACTCACATCTACAAACATGCCCCTCCAACCGACGAGGAGTCACGGATCAAAGATTCTGCGACGGCCTCAACCGCACCGGACGGTCCAAAGATCCCTGGCGTGAATTTGAGGCTCATACTTCCTGCCATGGCAATCGGGGTTTGTTTTGCTTTTTCGCTCGTTCCCGAGGAAGACCACGGGCTCTTTATGTTTTTCTTTTGTGGCTAACCCACGGCTCGGGTGTCTTAGATTTTCCTAGCAGCCATGGACAACACTATTGTTGTGAGTTCGTATGGAGCTATCGGAAGTGATATGAAGGAGTTGAATAAGACTTCTTGGATTTCCACTGCGTGTGTATTTCTTGTTACTAGGGGTAGTAATATATATGCTGACTGTTTCGCTTGGTGATCCAGATATTTACTTACGACGACGAGCTTTCAGCCGTTGTATGGAAAATTGAGTGATATTTTCGGTCGGAAGCCTGCATTATTGTTTTCTTATGCCATTTTTGGAATTGGATGCTTGTGCTGTGGCCTTGCGAGGTCTATGGGGGAGTTGATTGCTGCAAGAGTATGTTCCTTTGAAGTTTTGTTGTACCGTGGGCTATACTCATTCGTGGCTCCTGTAGGCGTTCGCAGGTATCGGCGGAGGTGGTATGACAACAATAGTTTCTATATTAATGAATGATATAGTACCGTTAAGGTCTCGAGGAACTTTTCAAGGTCTTATGAATATTGTTTTCGCAAGCGGAGCTTCGATTGGTGCGCCCTTAGGTTGGTTGCTCCCTGCCGAGTGACTATTGAGCAAAGCTGATAGGTATTAAAGGCGGAATTCTGGCGGACAGCGTTGGCTGGAGATGGTGAGAATACGTCACGGTGCTAAATCTTGTCTTCTAATATACAGGCTGATACGATACGATATTAAGGTCATTCTTAGGTCAATTCCCCGTCGCAATGCTTGCTATCTCAGTCGTCTCGGTGGCCCTGCATCTCCCCTCCTCGGCCAATCCCCAAGAAGCGAATTTCAAAACTCAATTGAAGCGTGTTGACTTCCTGGGAGCTGGTGTCCTTGTGCTCGCGGTATTCGCTCTCCTCTTTGGCCTGGACCGGGGTGGAAACCTCTCGGTCAAGGATACATATGTTATTGCCTCATTATGCACTTCCCTAGTCCTATTTGCTATATTCGGTCTTGTCGAGGTCAAGATTGCCACGGAGCCATTCGCTCCACTGCGCATTGTCCAAGGAAGAACTGTTCTAAGTGTCTACCTATCAAACTTCTTCTGCTTCGCAGGGTACATGTCTATACTATTCTACCTACCCCTCTACTATCAAGCCGTGTCCTCCCTCACCGCCGGCGCTGCTGGCCTCCGCTTAGTCCCCGCAATTGCAGGCGCTGTATCCGGTTCACTATTTGGCGGGCTCATAATGCAGAAGACGGGAAAGTACTACTACTTAACCGTCTTTGCATACACACTCTTCTTCGCTGGCACCATCCCAGTGTTTCTGGCGACTGGAATACTGGGGAACTCAACGCCAACTATCTGCGCCGGTATCGTGTGCATGGGGTTCGGAAGTGGGATGGCTGTTACGAGTACTCTCGTTGCGCTGATTGCCGCGGTGGGACATGAAGATCAGGCTGTTGCTACTGCTGTTAGTTATCTATTCAGAGCTCTCGGTCAGGTTACGGGCGTGAGCGTTAGTTCTATGCTTGTGCAGGGAAGTCTGAGAAGGGAGTTGACCAGGGTCCTCGATGGGGCTGATGCTGATGAGGTATGCACCCTCCGCTCCTGTTTCTCCACTCGATGCGCTAAGTTTTGCGTAACAGATCGTCCGTAAAGTCCGCTCGTCCCTCAGCGCAATCAACACCCTCACACCAGCCACTGCGGAACTTGTTCTGACCGCATATCAACACGCGGTGCATTTGGTACTCTCCCCCTCACTTTCTCCGCAAGCGTGGTGCTGACCGTGTACAGGCATTCTTGCTAGGGACAGTACTAGCATTCTTCTCGGTGCTCTCATGCGTGTTTATGAGAGAGAAAGATTTAGGTCGATAAGAAAGAGTGAACTTTGCATATTACGCATGGAGTTAGGTGGTCTCCTTTTTCTTTTCTTTTTTCTCCTTTAAAAACGGTTTCTGTGATAGTAGTTTTCATTATTTCAATTCGACAATTTCAACTCCTTTGATTATCATACATCGGAATACATCGGTCTTTTTTAAACCGTGGACTAAACCTTGGCGAGTTGAGATGTGGCGAGGGTGGTAGGTTTTGAAGAAGGGTGAGCGAGATCATACCATGTCACTCGAGACATACCATCTGCCCTGCTCCCCTAGAGCATTAAGTCCGATAACCCCCCTCTCGAGATACCCTAAAAAGACTCATACCTCCAGTTCATCCGCATCCAAGCCCCGCCACCACCAAAGGGAACACATTGCGCGAGTATACTTCTCGGCCCAGATATGAAAAATTCCCAATCTGGCGATCGCGTACAAGATTAGCACCACAGCACGACTACCTACTGTAGGACCCCCACACGGCGAGTACTAGACTATGTGCTCATCCACTCATCTAGGCCTGGCTCGGGGCCATACGGTCATTCCGCTGGCGGGCGAGCTTCAGCAGGATACGGCGTGTATAGCTCGGGAGATGGTGTAAAGGGGGGGGGTTAGTAGGAGAGGATGTATAATATTATAGTATCATTGAATACCAGATTGATATAGCATTTTAGCTTGGCGCCGTGAGTGTCGGCTAAGAGTGATCCGTTGTGATGTGCTACGATCTGATTTGGGCCTTCAAGAAAGGGGTTGCAAGCGGTAGGTGGGGAATGGGGTATGGTATGGGGGAGTTATTGCATCAGAAAAACGGCGGTGGGGGGGGGGGAGTACTTGTATTTGGATGATATTTAAGAATACAGTACTAAGGGTGTTGGCGATTCCGTATTAAGTGCTGAGTACTGTTTGGTAGTCTGTTTATTTTAGTCTGGGAATTGTGGGCACTGGTATGCTACCGTCTTGGGGTGGGAGGGGAGTGAAGGATAGTGTGTGCCGTGGAAGGGAATGTATGACCTATGACGTTCAACTTGGGAATGGGTATTCTATAATAATGTCTGTATTGATAAGTTCATAGGGCCTTCCTTTCACTCACCAGTTCGTAATACCTACTTGGCTCGGTATGTAAATATCATACTTATCGTATGGTACGTACATTGGGTCCTACCTGTATCGTAACTAACATATTTTGGTCCTGTAACTAAACCTCCCCCCCCCCTTGCACGTGATCATATTCGTCTTATATCATAGCTAACTTCGTTGCAATGGGGTATGCCCTGGAATTCTCTGGTGAATAAGCGATAATTGAAATGGAGATATTGTGCACTGCTAGGGATGGTGCCCGAAAAAGACTCTCTTTCTCTCCTCCGGCAAACTCTAAAACCCCCGTGAGTGGTGTGAAAGCCCAGTAGGATAGCCAGATATTCACCAGAAGATAGACCCATGTCACCGGTGGGAGGGTTGGCCTTGCCACTCTTCCGTAGCAGTGATGAGATATGAGTGGAGAGTAGTTAGACAGTGCAATTGGAGATATCATATATATCATGCCCCTCCCCTTTCTCCGGGAGCGCCCTGCCCTGGGCGGCTGTGTCGGCGGAGAGGAGGTTACCACGCTTACCCCTACATCCCTCCCGTCTTAATATATGCTAGTGGCACGGTACAAGGCATGCTGCTTCACCCAGCCATACCGGGCACACAGTAGCTCTGCAATCTCAAGCACAGAACATACACCAAGCTACTACTGTACTTCCTAGTACACAACCCTTTATAAAGAATGGTATTCTCCGTTCGCACTACAACAGCTCAAAATAGCACCCGTCCCGCGGGACATTCCTCAAGCTGTTGAGACATTCAGTCCGGATTGAAATGTGTAGCACTAACCCATTTAAGTATCGATTTGATGCATGTGATATCAAGAAACACACTCATACATGTAGAAGCAACTGGGAAAGAAGGCAGCAATGTTCCAAAATCTAGCAATGAAACTCAAAAAAAAAAACTCAACAAAGTGCATAATTGCATTCTTGACAGCTCATATAAACCTGTTTGATATGGGTAACCTGGCTAGTCCCATCAGTTTTTTTCTATCTACAAAGTAGGCATTGAGAACCAGTTGGTCTTTGCTTGTAATAGTGTTAATTGGGGGATAGAAACAGGATTGGGAGAGGAGGAGAAGCATTGTGTTGAACATAATATGTAAGCGCTTTCTTGTAATCAGCTAGAAACTTATTAGGTTCCTGATTTCTAACTCTGGTGGATGAATGGAAGTCCAGTTACTATTCTACCATAAAAGTTCCTGAAATCTACTATCAGATTATCAAAGAAAGTCAACCTGTCAGCCCATGACGGCCTTAGAGCCTGTTTGGCTACAACAGTATCATTCAGTTCTCTGATACAAATGAAGCTTTTCCTTTAATTTCAAAACAGAGAGAAGGTTATTTCCATAGTGAAAATAGTCGTTCAACAGAATGGAACTGTTATATCCAAAAAGGCTCTTAGCAGTTTGATAGGTTGACTGGAGTATGTTAGGTGGGTGGTGATCTCAAAGACTTGTGAGATTACTCAGGCTGATAATCTTTATCGTTGACGGAGATTGTCTAGAAAGGTTTTAAAACTAAGGTAGAGGAAGATAGAGTAATAAAAGATTTTCTAGTGTGAATGTTTTATATTGATAAGATCTCTTCTCCGTTGCTTGATGATGTTCAAATAGCTCAGTGTAACGGGGGCACCCTATAGAGAGGTGAACTCTAAGGTTGCGACCGCACCAAACACTCAAAGTAGAAGATAAAGATGAGGTAAATAATTCAAAAGAATCAAACGGTTAAACATAATATTGTTAAGCTAGAAGCTTTACTCAATTGGTTCTCTTGAGGAAAAGTTGGTTGTCGAAGTAGAATGCCAAACACTTAAACTTAAGTAGATATCAGATTTAAGCCTTTGACATTCACCACTACTCCGACCTTGTTGTGAGCACCCTGTCCTGCTCAGGGTTGTTTGAGGTCTACCCTCCATGAGGAATTATCCTGTCGGAAGTATTAGACCAGCTCTGGTACACTTAACTTCGTCAATAGGATATGAGTTTCTGCAATGCATCTTCAATACAACCGCAGGTGGAAAAACTCTTCCTATCGAAGTCATACCAGTGGCTACCTGTTATGACAACAACTACAGTCAATACCTAGGTGGTGGACTCACTGGCCTAGTCGTAGTTTCGTCTATCCAAGCTATACAGTGCATCATTGAATCTACGCGATTGTCTAATATGATAAATTGACATGCAAGCTTCCCCGGTGAGATGTATCTGATGGTTGGCTAAGTGGGCGCTACCCATAGCCATCCTCTCGGGACATACTCTACCGTGATAAGACTCATACCTCTAGAGTGCATTGACAACAAATAGTAATGCTACAAATCAAGAGGAGAAGATTCTGGCTGGTTACTTAGGTATTTGTCCCGACAGCACCCTGGCTTCCTTGGACTACCTAAGTACCTCTAGGATGACTACCCTACTTCCTGTAGGCTAATATAGACTCCTAGGTGCTAGAGGAATTACTTATGGGTGACTCTCCACTTTGGCGGTTACCCATACTACCCTTATATATCCTGCGAATGACATTCGGTCGAACAGACGGCGACAACATATATGCTATTACAGTAGCTGCTCCAATGACCTCTTTTTACTAGCAAATGTGCAAGTATGTAGCTGTCGGGCTATGATGTGCCATCCTAACACTGGGGCCAGAGGGGACTGTTAGTTCAACCCTCCAAAGTTCAATAGTATGTTCGGGCCACCGGTACCCAGGCGTCGGACCTCACTATGCAGATGGATGTGTGCCCATGAACATCTAAGAGCCCGTAGAATGTGAGGCAATTGAACTCTAAGTTCTAGGATAACTTTGCCGGTGAAAGTAGGGTTACGTGGACTCTTCAGTAGGGTAACTGGGGTCCAGGACATAATGGTCAGTTTCACAAGGTAGGGTAACTTTGCCCTCTTATGCCTTTAATCGCTTCAGAAGTCCTTCTGTCAACATCGAATGTTGTCTCAGAGGCCGGTATAACATTCCCTAAATTGCTTGATTTTATGCGAACCTACTCCCGAAAGGTTACCCTGCCTTATAGAGTGCCCTAGGCTGCTCTACTATTTCCTAGGCCTTGTTCTAGGTTAACCAGCCATTTGTATACTAAGTATACTAGACTATACCACCTTAGAATACTGCTTCGTATACCATTTGGGCTAAGGTGATAGTCATTGTAGCTATCTATCGTAGGGTCCTTACACTACTCCTGTAATGACCCTACAATAGGTTGCAACAATAACTACCACCTTAGCCCAAATGGTATACTGAGTGGTAACTAGAGGTGGTATGGTCTCGTATACAAATAGCTGGTGAACCTAGGACAAAGTCTAGGGAATGGTTGAGTAGCCTTGGGGACTCTATTAGGCAGGGTAACCTTTCGGGAGAACATTCAGATAAGATCAAGAGAATTAAGGGAATGTTACACAGACCTCCGAGATGACTTTTGTGGTCAAGTGGAGGACTTCCGAAGTGGTTAATGACACAAGAGAGCAAAGTTACCCTACCTTGGGAATTTGGTCATTATGCCCATGGACCCCAGTTACCCTACTGAGGAACCCAAGTTACCCTACCTTCACCAGCAAAGTCATCCTAGAACTTAGAGGTCGATTGCCTCACATTCTATGGGCTCTTAGATGATCTTGGGCGCACACGAATCTGGGCGAGGAGGCCTCACGCCTGTGTAAGGGTGGCCCAAACATACTATTGAACTTGGGCGGGTTCCGCTAACACCCCCCTCTGGCCCCAGCGTTGGGACGGTGCGTCATAGGCAGACGGCAGTGTAGTTGCTCGTTTGCTAGTTAAAGAGGTCATTGGAGCAGCTGCCGTAACACCATATAAGTCGTCGCCGTCCGTCCGACTGAATGTCGTTCGCAGGATATATAAGGGGAGTATGGGTAATCGCCAAAATGGGGGTCGCTCATATATGGTCTCTCGGGCATCTAGGAGTCTATTCTAGCCTACGGGTTGTAGGGTAGTCTTCCGAGTGGTACTCAGGTAGTCTCAGAAGGCGAGGGTGCTTTCGAGACAAATACCTCAGTAACCAGCCCGGACTTTCTCCCCTTGATTTGTAGCATTACTATGGGTTGTTATTGGACTCTAGAGGTATGAGTCTTATCACGGTAGAGTATGTCCCGAGAGGATGGCTATGGGTAGCGCCCCCTTAGCCAACCATCGGCTACATCTCACCGGGGGAGCATGCATGTCAATTTATCACATTGAATACTCGCGTAGATTAAATGATGGACTGCATAGCTTGTATAGACGAAACTGCCACTGGGCCAGTGAGTCCACCACCTAGGTATTGACTCCGGTTGTTGTCATAACAGCTAGCCACTGGTATGACTTCGATAGGAAGAGTTTTTCCACCTGCGGTTGTATTGGAGATGCATTGCAGAAACTCATATCCTATTGACGGAGTCAAGTGTACCCGAGTTGGTCCGACACTGCAGGCAGGATAAATCCTCATGGAGGGTAGACATCGGACAGACCCGGAGCAGGACAGAGTGCTCGCACAAAGCTCTGAAGTAGTGGTCAATGTCAAAGGCTTAAATCTGATATCTACGTAAGTTTAAGCGTTTGGCATTTTACTTCGACAACCAACCTTTCCTCGCGAGAACTAAATTGAGTGAAGCTTCGAGCTTAACTATATTAAGTTTTACCGTTGATTCTTCTGAATTATTTTACCTCATCTTTATCTTCTACTTTGAGTGTTTGGTGCGGTCGTAACCTTAGAGTTCACCTCTCTACAGGGTGCCCCTGTTACAGCATTCTACTTCGACAACCAAATTTTTCTCAAGAGTACTAAATTGAGTGAAGCTTCGAGCTTAACTATATTAAGTTTTACCCTTGATTCTTCTGGATTATTTTACCTCATCTTTTTCTTCTACTTTGAGTGTTTGGTGCGGTCACAACCTTAGAGTTCATCTCTCTACAGGGTGCCTCCATTACAGAAATCAAGCATACTCGCACTCACATACTTCAATAGTAGTCTTCGGACACTGACGGAACCATACGATAATGATATGACGATAGAGATATAATAACCATTGGCTCAATTATCAGGACAAGTATATCTTATACCTCGCAGCTGTTGAGTACAGGATATACCGGCAAGGCTGAGAGGTTTGATAACAAAGCTGACCCCTTTGTTGGTTCGATCATTGAGACCACTCTGCGTATGCAGTGGTAAGCAAGAATCCATGATGACGAAGATGGATCGTAACGAAATTGACTGATGTGTGGGAGCACGGTCAGGAAAGATTCATGGTGTTGCGATTCGGAAGTCAAGTGAGTTAACAGAATTTTCAGTGTCAAATGCTGTTCGCACTTTCAGACCAAGCAGGAATTTGTTAGCAGGTACTTAGTTAGTATGGGAACTAGATGTAGCCTGCAACCACCCAGACGCGGCATATAAATATCCAGGTGCCTCCCAAGCTATTTGAACATCATCAAGCAACAGAGAAGAGATATTATCAATATAAAATGTTTACGCTAGAAAATCCTTTATCACTTTACCTACTTCTACTTTAGAGATTGAACCTTCCTAGACAATCTCCTTCTATGATAAAGATTATTGGCCTCAGTTATCTCACAAGACTTTGAGAAGGGCTCCCGCCTAACATGGTCTTCCTCTATATCGAACAATATGAGAATAGCATCAATGTATACCCAGACAAACTTCCCTAGGAAGTCTGCCATCAGGTCTGACATGATGCGCATTAATGTTCCTGGTGCATTCATATCACCTTGCAGCATGACTTCGCTAACAAATCCCCCAAAGGGTAAGTTGAAACTGTTCTTCCTAACTTCTTCAGGCTCAACCCTGGTCTGACAGTAAGACTTGCTTAAGTCTATCTTGCTGCGGTATCTTCCTCTTGCCATATTGTTCAGAATAGTTGTCTGATTGTGTATTGGTTCGGCATCCTTTAGCGTGATTTTGTTCCTTTCTTTCAGGTCTACTAGCGGTGAAACCCTTTTGCCATCTTTCTTAAATTGGGCAAACATAGGTGCTGCTCCATGTACTGCCTGACTTCTAATGACTCCTTGTCATTCCTTTTTTCTGATCCATTCGCTCAGGGCTGCTGTATGTCTCTCTGGGATGGAGTAGGTTGGTAAAGTCCGGGCTTCTGCATTGGGTTTCAGCCTGATCTTATCATAGATTTTCCTCAAGGGCAGTAATCCTTCTGGTATTGACTCCCGAAATCCGTCCGCATGTTGCTCCATTATTTTCTCCGTCGATACAACTGGACTCTGACATACTCGCTGGTAGGAGTACAGTTGACCCTAACTCTATGTTTTGGAAATTCAAGTATGAGCTTGTAACAGTCTATTGATGCTTGTTGTTGCATGAGGAAAGGAATCTCAATAAGGGCATCATATTTCACTAGGTTTCTGATTATCTTGGTGTTGAGGACCTTCATTTCCCCAACCAAAATCTCCACAGAGCATTCCTTCTGGCTTTCAGACCTCAATCCTTTCATAGCCATATGAATCTTGATAGGTTTCGTCATCTCAATACATGGTATTTCATATGTGGTGATGAAGTGAGTACTGACAATATTGGCTCCAATCGTTCAAGTATCGAAAAGAACCTTGGCTTCCTTTCCATTGAGATGTATAGTTCCTTGTAGGGAGCCGTGGGGTTTGATGTTTGCTGACCTAGTGGCTTGGGCTGTAGCATAGGATTCGATTTCGGTAGCATGGATGTAGACTTCATCCATTGAGTCCTGCTCATATTTGACATTGTTCAATCTGGCTTCCTTCTTAATCGCTTTTCCTTTGCCTTTCTTGTTGTCCTTCTTGGAAGGGCATTCTTTGGACATATGGCCCTTTCCACCGCATGAGCAACAGGTCGGTCTGTCTTTCCTATCATCCCTATCCTGTTTCTTGTATCCTCTGGCAGATTTGTCTTTCGATTAGTGGTAATCCTTTGGCTTCGAGCTGCCTAAAGGGTTGTCTCTCTTCTCGCTTCGGTAGACTCCTGTGTCCCTAAAAACGGTGTTTATTCATTCAATATCTTAAGTCAGTTGTTTGAAAGTATCATCCTCATCGTAAATCAACTCTGCTTGTTGTCTCAATTTCGGATACATGCTGTTGTACAGTCTCTGCCGGAATATATAATCGGTTATTACTTCTTCTAATAGTTGGTTCTGGTATATCTTGAGATTGACAATAACTTCTGTGATCCTTCATACTTTTCCTTCTTTGATGACTTGTTGTACTACGTTAAACTTCTCAATTAGGTTATCCTTTTGGCGGGTGGAAACGAATAGATCCCTTAGGTGTCCGACTAGTTGATCTCTGGTAAGATCATCGCAAAACTCTCTAAGTGCTTGATGGCTAGAATTTAGTACACGTTTCGTGGTATAGAGTATCCAGTAGTTTCCGGATCCTGGAGCGTTTGGTGTGACTCCTGTCAGGTTTAGGTATAATTGAACCAAAGTATACCATGTCTCAAAGGCTTCATCTTGGAGGTCATCTCCTTCACCGCTGAAGGTCAGGCGTTGGTGTAGCTTCGCTACTAACTGGGTCGTCCTATCAGGTACTGCTTCTGGAGGAGGTGTAGGTGGATCTGCTAGTCCTGCTTCTGACATATCGTCGTAACTATCACGATAGCTATCACTGCTTGAACTGTGTGGATCGGGAGGTGGTACCTGTCCCTCTTTCTTCTTGGGTATAGATGGGAACTCTCCTGGTCTGGTGGCTGTCTCCTTCTCAAGTTCTTTTGCTGACTTTGTTAGCACTACCTGAGCTTCGTCTCTGAATAGCTGTCGAGCAGCCTCGTCAATTTCAAACTGCTTGCTCACTCTCTACTACTCTCTTCAAGCCTTGTCTCTTAAAGACTACTCAGTTGGCTTGGTGAGCTCTTCTCGAGAGACCTCCTTGCCTGTCCTTGTCGTTAGGTTCGAAATGGTGTCTTCGTTAACTTGTTGAAGTTAAAAAAATGTAACTGCTTCCTGGGGGTAGCAGTCTTGCAAAGGGATATCGGTATTGACTCTCACCAAATTGGTGGTATAAATGAGATCAAGTACCCGAGACACCAACAAGTAATTGAATAGGCTCTATTACTTTATCAAAACTACTCAGAGAAGGCCAAGTGCTTTAGGCCTATGCGAACCTCAAAGATTCTCAAATCGAACTGAATAGAAGATAACTGTTCTACCAAGTATATTGAAAACTCTGTCTGTCGAAGTCTGATCTCTCTAAGTCCGGAGAGATACAGGCCTTTTTAAATACACATGCGATAATCCAACTCACATCAATCATATCCAAATCCTAAGGCATCAAACGATACCTAACCCATAAACAATCAAACAATAAACAAGGCTTACGAACTTCCGGAGTTCGTATCCTGAAACAAAACATAAAACAAACTAACAATGCATACAAGTCTCCTGAACTCGTATCCTAAAACAATAAACAAAACAAATCCAAACCTAAACCTATAACCTGTACCGATTACACCCCGAAAACAAAATATCAAACTATTTGCTCAAAACAAAATCCATCCTCAATCTGAACTGCTGCTATCGTAGTCGGTTTCCAAGTAAGGATCACAAAACCCTTTGTCAACAGGCTCTTGATCCACCTATTCGGTGAGGCCTGCCTTAGTAGGTGAAAGTCCGATGGTAATGTGTCCTGAGTAAACTGGAAATTCTTCGCCAATCATGTTATCCATCCACCATGCCTGTACCATCTCCTCCGCATATTCCAATTCTTCGATGGGCTCCCAGCTGTTCTCGCTCGCTGGGTAATCCTTCTACTTGACTAGGAACTGGCCATGTCCATAGTGTTCTCTGTAATCCAGGATGGCCTCAACTTCCCATTCAGGCTCCTCCTTGATCAGGGTTGGTGCTGGTTTGATATTGGCTCCTCCTGGGAATCGTTCATCATCGTTGTCTCTGTAGGGTTTGACCCCAGAGCAGTGGAATGTTGCTTCCCTTTGGCGATACATCCTGGCATCTATCTTGACTGTGTAATTCTGTGTGAGATTGTCATAACTCAACACTGTAAATGGTCCATGCCAGCGTGGTTCCAGCTTCTTCAATTGTCCTGATTCTGTAGAGAACATGTCTCCAAAGACCAGTACCTGTCCTCCAACGGATACCACAGGGCATGGTATTCTTCTCTTAGTCTCGGTCCTGGTAGACCAAATTCTGGCAAGCTTAAAAGCTTGGTAGGCTGAGTTTCAGAGCTTGTTGTGTCTATTATAGTAATCATCTGCAGCAGGTACCGAGGTTGCTGCTGTTTGATAAGTGCTAAGTAGGGAATAGTCTCTCCCATACACCGCTTTGTATGGTGACATGTCGATAGTTTCCGAGTAACCAGCATTGGTGTATGACGCTAATCGTGGTAAAGCCACAAGCCAGTTGTTCTGTCATCTGTAGATAACGGTCCTCAGGGCTGTCTTTAATTCTCTGATCTTGCATTCCGCTTGGCCATTCGTTTGATGGTGTCCTGGAGCAGCCATGATGTGTTCAACACCCATCATCTTCAGAGTCTGCCTCCAAAACCGAGAGGTGAATCGTGGGTCAGCATCGCTGACAATTGAGGTGGGTACACCATGAGGTGTAAAGGTGTAGTACTGTAAAAGCTCCATGGTAGCAATTGCTGTAGCTTTCGTAGTTGTAGAAATCAACCAGCAATATCGTACTGCTCTATTAACTACTACCACCACTGTATTGTAGTTCTTAGCCTTGGTGAAAGGTCCCAGGAAGTCAATAGCATAAGAGGTAAAGATCTCCGAGGGGAGAGGCAGCATTAGCGCATCTCCTGAAGGGAGCTTGCTTCGTACTTTACTGATCTGGTACTGTTCGCATTGTGCAACGAAATCTCAGAAGTCCTTTCACATCTCGGGCCAGAATAGGTATTCTGTAGCATATTGAAGGTTTCCCTGAGTGCTGTGGTGTCCCTTATTGTTTATCTCGCTGATAGCCAACTCTCACAGAGTCTCGCCGTTCGTTGCATGTCCTTTGGGTATGTAAAGACATTTCTTGCCTCCTCTGGTAGTAGCGTAGAGTAGACCATTGCCAATACTATAATGCTAGGGCTTGACTCCTCTGGCTGTAGCTGTAGAGTCGTTCGCCAGTTTCCATACAGTGTCCTGCCTGTAACCTTTGATCATTTGTTCTCGCCACATGTCTTCCAATTCTGTGGTCGCTTGGGCAACATCTCTCTCGTCCTGTACTCTTTTCAGGCATGGGATGTCATGTTCTTCCTCATCCATTGCATCATCATACACCTCATAAAGTCGTCTTTCATAAAGGGGGAGCTGAGGTGGTTCGATGGTTGAGATGGTGGCATTCGAGTGTGTAAAAGCGCTGCTATAGAGAGGACGCTTGCAATGGTGTCTGTGTGTGGGGCAGTTGAGTTCGCTGCACTCCTGGTGCATAGTTTGGTTGCAGAGTACTGCATTCTCAAGTCTGCGCTTGAGGACGCCAAGATCAGGACATGATCTAGTACTGACCCGTGAGCCTGACACTGGCGATGAGGCTGAGGTAGACTTGGGTAGCTCTGGGTAAACTATTGGTGGACTGCTAGGCATACTGACTGTTCGTTCTCAATAGGTATTGTGGGTACCATAGTATTCATAGTGTTCGTCTTTGCATGCTGTCCAGTGGAGTGCTCAATGTTCGATCTCATCATTCAATCATCCAGAGTGGTAGCTCTCGTTGACCTTCCATCCATCAGTACTAACTGGTCCCGTGGTGGTTGGTACTCTCGGGGCTTCTGTAATTGGTAGTAAACCTCTGGTCAGGTCTTCTTCTCGTTCCATATCGTCTCGTTCTGTTGCTTCATTCAGGCTACAGTCTGATACACATTCTGAATGTCCAAAAACTAGTAAAGGTTCATAGCGTGACATGACTTGAAGGTCTTGAGGTCTAGAGAATAAAGCGTCGATAGGGGTGGTGTCGTTTTCGTCTTCTTCTGTAGGGTCTTTAGCATAATGAGGATTGTTGTCTGGTTCCTCATGAAGGCGGGATAAAGCGTCAGCTAAATAGTTCCACTTCCCTGGGCAATAGACTATCTTTGCTGTGTAGGAACTGATAGGGTTCCCCCAGCGGATTCTTCTTCCGCTTAGTTCATTTGCTCCTTTGAGGCGTGTTAGGGGTTGGTGATCTGTAACAATTGTAAACTCAGCATCCCTGAGTATATGATTCAACGCAGATAGTGCGTCAATTATTGCTAGTGCTTCCTTATCTATTGTTCCATAGTTGTGTTGTGCATCGGTGAACTTCTTACTATGGAGTGCTACAGGTCTCGCTGTTTCAGGTGTGTCCTCTTGTCCTACCGAAGCTCCATATCCTGAAAGTAATGCATCTGTTATCAACCATATCGGGACTCTGGATTTGTAGTTCACAGGTTTCATAATACGAGCTCCTGCTATTAGTTTCTTAATATTCGTCATTGCTGCATCATGCAGTGCTGTCCAGACAAACTCCACTGTTCCAGTAAGCGCTGTCAGGGGTGCTGTAAGTGTTGCTATATGCGGTAAGAACTTGCTAATGTAATTGACTACCCCTAGGAATTCTTGTAGTTGGCGTTTGGTGGTGGAGGTGGTCCATGGCTCAATTTTCGCAATCTTTTCAGGGTCTGGTTTCAACCCCTCATCATCGATGATGTGTCCTAGGACTTCTATTCTAGGTGCGAAAAACTCGGACTTCTTTCTGCTTGCGTAAAACTGTGCTCCCTTGAGCTTGTTGCAGATAGCCGCAATGTACTTCAAGTGGTCTTCCTCTGTATTGGAAAATATAAGGATATCGTCAATGTATACCCAGACGAATTTCCCTAGGAAATCCACCATTAGGTCTGACATTATGCGCATGAATGTTCCTGGCGCATTCATATCACCTTGCAGCATGACTTCGCTAACAAATCCCCCAAAGGGCGATTTGAAACTGTTCTTCCAAACATTCTCAGGCTCAACCCTGGTCTGGAAGTAAGCATCGCTTAAGTCTATCTTGCTGCGGTATCTGGCTCTTGCCATATCGTTCAGAATTGTCGTTTGATTGGGTATTGGTTCATCATCTTTTAGGGTGATTTTGTTCCTTTCTGTTAGGTCTACTAGTGGTCAGGCCCTTTTGCCATCTTTCTTATATTGGACAAACATAGGTGCCGCTCCATGCACTGCCTGGTGTCTGATGACTCCTTGTCTTTCCTTCTCTCTGATCCACTCACTCAAAGCTGCCGTATGTCGTTCAGGGACAGAATATGTTGGTAATGTCCGGACTTCAACACCCGGTTTCAGCCTGATCCTATGGTTGATCTTTCTCAGGGGCGGTAGTCCTTCCGGTATTGATTCCCGAAACACGTCTGCATGTTGATCCATTATTTCTTCTGTAGATACTACTGCCACTCTGACATACTCACTGGTGGGGGTACAGTTTACCCTGACTCTGTGTTTCGGGAATTCGAGAGTAAACTTGTGGCAGTCTATTGACGCTTATTGTTGTATGAGGAAGAGCATTCCAATAAGGGCATTGTATTTTGCTAGGTTTCCGACTATCATTTTGGTGTTGGGGACCTGCATTTTCCCAACCAAAATCTCCACTGAACATTCCTTCTGGCTTTCGGATCTCGACCGTTTCATAGCCATATGAATCTTGGTGGGTTTCGTCATCTCAGTACATGGTATCTCATGTATAGTGACAAAGTGAGCACTGACAATGTTGGCTCCAATCGTTCCAGTATCAAAAAGAACCTTGGCTTCCTTTCCGTTGAGGTATATTGTTCCTTCTAGAGAGCCGTGAGGTTTGATGTTTGCTGGTCGGGTTGTTTGGGCTGTGGCATAGGATTCGATTTCCGTAGCATGGATGTAGACTTCATCAATTGAGTCCTGCTCATATTTGACATTATTCGATCTTGCTTCCTTTTTAATCGCCTTTCCTTTGCCTTTCCTGTCATACTGCTTAGAAGGACATTCTTTGGACATATGGCCCTTTCTGTAACGGGGGCACCCTGTAGAGAGGTGAACTCTAAGGTTCCGACCGCACCAAACACTCAAAGTAGAAGATAAAGATGAGGTAAAATAATTCAGAAGAATCAACGGTAAAACTTAATATAGTTAAGCTCGAAGCTTCACTCAATTTAGTTCTCTCGAGGAAAAGTTGGTCGTCGAGGTAGAATGCCAAACGCTTAAACTTAAGTAGATATCAGATTTAAGCCTTTGACATTCACCACTACTTCCCACCTTGTGCGAGCACCCTGTCCTGCTCATGGTTCGTCCGAGATCTACCCTCCATCAGGATTTATCCTGCCGGAAGTGTCGGACCAACTCGGGTACGCTTAACTCCGTCAATAGGATATGAGTTTCTGCAATGCATGTCCAATACAACCGCAGGTGGAAAAACTCTTCCTATCGAAGTCATACCAGTGGCTAACTGTTATGACAACAACCGGAGTCAATACCTA